>Ga0114938_1001516_pt1 | contig 15623 bp, 19 predicted proteins | sample AshMeaBigSpring_FD_88675 | JGI IMG/M metagenome (GOLD analysis project Ga0114938, IMG submission 88675) | Groundwater microbial communities from Big Spring, Nevada to study Microbial Dark Matter (Phase II) - Ash Meadows Big Spring | ecosystem: Environmental > Aquatic > Deep subsurface >...
GATCGAGCTGCCGATGCAGCACGAGTACGGCAACGGCGTCGCGATCTTCACCCGCGACGGCGATGCGGCGCGCGATTTCGCCGCCCGCATCAACATCGGCATGGTCGGCGTCAACGTGCCGATTCCCGTGCCCCTCGCCTACTACACGTTCGGCGGGTGGAAACGCTCGGGCTTCGGCGACCTGAACCAGCACGGGCCCGATAGCGTCCGCTTCTACACCCGCACCAAGACCGTCACCTCGCGCTGGCCGTCCGGCACCAAGGAGGGCGCGGAATTCGCGATACCGGTGATGAAGTGAAGTCTGACAGCGCCGGTGTGCCCGCTTTCGCGCCAATCGACGAGCGGCCGAAGAAACGTGAACAGATGTTCCTTCAGAGGACGCAATGTGGCAAGGCTGACACGGTCGTACTGAATTGTCTCAGGGACGGGAATAAGATCCGTCCCGTCAGGTCTTTGCCTGTTAAGCTTACCTGTGTATCGCGGGCTCCTACAATCAATTCGTGACATCAAATTGAGCATGGGAACCGCGACGGAGGCCGATTGCTTGCTTGGTCGGCGCGGCTGCGGAAGACGCACAAGTCTTCGGAACGAAACGTGGATTCAAGCTGCGGCCGAGCGAACCGCAACCGCGCTCGAACAGCCGACACGCTTTTCCTTGGACTTGTGCCTGAGCCCGTTCGGCACTGGGGTGTGTGATGCGTCGAGTGGTGATTTCTTCGGAGCCGGGCGAAGAAGTCTTGACGGGGCGAGGGCAGAGCATTGTCTCCCAGGCCCGCGGGCTGCGCCAGCTGAGACCCGAATTCAAAAGAGCAAGCAGCGTCCCTGTTGGCGAGGGGCTCGTTTCATCGACCGGGGCAATTGCAATCAAGGCAGAGTGTCCGCAACGCCGCCATAGCGATGTGTGTCGTGCGGGCGCATCCGGGTCGGTCGACCGCACCCGTGCGCGGCATTCCCGCCTGCAGTTCAGGCCACTCGCCATCCTGCTCGCGTTCGCCTGGCTCGTTCCAGCAATGCCCAGTGGGGCTACCGCCGGCGATTATGACCGACCCCCACCGGAGGATGTGGCCTACATCGAGGAGCTTCAGGACCTGTTGGCTTGCATGGGATACGCTACGGGCGGCCAGCACAAGATATTCGGTAAGAACGCCCGCGCAGCCGTCGACGCCTTCATCGCCGCGCAGTTTCCCAAAGGGGTGGTGCCGCTCGGGCAGCAGAACCAGAAGGTCTTTCTCGCCGTTGTCAAGAAGGCGGCGCCTGCCGTGTGCAAGGGCTCCGTCCGGGATACCGCCACCGCCGACTATCGCTGTGACAAGAAGCAGGTCGAGCAGGCCTGGCTGAGCAAAAATCCGCGGATCGCCAACCTGAAGTCGGCACTGGATGATCTCAGTGATGAGCTCGACAAGTTGTTCAAGAACTCCGGTGTCGGGCAGAACCACGAGGAGACGACGACCAGCTCGATCGGGGCCAAGGACATCTTCCTTGCAGGCAAGCTGCGCATTCGCGACCTGGTCGAGACGAATGCGCTGCGGTCCCCCGACGCCAGCGCCGATTGCAGGAAATGCGTCATCCTCAGCGACTGGTCGACCCTCGAGCGGCTGGCACAACCGACGGGCGGTTTCTTGTTCCATTCGACGAGCAAGAGCGCCGGTGGCCGTCCTGAGGCACTCGAGGTCATGAAGCTCGATAGCGAATTCGTCGACAATGGTCGCGAGAACATCCAGCGCATTCGCGGCTATATTGCGCTGATCAACAACGATCCGCTCGGCAGCGAGGACACGAGGAAGAAGCTTCGAGATGAAGTCGACGCGATCGTGAAGGGTTATCAAACCTGGCCGAGCTTCAAAATCGGACTGAAGGGCGAAAAGATCAACTATTCTTGCCCCGGCTTCGAAGGGTTCGAAAGGAAATGACACGACTGCGCGCCACCGAGGAGGCAACCCTGCCGTCGATATCGGGGCGATGTTGAATTGGCCGCCTGAATGGAAACGCTGCGTTTGGCTCGGAGATCAGGGAGTTCGTTATGACAAGGGCGTGGCCGGCTACCATCATCATGGTTGGTGCCTCGGTGTTTTCGGTGTTGCTGAGCGATCGAGCAATGGCCGGCTTTCCGAGCGCGAACGACCCGAAGAACCCGCTGGTCACGGTCAATCCTACTGCCACCGACCCGGCGAAGTCGTGTGACAAGAACGCTCTGGGGCCGGTTTGGATTAGGGACGGCGACGCGCGTATTTCAGACGTACATTCGAAACTGAAGACACTGATTGACGAATTCGCCGCAGTCAAAAGCAATTTTGGTTCGGCGCCCATCTGTTCGACTCCGCCGACAGGTGGAGCGGAGGTATGCGTCACGGCAAAGGAGGATGCGCATGCCAAGTTCAGAGGGGCGATGGCGCAGTTCAATCAGCTGGCGAAGGACATCGCCGTCAGGACGACAACAGCCTGCCAGACATGTCAGATTGTCGAGGACTATAAGCTTCTCGTTGCACTGGCCAAGGCCAATGGCGACGAACTGGTTCACACCGACAAGGTACAAAGGGTCAAGCTGAACCAGATCGACGAGGCAATGGTGAAGTTGGCCGATACGAACATTGCCCGTGTGCGCGCGTTTCTCGCAAAGCAGCGAGACGAAGGAGGGATCGCTTCCATAGAAGTGACCACTGGAATGACGACCGAAAAGGACGCCATCGTACAGGGCTACTACGGGGTACTGAATCCGGCGGACAAGTCGGCATCACCATCCAAGGAAATCCTGGCCAGGCCGGTGCCCAGAAATGTGAACCTTGCGAAACAGGTCGCTGAGTATACCTGCCTGGGCTTCGATCGATAGGCGATCGGCGCCGGCAGGATCGAACGGCTGCTCGTCTCGTGTCAGCGCCTGGCTGCCGGCCCAAATTGCAGCAGCTTCTAAAGAATGAACTTGCTCAAGTCCGCGTTCTTCGCCAGATCGCCGACGCTGTTCGCCACGTAGGCGGCGTCGATGGTGATTGTCTGGCCGTGCCGGTCGGAGGCCTCGAACGAGATCTCGTCGAGCACGCGCTCCATCACCGTCTGCAGCCGCCGCGCGCCGATGTTCTCGACCGTCGAGTTGACCTGCACGGCGATGCCGGCGAGCGCATCGATGGCGTCGCCGGTGAACACCAGCGTCACGCCCTCGGTCGCCATCAGCGCCACGTACTGCTTGATGAGGCTCGCCTCCGGCTCGGTCAGGATGCGCTTCATGTCCTCGAGGGTCAGCGGCTTCAGCTCGACCCGGATCGGCAGGCGACCCTGCAGCTCGGGCAGCAGGTCGGAGGGCTTGGCCAGGTGGAACGCGCCCGAGGCGATGAACAGGATATGGTCGGTCTTCACCGGGCCGTGCTTGGTCGAGACGGTGGTCCCCTCGATCAGCGGCAGCAGGTCGCGCTGCACGCCCTCGCGGCTCACGTCCGCGCCGATGCGGCCCGCCTCCGAGCGCGAGCAGATCTTGTCGATCTCGTCGAGGAAGACGATCGCATTGTTCTCGACGTTGCGGATCGCCTCCTGGGTGATCTGGTCGCTGTCGATGAGCTTGTCGCTCTCCTCCGCGATCAGCACCTCGTAGCTGTCGCTGACGGTGACGCGGCGCGGCTTGGAGCGCTGCCCGAGCGCCTTCCCCAGCATGTCGCCGATGTTGATCGCGCCGAACGAGCCGCCGGGCACGCCCGGGATCTCGAACATGGGGAGGCCGCCGCCCATTTCCGAGACCTTGATCTCGATCTCCTTGTCGTTGAGCTCGCCGGTGCGCAGGCGGCGGCGGAAGCTCTCGCGCGTCTCGGGTTTGGCGCCTTCCCCGACGAGGGCGTCGAGCACGCGCTCCTCGGCCGCCTTCTCGGCACGCGCCTTCACCTGGCGGCGCTTGGCTTCACGCACCTGCGCGATGCCGACCTCGACGAGGTCGCGCACGATGCTGTCGACGTCACGTCCGACGTAGCCGACCTCGGTGAACTTTGTCGCCTCGACCTTGAGAAACGGTGCCGCGGCGAGCCGTGCAAGGCGGCGCGCGATCTCGGTCTTGCCGACGCCGGTCGGCCCGATCATCAGGATGTTCTTCGGCAAGACCTCTTCCTTCAGCTCGCCGGTGAGTTGCTGGCGGCGCCAGCGATTGCGCAGCGCGATCGCGACCGCGCGCTTGGCGTCGTTCTGGCCGACGATGTAGCGGTCGAGCTCGGAGACGATCTCGCGGGGAGAGAAGGTGGTCATGGCGGTCCGGTCAGTTCGATACGAGCTTCAGCCCGACGATCGAGCCGATCAGCAGGGTGAGAAAGACGAGGCGCAGCGTCGTCGCAGGCTCGCCGTAGACGGCCAGGCCGACGAGCACCGTTCCGGCAGCGCCGATGCCGGTCCACACCGCATAGGCCGTGCCGAGCGGGATCGACTGCATCGCCGCCGCGAGGAGCGCGAGGCTCGCCGCGGCAAATACGAGGAAGACGAGGATCGGCAGCGGCCGCAGCGACATGTCGATGTAGCGCATCGAGGTTGTGAACCCGATCTCGAACAGGCCGGCGAGCATCAGATAGGTCCAGCCCATGGTCAGTGTGCTCCCGCCGCGGGTCCGATCGCCCTCATCTCGCACTCTCGAGGCTTTCCACCACCAGGTTGCGGTTGGTGTAGACGCAGATGTCGGCGGCGATGCCCATGGCGGCGCGGGCGATCTGCTCGGCGCTCTGGTCGGTCGCGATGAGCGCGCGGGCGGCGGCGAGTGCGTACATGCCGCCCGAGCCGATGCCCATCACGTCGTGCTCGGGCTCAAGCACGTCGCCGGTCCCGGTCAAGACCAGCGTCGTCTCGCGATCGGCGACGATCATCATCGCCTCGAGCCGGCGCAGGTAGCGGTCGGTGCGCCAGTCTTTGGCGAGTTCGACCGCAGCCCGTGTGAGCTGGCCCGGATACTGCTCGAGCTTGGCCTCGAGCCGCTGGAAGAGCGTGAATGCGTCGGCCGTCGCGCCGGCGAAGCCGCCGATCACGTCGCCGCGGCCGAGCGAGCGCACCTTGCGGGCGTTGGCCTTGATCACCGTCTGGCCGAGGCTCACCTGGCCGTCGCCGGCGATCACGACCTTGCCGCCCTTGCGGACGGTGAGGATCGTCGTTCCATGCCATAGGGGTATCGTCGTGTCGGTCATCGGAGTTCCCGGGCGGAAGGCGGTGCGGCGAACCGGCGCCAGCCAGATGTCGGGTTTCAGGGTCCGTCAATCAAGAGGAGAGATTGCGCGGCCCACCGGCTGGCATCGGCCGACCCGAGCTGATAAACCGCTGATTCAGATGACGCAAGCGGCCGGGAGAGTGCCTTGAAGCGGCAGGCGACGATTGCACGGAAGACCAAGGAGACCGACATCACCGCGACCGTCGACCTCGACGGCAGCGGTACCTACGACGTGAAGACCGGCATCGGCTTCCTCGATCACATGCTCGAGCAGCTGGCGCGCCACGGCCTGATCGACATCTCCGTCAAGGCGAAGGGCGACCTGCACATCGATTTCCACCACACCGCCGAGGACACCGCCATCGTGCTCGGCCAGGCCATCGCCAAAGCGCTCGGCGACAAGCAGGGCATCACCCGCTACGCCGCGGTGCTCCTGCCGATGGACGAGGTGCTGACCCGCGTCGCGATCGACGTGTCGGGGCGGCCGTTCCTCGTCTGGAAGGTTGCCTTCTTACGGCCGAAGGTCGGCGAGATGGATACCGAGCTCTTCCGCGAGTGGTTCCAGGCGTTCGCGCAGAACGCCGGCATCACGCTGCACGTCGAGACGCTCTACGGCGAGAACAACCACCACATCGCCGAGACCTGCTACAAGGGTCTCGCCCGCGCGCTCCGCCAGGCGATCGCGATCGACCCGCGCCAGGCCGGACGCGTGCCCTCGACCAAGGGCACACTCGCCGGGTAGTGTGACGGCGAGAATTCGCCGGAGGTGAAAGACCGTGATCACGCTGACAGTGCACGAGGAGCCGAGCCCGCGCGCCGACCGCATCGATCGGGCGGAGCGGCTCGAGTTCGTCAAGGACGGCTTCTCGCTGATCGCGGCCTACCTCGCTCCGTTCTGGCTTCTGGCCAACCGGCTCTGGCTCGCGCTTGCGGGATACCTCGGCGTCGTCGTGCTGCTGTCGGTCGCGACCGCGGCGTTCGACCTCTCACCCAGCTGGCTGTCGTTCGCGCTGCTCGTGATGCATCTCGTCGTCGGGTTCGAGGGTGACAGCCTGAAGCGCTCTGGCCTCGAGCGGCGCGGCTGGTCGATGGTCGGCTCGGTGACGGGGCGCAACCGCGCCGAATGCGAGCGCCGGTTCTTCGACAACTGGATCGACGGCACGCCGGCCATCGCCGCGCGAACGCCCGTGCGCGGTCTGCCGGCAACCTCCGCGGTCGCCACCGCGCCAGCGCCCGGCCCGGGCACCGCCGGCCGGTTCGGCCGCTGGCTCTCGCCCAAGACCTCGTGACATGGCCCGCGCGCGCGTCGTCGTCGTCGACTACGGATCGGGCAACCTGCACTCCGCAAGGAAGGCGCTCGAGCGGGCGGCGCGGGAGAGCGGCGCCGATGCCGAGATCGTGGTCAGCGCGCGGGCTGTGGACGTGCGCGGCGCCGACCGTATCGTGCTGCCGGGCGTCGGCGCGTTTGCCGACTGCAAGCGCGGGCTCGACGCGGTCGAGGGCATGGTGGACGCGCTCGAAGACACGGTGCGGCGCAATGGCCGGCCGTTCCTCGGCATCTGTGTGGGCATGCAGCTGATGGCGACGCGCGGGCTCGAGTTCGTGACGACACCGGGGCTCGGCTGGGTCGACGGCGATGTCGCGGCGATCACACCGGCGGACCCGACGCTCAAGATCCCGCACATGGGCTGGAATACGCTCGACATCGCGCGCCCACACCCGCTCCTCGCCGGCATCGCGACCGGCCCCGAGGGCCTGCACGCCTACTTCGTGCACTCCTACCACCTGCGCGGCCGCGCAGCCGGCGATGTCGTCGCGACCGCCGACTACGGCGGGCCCGTCACTGCGATCGTCGCGCGCGAGACCTGTGCTGGAACCCAGTTCCATCCCGAGAAGAGCCAGACGCTCGGCCTCCGGCTCCTCGCCAATTTCCTCGCCTGGAAGCCATAGAGCGGGACCACGCCCGCCACTCAGCTCGCGAGCGGCAGCTCCGTTTGCTCGGATTGAGCTCGCGGCGGCAGCGCGGGAAAGGCGACGACGTTCGTCGCGTCCTCGATGTCGAAGGCGGTGCGCCGCTGGCGGAACCAGCGGAGCGACGTGTTGGTGAGCCGCCCCTCGTCCTCGATCTCCTGCACGATGAGCCCGTCGTCGGTATCGAGCAGGCCGGCGAGCCGCGCCTCGACGTCCGTTCCCTTGAGTTCGGCGCGGATGTACCAGGTCTGCTCGAGCGGACGCGCCCAGGCGTGGCCGAGGCTCATGATGGCGGTAGCAAGGACGTGCTTGTTGCGGTTCGGATTGGCGAGGTCGTAGGAGACCAGGAAATTGCGCATCGGGAGCTCTCGTTCGGCTGACGGGTGGCAGGGCGAAATGAGACGCAACACGGGGACGCGGGGCGCAACACGCAACACGCAACACGCAGGCAACCGTTCACATCAGACCGCGCGGCGGGGTGGCCGCGGGGGCCGGCCGGCGGGCCGCAGGGCAATGCGGCCGCCGGGCCGGGGGGCAGTGGAAGCCGCGGGGACGGCTCCGAGGCGTTCGGCGACTGAGGGGTCAGTCACTGGAACGTAGAGAGAACATAGATCGAATCAACGCGTCTGTAAAGTGGATGTTCGAATTTTGTTCCCAGTCGCCGCGGGACTGTGGACAACCCCGCGCGGGTCGCTGCCCGGCTCCTCGAAGAGCCCGAGCTGGTCAGGGTGCAGCTTACGCGCGATGCGCCGATGGGGCCCGAAGTCGACCCGGTCGACCAGTGACGGATGGCGCTCACCGAACAGCGCGAGCGCCTTGGCGCGGGATGCCGGATGGCGCACGCCTTCCCAGATCTCGTACAGTCGGCGCGGATCACAGTCATAACGGCGCACGAGGTCGTTGCGCCGCAGCCGGAGCCAGCGCGCGATCCAGATGTCGATGGCGTCGGCCTCGGTCAGCGCGCGGCGCGGACGCGGCAACTCGGGCTCGGCGGGGCGATCGGTGAGGAGCATGTCGGGGGGGGGCACGCGGCTTGACGAAACATGGACGAGCCTGATTGAAGCCACGGGATGAAAGCATTTCGATGGCCACTCAATTGCATATACCCGGCGCGCCGGTGCATGCGGCGATCCGGGAAGCTCGGAGCCATGCGCCCGTGATTCTCTTCCCTGCCATCGACCTCAAGGACGGCCAGTGCGTCCGCCTCAGGCTCGGCGAGATGTCGGCTGCGACCGTGTTCAACGACGACCCGGCGGCGCAAGCCAGGTCGTTCGAGGCGCAGGGGTTCAGCTGGATCCACGTCGTCGACCTCAATGGCGCTTTCGCCGGCAAGCCGGTCAACGCGGGCGCGGTCGAGGCGATCCTCGCGGCCGTCACCATTCCCGTGCAGCTCGGCGGCGGCATCCGCGACCTCGGCACAATCGAGACCTGGCTGGCGAAGGGCGTTCACCGCGTCATCCTCGGCACGGCCGCTGTCCGCAATCCGGAACTGGTGCGGCAGGCGTGTGCGAGGTTCCCGGGCCGGGTCGCGGTCGGCATCGATGCGCGCGGCGGCCGCGTCGCGGTCCAGGGGTGGGCGGAGACTTCGGAGCTTTCCGCAGCCGAGCTCGCCAGGCGGTTCGAAGGCGCGGGCGTCGCAGCCATCGTCTACACCGACATCGAGCGCGACGGCGCGCTGAAGGGGCTCAATCTGCCGGCGACCGCCGCGCTCGCGCGCGCGACCTCTATCCCGGTCATCGCCTCGGGCGGCCTCGCCTCGCTCGATGACGTGCGCGATCTGTTGAAGCCTGAATATCGCGCCCTCGCCGGCGCCATCACCGGTCGCGCGCTCTACGACGGCCGTCTCGATCCGAAGGCGGCGCTCGCCCTGCTCGCCCGGCGCTGAGCCGGCGTGTGTCCGCCGACCCGGAATCATTGACACGGCCGAGCGCCGGCCTCATAAGATGCGCATGGGCAAGAGCCACTCACCGCTTCGTCGACGTCCGCCGGCAGGGATGCATCCGCGGCTGCGATGAGGGAGCTTTGCTGGGTTCCACGTCGCGTGCCGCGCTGAAGCGCGGCATTTTTCGTTTCTGGGTCGATCCGCGGATCGCCCGCCCGTCCCCGGAGAGCGCCCCACATGCCGACCGCAACATCCAATCCGACGAAATCCAAGGCGTCGACGGTCAAAACCGCCAAGGCCAAGGTTTCCACCAAGACGGTGCCCGCAGCGGGTGCGAACGGCGCCTCGCCGAACGTCATGGGCACCTACGCCCGCCACGACGTCGTCTTCGAGCGCGGCGAAGGCAGCTGGCTGATCTCGACGACCGGCGAGCGCTACCTCGACCTCGCCGCCGGCGTCGCGGTCAACGCGCTCGGGCATGCCCATCCCAAGCTCGTCGCGGCGCTGACCGAGCAGGCCGGCAAGGTGTGGCACACCTCGAACCTCTATCGCGTGGCGGGGCAGGAACGGCTCGCCGAGCGGCTCTGCGCGGCGACGTTCGCCGACAAGGTGTTCTTCTGCAACTCGGGTGCGGAAGCCTGCGAGGGCGCAATCAAGACCGCGCGGCGCTACCAGCATGTGACCGGCCACCCCGAGCGCAAGCGGATCATCACATTCAAGGGCGCCTTCCACGGCCGCACACTCGCGACCATCGCCGCCGCCGGCAACGAGAAGTATCTCGACGGCTTCGGCCCCGACATGCCAGGGTTCGACGTGCTGCCCTTCGGCGACCACGACGCGCTCGAGAAGGCGATCGGGCCCGAGACCGCGGCGATCATGGTCGAGCCGGTGCAGGGCGAGGGCGGCATCCGGGTTGTGCCGCCACAGTGCCTGAAAGGCCTGCGCGAGATCTGCGACAAGCACGGGTTGCTGCTGCTCCTGGACGAGGTGCAGTGCGGCGTTGGCCGCACCGGCCGCCTCTTCGCGCACGAGTGGGCCGGCATAACACCGGACGTCATGGCGATTGCCAAGGGCATCGGCGGCGGGTTTCCGGTCGGGGCGTTCCTGGCGACCGAGAAGGCCGCGCAGGGCATGGTGGCGGGCACGCACGGCTCGACATTCGGCGGCAATCCGCTCGCCATGGCGGTCGGCAATGCGGTGCTGGACGTGGTGCTGGAGAAGGGCTTCCTCGAAGGTGTGCGGACAAAGGCATTGCGCTTCAAGCAGCTGCTCGCCGGCCTCGAGGACGAGCATCCCGAACTGATCGAGGAGGTGCGTGGCGCGGGCCTGCTCACCGGCATCCGGGTCAAGCCGCCGGCCGGCGATGTGGTCAAGGCCTGCCTCGCGGAGAAGCTGCTCACCGTCTCGGCCGGCGACAACGTCGTGCGCCTGCTGGCTCCGCTCAACATCACGGACGCCGAGCTCGGCGAGGCGACCCGTCGCCTCGCCAAGGCGCTGAAGCGGGTCGCCGCCGGCGCCAAGGCCGCAGCCGCGGTAAAGCCGAAGTCCTGAGCCGGCAGTCCTACCGATGAAGCCCCAGACCGTCGCGCCGCCCCGCCACTTCATCGACCTCGACACGTTCGAGGCAGCCGTGCTCCGGCGCATCGTCGATGTTGCCCATCAGATGAAGCGTGCCGGCAAGCGCGTGCCGGCCGAGCTGCGCCCCAAGGGCATCGAGGACCTGATCCTCGTCCTGATCTTCGAAAAGCCGTCGACGCGTACACGCGTCTCCTTCGACGTGGCGATGCGCCAGCTCGGCGGCCAGACCATCGCGCTCAATCACACCGACCTGCAGATCGGGCGCGGCGAGCCGGTGTCGGACACCGCCAAGGTGCTCTCGCGCTATGCCGATGCGATCATGCTGCGCGCCAACTCGCACGAGATGCTGCTCGAGCTTGCCGCCAACGCCACCGTGCCGGTGATCAACGGCCTCACCGACAGGAGCCACCCCTGCCAGGTGGTTGCCGACATCATGACGTTCGAGGAAGGGCGCGGGCCGATCGCCGGCAAGACCGTCGCCTGGGTCGGCGACGGCAACAACGTCGCGGCGTCGTGGATGCACGCGGCCGCGCTGTTCAAGTTCAAACTGAGGATCGCCTGCCCGGGCCAGCTCCGGCCCGAGAAGGCGGTGATCGAATGGGCCAAGCGCGCCGGCGCGGAGTTCGAGATCACCGACGATCCGGCGGCGGCGGTCCGCCAGGCCGACTGCGTCGTCACCGACACCTGGGTTTCGATGGGCCAGACCGATGCGCCGCGCAGGAAGCAGCTGCTCGGGCCCTATGCCGTCGATGCGAGCCTGATGAAGAAGGCGGCCAAGGGCGCAATCTTCATGCACTGCCTGCCGGCCTACCGGGGCCACGAGGTGACGGCCGAGGTCATCGACGGGCCGCGGTCGGTCGTCATCGACGAGGCGGAGAACCGGCTGCACGCTCAGAAGGCGATCCTCGCCTGGTGCTTCGGCGCGATCTGAGATGAGCGAGCCGGGCCGAGAGGCGAGCCGCCCGCCGCGCCAGACGGCTGACGACGCCGTACTGCCTTTCCGTGTGGTTCGCCCGGGCGTGCTCGGCCGGCTCGTCCGGCTCGGCGCCGTTGCCGATACGATCCTCACCCGCCACGCCTACCCCGAGCCCGTCAGCCGTACACTCGGCGAAGCGCTCGCGCTCGCGAGCCTGCTCGGCACCGCTCTCAAGGGCGACGGCAAATTCATCCTGCAGACCAGGACCGACGGCCCGATCGGCTTCCTCGTCGTCAACTACGAGAGCCCGGGACGACTGCGCGGCTATGCGAGTGCCGATCCGGCGCGCATCGATGTCACCACCTCACGCGGCGATCTGCTCGGCAAGGGCCATCTCGCGATGACCATCGACAAGGGCGGCGAGCGCGACCGCTACCAGGGCATCGTCGCGCTCGACGGCGCCACGCTCACGGCTGCGGCCCACACCTACTTCCTCCAGTCGGAGCAGATCCCGACCTTCGTGCGCGTCGCGGTGGCGCGCCATTTCGGCGCTGGCCCGAGCGGACAGAAGGGGTGGGGCTGGCGCGCCGGCGGTCTCCTCGTGCAGTACGTGCCGCCCGTCGCCGCAGGGACGGCCTCGAGCGAGGAGGACGAGCGCCTCGTCGGGGAAATGGCGGAGGCCTGGCAGCGCACCCGGCTGCTCGCCGCGACGATAGAGGACCACGAGCTGCTCGATCCAACGCTCGCGCCCGAGATGCTGCTCTACCGGCTGTTCCACGAGGAGGGCGTCCGGGTCGAGCCGGAGCGGCCGCTTTCGGTCTACTGCCGCTGCTCGCGCGAGCGCGTCGCGACGTTCCTCGAGGGTTTCGGTGCGGACGATCTCGTCGACATGCGCGAAGCCGACGGCGCCATCGGCGTGCGCTGCGAGTATTGCGCAACGTCCTACCGTTTCGCGCCCGGGGAGTTCGCCTGAACCGCGCCACGCTTAGTTGGCAGCCACTCGCGCGCTGCCAGTTTAGTGTCCGTTGGCTGACGGGGCGAGTGGCGCGGAACCAATCAGCCTTACCGCCGCTCAAGCATCGGTAAACTCGCGCACGCGCGCGCTATGCTGAATGGTGGGCACGACGATTTCATCGGCGTTCTCGTCGATGCTGTAATAGATGAGATAGGGGTACTTGCGGGTGCCGATCTTGCGCACGGTATCCACGGTCTGGAGTCGTCCAATGCGGGGGAGCTGCACGAGGTGCTGCAACGTCTCGAGGATAGCCGAGCGCACCCGCTTCGCCCCTTGCGAGCTTCGTGGCTTCAGGTAATCGGCAATCTCATCGAGGTCGGCAAGCGCACGCGGAGTATGGATAATCCTCATTGGTCGAAGCGGCGGAACGCGGCCTCCACCTGCTGCGGCGCGGCGCGCTCACCGCGCTTGGCCTGGGCGAGGCCTTCGAGCACGGCGGGCAGGTGAGCAGGATCGATGGGCTCTGGCTCGGCATCATTGCCCGCAAGAGCCAGCATGGCGCGTGCGATCTCGTCCTGCCGCGCCAATGGCAGGGCGCGGACAGTATCGACCGCCTGGTCGAGTAGCTTGCTCATGAAGCCTCCTTTTGAGGCCCAAGCATAGCCGATTTGACAGTGATTTCATACCTGTTTGTCCAACCCGTCCTCGCTTGCTTCAGCGTCACGGACCTCGTCGACATGCGCGAAGCCGACGGCGCCATCGGCGTGCGCTGCGAGTATTGCGCAACGTCGTACCGTTTCGCGCCCGGGGAGTTCCGCTAGGTCGACGGCTTGGAAGGCGCGCCATCGGCCACCCACAGATTGTCGAGGGGGAATGTGTGCACCTCGAAGGGCGGCGCGGTGACCGGCTCGGCGTTCTTGAAAGTGGCCGCGAGCAGCCACTTGCCGCCGGTGAGGGCCAGCACCTCGAGAGTCCGCGCGATCGGATCGACATACCAGCAATGCCCGACGCCGAACTCGGCGTAGATCGCGAGCTTGTCGGTGCGGTCGATGGCCTGGGTGGACGGCGACAAGACCTCGCAGAGCCAATCGGGCGGCGTCGCGATGAAGGCGGTCTCCGGGAACGGCGCCAGCCGCTCGCGCTTCCATCCGGCGATGTCAGGCACCACGGTATGTGAGCCAAGCAGTAACTCCGGATCGACAATGAAGATCCAGCCGCCCGGACCTCCACGGCCCCGGCCGAACGGCATGCTGAGCTCGGTCTGAAGCTCGCCGGCCGCAACGCCATGGCGGGGCGCCGGTCTGGGATGCGCGTGCAGCACGCCAAAGATGATCTCGCCGACCATGTTCGGCGGCAGCGCCGCGAGGTCGGCGTAGATCGCCGGACGGGTCTTCGACTTCAGCATTCAGGGAGCGAGCCTCGGCCAGTTGATCGGAGCACTATGTGCCATGGCATCGGCTCCGACAACTACAGATGCACCGCATGGTTTGCCGGGTGCGCACCTTGCCCCGCTTGATCGTGCGTTGCCGGCGTGGTCAGAATTGCGGCATTCCCCGATCGCGAGGTGATCCGTGGCCGCGCCCTATTCGTCCGATCCAGAGCTGTTCGCCCTGCTGACTTCGCGGCTCTTCACCGCCGTCGTCGGCGACGTTCTCGACAGGATGGGTCATCGCCGCCAGTTCCTGCCCGCGCCGATCCGCCCCCTCACGCCGGCCATGAAGCTTGCCGGGCGCGCGATGCCGGTGCTCGAATGCGACATCTTCGATGACGGCAGCGATGACTCGCGCGGCCCGCTCGCGCGAAAGCCGTTCGGGCTTCTTCTCGAGGCGCTCGACGACCTCGGGCCGAACGAGATCTACATCGCGACCGGCGCCTCGCTCACCTATGCGCTGTGGGGCGAGCTGATGACGACGCGGGCGCGGCACCTGAAGGCGGCAGGCGCGGTGCTCGACGGCTACATCCGCGATGCGGCCGGCATCGAGAGCCAGGGCTTCCCGGTGTTCTCGCGGGGGGAGTACGCACAGGATCAGGGCCCGCGCGGCAAGGTCGTCGATTTCCGCTCCGCGATCGAGATCGGCGGCGTGCGCGTCGAGCCGGGTGCGCTGATCTTCGCCGACCGCGAAGGCGTGCTCGTGATCCCGCGCGCGGCGGAGGCCGAGGCGGTCGCGCTCGCGCTCGAGAAGGCGACGATGGAGAACAAGGTCGGCGAGGCGATCCGCGCCGGGATGAGCGCGACGGCGGCGTTCGAAAAGTTCGGCGTGATGTGAGGAGCGGAGGGCGTCATGCCAGTCACCGAGATGCAAATCGAGGCGTTCCAGCGCGACGGCGCGGTGTTGCTCGGCGGCCTGCTCGCCGACCATGTCGAGGCGCTCCGCGAGGCGGTCGCGGCCAACATGGCGAACCCGGGCCCGTTCGAGCGGACGTACGAGCCGGCCGACGGCACCGCGCCGTTCTTTCAGGATTTCTGCAACTGGAGCCGGATCGACGGCTACCGGCGGGCGGTGACGGCCTCGCCCATGGCGGAGGCGGCCGCGCGGCTGATGCGCTCGCGGACCGCCCGCATCTTCCACGACCATGTGCTGGTGAAGGAGCCGGGTGCCGATGTTCCCACCCCCTGGCACCAGGACCAGCCCTATTACTGCGTCGATGGCAGCGACACGGTTTCGCTGTGGATCCCGCTCGATCCCGTGCCGCGGGAGCGCACGCTCGAATTCGTGGCGGGCTCGCACCGCTGGGGCAAGTACTTCCGGCCCGAACGCTTCAACAAGACCGCGCTCAACGAGAACGACGGACTGGAGCCCGTGCCGGACATCGAGGGCAACCGTGAGAGCTACGACATCCTCGGCTGGGCGCTGGAACCGGGCGACGCCGTGGCCTTCAACTACATGACGCTCCATGGTGCGCCCGCCAACACCAGCAAGGTGGAGCAGCGCCGCGCCTTCTCCTTGCGGCTGCTGGGCGATGACGTGCGCTTCGCCCGCCGCGAGGGCGTCGTCACCTCGCCACCCTTCCGCGGCGTGTCTCTTCCGCACGGCGCAGTGATGGATGCGCCGGAGTTCCCGATGCTCCTGGGGTAGCAATCCTGTCCTCTCCCGCTGAAGCGGGAGAGGACGAAGCATCTTCTCCCGCTTCAACTGTGTGACGTTACCGCCGCTTGGCAACA
>Ga0114938_1001517_pt1 | contig 15615 bp, 9 predicted proteins | sample AshMeaBigSpring_FD_88675 | JGI IMG/M metagenome (GOLD analysis project Ga0114938, IMG submission 88675) | Groundwater microbial communities from Big Spring, Nevada to study Microbial Dark Matter (Phase II) - Ash Meadows Big Spring | ecosystem: Environmental > Aquatic > Deep subsurface >...
AATAAGTTACCGAAATCACTCATCAGCCGCCGGGCGCTAGCCCGCGGTTCATCCGCGAAAGACCGCGGGCTAGCGCCCCGCGGCTGATCCACAAGACCGGTAGGTAATTGTCGTGCAGCGCCTTAGCTCGACCCGTATCGCCCGGGATCACGCAAGGCCATTTGGCCTGATCCGGCCCGAGGTTGCAGTTCGGTTTACGGTCCGTGTATCGGCCGGTCCACGGCACCATGCCCAGACGCGCTGGCACAACCGAGTCGGCATGGCCGCCGCGTATCCGGTTGACGCGTCGCGCGGGGCCGGAACGGTTACCGGCGGCCACGTGTGATGCGCCGACCCCAGGGATCGCCCCGCAAGGAACTTTTTCGTCCGTGCCCGCGCCGCGGGCCGCGCGCCGCCTGACCATTCGGGAGTCCGACGCATGAACTGCTCCGGAAGTCCGTTCAACCGCCGTCAGTTTCTCACCGTGGGGGCCCTGGGTGGATTGGGGTTGACGCTCTCCGACCTGCTGCATCTGGAGCGTGCGCAGGCTCAGCAGAAGCAGTATGCACAGCTGCCGGCCAAGGCACAGAGCGTGATCCACCTGTTCCTGCCCGGTGGGATCGCGCATCAGGAGTCGTTTGATCCCAAGCCGTATGCGCCGCTGGAATACCGGGGCGAGATCGGCACGGTGTCGACGAACACGGGGGAGGTTTTTTCCGCGACGCTCCCGCGGCTGGCCAAGGTGGCGGACAAGGTGGCCGTGATCCGCTCGATGACGCACAACGAGGCGGCGCACGAGCGCGGCACGCACAACATGTTCACCGGTTATCGTCCCAGTCCGGCGCTGCAGTATCCCTGCCTGGGCAGCGTGGTGAGCCACGAACTGGGGCCGCGTAACAACCTGCCCCCGTACGTCTGTATTCCCAATCAGCCGAACGAGTTCGCGGGCAGCGGTTATCTCAGTTCCGCGTTCGCGCCGTTCAGCCTGGGGGCGGATCCGGCGGTGAGCGGCTTCCAGGTGCGCGACTTGAGTCTGCCGGGCGGTGTCACCGACGAGCGTTTCGCCCGCCGCCGCTCGGCCCTGGAGGCGGTCAACGATTACTTCGCCGCCCGGGATCGGTCGGACACGGTCCTGGCGATGGATACTTTCTATGAGCGGGCGTACAACCTGATCAGTTCCCCCGCGGCGCGGGAGGCGTTTCAGCTGGACGCGGAACCGGCGCCGCTGCGCGACGCCTACGGGCGGAACTCGGCCGGGCAGGGGCTGCTGATGGCCCGTCGTCTCGTGGCCGCGGGCGTGCGCCTGGTGACGGTCACCTACGGATCGTGGGACCATCACAACCAGGTCACGGCGAACATGCAGCGGCAGATGCCGAACCTGGACCAGGCCCTCGCGGCCTTGGTCGAGGACCTCGCCCAGAGCGGGCTGTTGAACGAGACCCTGGTGATGGTCTCCAGCGAGTTCGGCCGCACCCCGAAGATCAATGGCACGGCCGGCCGGGACCACTGGCCCAAGGTCTTCAGCGTCTTGCTGGCCGGGGGCGGCATTCGAGGCGGCATGATCTACGGCGCGTCCAACGCGACCGCCGCGGAACCGGAGTTGGACCCCGTGTCTCCGGCCGATCTGGCCACGACCGTTTACCACCAGTTGGGGATCGTGGCCGACAAGGAGTTGATGGCGCCCGGCAATCGACCGATCGAGATCGTCGACGGCGGCACGCTGCTCAAGGGGCTGTTGGCCTGATCCCGGTGCGCTTCCCCGGGCGGGCTGATATTCTCCAGCGACCTACCTGTCCGAGACCTGCCTGACATGAGTCGAGCCTACCTGATCGGCCCTGGCGGCGCCTTGCGCGCCAGCTTGCTGGCGGCGCTGAGCACCGTCGCGATGGCGGCCGGTGTGGACGCCGTCGAGCCCACCCTGGGCGGGGTCGAGCCGTGGGGGCTCGAGCGCGGCACGGAAGCCGAGGTGCTGCTGCACGGGGCCCGCTTGACCGACGCCCAGGGACTGCTGCTCTACGAGCCCGGCGTCGAGGTCCGGCAGCTGGCGGCGGCGGGGGCGGATCTGGTCAAGTGCCGCCTGGCGGTTGCCCAGGATGCCCCCCTGGGTCCCCACGCCCTGCGGGTTCGCACAGCCACCGGGATCAGCAACCTGGTGACGTTTTCCGTGACGGCCCTGCCGGTCGTGGTGGAAGCGGAGCCCAACGACGACTTTCACCAGCCGCAGGCGGTCTCGCTGAATGTCACGATCGCGGGCGTGGTGAAGACTGAGGACGTCGACCATTTCGTGATCGAGGCCCGTCAGGGCGAGCGGATCACGGCCGAGCTGGAAGGGATGCGGCTGGGCACCACCTTTTTCGACCCCTCGCTGGCGATCCTCGACGCGAAGCGGTTCGAGTTGGCCCGCAGCGACGACGAAGCCCTCCTGCGGCAGGACCCGCTCTGTTCGTTCGTCGCCCCGGACGACGGCAAGTATATCGTGCAGGTCCGCGAGAGTTCGTTCGAAGGCAGCGACAGTTCGCGGTATCTGCTGCACGTTGGCCGGTTTCCGCGTCCCCGGGCCGTGTTGCCGGCCGGCGGCCAGCCCGGACAGGCGCTGGACGTGACGTGGCTGGGCGATGCGCTCGGCCCGCGCACGGAGCGGCTGACGCTGCCCGCCGCGCCCGGTCCGGCGCATGGACTGCTGGCCCGCGACGAACACGGCATCGCGCCGTCACCCAACCTGGTGCGCATCTCGCCGCTGGCGAACGTGCTCGAACAGGAACCCGACAACGAGCTCGCCCAGGCCACCGTCTTCACGGCCCCTGCGGCGCTGCACGGCGTCCTGGAAGAACCGGGGGACGTGGACATGTTCAAGGCAGCGCTCAAGAAGGGTCAGCAGCTGGACGTGCGGGTCCTGGCACGCGATCCACTGCGCTCGCCGCTGGACAGCGTCCTGCAGATCCGCCGCTCCAACGGGGCGGGTGTGGCCAGCAATGACGACATGGGCGCCAGTCCCGACAGCTACCTCCGCTTGTCCGTGCCGGAGGATGACGAGTATGTCCTGATCGTGAGCGACCAGTTGCGTGCGGGCGGACCCGCATACGCGTACCGCGTCGAGGTGTCCGAGGTCCAGCCGTCGCTGATGATGGGCCTGCCCGAACAGCAGCAGTACGTTTCCACCACGCTCTGCGTGCCGCGGGGCAATCGCATGGCCTTGCTGGTGTCGGCGCAGCGCGCCGATTTCGGCGGCGATGTGCAACTCGAGTTGCGGGACCTGCCGACCGGCATCGCCGCGGAAACGGTCGCCATGCCCGCCAACCAGACCGAGGTCCCGGTCTTGTTCACCGCCGCCGGCGACGCCGGTCTGTCGGGCGGGCTGGCCGAGGTGATCGGCCGCGCCCAGGTGGGCGAGCGCCCGATCGAGGGACGGCTGGCCCAGCGCACGATGCTTGTGCGCGGTCAGAACAACCGCGACGTGTGGGGACACGACGCCCAGCGGATGGCCGTGGCGATCACGGAGGAGGTCCCGCTTCGGCTCGACATTGTCCCGCCGCGGGTGCCGCTGGTCCGCAACGGCTCGATGCAGCTCAAGATCAAGGCCACCCGCGGGGAAGGCTTCACGGCCCCCATCGCCCTGCGGATGCTGTTCAATCCGCCCGGCGTCAGTTCGTCGGGCGCCATCTCCATCGCCGAGAACCAGACCGAGGCGGAGATTCCCCTGACGGCCAACGGCGGTGCCGAGTTGAAGGTTTGGAACATCGTCGTCGTGGGGCGGGCTCCGCACCAGGGCGGCAACCTCGAGGTGGCCAGCCAATTGGCCGACCTGGAGGTCGCCGACACCTACTTCGACCTGGCGATCGAGCGGGCCTCGGTCGTGCAGGGCGGCGAGACCGACGTGGTGGTTCGAGTCAGCAAGAAGAGGGATTTCGCCGGCGCTGCCCGGCTGGAACTGCTGGGGCTGCCCGCCGGTACCAGCAGCCAGCCGGTCGAGATCACCCAGGAGGCCACCGCGGCCACGTTTCGCGTGAAGGCGGCCGGCGATGCGCGGCCGGGACGCTACAAGACGCTGATCTGCCGGGCGGTCATCGTCGAGCACGAACAGCCGATCACCCACACGCTGGGGTCCGGCGAACTGCGTGTCGACCAGCCGCTCCCGCCGCCTGACGCGGAGCAGGCACCGGGCGCTGGCGACGCAGCAGCGAAGGGAACCCAGTCCGGAGCGGGCAAGTAAGCAAGATGGCCCCACGCATCACCATGCTCTCTTCATCCTGGCGGTGGTCGTCGCTCGTATTGCTGGCGCTGGCCCCGGCTTGTCCCGCGGCGGCGGATGAGCCAGCGGCTGCGCTGGTTGCGTATCCGCCCGAGATCAAGCTGTCCGGCAAGCACGACGTGCAGCGCTTCATCGCCGTGCTCAAGCGCGGCGATGGCGTGACGCAGGACGTGACGGCGGCGGCCAGCATCCAGTTGGTCGACCCGCAAGTGGCCGCCCGCGATGGCGACAAGCTGACGCCGGTCGCCGACGGGACGACGAAGCTGCGGGTCGAGTTCGAGGGTCTGGCGGCCGAGGTCCCGGTGACGGTCAGCCAGGCCGCCCAAGCGGCACCGGTCAGCTTCCAGAACGACGTCATGCCGGTCTTCATGCGCGCCGGCTGCAACACGGGGGCCTGCCACGGCGCGGCGCGCGGCAAGGACGGATTCCAGCTGTCGCTGTTCGGCTACGACCCGGCGGGGGATCACCACCGGCTGACGCGCGAGATGGGGATTCGCCGGATCAACCTGGCCCTGCCCGCGGAGAGCCTGCTGCTGCAGAAGTCGATCGGCGCGGTGCCGCACACCGGCGGCAAGCGGTTCGCCGCCGACACGCCCTACTACGCCGCGCTGCAGCAGTGGCTGGCCAGCGGGGCCCCGAACGACACGGGGCAGGCCCCGCGGGTCGAGCGGGTGGAACTCTTCCCGCCGGCGGCCGTCCTGGAGGGCGCGCAGAGCGCGCAGCGGTTCGTCGTCGTGGCCCACTACAGCGACGGCACCGACCGCGACGTCACGCCGCTGGCCGTGTTCCTCACCAGCAACGACAACTCGGCGGCGGTCAACTCCGACGGACTGGTCACGGCGCACCAGCGCGGCGAGGCGTTCATCATGGCCCGCTTCGATACGCACACGGTCGTCAGCCAGGTGGTGGTGCTGCCGAAAGACCTCCCGTACGAGCCCCCGCCGGTGACCGGAAACTACATCGATCAGCTGGTGGCCGCGAAGCTGGAAAAGCTGCGGATCGTGCCCAGCGAACTGTGCCGCGACGAGGAGTTCCTCCGCCGCGTGACCGTCGACGTCTGCGGCCAGCTGCCCACGCCCGAGGAACATGCGGAGTTCCTGGCCGACACCGCGCCCGACAAGCGGTCGCGCTGGATCGATCGCCTGCTGGAACGGAAGGAGTTCTCCGAGATCTGGGCGATGAAATGGGCCGAGCTGTTGATGATCAAGTCCACCAACGAGGTGAGCTACAAGTCGGCGTTCCTCTACTACAGCTGGCTGACCGACTGCATCGCCAACAATGTGCCGCTGGACGAGATGGTCCGCCGCCTGCTCACGGCCTCCGGCGGCACGTTCACGCAGCCGGCGACGAATTACTACCAGGTCGAGCGCGACACGCTCAAGACCGCGGAGAACACGGCCCAGGTGTTTCTCGGCATCCGCGTCCAGTGCGCCCAGTGCCACAACCACCCGTTCGACCGCTGGACGATGGACGACTACTACGGTTTCGCTGCCTTTTTTGCCCGCATTGGCCGCAAGCCGGCGGAGGACTATCGCGAAACGATCGTATTCAGCCGGGACGGGGGCGAGGTGAATCATCCGGTCGGCGGCCGGGTGATGGCCCCCAAGTTCCTCGGCGGGGAGGCCCCCGACGTGTCGCGGACCGATCGCCGGCAAGCGCTGGCCGAGTGGCTGACGGCGCCGGACAACACCCTGTTTGCCACCAGCGTGGCCAACCGCGTCTGGGACCACTTCTTCGGATTGGGGATCGTCGAGCCGGTCGATGACGTGCGGGTCAGCAATCCGCCGAGCAACCCGGAGCTGTACCGGACGCTGGGCGCGAAGCTGGTCGAGTACCAGTACGACTTCAAGCAGCTGGTGCGCGACATCTGCAATTCACACGCTTACCAGCGTTCGGCGACGGGCAACGAGAGCAACCAGCACGACGAGCGGAACTTTGCCCGGGCCCAGGTCCGCCGCATCCGGGCCGAGATCCTGCTGGACTGCATCAGCCAGGCGACGGAGACGAAGGACAAGTTCCGCGGCCTGCCGCTCGGGTCCCGTGCCGTGCAGGTGGCGGATGGATCGACCACCACCTACTTCCTGACCGCTTTCGGCCGCGCGCCCCGCACCACAGTCTGCGCGTGCGAGGTGCGCACCGATCCGTCGCTGTCCCAGGCCCTGCACCTGATCAACGGCGCAACCGTCCATGGCAAGATCGCCCAGGGAGGCCTCGTCAAGCGGTGGTTGGAATCCGGCCAGTCGCCCGAGGCGATCCTGGAATCGATCTACATCCGCTGCCTCTCCCGCCGGCCGACCGCCGAGGAGCAGAAACAGCTGCTGGCCAGCGTCGCCGAGGCAGGCCATCCGCAAGCCGGCCTGGACGACGTCTTCTGGGCAGTGCTGAATTCGCGCGAGTTCATTTTTAACCATTGAGAGCGCCCTCGTCCCGGTCGCTTCGAACGGCGCTGCGAGGGGAAATGCCGGGCGCGATTCCGGGAGGGCGAGGCTCCCGCCGAGCCGGTGCGTTGCGCGTGTTTTCGGCTCGGCGGGAGCCTCGCCCTTCCAGCCTCACGCAGCGTTAGGCCCTGCACGACAATTACCTACCGGTTTTGTGGATCAGCCGCGGGGCGCTAGCCCGCGGTTCATCCGCGAAAGACCGCGGGCTAGCGCCCGGCGGCTGATGAGTGATTTCGGTAACTTATTGTTGAACAGCGCCTTAGCTCCACACCGAGAGGGAAGGAAAGATGGCCATCGCTCCACAGACACCGCTGCGATGGGACCGATCGTGGGCAGGTCCGCCGCGGGTCCGGCCGGAGCGGACGGCGATCGCGTGGATGGTGGTGCTCGCGGCCGGGATCGGTTCCGCCTCGGCCGTTCGGCCAGCGGTCGGGGCCGAAGCGGCCGCGGGCCAGCAGGCTGCCGCCGCAATCACCTACGACGAGCAGGTGCGGGCCGTCTTTCGCGAACACTGTCTGACTTGCCATCACCAGGGCGAGGCGAAGGGAGGGCTGGCCCTGGACAGCTACGCCCGCACCCTGGAAGGCGGAGCCAGCGGCGAAGTGGTCCTGGCCGGCGACCTGGAGAGTTCGCGCCTGTGGCATCTGGTCAGCCACGAGGACGAACCATTCATGCCGCCCAAGCAGGACAAGCTGGCCGATGCCAAGCTGGAGATCATCCGCAAGTGGATCGAGGCCGGGGCCCTGGAGAATGCCAGCTCGCCTCAGACCGCGCGCCCCAAGCCGTCGCTGGCCCTGTCGCCCGGCCAGGCACTGGGCAAGCCGGATGGTCCGCCTGCGATGCCCGAAGGGCTGCTCCGGCAGCCGGTTGTGTACACGTCGCAGTCCGGCGCACTGGCGGCCGTCGCCTGCAGCCCCTGGGCGCCGCTCGTGGCCGTGGCAGGCCAGCGGCAGATCATCCTCTATCATGCGGACCAGGGTGAGCTGCTGGGCGTCTTGCCGTTTCCCGAGGGGATTCCCTACGCGCTGGAGTTCAGCCGCAACGGCGAGCTGCTGCTGGCCGCCGGCGGACACGGCGGGCAATCGGGCTTCGCCGCCGTCTACCAGGTGCGGACCGGGCGGCGGTTGATCAAGGTCGGCGATGAACTGGACGCAGTCCTGGCCGCCGACATCAGCCCCGATCTCTCGCGGATCGCGCTGGGTGGACCGAAGAAGGTCGTGCGCATCTACGCGACGAGCTCCGGCCAGTTGTTGCACGAAATTCGCAAGCACACCGAATGGATCACGGCCGTCCAGTTCAGCCCCGATGGCAAGTACCTCGTGACGGGAGATCGCAACGGCGGATTGCTGCTGTGGGAGGCAGAGACGGCCCGCGAGTACCTCGACCTCGCCGGGCATAGTGGCGCCGTGACCGACGCCAGCTGGCGCTGGGACGGCCAACTGCTGGCCTCCGCCGGGGAAGACGGCGCGATCAAGCTCTGGGAGCTGACCGACGGCAAGCAGGTGCGGACCTGGCCGGCCCACGCCGGCGGGGCCCGGTCGGTGGCTTACGCCCACGATGGCCGGCTCGTGTCGACCGGCCGGGATCGCGCCACCAAGGTTTGGGATGGTGAGGGCAAACAGCTGCAGGCCTTACCGCCGCACGCCGACATCGGCCTGGCGGCGCACTTCGTGCACGACGGCCGGCGGGTGGTGGCTGGCGACTGGTTGGGTGAAGTCTGGTTGTGGGACATCGAGTCGGCCGGCCGCACCGGCCTGCTGTCGCCCAGCCCGCCGACGCTCGAGATGCGGTTGGAGCAGGCCCAGGCGGCGCTCACCACCGCCCAGCAGGCAGCGGCCGCACGGGTCGCGCCGCTTGCGGCCGCCCGCCAGGCAGCACAGGCCGCCCAGTCCCAGACGGACGAGGCACAGAAGGCCTGGCAGGCCGCCACTGCGGCCGCCCAGCAGGCCACGGCCAACCGCGCCGCCGCCGAGCAGCGCGTCGCCCAACTCGCGTCCCAGGTCGAACAGGCTCGCAGTCGACAACCGGGCCACCAGGCCGAGGTCGACAAGGTACGACAGGAACAAGCAGCCGCCGACCAGGCGCTGGCAACGGCACGCTCGGCGCACGAGCAGGCGCTGGCCCGCGTCGAACCGCTGCGACAGGCGGCCCAGACCGCCGCCGACGCCCTCGCTCAGGCCGAACAGCAACTGGCAGCAGCCACGAAGAAGGCCGAAGAGACGGCGGCCAACGCCGAATCGGACAAGGCGGCCGCGGATCAGGCACAACTCGAGGTGGCGGCGGCCCGGAAGTCGACCGATGAAAAGCGGGCCGCGGCAACATCTGCCACCGAAACCTTGGCCGCCGCCGAGGCGGAAGCCGCCAAGGCCCAGGACGGTCGGGCCCAAGCCGAAAAGTTGGCGGCGGAAAAATCCGCCACCCACCAGCAGGCAGCCAAGGCGCTCGCCGCCGTCGCCGCCGAACTGAGCAGCCTCACCCAGCAAAAGTCGGACGCGGAGAAGATGCTCACCGACCAGGCGAGTACCGTGAAGACAGCCGAGGAGATGCTGGCCGCCGCCAAACAACTGCTCGACGGGCAGACCGCCAAGAAGTCGGAGGCCGACGCCCAGGTTGCCAAACTGGAGGCGGAGCATTCCCAGGCCGCCGCCACGATGCAGGCGGCCGAGCAGGTGCTCGAGAAAGCTCGCGCCGATCTGAGCGCCTTCCAGCAGGCCGGCGACCGGTTCGCCCAGGGTATCCAAGCGGCACGCGCGGGGATCACCGCCGCCGCCGCGATCGCCGAGAAGAGCCAGTCCGACCAGCAGACGGCCGCCAAGGACGCCGATCAGAGGACGGCTGCCGCGGAGCAGCTGGCCGAGCAACTGGCCCGGCTGCAGGAGCAGCACAAGCAGGCCCTGGCAGAGAAAGAGGCGGCCCAACAACAGCTGGCGGCGCTGAGGAAGGCGGCCCAGGAGGCGGAAAACGCCGTCCAGGCCGCCCGCGCGGCCGAGGCCCAGGCACTGGCCGACCAGCAGCTGTTCCTGGAAGGCTATCCCCAGAAACAGCAATAGGGTACCCGGTGCCCGGATACCCTATCGCCTGTGTTCTTACAACTCGCGGGGGCGCGGCCCACCTCGAGGTCGCCGCGCGGGCAGGCACCCGTTACTCGCGCGGACGTACCGCGCCCGTCAGACCCGTGTAGTCCGTGCGGTCCTCCGTGTGCCACAACGGCTGGCCCTTCTCCACGCGCTGCCGCAGCATCTCGATCTTGTCCGGCGATCCCGCGGGCGCATTGGTCGCCTCGAAGTCACGACCAGCCTCCGGCTTAAAGTCCTCGTCGTGTCCGTACTTCAGAATCGCCTCGAAAACGTTACGTACCTTTTGCTGTTGCATCGACCCTGAACTCCGAATCTTCATGTACCATGCACGCGAATTTCCAAGGCCCGCATGAATCCGCGAACTGTTCACACAGCCGTTCCCAGGTCGGGGTCTCGTCTACCTCTCGGCCAACAAACTCCCCACGCTCCAGACACGTGGGACGAACATACCCCCTGGAATCAAGACAAACGCTCACCCGGGCTGCGAACGGTGACCTGTTCGCCCACACAGCGAAACCTGACAACAAGTTGGGCTCAACAACTTTGCAGGTCAGATGGCCTGCCACGCGACACGTCCGGCCTGAGCCGATAACGCACTTAGGCGGGGCTACAGTGTGCACATCAGACAGTGCATTATCCGCGCCGAAACTTAACTGTCAAGCATTGAGTAAATTCTTTGTGGTTGTTCCCGGAAGAATCCCCGGAAATCGGTCAACTGGGAACGAACGGATAAGCCGGGAAAAACAGGCGGTGTCTGACGATTGCGGCAGAGGACGCGGCTTGTTTTCGTTCCCAGGTGCGTCGTCCCATGCCCGTACACCGCGTCGAAACGTGAGTGTGGCGGGAAGGAACAGAGGCCGATCCTGTGCAGCGCGGGCGTAACTTCCGCCGTCAATTGGGCTTGAATCCCCAGGTCGTTGGTTCCTACGATGCTAGCAGCAGCACACCCGGATTATTCATGAGCCGCAAGCGCGCTAGCGTCCGGTTTTGGTGGAATTGGGGAGAACCGTACGCTAGCGCGTGCCGGCTGATGTGCGCGGCGATCTTGGGAAGATCGCCACAACCTGTTTCTCTGCTTCACTTTGCAACTCTCCTCGTCAGGTTGATGAATAATCCGGGTTCACTCACCCCCTTTTTGATTCGCGGGAGCCTTCGACCATGCCCGACACGACCAGTTGTTCACGGCGGCGTTTCCTGGGCGGCCTGGCGTTCGGGGCCGCGGCCCTGGCGACGCCCGGCATGTTGGCCGAGGAATTGACGCTGACTCCCCGCCAGACCGAAGGGCCGTTCTATCCCGACAAGCTGCCGCTCGACACCGACAACGACCTGATTCTGCTGAACGATGCGCTCACCCCTGCGGTCGGCACGATCACCTACGTTTCCGGCCGAATCCTGACTTTGGCCGGCAACCCGGTCCGCAACGCACGGGTTGAAATCTGGCAGGTCGACAACCACGGAGCCTATCTCCACTCGCGAAGCGGCAACGCCCAGCGGCGCGACGGGAATTTCCAGGGCTTTGGCCGGTTCCTCACCGGCTCGTCGGGCGAGTACCTGTTCCGAACCATCAAACCGGTCCCGTATCCCGGCCGTACGCCGCACATCCACCTGGCGGTCAAGGTTCCCGGGCAGGAGTGGTTCACCACGCAGTGCTACATCAAGGGGGAGCCGGACAACGCCCGGGACGGCGTGCTGCGCGGCATCCGCGACGAGCAGCAGCGAAACTCGGTCATCGTCGACTTCACCCCGATTCCCGATTCGAGGGCGGGCGAACTGGCCGCCAGGTTCGACGTGGTGCTGGGGTTCACGCCGCGGGGATAGCAAGCCCATGGAAGGCGCAAGGCGCAAGCGGGAAAAAAAAGGCCTTCCACCGCCAACGGCTCCCTCGCCAAGGCGTCGGGCATCGAGCGCGTCATGCGCCGCCTGGAAATATTCAACGCACCTTGAACGGGGTTTCGTGATTCCGCTAGGGGCGAGGCTCCCGCCGAGCCGAAAACGCGTTCCACGCGCCGGCTCGGCAGGAGCCTCAACCTCCGCGTATCGTCCAACCCTCGTTAGCTCGTCCCGCATCTCCCCGGATCACGCACGGCTGTATCGTCCCTTGCCAGAGGGGCTGGGGATGGGGGACTGTCCCGATTTTTGTGGCATGGATGCCAGAAAAATGGGACTGTCCCCTTCGGCAGAGCCATTGACACAAAAATCCGTACAGGCCCGGGATAGGGCCACCTCACGCGAGTGCGTCTTGAGCTGTTATCATCCGGACGACGGAACACGAACAGGGCCCGGCCATGCGGCCGCCGGCTGATGAACCTGGACCGTCCCCCGCGGCACTACGGCGATGCTTGAACCAGACTGGTTGCGGCAACAGGGTGCCGGACCGGCTTGATTGACACCCTGACCCGTCGACCTCTCGTCCATGGCCTGGCTGCAGCGCGAAATCACGCTTCCCGAGTACTCCCGCGGGTTTCACCTGATCACCGATCAGGTGCTGGATGCCCTGCCGGAACTGGGGCGGGTAGCCGTGGGGCTGCTGCATGTCTTCATCCGGCACACCTCGGCCTCGTTGACGATCAACGAGAACGCCGACCCCGACGTGCCGGCGGACCTGGAGGCGTCCTTTGCCGGGCTGGCCCCCGAGGATTTCCCGCACGCCCACACGGTCGAGGGTCCAGATGACATGCCGGCCCACGTGAAGGCCTCGCTGTTGGGGTGTTCGCTGATGATCCCCGTCCAGGAAGGCCGGCTGATGTTCGGCACTTGGCAGGGGATTTACCTCTGCGAGCACCGGCGGCGCGGCGGGCGGAGGCGGCTGGTGCTGACCATCCACGGCGAGGGCACGTTTCCCGCCGACAGGAGAGCGAATTAGCGTGGATTATTCATGAGCCGCAGCGCGCGAGCGTCCGGTTTCGGTGAAATTGGGGGACTGTCCCGATTTTTGTGGCATGGATGCCAGAAAAATGGGACTGTCCCCTTCGGCAGAGCCATTGACACAAAAATCCGTACAGGCCCGAAATTGGGGAGAACCGGACGCTATCGCGTGCCGGCTGATGTGCGCGGTGTTTTTGGGAAGATAGCCACAACATAGTGTGGCACCCGGCGCGAACCGCCAGCACTCGCAGCGGCCGTTCGCCGCCGCCAGGCCTCAGCCAGCGGCTGACGAGCACGGGCAAGCCCGTGGCACCCGGCGAAGAGTGTAGGCGGCGTTCTCCGAACGCCGCAGGGTGCTACCTGTTTCTCTGCTTCACCTTGCAACTTTACTCGTCAGGTTGATGAATAATCCGGGTTAGCGCACGATCTTGGGAGGGCGAAGCTCACGTGGGAGGGCGAGGCTCACGTGGGAGGGCGAGGCTCACGTGGGAGGGCGAGGCTCACGTGGGAGGGCGAGGCTCACGTGGGAGGGCGAGGCTCACGTGGGAGGGCGAGGCTCCTGCCGAGCCGAGAACCCGCCCAACGTACCGGCTCGGCGGGAGCCTCGCCCTCCCAGCGAGATCGGCGAATCGGCGGGAGCCTGCGCCTGCCCGAATCACGGGATCACGCGAGCCGATTTAGCGGCTGAGGACCGGTTCGCCGCGCGTCATCCCGGCCAGGTCGTCGCACCACGCGTCGATCAGGGTGGCGAGGTTCGCATTGGCGTCGATCGCGGCCAGCGCGCGCAGGCATCCATCCAGGCCGTCGGCGGCCTGCTGCGGACCGGCCGTCCACCACCGCTGGGCCGCGGAGACCGCTGTGTTCAGCGGTTGGTCTGCCGGGACGGGCTGGCCGTTCAGCGCACGCATCAACTGGCGGTAGAACGTGGCCGCCTGCTCCAGGGCCATCCGCAATCGCTCGCGCTTCGCGCGTGTCTCTTCGCCCGCCGCCTCGACGAAACCGGTCAGCCACTTGGAGACATCCAGGCTGTCCCAGTCGGATTGGGCCAGCAGGTGCAGCAGCTCGCGGCGGCACGACCAGACGTCGGCCTCGGCCAATTCCGCGGCCCGCGTCAGGCTGCCGTCGGCCACCTGCGCCAGATCGGCAGCGACTTCGGCGGTGGCCGCCAGGCCCTGCTCTTGCAACAAGCGGACCAGCGTGGACTCGGAAAGCGGTCGGAAACGTACCACCTGGCAGCGCGAGCGGATCGTGGGCAACTGTCGCTGCTCGCTGGTTCCGATCAGGATGATCACCGCCCGCGGCGGCGGCTCCTCGAGCGTCTTCAGCAAACAGTTGGCACCTTCTTCGTTCAGATCGTCCGCATCGTCGAGGATCGCCACCTTGCGTCCGCCCGCGAGCGGCTTGAGCGCGATGCGAAAGCAAAGCCCCTCGCGCAGGCGATGGTCGCGGTCGCCGATCAGCAGTTCCAGCGGGATATCACTCTTGTCGGCCGGTCGCGCGATGTACTCCAGATCCGGGTGCGATCCGGCCAGGACCTGCTGGCAGGGTGGGCAGGTCCCGCACGGCGCGAGCTCCTCGGCGCGGCCGCCCGCGCAGAGCAACGCCTGGGCCAGCTTCAGGGCGAACGTCCGCTTGCCTACCCCCGGCGGACCGACGAAAAGGAATGTGCTGGCCAGCCGTCCCGCGCGCAGGGCGTTCCGGAACTGCTCCACGACCTCGTCATGTTCGTGAATCCCCTGCCAGGTCATGCCTCCTACCCTCCCCAGCGGGCCGGGATACCTTGCCGAGCCCTGAATCGCCTTGCGCCATCCTGGAAAAAATGGACGAGCCAACCAGAATTGCACGATCGTGGCGGGCGAGGCTCCCGCCAAGCCGGCGCGTGGAACGGGTTTTCGGCTCGGCGGGCGCCTCGCCCTCCCGACGATGGCGCAAGGTTTCTGCGATCAGCGATCTGCACTTCCCAGGAGCGGACAATCCGATTTCGCGTGCTGTCGGGTAACCGTTCACAACCCGGTGGAAGTTTTTCCCTGATTCCAGGGGGTCAGGTCCATGTTTTCGGCCAGCGCGTAGCCGCGAGGTCGAGTTGATCGGCCGAAAAATGGACCAGACCCCGGCCCGTGAAGGAGCGGACAATTCGATCTCGCGTGCTGTCGGACGGAATCCGCAGCTTGACCCGGTGGACCGCCTCAACCGCCTCCCAGCACTCGTTCGACCGCCGCACGAATGCTTGACTGTACCGCCTGGAGATCGCGCGAGGCGTCGATCACGATGATATCATCCGGGCGGCGCCGGGCCTCCAGCAGGAAACCCTGGCGCACGCGCTCGAGGTACTCATGGCCCTGGCTTTCCATCCGGTCCGGGGCCCCGGTGCGGCGGGTGGCGGCGCCGCGGCTGTCCATGTCCAGCAGCAGCGTCAGGGCGGGCATGATTCCGCCGGTGGCAACGCGGCCCACATCCCAGACGGCATCGACATCCAGTCCGCCCGCATGCCCTTGGTAGGCCACGTTGGCCAGCAGGTAGCGATCGGAAACAACCGTCTTGCCCGCCGCCAGCGCCGGCCGAATGATCTCGTCGACCAGCTGTGCGCGGGCGGCCATGTAAAGCAGCATCTCGCTGCGGCGGTCGATCGCCAGCGGGCCCCTGCGCAGCAGCAGTTCGCGGATCGCCTCGCCCAGCGGCGTGCTGCCCGGGTCGCGGCAGGCCACGACATCGTGCCCCCGCTCGACGAGCCACCTGCCCAGCTGGCGTGCCTGGGTGCTCTTACCGACGCCGTCAACGCCATCCAGCGAAACGAACCAAGGCCCGGCCATCCTTCTCCCCCGCACGCGGACCTGGGCATTGTAAGGCGACGTTCGGCTGCGAACCAGAACCCGGCAGGAACCGTTCACGGGTCGGGGTCTGGTCCATTTTTCGGCCGACAAACTCGACCTTGCCGATACGCGCTGGCCGAAAACATGGACCTGACCCCCTGGAATCAGGCAAGATCCTCCACCGGGCTGTGAACGTC
>Ga0114938_1001518_pt1 | contig 15608 bp, 12 predicted proteins | sample AshMeaBigSpring_FD_88675 | JGI IMG/M metagenome (GOLD analysis project Ga0114938, IMG submission 88675) | Groundwater microbial communities from Big Spring, Nevada to study Microbial Dark Matter (Phase II) - Ash Meadows Big Spring | ecosystem: Environmental > Aquatic > Deep subsurface >...
ATTTTGTTTTGCTTTGTAAAATAGAGCAGTTATATTTATACATGCCCCAAGATCGGCGAGGCGTAAAGGAATAGCCAGAGAATGCCCAAATTCAGCCGGGACATCGTCATTGTGATTCGATTCCTGAGCAGCTGCCTGACCGCCGCGCTCCTCATTTTCTTCATTTCGGCGTTCTCGGGCGAAGACCTGATCAAGAATCACAGCACCGTCAAAGACATGGACCGGATATTGGGTGAAATAGCCGCCGAACTGGACGGCGGGATCGAACGCCGCACCCGGCTGCTGGGCGAGCCCCCGCAGAAAAACCCCTATCGAAGGTTCTACGCAGCGGAGTTGGCCAAGGAAATCCACGATGTGTCGTATCTGACGGAAAAGCAAAAAATCCTTTTCGATGCGTACAGCGTGCGTGATTTCGAGAACAAGTCCAAGCGGCTGGTGGCCTATTCCGAAACCGCCAACGTGGAGGGCCTGATGGACGAGCTCGACATCGTCAAGCGCGAGCTCAAGAACTCTGCGAACTTGATCGACAAACGCAGGGAACGGCTGCTCCGCCAGCGGATGGCCTACATGCTGTTGTTTTTCATTCTCTGGATCGCCATCTACTTTTACTACGGACGCGGGTTCATTCGGAGCCGATGAAGGCCGGCTGGTTTTGCGCTGGCGCCCACCTCCGGCAACACCGGGATCAGGCCATGGATCCCATGGATGCAGGCACTGCATGTACCTCTCTTTCTATCAGCTGACTCATAAACCCTTTCAAATCACCACGGATCCGAAGTTCCTGTGGCTGGGAGAAAAGCACAGCGAAGCGCTGGCCACGCTCAAGTACGGCATTCTGGAGGACAAGGGGTTTCTGCTGCTCACCGGCGATGTCGGTACCGGCAAGACGGCGCTCATTCGGCAGTTGATCAAAACCATCGACGTGGCGGCGATCGTGGCCACCATACCGGATCCCGGGATGGAGTCGATTGACTTTTTCAATGTCCTGGCGACCGAGTTTCGCATGAACCGCCGATTCGCGTCGAAGGGCGAATTCCTGATCGAGTTCAAGCAGTTTCTGCTCAAAGCCAACTCCTCCCGGCGAAAAGTGCTGCTGATCATCGACGAGGCCCAGCGACTGAGCGTCGAGATGCTGGAGCAGGTGCGGTTGCTGTCCAACATCGAACTCGAAAACCGCAAACTGATCAACATCTTCTTCGTAGGCCAAACCGAGTTCAACCGCGTGCTGCTGGATGAACGCAGCAAGGCGGTCCGGCAGCGAATCACCGTCAGCTACCACATCGAGCCGCTGACGGAGATGGAAACCCCCATTTATATCCAGCACCGCTTGACCGTCGCCGGGGCGCACCGCGAGATTTTTACGCCGGAGGCGATTCGCCAGATTCACGCGTTTTCCCGCGGCGTCCCGCGCCTCATCAACATCATCTGCGACCACGCGCTGCTGACGGGGTACGCGGCGGGCGCCAATCCCATTGACCCGGCGATCATTCAGGCATGCAGGAAGGAGCTGGGGGTGCCGGAAACATTCAAGGCGCCCGGCTGGCAGGTGCAGAAAAACCGCTTGCCATCCATCGCCGGCAAGGCGGATACCGGCAATGAAGATGATGACGACGCAATCGAGCCGGCGGGCAGAGCGTTCGGCTGGAAGCTACCGGCGTTGCTGGTGTTCTTACTGCTGCTGGGGTTCACCGGCTTCATGATCTACCAACACCGCACCCAGGAACCCCAGCGCTGGGCGCTGGAGGATCTAGCGCCTCAGTCCTACAAAGGGTTGTCCGGGCAGCCCAGCGCGACCGAGCCTCCCACTGCCGCCGAAGGCGAGGAGCCCTCCGACCTCAAACCCTCGCCGACGCCGGTCCCGCCCGTAGCGGTCGGTGCTTCCGGGAGCGTGCCGCAGGCGGTTTCATCCGACACCCTCGCCGTGAACCCCTTTGCCGGCGGCCGCGTCATTATTTTCTTTCCCTACAATTCCAACGAGCTCACTCCGGAGGCCCTGTCCGCTCTCGATCAGATCGCGCTGTTCCTGAAGTCGAACCGTGAGCTGAAAGTCAGTATCAATGGTTTCACGGATTCGGTGGGGTCCGCCAGTTACAACATCAGCGTTTCCCAGTTCAGGGCCAACTCGATTAAAAGCTATCTGGCCGGTAAAGGCGTCGACGCTTCCAATCTCATCGCCGTCGGATGGGGCCCCAAGAACCCGATCGCCAGAAACGATACCTCCGAGGGACGGCAGCAGAACCGGAGGGTGGAAATCGGGCTCGCGCAGTGATGAGATGAGGCGTTTGGCCCGCGGGAGCCGTCAGGCTCCGAATTGAAACCGCCCCCGGAGCAGTTCGCGGGTGGCCGGGCTGACCCGCAGAAACGGCAGTTCCGCCGCCGAGACCCAGCGCACGTCGGCGGCGTCGCCGCCCGGCTGCAGCGCTCCCTCCACGAAATCCGCCAACAGGTCCACCACCACGTAATGAAAGCGAACGCTTCCCTCCGGGTCCCTTTCGATGATGTCAAAGGTAAGCACGGCTTCGCGCGCACGGACGGTCGTTCCGGTTTCCTCAAGAATTTCGCGCTCGGCAGCCTCCTGAAGAGTTTCCCCGATTTCAACGCTGCCGCCGGGAATGGCCCAGCAGCCCTCGGCCGGGGCCTTGCCGCGTTTGACCAGCAGGATGTGACCGTCACGGAACACGATCGCACCGACCGCCACCCGCGGTTGGCGGGGATAGGAATCGCGATCGGATTCGGGCATGGACCCCATCGCTGAAACGCTTGGAGCTCGCTGACCTTCCGGCGGCAGGCGGTTCCTGGCGCCCGGAAGGTTCAGAGCCATGGAATGGCACCTATCGTCTTTCTTCTCGATTGGGAGGTCCTATCAAAGCCGTCATCGCCGCAGAGGGCCCGGCGTTTCCACCAACCGGTCCGGTCGATCGGCCCTCTCACGCCTGCGCCGCCGCCGTCTTCTCGCCCTGGGTGGCCGGCGGTTTGGCACCCAGCCAGTAAGGGTTGATCAAGTCCTCGAAAATCGTCATGGCGGCCTCGGCGCCCTGACCCGAGGCGGTCACGATCTGCTTGTAGCCGCCTTCGACATCCCCCGCCGAATAAACACCCGGTCGGCTGGTTCGATGGCGGCCGTCCTGCTTGATGTACCCGTCCGCCGTCAGCTCGAGCCCCATCTTCTGGGCCAGTTCCACCGCCGGTTCGTAACCGATGGCGATGAAGACGCCGTCGGTCGGCAGCGTCGATGTCTTCTGGGAGGCACTGTTGAAAAGCTCGATCTGCCGCACCCGATCCTGGCCTTGGATCTCGCGGATTTCGGTGTTCCAAAGGATGGGGATCTTGTTGTCGGCCAGCTGGCGGGCGAGAAACTCCTGCGCGCGCAGTCTGTCGCGGCGATGAATCAGGGTCACCCGGACCCCCATGTGAAAGAGGTGCAGGGCCTCGGTGACGGCGCTGTTGCCCCCGCCGACCATCACCACCTGCTTGCCTTTGAACAGCGGTCCGTCGCAGGTGCTGCAGTAACTGACTCCCCGGCCGGCAAGCCGCTTTTCCCCGGGCACGCCGAGATGACGGTGGCTGGCGCCGGTGGCCAGCAGAACGGTCTTGGTCAAAAATTTGCGCCGGCTGGTCTGGACCACGATCGGCGATCCGTGTTGGACGTCGACCACGCCCTCTCCCGGAAAGATCTGCACGTACTGAAGCGCATGGCTCACCAGGATATCGACCAGGGTCTTGCCGCCCACTGACGTGAAACCCGGGTAGTTTTCGACGACCGGGGTGGTCGCCACCTGCCCGCCCAGGGCCTGGCGTTCGACGATGGCGGCTCGCAGCCCGCTGCGCACCGCATAGATCCCGGCGGTGAGCCCCGCCGGTCCGCCGCCCACGATGAGCAGGTCGGTCTCGACCTGCTCTGCATCGCTTTCCGGGATAAAGATCGTCTGCGGCTCTAGCTTCTGGAGCGAGAGCGCGAACACTTCCTCGGGCTGCGCCCCATGACCGATCAGGACGTCGTTGGCGAAAGCCTGGGGAACACTCTGCGCGGAGTACTGGTTGGCCAATTCGGGCTCGGCCTGGATGTCGATAATCTCCAGCGACAGCTGTTCCGGCAGTTCGATGACCGCCTTGACGGCATTGACCGCCTGCTGCGGACAGTAAGGGCAGGTAGGGCTGACGAAGACCTTGATCTGGCGGGGTTGGTCGATGCGCCGGATCACTTTCCGCGACGCCTCGCTCAGTTGGCTCTTTCCCGTACCCACCAGAATCAGCGTCTCCAGAAAGGTGCGGGCTTCTTCGCCCATGGGAGCCCCCAGCCATCGAATGTTGTATCGGCCGGGTGCGATCAACAGGGTGGGCGAACTCACTACGTTATGCCGACGGGCCAGTTCGTGTCCGAGGTCGTACTCCTTCAGGGTAATCCGCGGGCTCAATTCCCGGAACGCACGGATCACTTGGCGGGTCGCCTGGGCGAATACATCGTCTCGGTCCTTGCCGGTAAACAACAGCAGTGGAATGTCGTTGGGCAGTTGCTCGAAAGTCTGGCGCAGCTGCTGCAGATAGGCTTCGCCCGCCATGTCTCGTGCCTGCTCCTGACGGCCGTTCACACTTTGCATGTCCATGCCTCCTTTGGTCCTGGGTCCGCGCCCCCGGACGCGGTTTGAGAATACGGGTTTTGCGATTTCCAGCGCGCCGCTGCTGTGTTCTGCGCCAGAAGAAAACCGGATTTAAAATAGATATAGAGGTTGAAAATAAAGATGAGGTGCGCGGCTGTCAATCCGCAGGGTGCGGCCGTCGTGCGCCGCCGCGGTCCGCCGGTTCCAGGGCTCCAAGCAGCGCCCCGGCCAGGGCCAGGTCCTCCTCGGTGGTGATCTTGAAGTTTCGCAGACTTCCGGGCAGAACGTGCACCCCCACGCCCATGCGTTCCACCAAGCTGGCGTCGTCGGATGCCTCTACCTGTTCACGGCGCGCGCGGTCATGTGCCATCCGGATCACGGCGCTCTGAAACGCCTGGGGCGTCTGGGCCATCCACACGCGTTCGCGCGGCAGCGTGGCCTCGATCCGACCGGCCTCCGAAACGCGCTTGAGGGTATCCCAGACAGGCCAGGCGACAATGCAGGCCCCGTGCTGCCGTGCGGCAGCCGCGCAGGCGCTGATCATGCCACAGGTCACGAACGGCCGGACGGCGTCGTGGATCACCACCAGCGCCGCCTCGGAGGGAACGGCGCCCAGTCCGTTGAACACCGAATCCTGCCGCCGCTCACCGCCGGCGACCACGGAAACGCGTTTGCGCAGGACGGCGGCGGCCAGCGTATCGCGGACGAAGGCGATGTCCTCCGGCGGTGCCGCCACAACGATACGGTCCACGCAATCGCAGCCGTCGAAGACGCGCAGGGTGCGCACGAGAATGGGCTCCCCCGATAGCAGTGCGTACTGCTTGGGGACGGGACCGCCGAAACGGGCCCCCTTTCCGCCCGCAACGATGAGAGCCACCACCATGACCGTTCCGGATCCGTTCGCATCCCGTCCCCTGGCCGCGGCCACCGGTCGGGGCCAGGGGACGGGGTCGCGGTTAACGCAAGTACTTGAGCTCTTTGGGCAGCGGGACGCCCTTGCCCATGAGGTCTTCGCCGTAATTGACGGCGGCCAGAATCTGTATGTCCTTGAGGGTGCGGGCGTCGCCTTCGAAGACGACGTCCTTGAGGTTCTCCTTCTGGATCTTTCCGCCGGCCCACTGGATGTCCAGCACGCTGCTGGCGTCGAAACGGTCTTCGCCGATAACGAGCTCGACCTGGCCGCCGTAATGCTGGACGATCTTGGCCACCAGCAGACTGGGTCGAGCGTGGAATCCCAGCTTCTGCGGAACCCCCACCCGAACGAGTCCGCGCTCGATGTTCTCGTTGAGAATCATCCGTGCGTGCTCCTTGCCCAGCGTGAGAAAATGGCAGACATAGTAAAGCCCGTAATTGATGGTGCAGTCCAGAAGATGCTCGGGCGCCACCAACATCGCCAGTTCGTCCTGGACGCGTTTGTAGGTGTTCTTGTAGCCGGCCTCATGGAGGTGACGCTCGTAGAAGTGCAGGAGCCGGCCGACCATTTGCAGCAGACGAAACACCACTGAGAAGAATCCGCGCAGTTGCTTGAGCTTGCGGTTTCCGAAGCGAAACCCGCCGTGGATCACGTAGGTGTCGAAGGAGGACTGCAGGCTGTGAACGAGCATCTCGTAACGCCGCACCTCGACCTCGTTCACTTTGTCGGGAACGATTCCAAGAATCTCCGCATGGCTGTATCGCTCGTAGAATTTAATCTGATCGAAGCCACTGACGATGTTGAGAAATTCGCTGGCGATCTTGACGATGTTCTGTTTCTGCTGGCTGCGGTTCTCGTCATCGATGTCGTATTCCAGCAGGTCAATCGTCTGGATGCTCGGAAAATCCACTTCGTGAAATCGGTCTGGAGGAAGGGGGATCCCCAGCCGCCGGGCCTCGTTCAGCGATGCCGGCGCCATCTTCTGCAGGCACTGGTTGAGAAAGCGCAGCGTTTGCTCGCCGTCGCGCTCGATATCCCCGCTGTCCGGCAGATCGTAATAGCGCAAACGGTTGGCGATATGCTTCTGAAAATTAGAGGCCAGCCCGATGTGGCGCATGCCAGCGGTCAATTCGCGAAACAGATACCAGTTCTTGTTGTTTTTGGCGCCGTGATAGTCGAGAAAGTCTTCCAGCAGGGTGGAGGACGACGCCAGGCTGGAGTAAAACTTCTGGGTAAACCGCACCTCGGCCGGGGGCAGGCTGACTATGTAGAGCGTGCATTTCAGGAAATCATGCGAGAAGATGCCGATCTTCTCTGAAAACGTGGCCCCGGGTGCGGAAACGGACGATTCGTCCAGCGGCCGCGAAAGCTGGTTCATGGAAGCCTGACCGGTACCGGCCGCCCGCGCACAGGCGGTGGCGGTTGTTGGGTTGGCCCCGGTTGGCGGCCATGGGATACGCCAGCGCCGGCCGGAGCACGTCATAAGCCGAATTCTGTTCCCGCATCGGGTTGCCCCTTTGCGGGCGGCGATCATTCCTCTGACGGATGCCGGTTGCCCGACATCTCGTGCAACCTACCCGGGGGCTTGGGCGGGCCACCCTCCGACGCCCCTCTATTTGGTCTTGCACCGGGTGGGGTTTGCCGAGCTTCCCCGGTCGCCCGGGGAACTGGTGCGCTCTTACCGCACCGTTTCACCCTTGCCATCGCCCAACGGCCTGCTGCAGTCGCCGAGTGACGGCGGTTTGCTTTCTGTTGCACTTTCCTTCGTGTCGCCACGACTCCACGTTATGGAGCACCCTGCCCTGCGGTGTTCGGACTTTCCTCCGGTCGCACGCGACCGGCGATCGCCTGAATTACTCCGACCGGCGCTGGTCGTCGTCCCAAAAAATGATCCTCTCACAGTTCGGGCAATTCTTCAAGCGATCGACTCGCTGCAGTTCGTTGTACATCTGCGGCGGGATGTTCACGTGACAGCCCCCGCAGACCGACGCGGACACCGAACAGATGGCGACCCCGTTGGACTTCTTGGCCTTCACCCGCCGGTAGAGGGAGATCGCCTCCGCGGGAATCTGCGCGGCCAGGGCCGCCGCCTCGGCCTTCAGACCCTCCAGCCGCTGCCGGGCTTGCGCGGCCTCCTGAAGCACGCCCTCTTTTTCAGCGCGGATCAGATCGGCCTGGGAATCGAAGCGCTCCTGATGCTCGGTGATGGCCGCGTGGGCCGCCTCCATCTGCTCCATGCCGGCGAGAACCTCGTCTTCGATCCTGGAGACGATCGCCCCGAGGTCTTCGATCTCTTTCAAGCCGGACTGGTACTCCTTATTGGTTTTCACGGAGCGAAGCTTTTCCTGGCTCTTTTCGATCCTTCCCTGGTTCACCTGCAGATCGGATTCGAGTGTGCGCATGCGTTTGGTCAGTTCCTGCAGGTGCGTCTTGCCGTTCTCGACGGCGGAGGTGAACTCATGCAGCCGCGCGTCCAGTTCCGCAGTGCGCCCTGGGACCCGGCTCAAGTCCTGCTCGGTCCGATGGACCATCAATTCAACGTCCTGGAGTTTGACCAGCAGCGTGATCTGCTGTCGGATGTTCTGGGGCATGCGTGCCGTTCTCCTCGGCCCAGAGGCTCATCGCATAGGCTCTAGTCTTGGTCGAACTCGCGACGGACGCCGCGTCACACCGTCGCGAACGGGTCTTTTTCTAACGGACAGGCCTCGACGCGCAGTCCGGCATGGCGCCGCCCCAATGCTCGCCGCAAGCGGCCGGCCACAGCCTCGGCCATCAGGTGCTCGGAATGGAAATGACCGACGTCCACCGCCCCGCGCCGGGCGTATTCGATGTCCCGCACCTCGTGGTACCGCAGGTCGCCGCTGATGAAGGCCTCCGCCGTCGATTTCAGGAAGTCGCCGACCAGGCTGCCGCCGCTTCCAGTCACGATCGCCACCTGCCGGACCCGCAGCCCCGGATCGCCGGCTATCCGGACCACCCCGACCCCCAGCGTGCGCTTCACCTTCCGCGCCAGATCGCCGAGCGGCATGGCCTTGGCGAGCGCGCCGATCCGGCCGATGCCGTAGCGGCCGCGACCGGTGCCTTCGGCCGGCGGCGCCAGCGGTCTCAGCCGCAGCAGGCCAATGCGGCGCGCCAGCAGGTCGTTGAGCCCGCCGGCCGCCGCATCCAGGTTGGTGTGCAGGCAGTAGATGGCCAGTTCGTGGCGCAGGGCCTGCGCGATGACGCTGCCGAGCGGCGTATCGATCGCGATCCGTTGGAGCGGCCGGAAGAAGAGGGGGTGATGCGTGACCAGCAGATCGACCCGCGCGCGGCAGGCGGCGTCAACGACGTCCGGCCCCGGGTCCAGCGCGACCCACACCGAGCGGACGTGGCGACGCGGATCGCCGACCTGCAGTCCGACATTGTCCCAGGCTTCGGCCAGCGCCGGCGGGGCCAGTTGCTCCAGCATCCTAATGATATCGGCAAGCAGCAGATGCATGGTCCGACAATGCGCCACCTCGCTCGTTCGCGGACGCGTCCTTCGCCGCTGGGATCGCCGCGACAAAAGAAGGCGCGGATTCCGCGAATCCACGCCTTGCGTCGCGGCGGCGCAACAACCGCCGACGAATTGGTTGAATCGCGGGGCGATGGGCCCACCTGGGATCGAACCAGGGACCGACCGGTTATGAGCCGGTGGCTCTGCCAGCTGAGCTATGGGCCCCCACGGTCTCCCGCCGGTTGGTGTTTATCGGCTGCCTTGGCGTTTGTCAAGGTCGGCGCTCCGGCGTCCCAGGCAACCTCGCGGCTGCATCTCAACGGCTCAGGTCTCGATGAAATGCTTCAGTTTCCGGCTGCGGGTGGGGTGCCGGAGCTTCCGGAGCGCCTTGGCCTCGATCTGGCGGATGCGCTCGCGGGTCACCGCGAAATCCTGGCCGACCTCCTCCAGGGTGTGATCGGCCTTCTCGCCGATTCCGAACCGCATGCGCAGGACCTTTTCCTCGCGCGGGGTGAGGGTCGCCAGCACCTTGCGGGTCTGTTCCGCCAAGTTCATGCTGACGGCCGCCTCGGAGGGCAGCATGAACTTCTTGTCTTCGATGAAATCCCCCAGATGGCTGTCCTCTTCTTCGCCGATCGGAGTTTCCAGGGAAATCGGCTCGCGCGCGATTTTCAGCACCTTGCGGACCTTTTCCAGCGGAATCTCCATTTTCTCGGCAATCTCCTCCGGGGTCGGCTCCCGGCCCTGCTCCTGCACCAGGTAACGCGAGGTGCGGATCAGCTTGTTGATGGTTTCGATCATGTGCACCGGGATGCGAATGGTGCGCGCCTGGTCGGCGATGGCCCGCGTGATGGCCTGCCGAATCCACCAGGTGGCATAGGTGCTGAACTTGTAGCCGCGGCGATATTCGAATTTGTCGACGGCCTTCATGAGCCCGATGTTGCCTTCCTGGATCAGGTCCAGAAACTGCAATCCACGGTTGGTGTATTTCTTGGCGATGCTGACCACCAGCCGCAGGTTGGCCTTGGTGAGCTCGCTTTTCGCCAGCTTGGCCTTCAATCGCCCCTCATCCACGCTGGTCATGACCCGCTTCAGGGAACGGCTGTTGGCGCAGATTTCGATTTCGCGCGCGGCCAGCTTTTCAATCGTCTGCCGAATGTCGGCGTAGGCGCCGCCCAGCTCCTCTTTGCCCGCATGGCTGCGGCCGGAGGCCCATTTCAGAAAAACGGTCTTGGAGGTGAGACGATCCCGCAGATCCTTGATGGAGGCGCCGAATCGGTCCGCATAGCGGGCGACCTTCTTGCTGGCGGCCTCGGTCGCCTCGATCTCCTGTTGGATCTGGCTCTCGACCTCCTCGATCACGCTCGCCTCCAGCCGCCAGTCCTTGAGAAGGTTGAAAATGTCGGCGATGAGCCGCTGCAGATGGCGTTTGGCCCTGCGCTGTTCTTCGCCGTCGCCGGCGGCAGCAAACGCCTTGATGCGCAGGCTCCGGCTCTGCTGGTGCAACGCCTTGATCTGCCGTATGGTTTCAAGGAATTTCTGGGTCTGGAGCACCTCGTCGTTGTAAGTGTCGCCCTCGTCGATGTCCCGCAGCACGTGTTTCGGTCTCAGCACGCCGGCGTCGATCTTGTCGCCAAGCGCGATGATGGCCTCCACCCCGATGATCGATTCGAGCAGCGCCCGCAGCACTTCCTGCTCGCCGGCTTCGATTTTCTTGGCGATTTCCACTTCGCCTTCGCGGCTGAGCAGCGTCACCATGCCCATCTCGCGCAGATACATCTTGACCGGGTCGGTGACGGACCCATAGTCGCTAACGTCGGCCTCTTCGGTGACGAGCTTGCTTTCGACGACGCTTTTCGGTTTCGGCGGCTTCCGGTTTTGCTTTTCATCCACCACCTCGATGCCGTTGTCGTCGAAGAGCATCAGCGTTTCATCGATCTGCTCCGGCGAAAGCATGTCTTCCGGCAGCAGCTCGTTGATCTCATCATAGGTGAGAAAGCCCTGCTGCTTGCCTTTGGAAAGCAGTTCCTGAATTGCCTTCTTGCTCACTTGGCTCTCCGCCGGCAGTCCGGGCGCTGCTCCCAACGCCCTCGTGGACCGTTGCCCGCCGCCTTTCAGCTTATTCAGCGGGGCAGCCTTCTTGGCGCTGCTGGGACGTTTGGCGCGTTTCGCCGCAGCGTTCTTCGGCCCTGCAGATTTCTTGACCATATCGTGGTGTCTCCCCCAATTCTCCGGTGTCGCAGCTGCTATTTCCCGCGCAGCGCCGACATTTTCTGTTTCTCGCGTCGGACGGCCATTTTTTGCTTTTCGATCAGCAGACGCATCACTTCCGCCTCGTTTTGCTCGCGCTCGGCCGCCTCGATCGCCGCTTGCAGCGAACGCCCGTTCACCCGTTTCTGCCGGCTGGCGATGAACTGGCGCAAAAGGGACTGACACCCTCGGCGCGTCAATCGTTCGTCATCCATCGCCAGCGCCACCAGGGTCTGTTTGAGCGGCCCTTCCTCCAGCTTGGCCAGCAATTCCGGCAGTTGTTGCGAGCCGCTGAAACGGTGGCGCACAAGAATCTCGCCGGCGGCTTTCAGCAGCGGATTCGTTACGTTTTCCAGCACAGCGCCCTTGGCGATCTCCGCGATGATCTCCGGAAACTGCAGCATCATCGCGATAATCCGCTCCTCGAATCGCTCAGGGTTTTCCGGGGGCTGCCCTCCGGAGCGGTCGGCGGTTCGAGCTCGGGCTCGGGTCGCGGCCGTCGGTGCGGCCTGCGCTTTCAGCCGCTCCAAAATCACGGTTTCCTCCAGGTGAATTCGTTCGGCCAGCTGTTTGACATACAGCGCCCGCGCAACGGGGTCGTTGATGGCGGAGAGGTGGTCCTGCAGTTCGTCGACGATCCGGATCTTGCCCTCCGTGCCCAGCCCGTGTCGCAGAACCGCCTGCTCCATCACGAAGGTGATGATCCCTGGCGCGTCGTGCGCCAGGCGCCGGAAGGCGTCCGCACCATGCACCTGTAAAAACGAATCCGGGTCGTGCCCTTCGGGCAGAACCAGGATGCGCGTGTCGGCGTGCTCTTCGCGAAAGACGTCGCCGCGGCGGAAATCCGCGTGCTCTTTCCAGAACAGATCGATGCAACGCCGGGCCGACCGGATTCCGGCGTCGTCCGAATCATATACCAGAACCATGCGGCCGGCATAGCGGGCCAGCAGCCGGATCTGCTCGGGTGTCAGCGCAGTTCCCAGCGTAGCCACCGCGTGCGCGATGCCGTGCTGGTGCAGTGCGATCAGATCCAGATACCCTTCGACGATGAACGCGCTGCCCACCCGTCGGCAGGCCTCCTTGGCATGATTCAAACCATAAAGCACGCGGCGCTTGGTGTAAACGAGCGTCTCCGGCGAGTTGAGGTACTTCGGAGTGCCGTTGTCCATGACGCGGCCCCCGAACCCGACCACTCGACCGCGCTCGTCGTGGATGGGGAACATGATTCGGTCCCGAAACCGATCGTAATGGCCGCTTCCGTCCCGGCGCGGGACCGCGAGGCCCGCCTTCTCCAGCAGCGCCGGAGTGAATTTCCGGCGGGTCAAGGCACCGATCAGATGATCCCAGCCCTTGGGCGCATACCCGAGGCCGAACCGCTCCACGGTCGCGCGCGCAACCCCACGGCGCTCCAGGTAGGCGAGGGCCGGTTGGCCGGCGGCCTGCTGCAGCAGGGCCTGTCGGAAGAAGTCCGCGGCCGATTGGTTCACCTCGAAGAGCGATCCCTCTTCGCTCTCCCGGCGCTTGGCCCGTCCCGACAGGGGGCGTTCCGGGAGGTCCACCCCGCAGCGCGCGGCCAAGCTGCGCACGGCCTCGCCAAAGCCGACCCCGTCGCGCTTCATGACGAAACTGAACACGTTGCCTCCCGCGCCGCACCCGAAGCAGTGAAAAATCTGTTTGTCGGGACTGACTGTGAAAGAAGGCGTTTTCTCGGCATGAAACGGGCACAGTCCGGCGAAATTCTTCCCGCTCTTCTTGAGCAGCACCGACTCGCCGATGATCTCCACGATGTCGGCGGCCTGCCGGACTTCGGCAAGCTTATCTTCGGGAATATGGCCTGCCACCTACGGTCTTCCTTCTTCAGGCGCGATCGGGCGCAGTCCCCGGCGCCTCCGCCGGGGATTGGGTCAGGGCGACCGCTTCCTCAAAACGCAGGGCCCCGCTGTAGAGCGCCTTGCCGGTGATGACTCCCGTTACCCCGACCGCTTGCAGCGCCATCAGGCCGCGGATATGGTCGAGCGTACCGACCCCGCCGGAGGCGATCACCGGAATCCGGATGGATTCGGCCAGCTTGCGGGTTTCCGGGATGTTCGGGCCGGTCTGCATCCCATCTCTCTGGATGTCGGTGAAGATGACGGTGCACACACCGGCGTCCTCCAGCCGACGCGCCAGCTCGACCGCCAGCACCTCGGTGGTGCGCGTCCAGCCGCGGGTCGCCACTCGCCCCTCACGCGCGTCGATGCCGACGGCAATGCGGCCCGGATAACTCCGGCAGGCGTTGCGCACGAACGCCGGGTTTTCGACCGCGCCGGTGCCGATGATCACGCGCGCAGCGCCGGCTTCCAGCGCCGCGGCCACCGCGTCCAGATCACGCATGCCACCGCCCACCTGCACCGGGATGCCGGCCGACCGGATCAAACCGCGGATGCGGCGATGGTTGAAGGCGGTTCCATGCACGGCGGCATCCAGATCCACCACGTGCAGCATCCGCGCGCCGGAATCTGCCCAGCGCCGGGCAACCGCCTCCGGGTCGTCCGAGTATACGGTTTCCTCCTGCATGCGTCCCTGGATCAGGCGAACACACTTGCCGTCTTTGAGATCAATGGCAGGAATGATCAGCATGGCGATGTCGTCAGTGTCTGCCGGAAATGTGGGTGGCAATTCGGTCTACAGCATGCCCTTGGAGGATCGCACACCGGAGATGCGCTCATCGAGGCTGACCGCCTGACGAAGGGCACGTCCGAAGGATTTAAAAACCGCCTCCAGGATGTGGTGTTCGTTTTCCCCGTAAGGCACGCGGATGTGAAGATTCATACCGGCACGGTTGGCCAGCGCCTTGAAAAACTCTTTGGCCAGACCGCGATTGAAGGTGTGCTCCATCCCCTCTCCGGCGGGGAGCTGAAAAACCAGGTAAGGTCGCCGAGACAGGTCGACGGCCACCTCGGCCAGCGCTTCGTCCATCGGTGTGACCGCATGCCCGTATCGGCAGATTCCGTTCCGGTCTCCCAGCGCCGATTCAAGGGCGTCGCCCAGCACGATGCCCACGTCCTCTACGGTGTGATGGGAGTCGACCTCAAGATCGCCCTGGGCGTGAAGGGAGATCTCAAGAAAACCGTGAACGGCAAACAGCGTTAGCATATGATCGAAGAAGGCGATCCCGGTGGCGATCTGGGGCGAACCGGCCGCCTCCAAGTCCAGGCTGACGCGGATGGCGGTTTCCCGGGTCTTGCGCTCCAACTCGGCTTTTCGGTTCATGGGCGGTTGCGCTCTTTCGTTTTCAACGCGGTTCGGATGCCGGCCGGCGGTCCGGCGGCAGGTGCTAAAAAAAGTCGGGCGGCCCTCACAAGACCACCCGACATGCAATTTTAATCCAGTGCTGCGCGCCTTGCGCGCTGCCGACAAAACCGGTTTCTATTTGCATCACCCTGTGCTATAGGAAGCATCCTTGGCAACTTCATGCCACCCGGAGCAGGAGATTCCACCGTGAAGTGGAGATGAGGGGGATCGAACCCCTGGCCTCGGCGTTGCGAACGCCGCGCTCTCCCAGCTGAGCTACATCCCCACACAAAGTTTTTTTCTAACAAATTATTTATACCCGGTCAACGAAAAAGAAACCAAGTGACCTTACGCCGAGCCCCAGCCCGCTCAGCATGCCCGAATCTGTAACGAAGGGGGGGCGCAACGGCCATGGGAGCGATAGATGCCAGAGTCGATTTTGGAGGACGCGTTCAAGACCTTCACCCAGGACCAGGACAAGACCATCCCGCCCGATGAAACCCTGCGGCGCTTTCGCGCCAGGCTCGCGGCGGCGCGGCTGGACCTTCTCAAGGACACCGTGCGCATCGACAACGGCCGACTCGGGATTCCGGTCTATCTGAGCCGCTGCGGGCTGGATGCGCAACGCGTCATCGGCACGCGCAAACAGATGGGCAAAGGGGCCACGGCGCCGCAGGCCGAAGCCAGCGCCGTGATGGAGCTGGCCGAGCGCTTCAGTCTTTTCAGTTTCATGCAGGATGCGTTGCGTTTCACCGACGCCCCCATGGCCGCACTGCAAGAACCGGCCATCCCCTTTGAAGCGATCGCCCGCTCGGTCCACGATGCCTCGGATGATCTGCCGGAAAGCCGGCGCCTGTTCGAATCGCTCCCTTTCCGATGGACGCGGGCCTTCAACCTGACCCGCGGCCAGACCGTCCTGATCCCCTTCGACTGGTTTTGGGCCATCAACGAATTCAATGGGTCCTCGGCCGGGAATTGCAAGGAGGAGGCCATCCTGCAGGGCATCTGCGAAATCGTCGAACGGCATGTGTCGTCCATCATCAGCCACGAGCAGCGCCGGGTGCCGGCAATCCGGGCCGATTCGGCGCGCGACCCCCTG
>Ga0114938_1001519_pt1 | contig 15606 bp, 24 predicted proteins | sample AshMeaBigSpring_FD_88675 | JGI IMG/M metagenome (GOLD analysis project Ga0114938, IMG submission 88675) | Groundwater microbial communities from Big Spring, Nevada to study Microbial Dark Matter (Phase II) - Ash Meadows Big Spring | ecosystem: Environmental > Aquatic > Deep subsurface >...
GGCGAGTTCTCGAAGCTCCTTATTTGTAGTACGACCAAACGCCATGATTTCCACAAGGCAACCCTGTGACTGCTGCAAATAGTTTACAACAGGACAAAAATCTCCATCACCAGAAACAAGCACAATAGAATCCACTTTCGAGCTCAGACGAATCGCATCCATTGCAATACCGATATCCCAATCAGCTTTTTTGGATCCATCGATAAATGTTTGAATGGGTTTTTGTTTAATTTCAAAACCAGCTTCATGAAGAGCATCAATAAATACTCTATTTGTCTCTTCAGCTGTATCCACAGCATAAGCAATAGCTCGAGTTAGTTTTCGCCCCTGGAGAACAAGCTGAATAATATTTTTGAAATTTACACGAGAGTGATAGAGATTTTTCGCGGAGTAATAGAGATTTTGGACATCAACGAGGATAGCAACACGTTGTTCTGGGTTTCGTATGATCATAAGAAATATGGTTACAAATAAAGTATATCCAATAAAATGTCTTTACAACTTTATTATGATTGATTGAGGAGTTGAATGGGCTTATAGCTCTTCCGATGAATCTCACATACTCCTAGTTTTTGAAGAGATTGTTGATGGAGCTGTGTCCCATACCCTTTGTGCTGAGCAAATCCATATCACGGAAATTGTTTTTCAAAATCTTGCATCAAAGTATCTCGAGTGACTTTTGCGAGAATAGAGGCTGCCATAATTTGCTTGATTTTTGAATCCCCCCGTACGATATATTCAGGCTTCGGGAGGTTTAGAATATCGAATTGATAATTATCTCTTCCATCGATCAACAAACGAATTCCTTCATTGTGTATATTGTACTCTGTATTTTGCATTTCCTGCAATGCATAAAGCATCGCCCTCCGATTCGCTTCCCGAATACCACAAGAATCTATAAGAGTATTTCAAATAATTCAAACACCATAAAAAAGTTTTCACTGTTGTGCAAGTAAGACTATTTCATGATATGTCCTTTCTCGCTCAAGAAAAGTCATTTTTTTAGAATCTTTCAAAATACCTCGTATAGGACAGTGTCACTGCCAAAATATACAAGCAGCCACCACGGGTCATGCCCATGCTCATCGTCCTGCTTCATCAACTCATATACACTTTGATTTCATAAAAATAAGTATGATAAAAGTTGTATTTTTGCAATAAGAGTTGATTTTTTGAGAACTTCTCACACAATATGAAGAGTATGTATAAGGAAAAGACATTCTTTGAATATTTCGACAGCTATAGAAACCGCTATAGAGAGTATGAGAATAAAAGCCTCGAAGAGTTACAAGAAGAAATAATGACCTATGCAAGTACAATGAGTAAAGAGAATCGTCATATGATAGATACTGCTTTTTGTCTAGGGAAAAAAGTGCACGAATGACAGATAAGAAAAACTGGACAACCATTTTTTACACATCCACTCACTATAGCATGTATGATGCTTCAGTATCAACCCGATGCTGAACTCATAGCTGCAACCTTATTACATGATACCCTTGAAGACACATCAATATTGATACGAGATATTGAAGAAATATCCCCTGAAGTCGCAGAATTAGTGGAATGAGCTACAAAAATATGATGTATTAGAGACGAATTACACGTGACACAACTCACTCCAGAACAAGAGAAATTTGAAACGATTCGAAAAATTCTAACAGCATCACAAAAAGATATACGAATTCTTTTTTTAAAAATCTTTGATCGGTTACATAACATGATTACTATTGATGCTAAAAAACCAGAAAGTCAAAAAAGAATTGCACTAGAAACGCTCAATATTTATGTCCCTCTAGCAAAAAGAAGCGGTCTAAGAGATGTATATCATATACTCAAATGACTCTGTATGAGAGTATTAGAGCCAGAAAAATGGTCAACAGTAGAAACGTTTGTTTCTCAACAGACAGAACACATGCGCAAGGAACTCTGAGAGATTGAAGAATATTTTACTCAACAAATATGGTCAAAAAAAATCATTGATTATAGAGCAAAGTTTTTATCACCATTTTCTATAGACCCAGTGCAATATTTTTCGAGTACAGCTTGGTATGCTCTACAAATTATAGTCCAAAAACCTACTGACTGTTACGCTATCCTCCATGATATAGGACACCATTGTGATATGAATTGTATTCAAGCATGACCCATAACAGACTTTATAAACAATCCGCGTTTCTCTTGATACTCTGGCCTACACTTTGAAGTGATTTTTAGAGGATTTAAAAGGATTAAAATTCGGATTATACCGGAAAATTCTCAAGACATAATACTTTCACATCGAACTTTTTCTGAACTAGAAAAAATATATTCTCCAGTTCTATTCCGAGATTTTGATCTTATCAATGAGGCAACCATTTCAAACTCATGAGGTTTTATGGAAAGCGTCACTGCTCACATATTTTCAAAAAAGATACCCCTTCACAGTGCTACCAAGCCACTCTTTTATATGCCAATATGACTTACAATGCTTGATACAATCATCTATCTTGAGCCAGAGAAATTCCGTTTTGTAGAGGCTATTTACAGAAATAATGAAAAAGTACCATTTCATGCAGTTATTCATGATCATGATATCATCACATACACGTTTTGAAATACTGTCACAATTACACAGGGATCAAAAAAAGATATTAACTCAGGTATTTCGCGATGGAGAATAGAACAATTACGTAACATCTAAAGTATGAAATATATTCTTGTCGCAGCTATGTCACCAAATCGTGTTATTGGAAAAAATAACCAACTACCGTGGGATATACCAGAAGAAATGATAGACTTCCGATCTTTTACTCTCTGAAAAACAATTGTTATGGGAAGAAAAACATATGAATGACTTGGAAGAATATTACCCAAAAGAAGAAATATTATGCTCACAAAGAATCCATCTTCTGTAAAAGTAGGAGAGTATCCTACCCTATTTCACAATAATACATGGTATGTAGACGGAGGTGACAAGTGAAGAATAGAAATATATACATCAAAAGAAGACCTCGAAAAAGCTCTTTGAGATACTGATGAAGTACTTATATTATGATGATCCGAAATTTACACACTTTTTATCAATGATAACCGATCAGAGATACGTCTATCCGAGATTCATAAAACATATGACGGTGATACATATTTTCCTGAATTTAGACATATTTACAAAGAAGTAGGAAGGGAAAAAAGAGAACAGTATGATTTGGTTTGGTATAAAAAAGAAATATGAACACCTGATACAAAAGTCCTATAAATATTCTATCAATTCTTTCTATAATTGGAGGAATAATATATATCCTGTATCCGCCAATTATAGAGTATGCTGCATATATTTCCGAAAATACATGAGGAAAGAAAATCCTTCAGATTTGCATATACAGTTTTCTCCACGGATGATGGCTACATATAGTGAGCAACGTTATTTTTTTCATCTTTATTGGAAAAATAGTAGAAATACATCATGGACAGAACTATATATGGTGATTATGGATATGGACAACACTATTTGTAGGAGTCTCTCTCCTCCTTCTCGCCCATCAACCAACACTTGGATGAAGCGGATTTGCAATGGCATTATTATCAGTATATACACTTGATTTTTATAAAAGAGGAAACAAAGAATATAAATGATGAATCACACTGATACTGATAAATATTATTATGTGACTGTATGGAAACATAAGTCTTATAGGGCATCTCATGGGCGCTATAGCATGACTTGTATATGGTTGTATAGTAAAAGAGAGATAATATTTGCAAAAACAAAGAAAAAGAGGTACACTAAAAATATGAAAAAAAATATTTTTATTCTGATCGTATGTCTATGTACATTGAGTAGTTGTTCAAATGAAAAGAATGCATATATCTCTGGAGAATCATGAACCGAACAGAAAAACGATGAGTTTTCTATTGTAGTACTCCCAGATACACAATTACAAGTACAAGACTTCCCAGCTGTCTACATGAAACAGATAGACTGGATAGTACAGAATGCAAAAAAACTTAATATACAGTCCGTCGTACATGTAGGAGACCAAGTAAACGTGGCAACTGATGAAAAACAATGGAAAACATTTGATGCAGGTATAAAAAAACTTGATGCAATAAATATGCCTGTTTTGCTTGCACTTGGAAATCATGATCATCCATCCGCTCTGTATGATAAATACTTCCCTCTATCACGGTATAATCAAAAAAGCTGGTGGGGAGGTCAGATGTGAAACGACACAGATAATAAATATATCCTGCTTACACTCGCTGGAGAAAAATATATTTTCATCAGTCTTGATTTCTGTCCGAAAAAAGAAGAGATTGAGTGGGGTAATGAGATTCTCAAGAAATATCCAGATCGAAAAGCACTACTTTCCACACATGCTCTCCTTGATAAAAATGGTGGAAGAAATCCCCATGTTTGTACAGATACACAGTACATCTGGGATGATTTTATCAAATTACATAAAAATCTCCAACTTGTGGTATCATGACACGTACATGCTGAAAAAAGAAGAATAGACACAAACGATGCATGAGAACCTGTATACCAAATGCTCGCAGACTTTCAAGAAGAAGAACATTGAGGAAATGGATGGCTCAGAATACTCACCTTTAAACCCAAAGAAGATATACTATATGTAACTACATATTCACCCTACTTAAGAAAATACCAAGATGATAGTGAAAGTACTTTCAGCCTACAGTATCCTATGGATTAGTTCTTCAGAAATCCCGCTTCAGACATAACCGAGAGAATATCCTGCACTCCTTGTTCCACACTAATATCATTGTAATCATAAACAACATCAGACCATCATTTAAAGATTTCATAGTATTCATCTTCCCGAAGTCTTTCCTCAGGAATTTCATTAACATCAGAGCGTTTTTTGAGACGTGTAAGCAATGTGTCAGTATCAATATCAAGATAAATACTTAAAAATGGAATATTGTTTTGGAAACACCATTTTCGGAGTGCCACAAGACCCATGATCTCAGACTGAATAATACCTGTACGAGTTGGAGCAGGAATTCAATAAAACGAACTATTAGATTTTCGGTAATATGATTCTATGATCTCGTTCTTTTTAAATCGATCCTGAAATTCAGATTCAGTAACAAAATAATATCATTGCTCTCATAAATAACGTGGTTTTCTCGTTGTATAATTTGAAGTTTTCTCTAGTCACAATCGGTCATTAAGAGCATTCAAGAGGGTACTTTTTCCACTTCCTCCTCGACCATTGATATGGAGTATAAAATCAATCATAGAAGAATTATAAGAATTTTATTTTTTTGTCATTTCTTACCCTTTCCGCTTCCTCTCATTCTCGCTCAAAAATTTCTTTCGAAGTCGGATCTTTGTAGGAGTGATTTCAACATACTCATCTTCTCCTACATAATCAAGAGCATCTTCGAGAGTCATCACACGAGGAGGCGTCAGACGCATTGCTTCATCCGTACCAGATGCACGCATATTCGTAAGTTGTTTATTTTTTGTAGCATTCACGACAAGATCGGTTCATTTTAAATGTTCGCCAATAATCATACCTTCATAAATCTCTGTTTGTGGCTCAATAAAGATAGGACCACGCTCTTGCAGGTTCCAGAGAGAATATGTCATAGCCACACCATTTTCCCCAGATATCATCGAACCAACTTCGCGTTTATTGATATCTCCAGCATAGGGAGAATAATTCTCAAATGAACTAGCCAAAATACCCTCACCACGTGTCAATGTGATAAATTCGCGACGGAATCCAAGAAGTCCACGAGTAGGAATAAAGAATTCGAGCAACGTCAAACCTCTCTCACTCTTCATATCTTGCATAATACCTTTTCTCTTTCACATTTGTTCGATAACTGCTCCGGCAGATTCATCAGGGACACTAATAACACACTTTTCAAATGGTTCCATCTTAACACTATTTTCTTCATGAAAAATAACCTCTGGTGCTCATACCTGCAATTCAAAACCTTCACGACGCATAGATTCAATCAAAACAGCAAGATGCAGTTCTCATCGTCCAGAAACAACAAAAGAGCTATCATCACGAAAATCTACTTGTAAACCTACATTCATCTCAAGTTCTTTCTCAAGTCGATCACGAATATGCCGAGACGTCACAAATTTTCACTCCCTTCAGGCAAATGGTGAATCATTGACTACAAATTGCATCTTAAGAGTCGGAGGATCGATAGTGATAGGAGGAAGTGCTTCTGTGCTTTCATCTGTTGTCAAAGTTTCCCCAACATAAATATCAGGAATTCAGGCAATAGAAACAATATCTCATGCAAAACCCTCGGATATTTCAGCTTTATTGAGACCAAGGGAAGTAGTAATTTTACTAATTTTTCACTTTCTCTTCACACCATCATTCCCAATGATGTATACACTAGCACCATTTCTGATCGAACCATCAGTAATACGTCAAATACCTTGCCGACCAACAAAAGAATCATATGACAAATTTGCAATCTGCATACGAAAAGGTTTGGCAATATCATTCTCTCTCGGCTGAACGCGCTCAAGAATAAGATCAAAAAGTGGCTGGAGATTATCTGATTCATCAGTAATTTCACGCTTTGCAATACCATCTCGAGCAATCGTATAAATATGAGCAAAATCACACTGCTCATCAGTAGCACCAAGCTGTACAAACAGATCAAATACCGCATCAAGAACATAATCAGGACGGGCTGTTGGTTTATCAATTTTATTGATAACAACAATAGGTTTTAATCAGAGCTCAAGAGATTTTCGAAGAACAAACCGGGTTTGAGGCATAGGCCCCTCATATGCATCTACAAGTAATAAAACTGAATCAGCCATCCGTAAAACACGCTCCACTTCTGAACCAAAATCGGCATGACCAGGAGTATCAACAATATTTACTTTTGTATCACCAATCTGGATAGCAGTATTCTTCGCGTATATTGTAATACCTCGCTCTTTTTCTTGATCATTACTGTCCATAACACACACTTCGACATCTTGATTCTCTCGAAATGCTCCTCATTGTTTGAGGAGAGCATCAACAAGAGTAGTTTTACCATGATCGACGTGAGCGATAATAGCAATGGTCAAATATTTCATAAGAAAAAGTTAGAAAAATCAAAAATTATTATTCAGTAGCTCCTGACTGAGTGTCTTTTTTATAGGCATCCATACATCCAGTGTAGAGAGCAATTTGTTCAAGAGTACGTGTACCAGTCACACGCCCCATAACATAAGCAGGAGTTTTTTCAACACTCTTGCCATCTGCACCGATGGAGAGAGAAGTGAGTTTTGTGAGTTTCGTAAAGACTGGAATATCAGACATAACCATGGCCTCTGTTTCAGCACTAAAATCATTGATGATTTTGAGAGAGGCAGTATCTTCTGCAGGAATTGCTTCACGAATTAACTTAATTGAAGCACGTGTTTTATCAAGTTCTGCATTAAAAAGATCAATTTGAGCAAGTTCTGGAAGTGCTTTAATAGCATCTTCATTAAATTGCCAGGTAGGATAACTAGATATACCTCTCTCTGTACATTCTTGCACTTGAGTATTCCCTTTTGAACATTCAAAATATGGCATATTCTTAGCAGAACGCCCAAACATTTTTTTCTGATCAGCACAATGCGGACACCAAGAAGCACCAAACATGACTGCTTTTTTTTCTTTCAAGCAAGATACAAGATGAGTATATTCGTTGACAGAAGAAGATGAGCATGAAACAAGGAGTATACTTACCAAAGAGAAATAGAAAATTTTTTTCATAAAAAATAAGGTAAAAAATAATTAAGAAGAACATGTTGTACACGATCCACCGGAACATGACCCACACCCAGAAGATACTTCCCCAACTCAAAACAGAGAAATCATAAGATTATTCAACTCATTTTGTTCTGGAACAACACCTTCAAAAATCATATCCTGAAATTCAATGCTTGGTTCTTCGATACACAGAGCAGGATCTGTAGTAATATGTAACATCTGACGATACTCCGGAGTATCATATTTCTCAAGTATTGCACTCTCAGATAATCACAAATCCTCCAACGCAACCTGTGTGCGAGAAAAAAGTATATCTACATCTGGCCCCTGTCACACAATTCGAATTAACATAAATTATTCAGCCTTTGGAGCTTCAGCATCTCCACCTTCGACGTCTTCTTTCTTTTCAGTCAATACTTCGACTTCAGCAGCTGGTACTTCTTCCACATATTCTTGGAATGCAGAAGCAATAACCACTGCCTCAGTTTCTTCATGGTGAAGAATTTCAATTTTTTTATGATCAATCTTGAGATCAGAAACATGGATAATGTCACCTGGTTTCTCGAGTGAAGAGATATCTACTTCAATCTCAGCTGGGATATCAGATGGGAGACATTTTACTTCAATGTCTTGGAGAACATGCTCAATAATAGCACCATCACGAGCTGCTTGACTTGCACCTATAAGCTTGACAGGGACAGTAACGTGAAGTTTTTCCGAAGCAACAATTGCATAAAAATCAACATGAAGAAAATCCCCAGTTGTAGGATGAACCTGAACATCATGAATCAATACTTGATGTTTCTTACCATCAATGACAAGATCAATAATATGAGAAAATCCTGAAGCACGAAAAACTCGCAAAAGATCAGAAGTATCCACAAGAACTGGAGTACTTGACACTTTTTTTCCATATACAACACCAGGAACAGAACCGCCACGATTAGCAGTTCGACGAACTTCGCGAAGATCAGTATTTGGATCACGCGGAGTTGCTACAAGAGACAAATGAGACATACGAAAAGAAAAATAAATAGATTGCGGGAATTATAGCGATACTTTGAAGAAGTCAATTTTTATAGTAGAAATTATAAGACCTCTTACTCAAGTTTTCAGAAATACTCTCATAAAAAAGGAGAAAATAAGGAAAAACAAATAAAAATTTGCTCATATCAAAAGTTTTCGTACAATCCTTTTCACATGGTGAGTTACCCAAGAGGCTGAAGGGGCGGGATTGCTAATCCTGTAGGGTGACCAAAAGTCGCCGCGGGGGTTCGAATCCCCCACTCGCCGCCATGAATGACATCGAAAATCTCCTCAAAGCGAGGGGATTTTTTATTCCTTATCTTCCTCAAGAATTCCGTCATCTTCTCCTTCTCCCACAACGCCAAACCCATCTCCAATTTCTTGATCATCAAATCAGATATCAACCAGGTTTTCTGCATCGCGTCTTTTTTCTTCGAGAAAAGCGATAATTCTCTCGACAGCAGCAGTGTCTAAATCATCTCAAAACATATCAGCATAGTCTCGGATTTCACTCGGTGTATGACGAAAGATATTCCAATACACAAGTCCTACTTCTTCAAATCGATTAACGAGAAGATTATTCAACAGAACAAGTAATCGAGCATCTTCCGCGTCGGCTTCATCATAATAGGGAATAACGGAGTTAAGATGTGATTCGACTTCTTTTTCGTGAATTTTGTGGGCTTTTTGGGTTTCCTCGGCAATACGCTTTTTCTCAAGAGCATAGTAATCATCTTCGTATTCTGGAGAGGAAAGAGTCTTTTTCATTGTCATAGAAAAAATTACACTATAATTCTATTGATTTTCCTACCACACACAAATCGTATGCAATTGACGAAATCCCTCCTTCATACCACAGACAATTATATAGAACGCTTGCGTCGCGGTGGCATCGAGACCGTCGAGGACCTTCTCCTATTTTTCCCCCGAGATCTGGAAAACACAAGTAATATACTTGAGAGCTTCGCTTATGTAAATATCCAAGAGAAAAACACCATCAAGGTCAAACTCATGAATATTATCCGAGAAAAGACAAAGTACCAAAAAAACCTCACAAAATTTGTCATATCTGATACCAATGGGATGCTCACGGAATGCGTTTTTTTTCATACACCTTTTTTCAAGAAACCAATCCAAATCGGCGATATCATCATCATACATGGAAAACCAAAATATGAATATGGGAAACTCACTTTCGTTCAGCCAGATATAGAACCTTTTGAAGCCGAGAGACAGGCCTATCTCCCTATTTATATAGAAATACAGGGCATTAACACCAAATGGTTCAGAGAAAAAATCCCCCTTCTTTTCCCCTATCTCCATCTTCTCCCAGAAGTGCTCCCAATTCATATCAGCACAGAAAGAAAACATGCACCGAGAATGGAGAATATCCGAACACTTCATGCCCCCAAAACACTCGCAGATTTTGAAAAAGCAAAACATGAACTGGCTTACGAAGAACTTTTTGAACTCCAATATCGAGCGATTCAGAGAAAAAAGATTATTCAAGATGCAAGTATAGGGCATGTGCAAAGCGTATCGCTTAATGTAGATTATATGAAACAGGTGATTTCAGAACTCCCCTTCTGACTCACGAGCCATCAAAAAATCACCCTCTTTGAAATACTCAAAGATATGGAACGAGATATTTGTATGCAGCGACTCCTCCAATGAGATGTCTGAACAGGTAAGACAATTATTGCTTTTCTTTCGATGCTTCATTGGGTACAGTGAGGTGGTGGACAAGTAGCCTATCTAGCACCAACAACGCTCCTTGCAACACAAGTAGCAAAAAAATTAGAAACATTTCTCACACCACACGGAATTACGTCGAGACTTCTTATTGGAAGTTTGAAGACTAAAGAAAAAACTACCATCAAATCACAGCTCAAAAATGGAGAAATAGATATTATTGTGGGCACGCATGCTATTATCCAAGAAGATGTTGATTTCCAAAAGCTCAGCTATGTCATCATTGATGAACAGCATAGATTTGGTGTCGAGCAACGAGAAAGACTCACGGAATATACTTCACAACTCAAACAAGAAAAGGAACTTCAGGAAATACAAAATACAAAATACAAAATACAAAGTGAAGGAATGGATGATTTTGAAAACTCAGTAAACCTAAGCAGCATAGTAAGCCTAGTAAACCAAACTAATACTGTGAGAATCATGCCTCATGTCCTCATGATGACAGCAACACCGATACCGAGAACGCTTTCTATGGCTCTCTATGGAAATCAAGATATTTCCATAATTCGTGAGTATCCTGCAGAAAGAAAAAAAGTGCTCACAAAAATCATCACAGAACATCATATAAATGAAGCATATAGGTGGATTGATACACAAATAGATATGGGATTCCAGGTGTATTGGATATCCCCTCTTGTCAATGAAAGTGACAAAATAGATGCTATCTCGGTCCATGAGACAGCAGAAAAACTCAGAATGATTTTTCCACAAAGATCCATAGGAATACTTCACGGGAAAATGAAACCAGAAGAAAAAGATGCAATCATGCAAGACTTTCTCGACAAAAAATATGATATTCTCTCATCTACTTCTGTAATAGAAGTTGGCATTGATAATCCAAGAGCAACAGTTGTTTGTATAGAGGATGCCCATCGTTTTGGGCTCTCTCAACTTCATCAATTTCGAGGAAGAGTATGACGTGGAGAATGGCAATCATATTGTTACCTTTTAACAGACAAGAATAACTCCGAACGACTAAAGGCTCTTGAGAAAACAAATGATGGTTTTGAAATCTCAGAAATTGATATGGAATTACGTGGACCATGAGAAGTATATGGTGTTCGACAATCTGGTATACCAGATCTCAAACTCGCTTCCATAATGGATCTCTGAAAGATATATGAAATTCGAAATGATATTGAAAAATACCTCATTCAAGGGGAAGAAAAAGTACTATAAAAATACTCGCATAATGAGTATGATATTTTGTAGTGTTATTTTGTGATATAAATATGTTTTTTGAAAAGATATTTTCTTATTGCAGATAATTGGATATACAAAATTAATATGTATACTCATTTCTGTATCGTGTTTTATTTTCTAATTCCTTTTATTATGCCAGTTGCAAAAAAAGCACCTGCTAAAAAAGTAGCTCCAAAAAAAGCAGTTGCAAAAAAGGCTCCTGCTAAGAAGGCAGCTCCAAAAAAAGCAGTTGCAAAAAAAGCAGCTCCTAAGAAGGTAGTCAAAAAGGTGGTTGCAAAAAAAGCAGCTCCAAAAAAGACTGTCAAAAAAGCAGCTCCTAAGAAAAAATAATTTTTTCTTCTCTCAAAAAAACATCCATCTCAGATGGATGTTTTTTTATTGCATTTTGACCAATACACACAAACAAATATACTCTCTTAAAATTTTTATTTCGTTTTTACAATGAATACTCTCACTCTCATGACAGCAACAGGTGCCGAAAATCTCTGAGATGAACTTATCACACTCTGTGAAATACAGAGATTCCGAAAAGAAGATCCAACAGTGCAGATATTTCTTTTTTCTCATGATCCTCAGAGAACTGAGAGATTTTTGAAATCTCAAAATATCTCACAGCATGGTCTTACTATTCTGCCATATTTCCCAACAGCAATCAAAAAAAATCCTATTGGGAATATAAGATACCTTATTAAAACTCTGCACTCATTCTGGATCTCAAATCACATCTATATTGGATGAGGAGGTCTCTTATACGGTTCCTCCGAAGAATGACACTCTCCTCTTAAACTCTGGTGTATGCGAGCGAAACTCGCAAAATTACTCAAGAAACCAATTACATATCTGTCTCTATGAGTCAGTGCCCCTGAAAGTGAAATAAAGAAATATGCCAAAGGAATTTTTGAGAATACTTCTATCACTGTTCGTGATAAAGAGAGCCAGAAAAAAGTCCTTGCACTCTGATATACAGCACAAATTCATCCCGATCCTGTTTTTGAATATACAATACAACAAAAAACATGAGATTCTCATAAAAAAAATAATACGATTGGTATTGCTCTCAGATCATGATTTATACCAGATGAGACTATACTTGTTGTTATAAAAATGTTACTACAAAAAAACTACACTGTCTATCTTCTCCCTCATTCACTACATCCAGATGATATCAATGCTCATGACGGGTACTATTTACAGAAATTTCTCCTTCCTGGGGTAAAAATAACACAAAGTATAGAACAAACGCTCTCAGCATATCCATCATGCGATGTAATAATTGGTATGCGGCTTCACAGCATTATTCTAGCTTCTGTGATGAAAATACCTCTCATAGCTATCAGTTACAGTATCAAAACACAGTCTATACTAACAGAAATGCAACAATCATTTTTGGATGCCAAAGAAACTACAGCAGCAAGTATAGTGAGTCAAATAGAAACAGTTCTAAATCAATAAATTTATTCTAAATGCAACAAAAAGATCTTAAAAATATAGTTTTCCCACTCTTACCATGAGAAAGAGTATTTTTACAGGGAATACCTGGTGCCGGTAAGACCACTTTTGCTCAAGAACTTATTCGTCATCACTTTAACAAAGAATCCCTCACTATCATCTCACCAACATATACTTATTACCAAAAATATGGGGATAATCTCTACCATTTTGATCTCTACCGTGCACAAACCTTTGAAGATATTATACGTATTGGAGCTGATGAAATCCTCGAAGATCCAGACAATATATGTATCATAGAGTGGCCAGAAGTGATCAGAGAAACTATCCGACCAACCAAGGTAATAACTATCACAGTACATGGAGAAGAGAGGGTTTTTGGGAGAGTTGATGTCAAGGATGAATAATTGACAATATATATAAAAATATTACCATTCTCACACTTTTTAACTTTCTTCTATGAAAAATTTTCTTACCGCATCTATCATACTGACTTCAGTATTTCTCGTTTCTTGTGGACAAAAAAACCTCGATACTGTCATAGTAACTCCTGATACACCTATTGAAAACAAAGATCAGTCAGCAAAAGTATGTGAACCTGTCATAAAATATATCACTTGTTCTATCGAAAAATCATCTGAAGCAGGAAAAGAAAAACTCCAAAATGCATTAAAAGAAATGCAACGAAAGATAGACAATGATACTCCTTCAAAAGTTGCTCAGGAGTGTGATAATATGCTAAAAGTGCTTGAAAAAAATGCTGACATAGCATTCAAAAATGGATGTTTTATTGATTCTCCTTATTCTGAAACCAAGGCAGAAAATAATGCTCCAGCACCAGTTGTTCAACAATAATGTCTGACACAAAAACACATATATCTGTTTTATACGAAGAGCTCATTGAGTCTCTTCGTTTTTTTGAACCTGGGAAAAACACAATCATTGACTGCACCTTGGGCCTTGCATGACATGCATCTTGAGTAATAAAAAAGCTTGGGAAATGAGATATATTTATTGGACTTGATTGTGATGAAAACAATCTCAAAAGCGCCACAGAAACACTCATGGAAGTCCTGGCAGAAAAACCAAAAGAAAAGCAACCAACTGTCTATTGTATTTTGAGTAACTTTCGCGATATAAAGGAGATCCTAAAAAACCTATCAATCTATAATCCCATTAACTCAGTAAACTCAGTAAACTCAGTAAACTCAGTAAACTCAGTAAACATCGTCTATGGCGATCTTGGTGTCAGTAGTGTGCATTTTGATACGGCAGAGAGAGGATTTTCCTTTCGATTTGATGGGCCACTTGATATGCGATTAGATCTTGCAAATCCCCTCACTGCAAAATCTCTCATAAACTCACTCGAATATGATAAAATGGCAGAAATATTTCGTGTGTATGGCGATGAACCAAAAGCAGGGTATCTGACGAAAAAAATCCTCGAAGCCAGAAAAATACGCCCAATAGAGACAACAAAAGAACTCTCAGATATTGTCATAAAGATATCTCGTGAGGCACTCCCAAGAGTTTTTCAAGCACTCCGAATTGCAGTTAATGATGAATTTGGTGCTCTCCAAACTATGCTCGCAGATGCAAGTGATATGCTCGTATCATGATGAACACTCTCAGTAATATCGTTTCATTCAGGTGAAGACCGCATTGTGAAACACTTTTTCCGAGAAAAATCCACACCAGAAAAAGACCCAATCACGGGACAAGATATAGCTTCTTGAATACTTGAGATCTTCACAAAAAAACCCATCACACCATCTCAAGAAGAAATACAAAGAAATCCTCGAGCAAGAAGTGCTCTCTTGAGAGTAGCAAGAAAAATATAAGTTGTTTGAAAAAATAGACTTTTTCATACAATAATAAAATAATTTTCAGATCAAAAGTTATCTATGAACAAATATTTCTCCGAGAATCTCGAAGCCAAATTCCACTCTCTCAGAAAAGAAGCAAGAGAGAAACTAAAAATATCTTTTTCCCGTGCTTATACTCTCACGGTAATTCTGTTAGTCGTTGTATGATCAATGTATATATGGATCCTAAACTCGAATGCTAATAATGGTTATCAGATGACACGGATTGAGAGCGTGCGACGAGAAAGACAACAAACAAAACATATGCTCAGAGCAAAAATTGCAAAACAAGAATCTATCAACGAGCTCAATAAAAAAGAAGAGAAAATGCGTCGTGTAGAACCTGAAAAAATTACCTACATTACTCTTAGTGAATAGAAAATGCCCGAATCTCTCAAACAACTTGTTGATGCGCTTGCTAAACTTCCAGGAATTGGCGAGAAGACTGCTATGAAGCTTGCATTTTTTATAGTAACAAAAAAAATAGAACTACTCAAAGAGCTTTCTGAGAGACTTCTTTTTGTAGAAAAAAATATATCTGTATGCCCTCTTTGTCATGGACTCAAAGACAA
>Ga0114938_1001520_pt1 | contig 15600 bp, 18 predicted proteins | sample AshMeaBigSpring_FD_88675 | JGI IMG/M metagenome (GOLD analysis project Ga0114938, IMG submission 88675) | Groundwater microbial communities from Big Spring, Nevada to study Microbial Dark Matter (Phase II) - Ash Meadows Big Spring | ecosystem: Environmental > Aquatic > Deep subsurface >...
CGAAGGATCAAAGCTGGACAACTACGGCTTTGGTTTCACGCTCGGTTACCAGATCAACGACAACATCGGGCTCACCTTCAGCTACAAGTCGACGGCCAGTGACCAGGCGCCCGACGACCTGCAAATGGACGTGATCATGATCTCGCTCGTCTCCGGCTGGCATCCGATCGTGGAAGGCATGAAGCGGCTGAAGAGCGAGTAGCGTCCGTCATTCCGAGCGGATCCCGAGATCCGACACAGGAGAGCGAATCATGAAATCAACCTTTCGCAGTCCCCTGACGGCGGGACTTGGCCGGTGCTGCGCCATCGTTGCCCTGGCGGTGGTATCGGTGGCCGCGCAGGCCCAGTCCGCGGGCATCGCGCCCGAGGCGAAGCAGATCCTCAAGGCCTCGACCGACTTCCTCTCGAGCCAGCAGCGGTTCAGTGCCGATACCCGCAACACGCTCGAAATCGTGCTCAAGTCCGGGCAGAAGATCGAGTTCAACAGCACGGGCCGGCAGTCTGTGCAGAGGCCGAACAAGCTGCGCTCGGAGCGCAGCGGCGATCTCGTTGAACAACTGTTCGTCTACGACGGCAAGTCGCTCACGCTCTACCAGCCGCAGGAAAAGGTCTACGCCCAGGTCGCGGCGCCCGCCACGCTCGAGGAAATGCTCGATTTCGCGCGCATCAAGTACGACGTCGTTGCGCCGTTCGGCGACATGCTCTTCAAGAACGCCTACGACATCCTGATGGACGGGGTCACCGAGGGCATCGTCGTCGGCCAGGCGGTGATCGAGGGCGTCGTCTGCGACCACCTCGCTTTCCGTGCCGAGTTTGTCGATTGGCAGATCTGGATCCAGCAGGGAGCCCAGCCCCTGCCGCGCCGGATCGTGATCACCACGCTCGACCTGCCGAATGCACCCCAGTTCGCCGTGACTGTGACGCGCTGGGATCTCGAGCCGAAGTTCGACGCGCAGACATTCACGTTTACACCCCAGGCGGGCGTGAAGCAGATCGAGATCCTGCCGCGCTGAGCCGGAGGCGACTCACATGAGCAACAACCGGAACCTCAAGGCGCTCGCCGTCACGGCGGCGCTGCCGCTGCTTTTCGTGGGGGGCGTCTCGCCCGATGCACCCGGTGCATTGACCCTGGTGCAGGACGCCCGCGCCGTCGTGGGCGCTCCTCTCACGCCGGCTTCCGCGGCCGGCGTGGCTCGACGCACGACCCGGCGCGTCGTCGTGGCCGAGTCGGCCTCCACCCAGCAGCAGCAGGCTGCCACAGCCCAACAGCAGTCGGCCACGGCGCAGCAGCAGTCGGCCACCGCGCAGCAACAGGCGGCCACGGCCCAACAGCAGGCGACGGCCGCCCAGCCGCAGGCCGCCCCGCGCCCGCCCGGCGCACCGGCCGTCGGCACGGTCGTCACCGCGCTGCCCGCCGGCTGCAAGCCCGAGACCCGGGACGGGGTCGAGTACCAGAACTGCGGCGGCGTCTACTATCGCGCGGCTTTCCAGGGCAACAACCTGGTCTACGTGGTGCAGTAGCCAAAATCGCGACGGCGGCCCGAACCGTCGTGCGGGAGAAATCGACATGACGCATGAAAAGTGGCATCGGACGCGGGCGACTGTGCTCGCCGCGATCATGATCGCGGGCTACGCCAGCTCGGCTGTGGCGGTCGACCCGGGCGTCGGCGTCGGCAAGCCCGGCGTCGGCGTGGTGCCCGGCGCTGGCGTGGGCGCTCCGGGTGTGGGCGTCCGGGACCCGGGCATCAACCAACCCGGAGTCGTCGGCAACGTCGGCACGCCCGGTGTCGGCGCGCCCGGCGTTGGCGTCGTCGACCCCGGCCTGAACCAGCCCGGCGTCGCAGGCAACGTGGGCGGTGTCGCCCGTCGTTCGGTCCGGCGCTGAACGGAGATCCCAGCTTCGCAACAGGACCCTTGCGCCGCGCGGGCAATCGTGAACCGGGCGGGCCGAAAGTTCGGTGCCCTGTTTGTGCTTGCGTGCGCAAGCCTCTCTTTCGCGGAATCGACCCACGCCGCGGACGCGTCGGAACTCTGGCCCGAGTTCAACGGCTTCTGGCAACTGAATGATCGGGCACGGGCGTTCTTCGATCTGGCCTACGCCCTCGGCAAGGAATCCGACGTCAAGTCAGGGAACCTCGCGGCTTACCTGGACGTGTCCCTCAAGCCGATTTCACCCTTGCGCAGGGACCTGCTGAGCGAGGACTGGCAACGAAACAAGTACCTGTGGGCGCGCGTCGGCTACGACCGGATCTTCGAGGCGACCGATTCGACGGGATTGGTGGTCGTCGAGAATCGCGGTGTCATCGCGGTGTCTGGGCGGGTTCCGTTGCCCGCGGCGGCCTGGCTGGAGACGCGTACCCGGGCCGACTTCCGCTGGATCGGCGGCGAATACTCGAATCGTTACCGCTTCAGGCTCGACCTAAGCCGTGAGTTCGCCGTCCGCGACCGTGCGCTGGTTCCCTACTTCAACTTCGAGTGGTTCTACGACACCCGCTACGACGACTGGGCCCGCACGCTCGCGACGCTCGGAGCCGAGGTCACCGCGACCGACCGCTTCCGTTACGAAGTCTACCTGGCGCGACAGGTCGATCGACTCCCCGAGTCGAAGAACCTGGACGCGCTCGGTGTCGTGCTCAAGTGGTACTTCTGACCCTCGTGAGCGCTTGCGCCGTCGGTCATCCTGCCGGTAACGCCCCGATCGACCGCAGCACGTCCCGGGCTATGCCCTCGCGCTTCGGCAGGTCACCGGCGCCGTTCGGCATGTCGATATTGATCGCGAAGAACACCGGCCCGTCGGGTTGTTCGACCCAGCCGACCCACCAGCCGACCTGCGGCTGCGCGCGCGCCGCCCATCCGGTCTTCGCGCGCAGGATCCAGTTACGGCCCGCTTCGACGATCATCACGTCTTTCACGAGCCGCTGGTGCTCGACGCGAAATGGCAGTGCGTTGCGGTACAGGCGCTCGAGGAACGCCACCTGTTCCTCGGCGGAGATGCGCAGGTTGCCGCTCAACCAGAACGTATCGACGCCGCCGGAAGGGTCGGCATTGCCGTAGCCGATCTTGCGCAGGTAGGCACGTTCGCGTTCCTCGCCCAGCTCGCGCGCGAATTGCTGGTAGACCCACACGGTGGAATTGCGCATCGAGGAGCGCAGGTCCTGGTCGCGGTTCCACGACTCGATGTCGCGCTTCGTGCCGTCCCAGCGAGACACCTGGAACTCGTCGCGAACGATGCCGGCGTCGAGCGCGAAGAGCGCGTGCGGGATCTTGAACGTCGAGGCGGGCACGAACCGGGTGCGCGCTCGTTCGGCGCCGTACACCAAGCGAGTATCCGCCCCGGCACGCTGGTCTACGATGACGATCGTTCCGCCGACGCCGGCGCGCTGGAAGAACGGCGCCCAGTCGGGGCGTTCACGCCACGTTTCCGCGGGAGCCTCGCCTGGGGAAGCGAGCAGCAGTGCCATGAATGCCAATGCCACGCGTGCGCTCATCGATTCTCCCTACGCACCGGCGCCACCTGCAGGGACACCTGCTTCCTGCCATCGGCCACCCATTCGCGTCCCACTTCGTGAAAGCCGAGCCGGGCGTGGAACCGCTCCGAGGCCAGGTTTGGCGGATCGATGTCGAACTCGCAGGTGATGAGGTCAGCGGCCGATGCGGCGGCGAACTCGAACATCTCGCGGTAGAGCAGGGTGCCCACGCCGTGCCCCCGGGCTGCATCGGCGACGACCACCCGATCCACGTAAAGGAACCGCGGGTAACGCTCTGCAAACCAACGGTAGTTCGGGCTGTCGTAATCGGCGCCTTCCCGGAAAGCGAGCAGGAAGCCGACCACTCGTCCCTCGCGCTCGGCGACCCGGTGCAGAGCCGCCTGCGCGTGCAGTTCGGCGAGGCGTTGCGGCGACAGCGGGCTCAACAGCGAGACGGACGCCTCGTTGAGCGCGAGGATCGTGTCGGAGTCAGCAGCCTGCGCGTCGCGGATCCTCATGCGCCGGCCGGACCTGCGAGCCGCCTGACGAGGCGACGGCGCGGTAACTCCTCGAACCCGTGACGGCGGTACAGCGACCGGACACGCTCGTGGCCGGCGTCGATTTCGAGATCCAGCGCCGCGCAGCCTCGCGCCGCGCATTCGGTCATCACGGCCTGCAGGAACCGGGTGCCGAGACCGCACTCGCGGCAGGCTGGATCGATGAGGATCTCCTCAAGCCAGGCGGAGTGGCCGCCGTGCTCCAGCGCCCAGATGAAGGACACGTACGCTGCGCCGACCGTGCGTGCATCGACCTGAAGCACCATGAAGAAGCCGCGCGCCGGATCCTCCAGGACGCCCCGGACTGCGGTCTCGAGCCGGCCGGAATCGAGGTCGATCCGATGCTCGCTGAGCTGGATCGCGAGCAGTCGAACGATGTCGCCCAGATGGTCCGCCGTGGCGACGCAGGTGCGCACGAGGGATTCGTTCAATCTCCCGGCTCCGCGTCGGTGGCACTTTGCCCGCACTTGTTCCGCGGCGGCCACGGGCGCGTGACGTCGACGACCTCGCAACCGACCGCGTGCTTCACTGGTCGAGGGCCTCGGCGACGAGTTCGATCCAGTGCCGGACCGGCACCGGGCTCGCCGAGCGCAGGTGCTCGAGGCAGCCGATGTTGGCGGTGGCGATCACTTCAGGTGCGCCGGCCGTCAGTGCGGCGACCTTGCGCCGGCGCAGTTCCTGCGCAAGCTCCGGCTGGAGGATCGAGTAGGTGCCTGCCGAACCGCAACACAGCGTCGGCTCGCGGGTGGGCACCAGCGCGCAGCCTGCTGCGAGCAGCAGCGCTTCGACACGGCCAGCCAGCCGTTGCCCATGCTGCAGCGTGCACGGCGCTTGCCACGCGACGCGCGGTCCAGTGCCCGGCGTGAGCCCGGTACGCTCGAGATCGACCGGCGTGATGACTTCCGCGAGGTCCCGCGTAGCATCGCTGACGCGTCTTGCACGAGCGGCGTAAGCGGGATCGTTCTCGAGCAGCCGGCCGTAGTCCTTCACCATAAGGCCGCAGGCACTGGCGGAGCTGACGATCGATTCCGCGCCGGCATCGAGCGCCACGCAACAGGCATCGACGTTGCGACGCGCCTGCGCGAGCGCGCGCTCCGTGTGCCCGAGGTGGTGACCGAGCGCTCCACAGCACTGTTCGCCGGCGATTCGTTCGACGGAGATCCCGAGCCGGTCGAAGACCCGTGCCGCCGCGTGATTGATGCCGGGCGCGAGTCCCGGCTGTACGCAACCTTCGAGCAGCACGACCCGCCGCGCATGGTGCGCGCTGGGCAACCTGCCGGCCCTGGCAGCTCGCGAAGGAATCCGCGCCTGCACCGCCGCCGGCAACCAGCCTCGCATTGTCTGCCCGATGGCGAGTAGTGCGCTGAACAGTCGCGGCCGTGAGAACACCTCGACGAATGCCCAGCGCACGGCCCGTTGCACCGGCGGGCGCGGCGCCCGCTCCTCGGCCAGCTCGCGGCCGAGGTCGACCAGCCGGCCGTACTCGACGCCCGATGGGCATGCCCGCTCGCAGGCGCGACAGGTGAGGCAGCGATCGAGGTGCTCGCGAGTGGTCGCGGTGACCGTCGCGCCCTCGACGACCTGCTTGATCAGGTAGATGCGCCCTCGTGGGCTGTCGAGCTCGTTGCCCGTGACGCGGTACGTCGGGCAGGCGGGCAGGCAGAACCCGCAGTGCACGCAGTTGCGCAGCAACGCCTGCGCTTCACGTCCGCGTTCCGTCCCTGCCAGGTCCGATGTGGGTTGGGCGAACATGGCTACAGGTCCGCGTACAGGCGGCCGGGGTTCAGGATGCCCGCCGGGTCGAACTCGCGCTTCAGTGCATGGTGCAGCCGGAGCATCGCCGGCGGCAGCGGGCTGAAGACATCGACGCCGACCGGAGCGTGGCGGAACAGCGTGGCGTGGCCGCCGACGGCTGCGGCCGCTTCGAACGCTGTGACGCCGGGCGGACAGCGATACCAGCGCTGCAGGCCGTTCCACTCGATCAACGGTGTGCCGGCGAGCGACAGCCGCGGTGCCAGCGGTGGCACCGTGCACCGCCACAGCGGTGCGTCGCCCACGAAAAAGGGATGCGTCTGCTCCCGCAGGCTCGCCCAGAATCCGCGGGCATCGGGCACGAGCTCGCCGCCGATGCGTCGCTGGACCTCATCGAGCGTCGCGTCCGAGCCTTCGAACCGCAGGTATGCGCGGCCATCGATCCAGCTGCCCGCCGAGAGTGGCAGGGCACTGCGGGCGAGTTCCGCAAGACGTGCGAGTGCCGCGGCGTCGTCCATCTCGAGCGCGAGCGTTCGTTCTCCCGACGGCAGTGGCAGCACCTTGAGCGAAACGTCGAGCAGTACGCCGAGGATGCCGAGTGAGCCCGCCATGAGCCGCGCCACGTCGTAGCCTGCGACGTTCTTCATCACTTCGCCGCCGAATCGCAGCACGCGCCCGTCGCCGGTGAGCACCCGCACGCCGAGCACGAAGTCGCGCAGCGGGCCCGACCACGCGCGGGCCGGTCCGGAGAGGCCGCAGGCCACGGTGCCGCCGAGTGTTGCACCGGGCCCGAAGTGCGGCGGCTCGAAGGGGAGCCGCTGTCCCTTGCTCGCGAGCGCGGCCTCGATCTCGGCCAGCGGCGTGCCGCCGCGCGCGGTCAGCACGAGCTCCGCCGGATCGTGCCGCAGGATGCCGCTGTGCTCATGCGTCGCGAGCGCCGTCCCCTCGACCGCGCGTCCGTAGAAGCGCTTGGTGTCACCCCCCACGATGCGCAACGGCAGTCGCCGGGCCGAGGCCTCGCGGACCTGCTCGACCAGTGACGATGTGCAGTCGCGGTCCATGGCGGTCAGAAGCGGGGCAGATGGGCGAACGGCAGCTTGCCGCCGTGCACTCGCATCGCGCCGTAGTCCGCGCAGCGTGCCAGCGTCGGGATCGCCTTGCCGGGATTGAGCAGGCCGCCCGGGTCGAAGGCGCGCTTGAGGGCGTGGAACGCCTCAAGTTCGGCCGCGCCGAACTGCGTGCACATTGGTCCGAGCTTCTCGACGCCGACGCCGTGTTCCCCGGTCACCGTGCCGCCGACGGCCACGCACAATTCGAGGATCTCGGCGCCGAGGTGCTCAGCGCGCTCGACCTCGCCCGGCTGGCCGGCATCGAAAAGGATCAACGGGTGCAGGTTGCCGTCGCCGGCGTGGAACACGTTCGCCACCGGGAGGCCTGCAGCGCGCGACATCTCGCCGATGCGTTCGAGCACGTCGGCCAAGTGGCGGCGCGGGATCGTGCCGTCCATGCAGAAGTAATCGGGAGCGAGCCGGCCGACCGCGGGAAACGCCGACTTGCGCCCGGACCACATCCGCAAGCGTTCGGCGGCGTCGGTCGCCACGCGCGACGAGGTGGCGCCGCACTCGTGCAGCAGTGCCTGCACGGCGCCGAGTTCGCGCTGCACGTCGTGGTTCAGTCCGTCGAGCTCGCAGAGCAGCAGGGCCGCGGCATCGGTCGGATAGCCGCAATGCACGAAGGCCTCGGCGGCCCGGATCGCGGGTGCGTCCATCATCTCGAGGCCGGCCGGCACGATGCCGGCGGCGATGATGCGGCCGACGGCGTCCGCGCAGCGGCGCACGTCGCCGAAGGCGGCCATGACCAGTTCGACCCGCTCGGGCAGTGGCTTCAGTTGCACGGTGGCCTCGACCGTCACGCCGAGCATGCCTTCCGAGCCCGTGAACAACGGCAGCAATGCGAGGCCGGGCGCCTCTCCCGAGGCCGAGCCGAGCGTGAGCCAGTCACCCTCGATCGTGGCGACGCGCACCTCCAGCAGGTTGTGCACCGTGAGGCCGTGCTTGAGGCAGTGCACGCCGCCCGAGTTCTCGGCGACGTTGCCGCCGATGGTGCAGGCGACCTGGGAGGACGGATCGGGGGCGTAGTACAGGCCGTCCGGCGCGGCAGCCTGCGAGATCTCGAGGTTGGTGACGCCCGGCTCGACGCGCGCGATGCGGCGCGCCGGGTCGATCTCGATGATGCGGTTCAGGCGCGACAGCACCAGCAGCACGCCACCCGGAACCGGAAGAGCGCCGCCGGAGAGTCCGGTGCCGGCGCCGCGGGCGACGACCGGCGTCGCGTGGCGGCGGCAGGCGTTCAGCACCGCCATGACCTGTCCGGGCGAGCGGGGCAGCGCGACGACGTCGGGACGGTGGCGCTGGGTGTTGAGTGCGTCGCACTCGAAGGGGGCACAAGCCTCGGCCGACACCAGTACGGCGTCGGCGCCGAGCGCGGACGTCAGTTCGCTGACGAGTGCCGGATCAGGCGTCACGCTCCAACGTTACGACGCCGGAGGGTGTGCCGACCAGTAGTACATCCGCCGGACGCCGGGCGAACAGCCCGACGGTGACCACGCCGGCGAGCTGGTTGATCTCGCCTTCGAGCGCGACCGGGTCGGCGATCGAGAGGTTGCGGACATCGAGGATGTGGTTGCCGTTGTCGGTGACCACGCCCTCGCGCCACACCGGTTCGCCGCCGAACCGCCGCAGCTGGCGCGCGACGAGGTTGCGGGCCATCGGGATCACCTCGACCGGCAGCGGGAAGGTGCCGAGCCGCCCGACCAGTTTCTTCTCGTCCACGATGCAGACGAAGCGGCGGGAGGCCGCGGCGACGATCTTCTCGCGGGTGAGGGCGCCGCCGCCGCCCTTGATCAGGTGCAGGCCGCGGGTCGCCTCGTCGGCGCCGTCGACGTACACCTCGAGTTCGCCCGCGTCGTTCAGGTCGAGGACGGGGATGCCGTGCGCCGCGAGACGGCGCGTGCTGGCGTCCGAGCTCGAGACCGCGCCCACGATGCGGTGCCGGTGCCCGGCGAGCGCGTCGATGAAGAAATTGACCGTGGAGCCAGTGCCGACGCCGACCACGGTGCCGTCGCGGAGGTAGGCGAGCGCTGCCTCGGCGGCGCGCTGCTTCATTTGGTCCTGGTTCATGCGCTGTGCGACCCCCAGATACGACTGTGCCCGCTTTCGCGGGCACAGTCTTGAAGACTAAGCGAGAAGCTTACTTCTTCTTGGCGGCCTTCTTCGGCTTCGCCTTCGCCTTCGCCTTCTTCACAGCCTTTTTCTTAGCAGCCATTTGCGTATCTCCATGTCGGGTTAGTCCGGGCGCAGTATTTACAGAAATCAAAACCACATTGCAAGAGGTACGTCACGAATTCTTCTTGCGCCCGTCCAGGTCATCTGATCCACGAGCGTCGCGACGATCGTGCGCGACGATGCGTTCGTGCTGTGATTCACGGCATCGCGTCACTTCAGCGACGTGATGAAACGCCACTCGTCGCGCGTCACCGGCGTCACCGAGAGACGGTTGCCGCGACGGAGGATCAGCATCTCCGCGAGCGCTCCCTGCGCATGTTTGCGCAAGGTCTCGAGCGTGATCGGCGGGTCGATCTTCTTCTCGAGCTGCACGTCGACGCTGTACCAGGTCGGCTTCGCCGGGTCGCTCTTCGGATCGAAGTACGCGTGCTTGCGGTCGAGCGCGGCGCGTTCCGGATAGCCTGCCTTCATCACCTTCACGATGCCGTAGATGCCGGGCACGTCGCAGCTCGAGTGATAGAGGAAGCCCAGGTCGCCGGCCTTGATCTCGTCGCGCAGCATGTTGCGCACCTGGTAATTGCGCACGCCGTCCCACGCCGTGGTCGCGCCGCGGGCGCGGGCAAGGTCATCCACGCTGAAGGTTTCTGGTTCGGTCTTGAACAGCCAGTGCTTCACTCGTCGGTCCTCTCGATGGGGACGCACCCGGGCACGATGACGCCTCGCTCGGTGACGACGAGGTCGAGCGGCACGTCCCAGGGCGAAACGGGGATTGCGGGCACCTGCTGGCAGGCGAAGGCGACGCCGATCAGCCGCGGTCGTCGCCATGCCGAGCCGCGATCGCGCCGGCGACGCAATGCGCGGTCGTAGTAGCCCGCACCCATGCCGAGCCGGTTGCCGCTCCCGTCGAACCCGACCAGCGGCAGCACGACCGCGTCCAGGCCGATCACCGGGCGCGCGCCGGCGGCACGGTCGGGTTCGACGATGCCGAAGGCGTTGGTGCGGCGGGCGCCGCCTGCGATCCACGGGGCGAAGAGCATCTGGCGCCGTCGGCGGTTCGCGATGCGGGGCACATAGATGCGCGTGCCGTGCCGGCGCGCGACCTCGAGGCACGGCCGCACGTCGACTTCGCCGCGCATCGGCAGGTAGAGCGCGACGTGCGCGCCGCGGCGAAAGACGCCGAGCCGCTCGAGCGTGGCGCGGATCGCGCGCTCGGCGGCGGCGCGCTCGACCGGGCCGAGGGCGAGGCGTTGCTCGCGCAGCCGGCGCCGCGTGGCGCGCACTTCAGCGGTGGGTTGCGCCATGCGCCCTGCCGGCCGGGAGGGAAAAGGGATGGCGCCACCCGCCTGTGCCGTCACGAACCATTGCTCTCGACGTGGAGCAATAGTTGGGGCAGGCCACGCCACCGAAGGCTTCCCGCTCGAGGCGGACTTGCACACGGGTGACGCTGGGCCCAATCCCCAGGGTGTTGAACTTAAGGTCGAGAGGTAACCCGGACCGTGTCGAACACCGCAGGCGGCGCCAAATCGTCGGGGAGGCGGGCAACCCCGCCTCCCTAGAGTTCCAGTTGCTGGCCCTTCTCGAGGGCCGATTCCACGCGCTCCCGCAGGCGCTGCAGCTTCGCGCCGAGATCGGCGTCGACGCTCGAGCCGCTGCGGCGGAGCCTGATCAATTCGTTGGCCAGGTTGAGCGCCGAGATGACCGCAATGCGGTCGAGCCCGACGACCTTGCCGGTATCGCGCACCTCCCTCATCTTCGCATCCAGGTACTCGGCGGAGTCGAGCAGGTCGGACCGCTCCTCGGCCGGGCAAGCCACCTGGTACTCGCGGTCGAGCAGGCGGACGCTGACGCGGGTGACGCGATCTTCGCTCACGAGCCGTGCTCCATCGCCTTCAGGCGGCCGATCATCGCCTCGACGCGGGCACGCACCTGCTCGTTCTTCTGCAGCAGGCTGGCACGCTCGGTCATGAGCGAGTCCTGCCGCTGGCGCAGGGCGCGGTTCTCTTCCTTGAGCTGGCCGACGGTGGCGACGAGCTCGTCGATGCGCCGCTCGAGGCGCTTCAGCTCGGCTTCGACCGCGGTCCGGGCGGTGGGTTCGCTCATGCGGGGAACTATAGAGCCGCCCCTGCGGGGAATCAATTGAAGCGGCGGCGGCTCGGTGCGCGATGCTACGATATCTTCGATGGATTCCCCCGTCGAATTCGCCGACGTCGCCCGGGCGCTCGCGACCGCCATGTCCGCGGTGCACGCGGCGGAGGCGCACGGTTGCCTGTGCGGGGCGCTGTGCCTGCGCCCCGACTACTCGCTCGCCGAGTGGCTCGACGAGATCCTCCCTGAGCCGCCCGTCGAGGCTGCCTCGGGCGAGCCGTTCGCCACGCTGTTCGAGGAAACCGTCGCCGTGCTCGCGCGACCCGCGATGGAGTTCGAGCCGTTGTTGCCCGATGACGACGCCGGCCTCGCCGAGCGCGTGGCGGCGCTCGCGGCCTGGTGCCAGGGCTACCTGTACGGGTTCGGCGCAGCGGGCACCGCCGCGCGGGCGAAACTGCCGGAAACGGTGACCGAGGTGCTCGGCGACCTGGCGCAGATCTCGCACGCCGGCGCCGTCGGCTCCGAGGAGGCCGAGGTGGAGGAAACGGCGTACGCCGAACTGGTCGAATTCGTGCGTGCTGCCGTGCAGATCACCTACGAAGAGCTCGGCGGCGCGCGCGCCGGCGTTCCCGCACCCCAGTCCGGACACTGAGCCCCGCCATGACCGTTCGCAAAGACGAATTCGCCCGGCGGCGCCGGCAGCTGATGCGCATGATGGGCAAGGGCGGCATCGCCATCCTGCCCACGGCCACCGAGAAGCAACGCAACGGCGACGTGCACTATCACTTCCGCCCGGACAGCGATTTCCACTACCTGACCGGGTTCGACGAGCACGAGGCGGTGGCGGTGCTGGTGCCGGGCCGCGCGCAGGCCGAGTACATCCTGTTCCTGCGCGACCGCGACCCGGCGCGCGAGACCTGGGACGGCAAGCGCGCCGGGCCCGAGGGCGCCACCGCGGAGTTCGGCGCCGACGACGCGTTTCCGATCGGCGACATCGACGACATACTGCCCGGCCTCATGGAGCAGTGCAGCCGCGTCTACTACACGATGGGCGTGCACCCCGATTTCGACCAGCACGTGATCGGCTGGGTGAACACCCTGCGCGGCAAGGCCAAGCAGGGCGTCCACACCCCGCAGGAGTTCGTCGCGCTCGACCACCTGCTGCACGACATGCGCCTCTACAAGAGCCGCGGCGAGCTGGCGGTGATGCGTCGCTCGGCGCAGATCGCGGTCGGCGCGCACGTCCGCGCGATGCGGGCCACGCGCCCGGGCGTGCACGAATACGAGGTGATGGCGGAGCTGCTCCACGAGTTCCACCGCCACAAGGCCGACATCTCCTACCACCCGATCGTCGGCGGCGGCGCGAACGCCTGCACGCTGCACTATCACGCCAACGACGCCGAGCTGCTCGACGGCGACCTGCTGCTGATCGACGCCGGCTGCGAGTACGACTACTACGCTTCGGACATCACGCGCACCTTCCCGGTGAACGGCCGGTTCACGAAGGAGCAGCGGGCGGTCTACGAGGTGGTGCTCGAGGCGCAGGAAGCCGCCTTCGCGGCCATCAAGCCGGGCAACCACTGGAACGATCCGCACGACGCGGCAGTGCGCGCCATCACCCAGGGCCTGGTGCGCATCGGGCTGCTGAAGGGCCGCGTGCCGACGCTGATCAAGGAAGAAGCCTACAAGAAATTCTACATGCACCGCACCGGGCACTGGCTCGGCATGGACGTGCACGACGTCGGCGATTACAAGGTCGGCGAGGAGTGGCGCGTGCTGGAGCCGGGCATGTGCATGACGGTGGAGCCCGGCATCTACATCCCCGCCGGCACGCCGGGGGTGCCGCGCCGCTGGTGGAACATCGGCGTGCGCATCGAGGACGACGTCGCGGTGAGCGCCGACGGTTTCGAGCTGCTCACCGACGGGTTGCCGCGCACGCCGGCCGAGATCGAGCGCGTGATGCGCGGTTGACCCCGCCATGAATGCAGCCACGTCCCCGCCGCCGTACGACCTCGCCATCGCCGGGGGCGGCCTGGTCGGTGCCTCGCTCGCGCTGGCGCTCGCGCCGCTCGGGCTGAGGATCGCGCTGGTGGAGGGCGTCGCCCCCGTCACGGGCAGTGGCGAGCATCCGAGCTTCGACGAGCGTACCACTGCGCTTGCCAACGGCTCGGTGCGCGTGTTCGCGAGCCTCGACGTCTGGCGCCACATGGAGCGCGAGGCCACCCCGATCCGTCGCATCCACGTGTCGGAGCAGGGGCGTTTCGGCACCGCACGCGTCGATGCGGCCGAGCAGGGCCTGAAGGCGCTGGGGTACGTGCTGCCGAACCGGGTGATCGGCGCCGGTCTCTGGCAGGGGCTGGCCGGTTGCCTTGGCGTCGAGTTGATCGCGCCGGCCCGCGCGCTCGGCAGCGAGTGCGCGGGCGACCTGCGCATCCTGACCATCGAGCGCGACGGCACCGAGCAGCGCATCGCAGCGCGGCTCGTGGTCGCGGCCGACGGCGCGCGCTCGCTGGTGCGCGAGCAGGCCGGCATCGACTCGGACCATTGGGCGTACGGCCAGACGGCGATCATCGCGACCGTCACCACGCAGCGCTTCCACGATCACGTCGCCTACGAACGGTTCACGCCGGAAGGGCCGATCGCCGTGCTGCCGCTGGCCGAGGGTCGCTGTGGCATCGTCTGGACCCGTCGTCCCGACGAGGCGGCGCGGCTGCTCGCCCTGGGCGACGAGGACTTCCGCGCCGAATTCCAACGGGCCTTCGGCTTCCGCCTCGGCCGCATCCTCGAGGTCGGCGCGCGCCATTCCTACGAGCTGGCGCTGACGCGTGCCGCGAACCACGTCGCCGAGCGGCTGGCGGTGGTCGGCAACGCTGCGCAGTCCATGCATCCGATCGCGGGGCAGGGTTTCAACCTCGGCCTGCGCGACGCGGCGTGCCTGGCCGAGGTGATCGCCGACGCACGCACGGCCGGGCAGCACGATCCGGGCGACGCCGGCACGCTCGCCGCCTACGCGAAGTGGCGCGAGGAAGACCAGGGTCGCATCGTCGCATTCACCGACGGGCTCGTGCGGCTCTTCGGTTCGCCGCTGGGCCTGGTGCGCGGACTGCGCAGCGCGGGATTGCTCGCCTTCGACGCGTTCCCGCCGGCGAAGGCCGCGATGGCTCGCCTGAGCGTGGGTGCCGCCGGTCGCGTGCCGCGCCTTGCGCGCGGCGCGCCCCTCGTCGCGGAACCCTGAACATGATCGCCCGACGCAAGGATTTCGACGTGGTCATCGCCGGCGGCGGGATGGTCGGCGCCGGCGTCGCGGCGTTGCTCGGGCGCGACGAACGCGTGGCCGGCTGGCGCATCGCCGTCGTCGAGCCGGCAGCGCCGCAGGCCCCGCGCGCCGGCGCTTTCGATCTGCGCGTCTCTGCCTTGTCGCGCGCATCGGAGAGAATCCTGCGCCACGTGGGCGCCTGGGCGCTGATCGAGCCCGAGGCCTGCCCGTATTCGGACATGGTGGTCTGGGATGCGGCGGGCCGCCGCGACGGCCGCGACGTGCTGCGCTTCTCCGCTGCCGAGAGCGGCGAGCCGAACCTCGGTCACATCGCCGACAACCAGCGCGTGCAATGGGCGTTGCTCCAATCGCCGCACGTGCGCGAGGTCACGCAATTGCGCGCCGGCCTCGACGGGCTCGAGTTCGACGAGGATGGGGCGCGCGTCACGCTCTCCGACGGGCGTCGCTATACCTGCGCGCTGGTCGTCGGTGCCGACGGAGGCAAGTCGCGGGTGCGCGAACTGTGCGGCATCGGCCGCGCCGGCTGGACCTACGGGCAGACCGCGGTCGTGGCTCACCTGCGTCCGGAACAGCCGCACCGCGGCGCCGCGTACCAGCGATTCCTGCCGGACGGCCCGATCGCTTTCCTGCCGTTGCGCGACGGGCGCGTCTCGCTGGTGTGGACCACCACGCCTGATGAGGCGGCTGCGCTGCAGGCAGTGGAACCGGCGGAGTTCGGCCGTCGCGTGACCGAGGCCAGCGACCGGGTGCTCGGCCGCGTCGAGCTCGACAGCGGTCGCGCCGGATTTCCGCTCGCGCTGTGGCATTCGCGCGAGTACGTGCGGTCGCACCTCGCACTCGTTGGCGACGCGGCCCACACGATCCATCCGCTGGCGGGGCAGGGCGTCAATCTCGGGTTCCTCGACGGCGCTGCGCTCGTCGAAGTGCTCGGCGATGCGGTGGTTGCCGGCAGCGATGCATTCTCGTTGCGTACGCTGCGGCGTTACGAGCGCTGGCGCCGCAGCGAGAACGCGCTGATGCTCGGCGTCTGCGACTCGATCAACCGGCTGTTCGGCGAGAAGAACGTCGCCGTCGCGGGCCTGCGCCGCCTTGGCCTCGGGTTGGTGGCCGGCCAGCCGCTCGCCCGGCGCGCACTGGTGCAGCGCGCGCTCGGTCTCGCGGGTGACCTGCCCGCCCTC
>Ga0114938_1001522_pt1 | contig 15583 bp, 16 predicted proteins | sample AshMeaBigSpring_FD_88675 | JGI IMG/M metagenome (GOLD analysis project Ga0114938, IMG submission 88675) | Groundwater microbial communities from Big Spring, Nevada to study Microbial Dark Matter (Phase II) - Ash Meadows Big Spring | ecosystem: Environmental > Aquatic > Deep subsurface >...
GCGCCACCTGCCTTGGGGGGCCACGGCCGGCGGCGCGTCTCAGGACGCCGCCGGCGGGCGTAACCTCGGAGACCGTCTCAGGGACGCCATGGGCCGGCTTGCCGACAGGCTGGCCGCGGGGCAGGGGCCAGAACCGGAGGGTCCGGATGCGGCCTGGGCCCAGGTATCCCGTGGACAGGCCGATGGGGGACGACCCGGGCTGGTGCAGGGGGAGGAGGGGCGATCCGGCAGGCCGGCGGTGCCCGTCCCTGCCGCCACGGCGTCTGGACCGCCCGGACCGGCGGCCGAGCCCGGGCGACCGGCCAGGCCGGCCCCAGCTGCGGGACCCCGGGCGGGCAGCGTGGCCAAGGCCCGCCACGCCGGGCGGCGTAGCCCCAGGGCCCGGGCCTCGCCGGAGTCCGGCAGGGCCGGGGCCGCCCCGGCCCCAAGGCCCCCGGCTGCCCCGGCCCCGAAGAATGCCCTGGTCCGGTTCCCCGAGGGGGCAGGCCCACCCCAGCCAGACCCTGCCGTCCCAGCGGAAGTCGCGGTCTCTACCGGGGGGCCGCAGGTCAAGCCGCGCCCCAAGGCGGCCAGGCAGGGGCCTGCCCCTTCATCCGCGAGGGCCAGGACCCGAGGCGAGGCCCATCTGGACCTCGCTCGGGAGAGCCTGCGGGACCTGGTCCAGGACCCGCGCATCCCGCCCGAAGTGCGGGACGCCCTGGCCGAGGATTACACGCAGGTCGAGGCCATGCTGGAGAGGCTCGAGCAGGGCCATATCCACGTCGCTGCCTTTGGGCGCGTCAGCGTGGGCAAGTCGGCCACCCTCAACGCCCTGCTGGGGGAGCGGCGCTTCACCACCAGCCCACTGCACGGGGAGACTAAGGCCAGTCAGTTGGGGCGCTGGGAGGAATTCGATGCGGGTGGCATCTATCTGGTCGATACCCCAGGGCTCAACGAGGTCCAAGGCGAGGAGCGCGAGCGCCTGGCCCAGGAGGTGGCGGCCCGCTCCGATCTGGTTCTGTTCGTCGTGGATGGGGATCTCACGGACACCGAGATTCGGGCCCTGCGCCTGCTGGTCCGGATGCAGCGCCCCATCCTGCTGGTCTTCAACAAGGTCGATCGCTACACGGCGGAGGACCGCGCCCTGATCCGCGACTCCATCGCCCGGCACACCGCGGGCTTCATCGACCCGCGCAACATCGTCTGCATCAGTGCCCTGCCTGCGGAGCGCCTGATCGTCTCGGTGGACGAGCAGGGGCGCCAGAGCGAGTCCCTGCGCCAGGACCCGCCGGACATCGCCGCCTTGAGGACGCGGCTGTGGGAGTTGTTGGAGACCGAGGGCAAGACCCTGGCCGCCCTCAACGCCTCCCTGTTCGCCAGCGATCTCAGCGATCAGGTCGCCAAGAGGATTCTCAAGGTCAAGCGCAAGCTCGGTGCCCGTCTGATCCGCAGCTACTGCATCGGCAAGGGCGTGGCCGTGGCCCTCAACCCCATACCCGTGGCGGACCTGCTGGCGGCCCTGGCGGTGGATCTCGGCATGGTGGTCCACCTGTCGCGCCTGTTCGGGCTGCCGATGTCGCGGCGCGAGGCGGGGTCCCTGGTCAAGGTCATCGCCACCCAGATGACCCTGCTCATGGGGACCGTCTGGGCGGTCAATCTGATATCGTCTGCTCTCAAGCTCGGTACCGGGGGACTGTCCACCGTCATCACCGGGACCGCCCAAGGGGCCGTGGCCTATTACGGCACCTTTGTGGTCGGCCAGGCGGCGGAGGTGTACCTGGCCCAGGGCAAGTCCTGGGGCGAGCTCGGTCCCAAGCACGTCATCCGCGACATCCTCGAAGGCATCGACCGCGACTCGATCCTGGCCCAAGCGCGCAGCGACATTGCGGCGCGGCTGAGGGCGCGGTGAGGTGTAATGCGGGTCTTTTTCGGGAGGGGTATGCGATGGTCGATGGTGCAGTGGGTCTTGCGGGCCATGGGGACGCGATCCTGGACACGCCCCTTGGGCCCGTCCGCCTGACCTGGGCCAACGGGGCGGTCCAGGGGGTGGACCTGGAGCCCGATGCCGCGACCCCTGACGGCGGGGGTGTCCCGGGGGCGGTGCTGGCGGAGCTGGCGGCCTACTTCGACGATGGCGGGCATCGCTTCACCCTGCCCCTGGGGCCTGCCGGGACCCCCTTTCAGCGCCGGGTCTGGGAGGCCCTGAGGGCCATACCCCCGGGCCGGACCCGCAGCTACGGCGACCTGGCGGCGGAGCTGGGGACCAGCCCCAGGGCCATCGGCGGGGCCTGTCGGGCCAACCCCTGCCCCATCCTGATCCCCTGTCATCGGGTGGTGGGGGCCGCCGGGCTCGGCGGCTTCGCCGGCGATACCAGCGGTCGCAGGCTGGCGGTCAAGCGCTGGCTGCTCCGACACGAGGGGGTCCAGCACCCCGCGTGAGTGCCGAGGTCATCGAGCGCTTCACGGATCTGCTCTGGATGGAGCGGGGCCTGAGCGCCAACACCCTGTCCGCCTATCGCTCGGACCTGCGCGCCTTCGCCCATTGGCTGGGGCGCGAGCGCGGGCGGGATCTGGTGGCGGCCAGCCGTGCGGATCTGCTCGACTATCTCGCCGTCCTGTCGGTCGCCGGGCGCAAGCCGCGCTCAGCGGCGCGCCTGGTCTCCTGTCTGCGGCAGTTCTATCAGCACCTGCTCCGCCAGGGGCTGATCGCCGAGGACCCCAGCGCCCGGCTGGATTCCCCCAGGCTCGGCCGGCCCCTGCCGAAGACCCTCACGGAGGCCGAGGTCGAGGCCCTGCTGGCAGCACCGTCCACCGACGAGCCCCGCGGGGAGCGCGACCGCACCATGTTGGAGGTCCTCTACGCCACGGGGCTGCGGGTGACGGAGCTGGTCACCCTGACGCCCCAATCGGTCAGCCTGGTCCAGGGGGTGGTTCGGGTCCTGGGGAAGGGGGACAAGGAGCGGCTGGTCCCCCTGGGGGAGGAGGCGGTGGCCTGGCTCGACCGCTACCTGGCCGGGTCGCGGCGTGAGATCCTTCAGGGGCGCGTCTGCCCCTGTCTGTTTCCGACCTTGCGCAGTTGCTGCATGACCCGCCAGGCCTTCTGGCTGGTCATCAAACGCTATGCCCTCGTGGCCGGGATCGCCAAGCCCCTGTCCCCCCACACCCTGCGGCATGCCTTCGCCACCCATCTGCTCAACCACGGCGCGGACCTGCGGGTGGTGCAGATGCTGCTGGGTCACAGCGATCTGTCCACCACCCAGATCTATACCCACGTGGCGCGGGAGCGGCTCAAGCAGCTCCACGCCCGGCATCACCCCAGGGCCTGAGGCCGGCACCAGGACGTGCTCGCGCGGCCTTTTCCTGTTGGCGCCGGGTGCCCGGTTCGACTATCGTACCCAGCCTTCTGTCCGGGCGCCGGGCGCAAAGGGCAAAAAGGGGGCGAGCCAGGTGCCATCCTTCGACGTGGTCTCGGAGGTCGACCTGCAAGAGGTGCGCAACGCGGTGGATCAGGCCAACCGAGAGTTGGCCACCCGCTTTGATTTTCGCAAGGTCGACGCCAGTTTCGAGTTGAGCGGGGCCGAGGTGACCCTGCATGCCGAGCAGGAATTCCACCTCCAGCAGATGATGGACATTCTGCGCCAGAAACTGGTCAAACGGCGGGTCGATCTCGCCTGCATGGAGGCCAAAGGCCCTGTGTGCCACTTGAACAGCGCCCGCCAGCAGGTGTCAATCCGCCAAGGGATCGACACCGAGACCGCCAAGGATATGGTCAAGGCCCTCAAGGCCAGCAAGCTCAAGGTCCAGGCCCAGATCCAGGGAGAGCAAGTGCGCGTGACCGGCAAGCAGCGCGACGATCTGCAACAGGCCATGGCGCACCTGCGCGGCGCGGACTGGGGTCGGCCACTGCAATTCACAAACTTTCGCGATTGAGGATTTTTCCATGTTCCAGCATTTCAAGCCCATGCGTGCCCTGGGTCCCGTCTTCGGGGGGGTTCTCGCCTTACTCGGGGCCGAGGCCCTAGCCAACGAGGCCGAGGCCGTCAAGGCCGCGGTCGCCAAGGCCCTGCCGGAGGTCAAGGTCGACAGCGTGGCCCGCTCCCCCATCTCCGGACTCTACGAGGTCATGGTCGGTACCCAGATCATCTACGTGACCGCCGACGGCCGGTACTTCGTCGATGGGCGCATCGTAGACCTCAAGACCCGTGAGGATCTCACGGAGCCGCGCCTGTCGGCTGTGCGCAAGGCTGCTGTGGATGGGGTCCCCGAGGACGAAATGGTGATCTTCGCCCCCGAGAAGTACAACCACACGGTCACGGTCTTCACGGACATCGATTGCCCCTACTGTGTCAAGCTGCACAAAGAGATTGCCCAGTACGGCGCCGAGGGTATCCGGGTGCGCTACCTCCTGTTTCCGCGCGCCGGGGCCAAGTCGCCGTCCTACAACGAGGCCGTGGCGGTATGGTGCTCGGAGGATCGCAAGCAGGCCCTGACCGATGCCAAGGCCGGGAAGACGATTCCGGAAAAGACCTGCGACAACCCGGTGGACGAGCATATGGCCGTGGCGCGCAAGGTCGGCATCAACGGTACTCCGGCCATCATGCTGGAGAACGGAGACCTCATCCCGGGCTACGTTGAGCCGAAGCGCCTGGCCCAGACCATCGCGCGCGCGACCGGGAAGTAACCCGCCACATGGTGGCATGCGGGCCGGTGCGGGCAAGGACGCGCCCGGCCGATCGGCGATGAATGGGCTGCGTTGGGGCAGGGACACGGCATCCGCGCGCGGCCGGAACTGAGATGCCGGTCACAGAGATTGCTCGTCCTGCCCGTCCATCATTGCGATGCAAGGCCAACACGGACCGTTGGTCGCCCGCAGCTGGGCCGATCGGTTCCAGATTGGATCGGAGCGACAACATGTGGCGGGACCGTCTCGAGTTCAGTTGGCGCAGCGAGGTTGGGCTGGTCCGGAGCCGCAACGAGGATGCGGTGGCGGTCGAACCCGACCTCGGCCTGGTTGTCGTTGCCGATGGCGTCGGCGGCGCCAACGCGGGCGACGTGGCCAGCCATCTTGCCTCGGAGGTCATCAGCAACCGCTTTCGTCGCCAGACCCTCAAGCGTGGCGATCCCGAAAAGGCCCGCCGGTTCGTCGAGGCCGCGGTCGACGAGGCGAATGCCGCCGTCTGGGACCTGGCACAGCAGCGCGAGGACTGCGTCGGAATGGGGACTACGGTCGTCGCCGCGTTCTGCGCAGGTCGCTGGCTCGCCTATGCCTATGTGGGAGACTCCCGCCTCTATTTGCTGCGGGATGGCCGCCTGACCCAACTCTCCTGCGACCACTCCTTCATCCAGGAGGTGGTGGATCAAGGCTTCTTCCGATCTGTGGAGGAGGCAAGACGCTACGGAATCAGCGACAACATCCTGACCCGCGCCCTGGGTTCAGCGGATCAGGTCAGAGTCTCCTCGGACGTTACGGAGATTCATGCGGGGGACTTGTTCCTCATCTGCACCGACGGGCTCAGCAACATGATTTCGGATGCCTGGCTGGCAGAAATCCTCAACGCCGGGGTCGCGGGCGACTTGAATACCTTGGCCGAGACCTTGCTGGGAGTTGCCACTGAGCGGGGCGGTAGTGACAACATTACGCTCGTTCTGGTTCGCGCCGCCAGCGACACCGACTGACGTTGTTGCGTTGGGACTTACGGCTGTGGGGCTTGGACGAGGCAAGGCGCCACGCCCTGGCTGTGCCTCACCAGGGCCTTTGACCGGCGGTTACCCGACGCTATGCCGGCCCAAGTGACCGCAGCATTGCGATACCCGGGTCCACGGCATACTGCCAAGATGCCGGGACAAATCGCGTCCTGCTACCACGCTGCGTCACCTAGCCGACGAAGGAGCAGCAGTAGTCCGTCAGCGTCGTGACCTTGAGGGCGAAGCGCGATTGGGCGGGCACCTCGAAGCTGTCTCCGTCTTGCACGCGGCGCCACTGGGTCTCGCCGGGCAGCAGGACCTCCAGATCGCCGGCCATGATCTCCATCACCTCCGCCGCGCCGGTGCCGAACTCGTACTCGCCCGGCTGCATGATGCCGAGGGTCTTCTCACTCCCGTCAGGGAAACGGACGGTGCGGCTGGTCACGCCGCCGTCGAAGTAGACGTTGGCGCGCTTGATGACGGTCACGTTGTTGAGCTCGGACATGGGTTCTCCAGTCGGACACGGGTTCTCCAGATGGATCGGCGGCCCGCTCTCGCGTCGGATCGCGGCCCTGGTGCGGGGCTCGGCGAACGTCGGGCAGGCTCGGTGGCCATGATGCCAGCTTCGCCTGCGGTGCGTCCAAGCATCTCGTCCCGTTCCACCCGCCAACCGACACAGTCCTAACACGGCGCCAGGCGCGCCGGCGGGCACCCCGCCTGTGGCGAGCCTGCCACCCCTGGCGTACCATGCCGCGGTTTCCGCCCGCCCCGGAGGCCCCGCACCGTGAAGCTCAGCGTCGAAGAATTCCGCAACTGGAAGAACCGCTCCATCACCCTGCTCGGGATGTCCGGGGTGGGGAAAACCTATCTCTCGGCACTGTTGCGGCGCAGCGACTGGTTTCACTACTCCGGGGACTACCGCATCGGGACGCGCTACCTCGACGAGCACATCCTGGACCTGATCAAGGCCCAGGCGATGCAGGTCCCATTTCTGAAGGACCTGCTACGGCGCGACTGGATCTTCATCCGCAACAACATCAAGGTGAACGACCTGGGTCCGGTGCTGAGCTTCGTCGGCAAGCTCGGAAACCCCGACCTCGGTGGGCTCGCCATGGAGGAATTCAGCCGCCGGCAGGCCCTGTACCGTCAGGGCGAGATCGCGGCCATGATGGAGGTCCCCACCTTTATCCGCAAGGCTCAGCAGATCTACGGCTACAGCCACTTCGTCAACGATGTGGGCGGCAGCCTGTGCGAGCTCGAGGAACCGGCGGTGATCGACGTGCTGGTTCGCCACTCCCTGATCCTGTATATCCAGGTCCCGCCCGAGGACGAGATCAAGCTGATCCAGCGAGCCCAAGCGGACCCCAAACCCCTCTACTATCGCCCCGCATTCCTGGGCACCGCGGTCAGGGACTACCTGGACGAGCAGGAGCTGGAGTACGTGGCGGAGATCGACCCGGACGAGTTCACCCGCTGGGTCTTCCCGCGCCTGTTCCACTCTCGGGTCCCGCGCTACGAGGCGATCGCCCGGCCCCATGGTTACACCGTCGTATCCACCGAGGTTGCCCAGGTCCGCGACGAGGCGGATTTCCTCGACCTACTGGAGGCGGCCATCGCGCGCAAGGCGCTGGAGGAGGACTGACATCGCCTCGGTCGACCACAGCGGGTCCGACGCCACCAAGACCAATCCCGAGGCAGGTCCCGATGGGGCCAGCCAAGCCTGATCAGACAGGGGATGCCCCATGCCCATCGTCGCCCATAATGACCTGCCCACCTTCCGGCGCCTGCGCGAGGAGGGCCAGAGTATCCTGGACCCGGACCGGGCCCTGCATCAGGATATCCGGGAGCTGCACATCGGCCTGCTCAACATGATGCCGGATGCGGCCCTGGCAGCCACCGAGCGTCAGTTCTTTCGCCTGGTTGGCCAGAGCAACCCCATCGCGCAGTTCTATGTCCACCCATTCACCCTGGAGGGGCTGGCGCGCTCCCCCGAGGCCCGGGCCTATATCGAGCGCTATTACGAGCCCTTCGAGCGCATCCGCGATCAGGGCCTCGATGCCCTGATCGTGACCGGGGCCAACGTGACCCACCCCGACCTGTCCCAGGAGCCCTTTTGGGGGCCGCTGATCGAGGTCATCGAGTGGGCCTCGCGGGATGTCACCTCCACCCTTTGCTCCTGTCTGGCAACCCATGCCGTCCTGCAGTTTCAGTACGGTCAGCACCGCTATCCCCTGCCGCAGAAGTGCTGGGGGGTCTACCCGCACCGGGTGAAGGACCGCACCCACCCCCTGGTCCACGACGTCAATACCCTGTTCGATGTGCCGCACTCGCGGTTCAACGAGATCGGCCGCCACCAGTTCGATGCGGCCGGGCTCTGGGTCTTGGCCGAGAGCGCCGAGGCCGGGGTGCACCTGGCGGTGAGTCCGGACGGCTTCCGGCAGGTCTTCTTCCAGGGGCACCCGGAGTACGACACCATCTCGTTGCTCAAGGAATATCAGCGCGAGGTCAGGCGCTTCGCCGCCGGTTCCCGGCCGGACTACCCGCCCTTCCCCGAGAACTATATCGACCGCAAGCACCGCGCCGTTCTCGACGAGCACCGTGGGCGGGTCGTGGCCGCCATGAGCCACGGGTGCGAGTTGCCACCCTTCCCAGAGGCCTACATCGCCCGGTCTCTGCACAACACCTGGCACGACACCGCCGAGGGTGTGGTGGGCAACTGGATGGGCCTCATCTACCAGATCACCAACAGCAATCGCAAGCTGCCCTTCATGGACGGCGTGGACCCCCTGGACCCCCTCCGGTTGGGGCGCAGATAAGATAGTTCGGGGCCGCTCTGGCCCCTTGTTGAGATTGCCACTTTTCCGATACAGGGTCCTGGGCCTGTCCCTACCGGCCGGCCCCGAAATCATGCCGCCAGTCGCCTAACCTGTTCCGCACTATCTTGTTTTTGGTGGGGAGCGCGCCTTTTCCATCTGCCTGTCACAAAAAAACACTGTTTCGTATTGGTATCAAGGCGCACTGTGGTCCATAATGTGTGCAAGCCGACGGCCGGGCGGCCGTCGAGCGAGGCACATGCATCACTGAGAAGGGCACCAGGTCGTCGGGACAGCAGTCATGTTCGAAGAGCAACAGAAGGTTATCAGCTACAAGTGGGACCCGGCATCGGAGACCGGCTATCGGCTGCGGTTCGACCCGCAGCTCGCGCAACTCAACGGTCAGACCCCCTTCCGGGTCGAGGACTGGGTGCACCACATCGTCAACAACGAGTGGGGCTGCGCCAACCTTGATGAGGCCCTGGGGGTGCTGAGCGACCTGTTCAACCTGGACGTCGGCGAGGAGCGCCGCCGTATCCAGGGGTGGCTCCCCCAGCGGCTTCAATAGCCGCGTGGGTTCGCGTCGCGACAAGGGGGCCGCAAGGCCCCCTTCTCGTTCTGGCGGTCACGCCCGCGCCAGGGACAATCTGTGGATGCAGCACGGGTCCTTCTGATCTGTCGGCGTTTCACATGCGCGCGATGACGCGTTGAGCTGGGCTCGCCCATGGGCGAAATGGTCACAGGCGGCGTCGCGACCCCATGGGCGGTGTGCGGTTGCATCCCGCCCAATTGCCGGGCTCGACCTTGCACAGCGGTCCAGGCGCCTCCATCGATCGCGCAACGAACCGGTCCAGAGGCCCGTCCCTCACCATGTCAAAGCTCCTACCCCTTCTGCTTGGATTCCTGGCCGGGGTGGCGGTATCCGCGACCCCCGCCGCCCCCCCAACGGCTTCTCTGGAGGGTCCGCAGCAGGTGGTTCAGCGTGTCTCGGACGGTCTGATGCGAGTCCTGCGGGAGGACCGTCGTCGGCTGGAGACCGACCCTGCCTACGTCCACCGTCTGGTAGACGAGCTCTTCCTGCCCAATGTGGATTTCGACCGGGTGGCCGCGCTGGTCCTGGGGCCCTTCTGGCGGGATGCGACCGCAGCGCAGCGCGAGGGATTTCGGCGTGAGTTCAAGGCGATGCTGATCCACACCTATGCCTATGCCCTGAACAAGCTGAGCGAATGGGAGATCCGCTACCCGCCGCTGCACCTCGAGCCCGGCCAGCGGGACCTGGTGGTCCCCACCCAGATCCTGCGCGGCGGGGCGGCCCCGGTGGAGGTCAGCTACCGCATGGCCTTCGACGGGTCGCGGTGGCGGGCCTATGACGTCTCGGTGGAGGGGGTCAGTCTCCTGACCAACTATCGCTCGACCTTCGTGCGCATGGCGCGCCAGAAGGGCCTTGACGGGCTCATCCAGGATCTCGCGCAGCGCAATGCGACCCGCGGGGCCAGCGCGGCGGTGGGGGGCTGAGCTTCAGATCGCCCGGGTCCGGGCTGGTCAGGCCGTGGCGCCCTCGGCGATCCAATCCCTCGGCCTGAGGTAGCGCTCGTAGAGCCTTGCCTCCGGGGTGCCCGGCTCCGGTCTCCAGTCGTAGCGCCAGCTCACCTCGGGCGGGAGGGACATCAGGATGGACTCGGTACGCCCCCCGGACTGGAGCCCGAACAGGGTGCCGCGGTCGTAGACCAGGTTGAACTCCACGTAGCGCCCGCGGCGCATCTTCTGGAACTCGCGCTCCCGCTCGCCGAAGGGGGTCGCCTTGCGCCGGGCGACGATGGGCAGGTAGGCGGGGAGGTAGTGGTCCCCGATGCTGCGCATCAGGGCAAAGCAGCGCTCGAAGCCGCCTGCATTCTCGTCGTCGAAGAAGAGCCCGCCGACCCCCCTGGGCTCGGCGCGGTGGCGCAGGTAGAAGTAGTCGTCGCACCACTGCTTGAGTCGCTGGTGGATCTCCTCGCCGAATGGGGCGCAGGCGTCGCGGGCGGTGCGGTGCCAGTGAATGGCGTCCTCGTCGAAGCCATAGTAGGGGGTTAGGTCGAAGCCGCCGCCGAACCACCAGACTGGTGCCGCGCCCTCTTTTTCGGCGAGGAAGTAGCGCACATTGGCATGGGAGGTGGGGACATAGGGGTTGCCCGGGTGCATGACCAGGGACACCCCCATGGCCTGGAAGCGGCGCCCGGCCAGCTCCGGTCTGTGGGCGGTGGCGGAGGGTGGGAGGTTGTCGCCGAACACGTGGGAGAAGTTGACCCCGCCCTTCTCGAAGACCGCCCCTCCCTCCATGACCCGGGTGCGCCCCCCACCACCGCCGGGACGCTCCCAGGCGTCTTCGCGGATCGCCACAGCCCCATCCTCCGCCGCCAGGGCCGCACAGATGCGGTCCTGCAGCTCCAGCAGATAGTGCAAGACGGCGGGGGTATCCGGTTGCTGGGCCATGCGCTCGGGCGCCTCAGGGGGTGGCTGGGGGTGAGCGGCGATCTTAACCGAAACCCCGGGTGGGTTCAGTCGGGGCAGCATCGGGGTAGAGGTGCACCGCAAGCCAGAGACAGGGCGGCTCCCGGGAGGTGCTCAGGACCCGGTGGGGGGTATGGGCCGGGATGAAGAGATGGTCCCCCGGGGCCAGGCTCAGGGTCTCGCCCGCCAACTCCAGGGTCGCGCGGCCTTGGAGCAAGAGGATCCATTCGTCCTGGCCCTGGTCGTAGCGGGTCGGCTCGGGGCGGTCGCTGCTGACGATGCGCTCGATGAGGAGGTTGCGGTGGCGCAGGAGCCGCTCGAAGACCTCGCCGGTGACGGGGCCGGGGAGGCGGTCGAAGAGATTGCCGGGGGTCACGGCAAACAAAAACCGGCCATGGGCCGGTCTCTCTCGTCGGTCTGGCGTCGCGGGCCTTGGGCGGCGCCCTAGGCCATGGCTTTGATGTGGGCGTTGAGCCTGCTCTTGTGGCGCGCCGCCTTGTTCTTGTGGATGAGGCCGGCCTGGGCCGCGTCGTCGATGACCGGGACGGCGTCCTTGTAGGCGCTGGTCGCTGCCTCCTTGTCACCCGCGGCGATCAGCTTCAGCACCTTCTTGACGTAGGTGCGAAACATGCTGCGGCGCGAAGCGTTGTGCTGACGGCGCACCTCGGCCTGACGGGCGCGTTTGCGGGCTTGGGCTGAATTGGCCAAAAGACGATCTCCTGGAAATCGGATGCGGGTCGCAGGCGTGAAAGACCCGCCATTTTGGTTAGGTGACGGCGCCTTGTCAACGTCCTTTTTCCGAGAGCAGCCAGCATGTGGTGGTCTGTGGGAGACCCGGGTGGTCGCCGATGACCAAGGCCATCGCCCGACCAAATCGGCAAGTCACGTCTGGGCCTCCAGCCAACCGATCAACCCCGAGACTGTCTGCCAGCGCTGCAACCTCGGCGCCCGCCGTAGCAGGGGCATCGAGGCCAGCCGTTTGCTGGAGAAACACCATGCCAACCGCGACCGCACGCGCCTGGCCCATCTGCTCGGGACCCTGGCCCGCTTCGCCAGCCGCGCGCGCACGCGATCGCGACGTGCAACGAACGCCTCGGTGCCGCTCCACGCCGGGAGACCCGGGCGGCGCGGCTGCTGGGTCATGCTTCAGGGCTGCCGGGTTCCGGTAGGCCAGCTAGGGTTTGCTCAGCGGGCCCTGCCTGGTTACCATGCCACACTTTTTAGCGGCCACGCCCCGGTCGCACGGAGCGCCTGGGCGCGGGTCACGCCCGATCGATCCAAGCCGCCTGAGACCCGATATTTGCCGCCCGTTTGGTCCCAAGCGGGTGACGCTAGAATCGGACCATTGCCCATGCCCATCCAACGTACTCTCTGCATTATCAAGCCGGATGCGGTGGCCCGCGACGCCATCGGGGCCATCTGTGCACGCATCGAGGCCGCCGGGTTGCGGATCGTCGCGGCGCGCATGCTGCATCTGAGCCGCCAGCAGGCCGCTGCCTTCTACGCCGTTCATCAGGGCAAGCCCTTTTTCGACGCGCTCCTGGACTTCATGGTGTCGGGGCCGATTCTGGCGATCGTGGTGCGCGGCGAGGACGCCGTCGCCCGCAATCGTGCGGTGATCGGGGCGACCGACCCCGCCCTGGCAGCGCCGGGGACCATCCGTGCCGATTTCGCCACCTCGGTGACAGAAAACGCCGTGCATGGATCCGACGCCCCGGAGACCGCTGCGGCTGAGATTGCCTTCTTCTTCCCCGAGGGGATCTGTGAGCGTACCCGTTGAGTGCCTCGCCGCGATGAGCCGGATCAATCTCCTGGATTTCGACCTGGCGGGCCTGGAGGCCCTGGTCGTGGGCCTGGGCCACAAACCGTTCCACGGCCGCAATCTGTTCAAGTGGATTCACAAGCACGGTGTCACCGACTTCGATGCAATGACGGACCTGGCCAAGCCCCTAAGGGCAGCTTTGCAGGCCGGCTATGAGGTCCGGCCCCCGGCCATCGCCCTGCAGCGGCCGTCGGCCGACGGCACCGTCAAATGGCTTATGGATCTGGCCGACGGGCAACGCATCGAGACCGTGTATATCCCCGAGGAGCGGCGCGATACCATTTGCATCTCGTCCCAGGTCGGTTGCGCCCTGGCCTGTACCTTCTGCTCAACCGCACGCCAGGGGTTTAACCGAAATCTGAGTGTCGGCGAGATCGTCGGTCAGGTCTGGCAGGTAACCCGCTATCTGGGCCGGGCCCCCAGCAATGTCGTGCTCATGGGGATGGGCGAGCCCCTGGCCAACTTCGACGCCGTGGTCAAGGCGACCGAGGTAATTCAGGACGACCTCGCCTATATGGTCTCGAAGTTTCGGTTGACCCTGAGTACCTCCGGCATAGTCCCGAACATCTACCGGCTGCGCGAGGTGAGCGACATCTCCCTGGCGGTCTCCCTGCATGCACCGGACAATGCGTTGCGCGACCAACTGGTGCCCATCAACCGAAAGTACCCGCTCGAGGAGCTCCTGCCCGCCTGCAAGGCCTTTATCGCCTCCGATAAGCGGCGGCGCATCACCTGGGAGTATGTGATGCTCGATGGGGTCAACGACAGCCTGGCCCATGCCAAGGCCCTGATTCGGCTGCTGGAAGGGATACCGTCGAAGATAAACCTGATCCCCTTCAACCCCTTCCCCGGCAGTACGCTGCGCACCACGCCCGCGGAGCGCGTGGAGGCATTCCGCCAGCGCCTGATGCGCTCCGGGCTCTTTGCCATGACCCGCAAGACGCGCGGCGACGAGATCGCCGCGGCCTGCGGGCAACTGGTGGGTCGCGTGCAGGATCGCACCAGGCGCGTCGCCTTCCCGCCCTCCATCGCCGTCCGCGGATCATGATCGGCGCCCCTGTCCGACGCATCACGGGGCGGTTCATCCTGATGGCTGCCGCCTTGCTGTTGGCCGGCTGCGGCAAGCAGGCCATCCGCGGCGAGGATGCGACGGGTGCCTTGGGCACGGAGGTACCCGCCAGCCCGGCGGACATCTATGTCGCCCTGGCCGGGGAGTACTATGCCAGGGGTCAGATGGATATTGCCTTGCAGCGGGCGAATCAGGCCTTGGAGGAGGACTCCGGCAGCGCCAAGGCGCACCTGGTCAATGCCCTCATCTACCAGCGCCTGGGCGAGACCACCAAGGCCGAGGCCCACTTCAAGCGGGGCGTGGAGCTGGACCCCAAGGATCCCTCGCTCCGCAATGCCTGGGGGACCTACCACTGTGCCCAGCGGCGCTACGCGGAGGCGGAGGAGCAATTCAAGCAGGCCCTGGCGAATCCTCTCTACGCAACACCCTGGACCGCCATGACCAACGCCGGGCTCTGCGCCAAGGCCGCCGGTGATCGGTCCAAGGCCCGAGGCTATTTCCGGCAGGCCCTGGCCGTCAACCCCAACTTCGGCCCGGCGGTCCTGGCGTTGGCCGACCTCGATCTGGCCCAGGGCGATGCGCGCTCGGCGAGCACGCTGCTTGAGCGCTACTTCAGGACGTCCGCGCCCACACCTCAAGCCCTGGCCCTGGGTGTACAAGCTGAACGTCAGCTTGGAAACAGGAAGGCCGCGGCGAGCTATGCGGCCCTGCTGAAGCAGCGCTTCCCGGAGACGGCCGAAGCCAGGTCCCTTTGACGAGTCGAGTCCATGCCCCGGCCACCCCTGAGCGACGACAAGGACGGCAGCCCCGAACAGTCTGGCGGCGGCGTGGGTGGGCGCCTGCGCGCGGCGCGGCTTGAGTGTGGTCTGGACCTGGAAGAGATTGCCGCGCGCCTGCACCTCAGTCCCTCCCTGATCGATGCCCTGGAGGCGGAGCGTTACGAGGCGCTGCCTGGGCCTGCGTTCATCCCCGGGTACATCCGCAGTTTTGCGCGCGAGGTCGGGATCGAGCCCGAGCCGCTGCTCGCGGCCTATCGTTCCGCCCAGGGGCGAGCCCAGCCCGCCCGGGCCCGGGTCTGGGCGGGGACCCAAGCGGGGGACCAGGTTGGCCGTGGCAGCGGCAGGCTGCTGGTGCGCCTCATGACTGTCCTGGTGGTTGTGGGGCTGGGGTACCTCTTTGCCCAGTGGTGGCAGGGGCGTGCCCCCTTGGTCTCCGAGCTGGCCGGGGGCATGGCCCCAGGGCTTGGGGGCGAGGCCGAGCGTGCCACCACCGCGACCGCGGATGCCCTGCCGCCGGCACCCCCGTCTGGTGGCCAAGATGCACACAATGCCCGGCATGAGACGCCGGCTACGGGTGCCGGTGCGCCCACCGGTGGCGAAGGTGCGACGACTGCCGAAGTCCCCCAGGCGCCGGATGCCGCCTCGCCAACAGGCACCGTGACGCCGGTGGTACCCGAGGTCGCCTCGCTACCGCCGCAAGGCGCGGCGCCGGCTGAGTCCCCGGCTGAGTCTGGGGCCGCGCCCGGACCTGGGCCCACCGCCGGTACGGCGGGCGAGGTCGCACCGGTCGCGGGCACCCCGGAGGCCGCGGGCGCGCCGCAGACCCCGGCCGCGGAGGGCCTGGAGCAGGGTGAAGTGGTCCTGGAGTTCCGCGGCCCCTGCTGGGTCGACGTGCGCGACGCGACCAAGTCCTTCAGCCTAACCGGCGAGATGGGTAAGGGCGACC
>Ga0114938_1001523_pt1 | contig 15579 bp, 13 predicted proteins | sample AshMeaBigSpring_FD_88675 | JGI IMG/M metagenome (GOLD analysis project Ga0114938, IMG submission 88675) | Groundwater microbial communities from Big Spring, Nevada to study Microbial Dark Matter (Phase II) - Ash Meadows Big Spring | ecosystem: Environmental > Aquatic > Deep subsurface >...
CGCCGCGTCCAGGCCGGCGCCGCCGCGTCCAGGCCGGCGCCGCCGCGTCCGGGTCGTCCTGCGCGGGCGGTCATGGCTGCACCGGCGGCCCTGCAGCAGGTGATCCACGGTGTCGCAGCCACCTGCCGGGCTTGATCCACGGTGCGGGAGCCACCACCCGGGGTGCTCCGCTTCCGTTGATCAGGACGCGGCGGTGGGGGAGTTCCCGTGGATCATGAGGGAGCGGGTCCGGGGGTGGACCGGAGGTCGGGGCGGACGGCGTGTCGAGCGGTCTGCGCTGGCCCGACGTCCCCTCCACCGAGCCCGGGCCGCCTACCGGGCGGTGGGGTTCGACCAGGTCGGCCGCTCCGCCACGGTGCTCTGTCAGGACGACTCCTGGGCGCGCCGGCCCGGGGCGTGCACCCGCTGGAACGGCCAGGCAGCCTCGACCCAGGCCAGCACCGCCAGCGCCAGCGGCCCGTCCAGGCCGGCCCGGTCGGCCCGCACCCACAGCCGCAGGTCCACCACGCCCGGCTCCGCCTCGACGGCACCGTCGAACCCGCCGCCGCTCGGCGCGGAGAGCGGGTACAGGTACACGCAGCCGACCACCTCGCCGCTGCCGGTGTCGAGCACCGTGTAGGCGAAGCCGGTCCGAGCGTCGAAGTCGGCGCGGTGGCGCACCAGGTCGTCGTGGTTGTGCTGCCAGGTCATCGGCCGCGGCCAGGACGAGCCCGCCCAGCCGGGGCTGGCCCTGATGTGCGGCACCGACGAGGTCCAGGCGGCGTAGTCGGCGTCGGCGTGCTCGGGCCCCAGTGGCTCGAGCCGCACGCCCAGGTCGGGCAGGACGAGTTCGGCCGGCGGGGTGAACCCGGCCGGCACGAACGGGCGGCTCATCCGGACCCGGCCGCAAGCCGCTCGGCGTGCACGACGGCCAGCCGCGGGACCCCCGGCGGGTCGAACCCCAGCACCTGGCCGTAGAACGACAGCTCGGCCTCCAGTGAGGCGACCTGGTTCTCCGCGCGCCGGAACCCGTGCTGCTCGCCCTCGAAGGCCAGGTAGGCGTGCGGGACGCCGCGGGCGGCCAGCGCCGCCACGATCGACTCCGACTGCGCCGGGGGCACCACCGCGTCCTCCAGCCCCTGCAGCACCAGCAGCGGCCGGTCGCACGAGCCGGCGTGGGTGATCGGCGAGCGCTCGAGGTAGAGCTGCTCGGCCTGCGGCCACGGGCCGACGAGGGAGTCGAAGTAGCGCGACTCGAACTTGTGGGTCATCTCGGCCAGGCCGCGGATGTCGCTGACGCCGAAGTAGGACGCGCCCGCGGCGAAGGTGTCGCGGGTGAACAGCGCCAGCAGCGTGGTGAAGCCGCCGGCGCTGCCGCCGCGGATCACCCGGCGCGCCGGGTCGACCCGGCCCTGGGCGGCCAGCACGTCCGCGAGCGCGCACGCGTCCTGCACGTCCACCACCCCCCACTGGTGGCGCAGCGCGTCGCGGAAGGCACGGCCGTACCCGGTGCTGCCGCGGTAGTCGAGGTCGGCGACCACGAAGCCGCGGGAGGTCCAGAACTGGGTGGCCAGCGAGAACGCGGGACGGGCTGCCGCCGTCGGCCCGCCGTGCACGACGACCAGCAGCGGCGGCAGGCCTGCACCGAGGGTCACGTCGGGGTTCACCGGCTCGTAGACCCAGGCGTAGGCGGTGGCGCCGTCCGCGGTGGGGAAGGCGAGCAGGCTCGGCCGCGAGACCCAGTCGGCAGCCAGCCGCGCGCCCGACCCCGGCCGTAGCACAGCCGCCGCTTCGTCGCGCTCGGCCGCGAGCACCCGCACCTGCGCCGGCTGGTCCGGGAACGTCACCGCCCCCACCAGTCGGGCGCCGTCGTCGGCGAGCATCCGCACCGACTGCTCGCTGAGCACCTGCTCGCCGGGGGAACCGTCCTCGGGCACCGAGACGAGCACGGTGTCCCGCCCCCGCTCGTAGGCCGCGACCACGGTGCCGTCGCGGCGGACGAGGTAGCGGCGCTGGCCGAAGGTCCAGGCGGGCCCGCTGACCTCGGCCTGCACCGCCACCACCGGCTCGAGGTGGTCCACGCCGTCGACCCGGTGCACGTTCCACCAGCCCGAGGCGTCGGAGCAGACGAACAGCGCGCCGTGGCGTCCCCACTCGGGCTGTACGAGCGACTCCGACGGGCCGCCGGCCTCCCGGCGCGCGTCGGTCACGTGCAGCACGCCGTCGGTCGTCTCCAGCCGGCCCACCCACAGCTCGGTCGCGTCCCAGGGCATGTTCGGGTGGTCCCACGCCAGCCAGGCCAGCTGCCGGCCGTCGCGGGACACGCGCGGCGCGGCGACGAAGTCGGGTCCGGTGACCAGCACCACCGGCGCCCCGAACCCGTCGGTGGGCACCGCGACCACCTCGTTGTGCACCTGGGTGGCCACGTCGGGACCCTCGTGCCGCTCGCGCACGCACACCGTCCAGGCCCCGTCGGGGGTCACGTCGCCGTCGGCGTAGCGCCAGGCGAAGGGCGCCGGCGGTGCCGGCGTTATCGGGACGGGTTCGCCGTCGGGGTCGACCCGGTAGAGGCGCTGGTCGTCCCAGCGGGTGGCGAACAGCGTGTCGCCGTGCACCCACCAGGCCCCGCCGCCGTACTCGTGCACGGCGGTGCGGGCGTTGAACCCCGGCGGAAGTGCGTCGGCGACAGCGCCGTCGGGGGTGCGGCGCACCACCACCTCGCGGCCGGACTCGGCCGGCCGTGTCTCGCTCCACCACACCACCCCGTCGGCCGCGGCGACCGCGGTGGGAACCGAGGCGCCCGCGACGACATCGGCAGCGGAGACGATCGAGGGCCAGGCACCGGGGACGGGCGTCATGGCGAGCCACGGTAGCCCCGGCCCCGGCCGATATCCTCACGGTTCCTCAGCACTTCGACCCGCCCAGGAGACAAGCGTGATCGTGCGGATGTCCCAGCTGTTCCTGCGGACCCTGCGCGAGGACCCGGCCGACGCCGAGGTGCCCAGCCACCGGCTGCTCGTGCGGGCCGGCTACATCCGCCGGGCCGCTCCGGGGGGATACACCTGGCTGCCGCTCGGGCTGCGGGTGCTGCGCAAGGTGGAGCAGGTGGTGCGCGAGGAGATGGACGCCGCCGGCTTCCAGGAGGTGCACTTCCCGGCGCTGCTGCCGCGCGAGCCCTACGAGCGCACCGGCCGGTGGACCGACTACGGCGACGACCTGTTCAGGCTCGTCGACCGCAAGGGCGCCGACCACCTGCTCGCCCCCACCCACGAGGAGATGTTCACCCTGCTGGTCAAGGACCTGTACTCCTCGTACAAGGACCTGCCGGTGAGCCTGTACCAGATCCAGTGGAAGTTCCGGGACGAGCCACGGCCGCGGGCCGGGCTGCTACGCGGGCGGGAGTTCCTGATGAAGGACTCCTACTCCTTCGACACCGACGACGACGGGCTGGCGGTCTCCTACCAGGCGCACCGCGACGCCTACGAGCGCCTGTTCACCCGCCTCGGCCTGGACTACGTGGTGGTGTCGGCCATGTCGGGGGCGATGGGCGGCTCGCGCAGCGAGGAGTTCCTGCTGCCGACCGAGGTCGGCGAGGACCATTACGTGCGCTGCGCCGGCTGCGACTACGCGGCCAACACCGAGGCGGTGCGCACCGCCGTCCCGGCCTCGCCTGCCGACCCGGCCGACCCGGCGTTGCCCGCGGCCCACGTCGAGGACACCCCCGCCACGCCGACCATCGACACCCTCGTCGCGCTGGCCAACGGCCGTCCCGAGCTGCGCCGCGACGACCGGGACTGGACCGCCGCCGACACCCTCAAGAACGTCGTGCTGGCGCTGCGCCACCCCGACGGCCGACGTGAGCCGGTCGTCATCGGGGTGCCCGGCGACCGCGAGGTCGACCTCAAGCGGGTGGCCGCCGCGCTCGCGCCGGCCGTGCCCGAGGTCTTCACCGACGAGGACTTCGCCGCCCACCCGGTGCTGGTGCGCGGCTACATCGGCCCTGCGGCGCTGGGGACGGGCTCCGCCTCGGCCATCCGCTACCTGCTCGACCCGCGGGTCGTGCCTGGCACCCGCTGGGTCACCGGCGCGAACGAGCAGGGCCGGCACGTCTTCGACCTGGTCGCCGGTCGGGACTTCACCGCCGACGGCACGGTGGAGGCCGCCGAGGTGCGCGCCGGGGACACCTGCCCGCAGTGCGGCGGCAGCCTCGAGATCGCCCGCGGGCTGGAGATCGGCCACATCTTCGCCCTGGGGCGCAAGTACGCCGCCGCCCTCGACCTCACCGTGCAGGACGAGGTGGGCAACCAGGTGGTGGTGACGATGGGCTCCTACGGCGTCGGCGTCTCCCGGCTCGTGGCGGCCATCGCCGAGCAGACCCACGACGACCTCGGGCTGTGCTGGCCCCGTCAGGTCGCCCCGTTCGACGTGCACGTGGTGGTAGCGGGCAAGGACGCCGAGGTGACCGCTGCCGCCCGCACGCTGGCCGAGGGCCTGGCCGCCACCGGCGTCGACGTGCTGCTGGACGACCGGCCCGGCTCGGCCGGGGTGAAGTTCGCCGACGCCGAGCTGGTGGGCCTGCCGAGCGTGGTCGTGGTCGGCCGGGGTGTGCGCGACGGGGTCGTCGAGGTGCGCGACCGCGGCAGCGGGCAGCGCCGGGACGTCGCGCTGACCGAGGCGGTGGCGACCCTGAGCGCCCTGGTCCTGGGCAGGCCGGCGACTGACTAGCCTGGGCGGGTGCAGGCCGGACCGACGACGCAGGCGTTGGCCCAGCGTCTGGCTCCTGTCGTCGGGTCCTCCGGCTACGACCTGGAGGACCTGGTCGTCACCTCCGCCGGTCGACGCACGCTGGTTCGGCTGCTGGTCGACAAGGACGGCGGCGTCACCCTCGACGAGTGCGCCGAGCTCTCCCGGTCGGTCTCGGCCGTCCTCGACGTCGACGACGCCGTCCTCGGCTCCGCTCCGTACACCCTCGAGGTGAGCTCGCCGGGGGTGTCCAGGCCGTTGACGCTGCCGCGGCACTGGCGGCGCAACGTCGGTCGGCTCGTCCGCGTGGTGCGCGCCGACGGCGCCGCCGTGCTCGGCCGCCTCACCGGCTCGGACGAGACGAGCGCCAGCCTTCGGCTGGAGGACGGAACCGACCTCGTGCTCCCGTTCGACGGCGTGCGCAAGGCCGTCGTGCAGGTCGAGCTCGCTGGCAGCCCGGCGGAGGACTGAGCCGGCATGGACATCGACCTGAGGCTGCTGCGGGCCATCGAGACCGAGAAGGGCGTGCCCTTCGCCACTCTCGTGGACGCCATCGAGGAGGCACTGCTCGCCGCGTACCACCGCACCCCCGGTGCGCGGCCGTCGGCGCGGGTGGCGCTGGACCGCAAGACCGGCCACGTGACCGTGTGGGCGCGCGAGCCGAGCGAGGACGGCCCCTCGCGCGAGTTCGACGACACCCCGGAGGGCTTCGACCGGGTCGCGGCCATGACCGCCCGGCACGCGATCTTCCAGCGGCTCCGTCAGGCCGAGGAGGAGCAGACCTACGGGGAGTTCCTGACCCTGGAGGGGGAGATCGCCTCGGGGGTGGTGCAGCAGGGCACCGAGCCGCGCACGGTGCTGGTCAAGATCGGTGAGGTGGAGGCAGCCCTGCCCGGCGCCGAGCAGGTGCCGGGGGAGATCTACCGGCACGGCACCCGGCTGCGTTGCTTCGTGCTGCAGGTACGCAAGGGGGCTCGTGGCCCGGTCGTGACCGTCTCGCGCAGCCACCCGGGTCTGGTCAAGAAGCTCTTCGCGCTCGAGGCCCCCGAGGTCGCCGACGGCACGGTCGAGATCGCCGCGATCGCCCGCGAGGCAGGGCACCGCACCAAGATCGCGGTCAGGTCGACGCGGCCAGGGGTCAACGCGAAGGGTGCCTGCATCGGGCCGATGGGGTCGCGGGTCCGGGCGGTCATGGCCGAGCTGAACGGGGAGAAGATCGACATCGTCGACTGGTCGGACGACCCGGCGCAGCTCGTCGCGCACGCGCTGTCGCCGGCGCGGGCGACCACTGTCGAGGTGGTCGACCCGCAGCTGCGCGCCGCCCGGGTGTTCGTCCCGGCCGACCAGCTCTCGCTCGCCATCGGCAAGGAGGGGCAGAACGCCCGGCTGGCCGCTCGGCTGACCGGCTGGCGGATCGACATCCGGGCCGACGACAGCGCGGCGCCGCCCACGCAGGCGAGCCCGGCGCCGGCGGCGGGGTAGACTCCCGATGGGATCCCGACCGGAACGGGGGTCGGCGCACGTGCGAACGTGTGTCGGCTGCCGAGCTCGGGCGGACCGTTCCCACCTGATCCGAGTGGTGGCAGGGAGCGGGCACCCCACGGTGCTCGTCCCCGACCCACGCGGGCGACTCCCGGGTCGCGGTGCGAACTTGCACCCCGACCTGAAGTGCCTGGACCTGGCGGAGCGCAGACGTGCCTTCGGGCGCGCCCTGCGTCTGGACGGGCCGGTGGACCTCACCGAGGTCCGCAGGTACCTGGAGGAGATCGCGCCCGGGCCCGCCGCGACGGTGACGGACGAGACGACGAGGAGCACGACATGACGACCGAGAGCGCGCGATGAGCACGCTGCGATGAGCAGGCACACCGGCTGACGGCTCGGGGGACATCCCGGGCCGAGAAGGAGAGCAGTGGCAAAGGTCCGGGTCCACGAGCTGGCCAAGGAGTTCGGGGTCGACAGCAAGGTCGTCCTCACCAAGCTGAGCGAGATCGGCGAGTACGTCCGGTCCGCCTCCTCCACCGTCGAGCCGCCCGTGGTGGCGCGGCTGCGCAAGGAGTTCAAGGAGGCCGCACCGGCTACCGGTGCCGCCGCAGCACCGGCACCCGCGGCGCCGGCCGCGAAGCCGCCCGCCCGGGCGCGCGCGCCCAAGGCGCCCAGCGCACCCGAGCCGGCGGCGGCTGCTGCCGCCCCGCCGGTGGTCCCGGCCGCGGCGTCGGCGCCGGCACCGGCTGCGCCCGCACCGGCCGCTCCCAGCCGGGCCGTCACGGCACCGGCCGAGCCCGCACCGGCCGAGCCCGCACCGGCCGGCCCTGCCGAGGGCGGTGGGGGTGAGCCGCCGCTGGCCCCCGCCGCGACGGCGGCACCCGCGGCCCGCCCTGCGCCCGGGCCCAAGCCGGCCGGCCCGCGTCCCCGCGCGCCGCGCACCGGCAACAACCCGTTCACCGGCGCCGAGCCGCGTCCTGCCGCGCCCCGCCCGGCCGCGGCGCCCCGCCCGGGCGGCCCCCGCCCGGGCAACAACCCGTTCGGCGCCGGCACCACCGGGATGCCGCGCCCGGCGGCCAGGCCGGGCGGCCGGCCCGGTCCCGGCGGCCGACCGGGTGCGCCGACCCCCGGCATGATGCCGCCGCGTCCCCCCTCCCGCGCCGGTGACGCCGCTGGTCGTCCGGGAGCCGGCGGCGGCCGGCCGGGAGCGCCCGGTGGCCAGCGTGGCCGCGGCGGCGCCCCCTACGGCGGTGGTGGCGGTGCCGGTGCCGGTGGCGGCCGTCCCGGCGCCGGTCGCGGTGGTCGCCCCGGCACGGCCGGCGCCTTCGGGCGCCCCGGTGGCCGTCCGCAGCGGGGCCGCAAGAGCAAGAAGCAGCGTCGCCAGGAGTTCGACAACATGCAGGCCCCGGTCATCGGGGGCGTGCGCGTCCCCCGCGGCAACGGCGCGGTGGTGCGCCTGCCGCGCGGTGCCTCGCTGTCGGACTTCGCCGAGCGCATCGGCGCCGACCCCGCCTCCCTGGTGCAGGTGCTGTTCGCGCTGGGCGAGATGGTCACCGCGACCCAGTCGGTGGACGAGGACACCTTCGGCCTGCTGGGCGCCGAGCTCGGCTACGAGCTGCAGATCGTCTCGCCGGAGGACGAGGACCGCGAGCTGCTGGAGTCGTTCGACATCGACCTGGAGGACGTCGACGACAGCGACGCGCTGCCGCGCCCGCCGGTCGTCACCGTCATGGGCCACGTCGACCACGGCAAGACCAAGCTGCTCGACGCCATCCGCGGCGCCAACGTGGTGGCCGGCGAGGCCGGCGGCATCACCCAGCACATCGGCGCCTACCAGGTGCACGTGCAGCACGAGGACGCCGATCGCAGCATCACCTTCATCGACACCCCGGGCCACGAGGCGTTCACCGCCATGCGTGCCCGCGGGGCGAAGGTGACCGACGTGGCCGTGCTGGTGGTCGCCGCGGACGACGGCGTCATGCCGCAGACGGTGGAGGCGCTCAACCACGCGCAGGCCGCTGACGTGCCGATCGTCGTCGCGGTGAACAAGATGGACAAGGAGGGGGCCAACCCCGCCAAGATCCGCCAGCAGCTCACCGAGTTCGGGCTGGTGGCCGAGGAGTACGGCGGCGAGACCATGTTCGTCGACGTCTCGGCCCTCAAGCGCCTGCACATCGACGACCTGCTCGAGGCGGTGCTGCTCACCGCCGACGCGGCGCTGGAGCTGCGCGCCGACCCCGAGGTGCCCGCGCGAGGGGTGGCCATCGAGGCCCACCTCGACCGGGGCCGCGGCCCGGTGGCCACCGTCCTGGTGCAGCGGGGCACGCTGCGCGTCGGCGACTCCGTCGTCGCGGGCAAGGCCTACGGCCGGGTGCGGGCGCTGCTGGACGAGCACGGCGACAGCGTCGAGGCGGCGGGGCCGTCCCGTCCGGTGCAGGTGCTCGGCCTGACCGCCGTGCCCGGTGCCGGCGACACCTTCCTGGTCACCGAGGACGAGCGCACCGCTCGGCAGATCGCCGAGAAGCGAGAGGCGATGGAGCGCAACGCGGCCCTGGCCAAGGCCCGCAAGCGCGTCACGCTGGAGGACTTCCTGCAGAAGTCGAAGGTCGAGACGCTCAACCTCATCCTCAAGGGCGACGTGTCCGGCGCGGTCGAGGCGCTCGAGGACGCGTTGCTCAAGATCGACGTGGGCGAGGACGTCGACCTGCGGGTCATCGACCGCGGCGTCGGTGCCATCACCGAGACCAACGTCATGCTCGCCGCCGCCTCCGACGCCGTGATCATCGGCTTCAACGTGCGGGCGCAGGGCAAGGCCACCGAGCTCGCCGACCGCGAGGGGGTGGAGATCCGCTACTACACGGTGATCTACCAGGCCATCGACGACGTCGAGAACGCGCTCAAGGGCCTGCTCAAGCCGGAGTACGAAGAGGTGCAGCTCGGCCAGGCCGAGATCCGCGAGGTGTTCCGCTCCAGCAAGTTCGGCAACATCGCCGGCTGCCTGGTCACCTCGGGGCTGATCCGCCGCAACGCCAAGGCCCGCCTGGTCCGCGACGGAGTGGTGGTGTCGGAGAACCTCTCCATCGACTCGCTGCGACGGTTCAAGGACGACGCGACCGAGGTACGCGACGGCTACGAGTGCGGCATCGGGCTGGGGTCGTTCAACGACATCGCGGTCGGTGACGTGATCGAGACGTTCGAGATGCGGGAGAAGCCCCGCAGCTGAGCCATCGGAGGGCTGTGGGCGTGTGGACCGGCACGCTCGAGTGCGACCTGCTGCTCGGGGACGTGCACTCGCTGAAGGCGAAGCGGGCGGTGGTGCGGCCGCTGGTGTCAGCGCTGCGGCACCGCTTCGACGTGGCCGCGGCCGAGACCGGCCACCTCGACCGGCACCGCCGGGCCGAGGTGGGGGTCGCGGTCGTCGCCGCCGACCCTGCGCGGTGCACCGAGGTGCTCGACCAGGTCGAGCGGTTCGTGGCGGCGCGTCCCGAGCTCGACCTGCTGGCGACCCGGCGCCGGCTGCGCGGCCCGGACGACTGAGCCGGACAGAGGCCCTGCGGGGCCGAGGAGAGGAGTGGGCATGCCCAACGACGTGCGGGCCAGGAAGCTGGCCGACCGGATCAAGGTGATCGCGGCCGAGACGCTCGAGCGGCGGGTCAAGGACCCCCGGCTCGGCTTCGTCACCGTCACCGACGTGCGCGTCACGGGCGACCTGCGCGAGGCGACCGTCTTCTACACGACCCTCGGGGACGAGGACGCCCGGGCGGGCTCTGCGGCGGCCCTGCAGAAGGTGTCCGGCCTGGTGCGCAGCGAGGTGGGCCGCCAGACCGGCATCAAGTTCACCCCGACCATCGCCTTCGTGGCCGACGCCGTGCCCGACACCGCCCGGCACATCGAGGACCTGCTGGCCGAGGCGCGGGCCGCCGACGAGGCGGTCGCCCAGGTGGCCCGTGGGGCCACCCACGCCGGCGACCCCGACCCGTACCGGCAGCCGGCGACCGCCGAGCAGGCCGAGGAGCCGGGCGGGGCGGGCGAGCCCGACGCGGCCGACCGGGCGTGACCGAGCCCGGCTCGGGCCTGCTCGTCGTCGACAAGCCGGGCGGCCTCACCTCGCACGGCGTCGTGGCCCGGGTGCGACGGCTGGCCGGCACCCGCCGCGTCGGGCACGCCGGCACGTTGGACCCGTCGGCCACCGGGGTGCTGGTGCTGGGGGTCGGGCGCGGCACCCGGCTGCTGCACTTCCTCACCGGTGCCGACAAGGAGTACCGCGCCACGATGCGACTGGGCGTGGCCACCAGCACCGACGACGCCGACGGCGAGGTGCTGGCGCAGGTCGACGCGTCCGGGCTGGACCCCGAGAAGCTCGGCGCCGCGGTGCAGGCGCTGGTCGGCTGGCTCGACCAGGTGCCCAGCACCGTGTCGGCGGTCAAGGTGGACGGCCGTCCGGCGCACGCCCGGGTCCGGGCCGGGGAGCAGGTCGTGCTCGAGCCGCGGCGGGTGCACGTGCAGCGGCTGGAGGTGCTGTCCAGCCACCCCGGGCCGGCGTGGCTGGACCTCGACGTGTCGGTCGCCTGCTCGTCAGGCACCTACGTGCGGGCGCTGGCGCGCGACCTCGGCACGGCGCTCGGGGTCGGCGGGCACGTGCGCACCCTGCGGCGTACCCGGGTCGGGCCGTTCACGCTGGCTGAGGCAACCGAGCTGTCGGCCCTGCCCGAGGGGCTCGGCGACGCGCTGCTGCCGCTCGGGGACGCCGCGGTCCGGTTCCTGCCGGTGCGGGTGCTCCAGGCCGATGCGGCGGCTCGGGTCCGCCACGGAGTCCCCCCCGCCCCGACCGGCGTCGCCGGACCGGTGGCCCTGCACGACGAGGCCGGGACGTTGCTGGCGGTGGCACAGGACGCCGGCCCCCGGGCGTCGCTGCTGGCGGTGCTCGTCGGATGAGAGGGTGACGCCCGTGCAGGTCTGGCGTTCGCTGCCCGCGGTCCCCGACGCCGCCGTCGCAGCCGGCAGCGTGGTGAGCATCGGCGTCTTCGACGGGGTGCACCGCGGCCACGCCGAGGTGCTCGCCGTCGCCCGCGCGTTGGCCGACGCACGGGGGCTACCGCTGGTCGTGCTCACCTTCGACCCGCACCCGCTGGCGGTCGTGCGCCCGGGTAGCGAGCCGCTGCTGGTGTCGACGCTGCGCCGCCGGCTGGAGCTGCTGGCCCGGGCCGGCGCGGACGCCACGCTCGTGCTGCCCTTCACCGCGCAGGTGGCCGCGATGGGGCCGGACGACTTCGTCGGCCAGGTGCTGGTGCAGCGGCTGCGCTGCGCCGTCGTCGTGGTCGGGGAGGACTTCCGCTTCGGCCACCGGGCTGCCGGCGACGTGCACGTGCTCGCCTCCCTGGGGCTGCGGCACGGCTTCGACGCCATCGGCGTCGGCCCGGTGGGTGCCGAGGGCACCCGCTGGTCGTCCACGCAGGTGCGCCGGCTCGCGCAAGGCGGCGACGTCGCCGGTGCCCGGGACGTGCTCGGCCACGACCTGCAGGTCGAGGGGGTGGTGGTGCGCGGCGACGCGCGCGGCCGTGACCTCGGCTACCCGACGGCCAACCTGGTGCTGCCCGCCGATGCCCTCGTGCCCGCCGACGGGGTCTACGCCGGGCGGCTGCTCGTGCTCGACCCGCCGGCCTCGCAGGCGGACCTGGGGGCCGAGCCGGGCCTGCCCGCCGCGGTCTCCGTCGGCACCAACCCCACCTTCGACGGCCAGGAGCGCCGGGTCGAGGCCTACGTGCTCGACCGCGACGACCTGCCGCTGTACGGCCGGCTGGTGGCCGTCCGGTTCGTGGACCGGCTGCGCGGGCAGCAGCGCTTCGGCTCGGTGCCCGACCTGGTCGCGCAGATGGCGCGCGACGTGCAGGCGACGAGGCAGTCCCTCGCGGGCTGGTAGGCTGGACGAGCCGTAGATCGGCCGCGGATCCCGTCCTGCCCCGGTGGACGTGCCCGGGCGCGCCGCGCAGCACACGAGAAGGAGCGGGTTCGTCATGTCCATCGACGCCGCCACGAAGCAGCAGATCATGTCCGACTACGCCCGCTCCGAGGGTGACACCGGCTCGCCCGAGGTGCAGGTGGCAGTGCTCACGCACCGCATCAACCAGCTCACCGAGCACCTCAAGGAGCACAAGCACGACCACCACAGCCGCCGCGGGCTGCTGCTGATGGTCGGTCGGCGCCGCCGGCTGCTGAACTACCTGAGCGGCACCGACATCGAGCGCTACCGCAGCCTGATCGAGAGGCTCGGCCTGCGCCGCTAGCCGTCCCACCCGCCCGTCCGGCGCCTCGCCGGGCGGGCGGTGGAACAACTGAAGACCCCATCCGCTGGGGGACGACGCGGGACTCACCGGTCCTCGGTCGTGGCTCTCGGGCTCGCGGGCCCGCGGGCCTCCGTCGAAGACCGGTCAGCCGTGCCGGCCCCCGTCGACGACAAGGAGGCCGGCCCGTGACGGGTCAGCAGGAGCACACCGCGACCGCGGTGATCGACAACGGACGCTTCGGGCAGCGTCGCGTCACCTTCGAGACCGGACGACTGGCCCGCCAGGCCGCCGGCTCCGCCCTCGCCTACCTCGACGACGAGACGCTGGTGCTGTCGGCGACGACGGCGTCGAGGTCGCCGAAGGAGCACTTCGACTTCTTCCCGCTCACCGTCGACGTCGAGGAGCGGATGTACGCCGCGGGCCGCATCCCGGGCTCGTTCTTCCGCCGTGAGGGCCGCCCGTCCACCGAGGCGATCCTCACCTGTCGGCTCACCGACCGCCCGTTGCGGCCGTCCTTCGCCAAGGGCCTGCGCAACGAGGTGCAGGTGGTGGTCACCGTGCTGTCGCTGCGCCCGGACGACCTCTACGACGTGCTGGCGATCAACGCCGCGTCGATGTCGACCCAGCTCGCCGGGCTGCCGTTCAGCGGTCCCATCGGCGCGGTCCGGGTCGCGCTGGTCGAGGACACCTGGGTGGCCTTCCCGACCGTGGCCCAGCTCGAGCAGGCCGTGTTCGACATGGTGCTCGCCGGCCGGGTGCTGCCCGACGGCGACGTGGCCATCATGATGGTCGAGGCCGAGGCCACCGACGCCGCCTGGGAGCTCATCCGCTCCGGTGCCACCGCGCCCACCGAGGACGTGGTGGCCGCCGGCCTGGAGGCCGCCAAGCCGTTCATCCGCGCCCTGTGCGCCGCGCAGAGCGAGGTGGCCGCGCAGGCCGCCAAGCCGACCGGTGAGTTCCCCCGCTACCTCGACTACAGCGACGAGGTGTACCAGGCCGTCGAGCAGGCCGCCGGGTCCGCTCTGACCGACGCGCTGCGCATCCCGGCCAAGCTCGAGCGGGAGGCCGCTCTCGACCAGGTGCGAGCCGACGTCCTCGCCTCGCTGGCCGAGCGCTTCGAGGGCCGGGAGAAGGAGGTCTCCGCCGCCTTCCGGTCGGTCACCAAGAACGCGGTGCGCCAGCGGGTGCTGGCCGACGGGGTGCGCATGGACGGCCGCGGGCTCACCGACATCCGGCCGCTGACCGCGGAGGTCGCGGTGCTGCCCCGGGTGCACGGCTCGGCTCTGTTCGAGCGCGGCGAGACCCAGATCCTCGGTGTGACCACGCTGAACATGCTCTCGATGGAGCAGAAGCTCGACACGCTGGCGCCCGAGACCACCAAGCGCTACCTGCACCACTACAACTTCCCGCCCTACTCCACCGGCGAGACCGGCCGGGTGGGCTCGCCCAAGCGCCGCGAGATCGGCCACGGGGCGCTCGCCGAGCGGGCCCTCATGCCGGTGCTGCCGACCCGCGAGGAGTTCCCCTACGCGATCCGCCAGGTGTCCGAGGCGCTCGGCTCCAACGGGTCGACGTCCATGGGCTCGGTGTGCGCGTCGACGATGTCGTTGCTCAACGCCGGCGTGCCGCTGCGGGCGCCGGTCGCGGGCATCGCGATGGGGCTGATCTCGGGTGAGGTGGACGGCGAGCGGCGGTACGTGACCCTCACCGACATCCTCGGCGCCGAGGACGCCTTCGGCGACATGGACTTCAAGGTCGCGGGGACGGCTGAGTTCGTCACCGCCCTCCAGCTGGACACCAAGCTCGACGGCATCCCCGCCTCGGTGCTGGCCGGTGCGCTGGCCCAGGCCCGCGACGCGCGGATGACGCTGCTCGACGTGATGGGCGAGGCGATCAGCGAGCCCGACGAGATGAGCCCGTACGCGCCCCGGGTGATCTCGCTGCGGATCCCGGTGGACCAGATCGGCGCGGTCATCGGGCCCAAGGGCAAGGTGATCAACCAGATCCAGGACGACACCGGTGCGCAGATCGCCGTCGAGGACGACGGCACGATCTACATCGGCGCGACCGACGGGCCCTCGGCCGAGGCCGCCCGGGCGATGATCAACCAGATCGCCAACCCGACCATGCCCCAGGTGGGTGAGCGCTACCTCGGCACGGTCGTCAAGACCGTCGCCTTCGGCGCATTCGTCTCGCTGGTGCCGGGCAAGGACGGCCTGCTGCACATCTCCAAGCTGCGCTCGCTGGCCGGGGGCAAGCGGGTGGAGAACGTCGAGGACGTGCTCAAGGTCGGCGACAAGGTGATGGTGGAGATCACCGAGGTGGACGACCGCGGCAAGCTGTCGCTCTCGCCGGCGGCCGAGGACGCCCCCGCAGCACCGGCGGCCGGCGAGCCGGCGGAGGCCGCCGCACCGTGACACAGCGCCGGGGTGCTGCCGGGGCGAGCTGGGCGCTTCCCGTCCAGCACCCCGGCACCACCCACACGCTGCTCTCGCCGCACGACAGCGGCATCGACCAGTCGCTGGGGACGGTGCGACGCACCGTCCTTCCCGGCGGGGTCCGGGTCATCACCGAGCAGGTCGGCACCGTCCGCTCGGTGTCGGTGGGGGTGTGGGCCGGGGTCGGGTCGCGCGACGAGTCGTCGAAGGTGGCCGGCGCCACGCACTACCTCGAGCACCTGCTCTTCAAGCGCACCGACCGGCGCGACGCGATGGCGATCGCGGCCGAGCTCGACGCGGTCGGGGGTGAGCTCAACGGCTTCACCACCAAGGAGCTCACCTGCTACTACGCCCGCGTCGTCGACGAGGACGTGCCGCTGGCCGTCGACGTGCTGCTCGACATGGTCACCTCCTCGCAGGTGACCGACGCCGACGTCGAGGCCGAGCGCGACGTGGTGCTCGAAGAGATCGCCATGAACGCCGACGACCCGGGCGATACGGTCCACGAGATGTTCACGCAGGGGCTGTGGCCCTCGCACCCGGTCGGACGCCCGGTGCTGGGCACCACGGAGTCCATCGAGGCGATGGAACCGGAGCAGCTGCGCCGCTGGTACCGCACCCGCTACGTCCCGTCCAGCCTGGTGGTCGCGGCC
>Ga0114938_1001524_pt1 | contig 15578 bp, 15 predicted proteins | sample AshMeaBigSpring_FD_88675 | JGI IMG/M metagenome (GOLD analysis project Ga0114938, IMG submission 88675) | Groundwater microbial communities from Big Spring, Nevada to study Microbial Dark Matter (Phase II) - Ash Meadows Big Spring | ecosystem: Environmental > Aquatic > Deep subsurface >...
TCGCGTACATCTTGTGGCGCAGCGCCGCCTCGCGGGCCGTGCGCTTGAACAGGAATGCCTGGTCGGCGAGGTCGAGCGCGTCGCCGTGGTTCAGGTTGATCTCCATCTGCGCCGCGCCTTCCTCGTGGATCAGCGTGTCGATGTCGAGGTCCTGCGCCTCGCAGAAGGCGTAGATGTCGTCGAACAGCGGGTCGAACTCGTTGACCGCAGCGATGCTGTAGGCCTGGCGGCCGATCTCGGGCCGCCCGGAGCGCCCGACCGGCGGCTTCAGCGGGTAGTCCGGGTCGGTGTTGGGCTCGACCAGGAAGAACTCAAGCTCGGGCGCGACCACCGGCTTCCAGCCGCGCGCGGCGAAGAGGTCCAGCACGCGGCGCAGTACGAAGCGCGGCGACATCGGCACCGGCCGGCCGTCGTCGTAGAAGCAGTCGTGGATCACCTGCGCAGTCGGCTCGGCGGCCCAGGGCACGACCCGGATCGTGTTCGGGTCGCCCACCAGGTCGATGTCGATCTCGGACGGGTGAATGGCGCTGTCGTCCTCGGGGTACTCGCCAGTGACCGTCTGCAGGAAGATCGACTCGGGCAGGCGCATGCCCTCGTCCTCGGCGTATTTCTCCGCGGGCATGATCTTGCCGCGCGCCACGCCCGCCATGTCCGGGATGATGGCCTCGACCTCGGTGATCGCGTGGTCCTTCAGGAACTGCTGGATGTCGCTCATCGTGCTCGCCTCGCGGCCCGCTCGCGGCTGGCCTTGCCGAATTCCGCAAACAGGGCCCGTGAAAACGGGTTGTCCATGACTTTCCATTCCGGGTGCCACTGCACGGCGAGCGCGAAAGCCGGTGCGCCGTCGACACGAAAGGCCTCGACCACGCCGTCGCCCGCCCTGGCCTCCTCGATGAGCCCTTTCCCGAGGCGCTGCACGCCCTGCGAATGCACGGAGTTGACCTTGAGCCGGCGGGTCCCCGCCAGGCGATGCAGCAGCCCGCCCTCGGCGAGATCCACGTCGTGGGCCGGCGCGTACTGCACGTCGAGTGGCTGCGACTTGTCCTCGCGGTGGTCCAGGAGCCCCGGCACCTCGTGCAGCTTCTGCGTCAGCGAGCCGCCGAAGGCCACGTTCATCTCCTGGAAACCGCGGCAGATGCCGAACACCGGCAGGCCCGCCTGCACGGCGCTCGTGATCATGGGCAGCGTCGTTGCGTCGCGTTCCGGATCGTGCAGCGTTCCGGGCGCCGCGGCCGGGCCCCGGTAGCGCTCCGGCTCCACGTTCGAGGCGCTGCCCGTGAACAGGATGCCGTCGAAGGAATCGAGCCAGTCCTGCAGGTGGCGCTCGCCGAGCGCGGGCAGCAGCACCGGCACCGCGTCCATGGCCTGGACGACGGCGGCGATGTATTTCTCGCCGACGCAGTGGAACCAATGCAGGCCCAACAGGCGGCGATCGGCCGGAATCCCGATGACAGGCTTGCGCATGGGCATCTGTTAATTATTTTGAACAGCTGCCGGCAGGGCAGCCCGTTCGACGGCGCCTATTCTCTCACATTCCGGGCCACCCGCGCCCGCCCGCCGATTCCGCACAAAGCCCCGCTACGCGGCCATATTTGACTTTTCGCGTTTGCCATATTGCGGCCGGGACACCTTGCCGGGGCGATGGCCGGCTGGTTATCCTGCCGGGCGGCCCGTTCGTCGTACCGCCACAAAATCTTAAACGCCAGGTGGATCATGGCCCTGCTCCGGGACGATTTTTCGAACGCCGAGGCCTTCCTCGCGGCGCACCCCGCGGTCAAGGTCGTGGACCTGCTGCTGCCCGATCTCTGCGGCGTGCTGCGCGGCAAGCGCGTGGACCTTGCGGACCTGCCCGGCATTTACGCGCGCGGCATGTTCCTGCCCGGCTCGATGTTCGCGCTCGATGTGCTGGGCGGCACGATCCAGGCCACCGGGCTCGGTTTCGACGAGGGTGACGCCGACCGGCCCTGCGTACCGGTGCCCGGCACGCTGTTCGCATCGCCCTGGCTCGGGCCGGGAGTCGCGCAACTGCAGGTGCAGATGCTGGACCACGACGGCGCGCCGTTCTTCGGCGACCCGCGCCACGTGCTCGACACGGTGCTCGACCGCTACGCGAGCCGCGGCTGGCGGCCGGTGGTCGCGGTCGAGCTCGAGTTCTATTTCGTGGACCCGGAGCGCACGCCGGAAGGGCACGTGCAGCCGCCGCGCTCGCGGCTCACCGGCCGGCGCGAGCACCGCACGCAGATCAACTCAATGGCGGACCTGGACTCGGTGTCCGACATCCTCGCGGAGATCGCCTCCACCTGCGAGGGGCAGAACGTGCCGACGGGCACGGCGCTCGCCGAGTACGGCCCGAGCCAGTGGGAAGTCAACCTGCGCCATGTCGCCGATGCCCGCCTCGCCTGCGACCAGGCGATCCGCTTCAAGCGCATCGTGAAGGGCGTCGCGCTCCGGAATGGCCTCGAGGCGACGTTCATGGCGAAGCCCTACGGCGACATGGCCGGCAGCGGGCTGCACGTGCATGTGAGCGTGCAGGATGATTCCGGGCAGAACGTGTTCGCCTCGGCGGATGCGCTCGGCAACGACCTGCTGAAGCAGGCCGCGGCGGGCCTGCTCGCCACCATGGCCGACGGCATGGCGGTCTTCGCGCCGAATGCGAACAGCTACCGCCGCTTCAAGCCGGAGACCTACGTGCCGATGCATGCGACCTGGGGTTACAACAACCGCGGTGTCGCGGTGCGGGTCCCGGTGTCCGGCCCCGACGACCGCCGCCTCGAACACCGTGTCGCGGGCGCCGATGCGAACCCGTACCTGGTCGTGGCAGTGGTGCTTGCGGGCATGCTGCACGGCATCGAGAAGAAGCTTGCCGCGCCCGCGGCGCTCTCCGGCAACGCCTATACGCAGCGGCTGGCGGCCCCCCGGCTGCCCACCGACTGGCCGACCGCGCTCGCGCGCCTCGGCGGCAGCCCGGTGCTGCGCGAATGGCTCGGCGACCGCTTCGTGCGGCTGTACGAGGAGACCCGGCGCGGCGAGATGCAGGAATTCAACACGCGCCTGACCGCACTCGATTACGCCTGGTACCTGGAGCCCGTGTGAACCGCGAGCCGGCCCGCAGCTGGTACGAGGCGTCCGTCGCCCGCCCGGCGCCGCGGCCCGCGCTCGCGGGCGACGTCGAGGCCGACGTCTGCGTGGTGGGAGGCGGCCTGGCCGGCGTCTCTACCGCCCTGCACCTCGCCGAGCGCGGCTACCGCGTCGTGCTGCTCGAGGCCGAGCGCATCGGCTTCGGCGCCTCCGGCCGCTCGGGCGCCCAGCTCCTGCCGGGCTACGCGAGCGGACAGGGCGTGCTCGAGTCGCAGCTCGGGCGCGCGGATGCGCGCCGGCTGTGGGACTTCACGCTGGAAGGGCTCGACCTGGTGCGCGAGCGGATCGCGCGTCACCGCATCGACTGCGAGCTGGTGCAGGGACAGATGCACGTCGCGATCAAGGAGCGGCAGAGCCGCGAACTCAGACAGTGGCAGGAGGAGCTTGCCGGTGAATACGGCTATGCGTCCACGCGCTTCGTCGAGCGCGCGGAAGTCGAGGGGCTGCTCGCGACGCGCCGCTATTGCGCCGGGCTCCTCGACTCGAACGCAGCCCATTGCCACCCGCTCAAGTACGTGCTGGGCCTCGCCGCGGCGGCCGAGGCCGCGGGAGTGCGCATCCACGAGGGCAGCCGCGTGACGGCGCTCGAGCGGGGCGCCGGCGTGCGGCTCCGCACGGCCGCCGGCTCGGTGCGCGCGAAACAAGCCGCCCTGTGCGGCAATGTCGGCCAGCGCGAGTTCGCGCCGGTGCTGGCGAGGAAGACGCTCGGCATCGCGACCTACATCGTCGCCACGCGCCCGCTCGGCGCGGAGCGCGCGCGGTCGCTGATCCGCAACAACATGGCGGTCACTGACATCAACTGGATCCTGGACTACTTCCGGTTCTCGTCGGATCACCGCCTGCTGTTCGGCGGGCGTGTCAGCTATTCGGGCCTCGATCCGATCGGGACCGCACGGGCGACGCGGCTGCGCATGCTGAAGGTGTTCCCGCAACTGGCAGATGTGGAGGTCGAGTACGCCTGGGGCGGCTTCATCGACATCACGATGAACCGCGCCCCGCACTTTGGGCGTCTGGATCCAAACGTTTACTACGTGCAGGGATTCTCCGGGCACGGCATGGTGCTGACCGGGATCGCGGGAAAGGTGCTGGCGCAGGCGATGGCGGGCCAGGCCGAGCGTTTCGACATCTACGCGCGCCTGCGGCACCGCGATTTCCCGGGCGGCATGGCGCTGCGCCGCCCCGTGCTCGTGCTCGCGATGCTGTGGTACAGGCTCCGGGACTTGCTGCCCTGATGCGGCAGCCCTGCGGCCGACTCAGGTCTTCGCGCAGGGGCAGTTGCACGGATCGGACGGCCTGGTCGCTGCCGGCGGCGGCGCCGGTGGCACGATGCCGGAGGTCACCGTCACGCTGCTGATCGTGCCGATGATCGAGTCGACGCTGCTCTGGATGCGCACATTGCTGGCCGATCCCGCGTGAAATCGCATGGTGCGCGTGCTGAAACTGCCGAGCGCGGTCGGGGCCGCGACGAAGGCGTCGCTGGTAAGCGCGTCCGGCACCGGCTGCCCGGCAGTCGCATCCCGGTAGGTAAGCACGATCATGTTGTAGCAGGTGGCGGTACTGCCGGCGCAGCTCACCTTCTGGTACGACAGCTGGTCGCGCACGATGCCGCTGCTGCCGACGGTCACGTTGTCGAAGGTGCCATGCGCGCGGTCGCGCGCCTCGCCGCCCGTGGGCGACGGCAGTGCGAAGGCCTGGCCGGCCACGGACACGGTCGCGAACACGCCCTTTTCGGCGATGTCGAACATCGCGTCGTTGTACTGGCCCCGGCCCGGGCTGCTGTCGACGTCCGGGACGAGATCCTGGATGTAGTAGCGGAAGCTGAAGGGCTGGCCAACCTGGGCGTTGGCGAGCGCGGCCGGCAGGAGCCCGCGGGAACTGCGCACCTCAGTGACGATGCCCTGCACGTCGACCGTGTAGTAGCCCTCGGCACCGGCTGCGAGCGCCAGCAGCCATCCTGCCGCCACAGCGGCAAACTTCGAGAACGTCACCTGATGCATGATTCCTCCGCGGCCAAAGCCGTTGCGGCCGGCGCGCGCCGGCCCGCTCGGCACAGGAACGAACGAGGGCCGCCGACTGGTCTGGTCCGGTGCCCGGCTGACCGGCTTCAGCGGTCTCCCCCGGTCCGCAGTTCGAGTTCGGCGAGCGTCTTCGCCGCCGCCTGGGCGCGGTGCTCGCCGCCGCGACCTGGTCGGTGCTGGCGCTGACCTGCCACATCGAGCTGTTCGTGCAGGCGTACTGCGACGAGAGCGACGTCCCACGCGAGGAAATCTGCCCGCTGTTCCGGGACGTGTTTTTCGATCACTGGAAGCAAGAGTGCCAGCACGCGATGCTGGACAAACTCGGGTGGACGGCCGAGCACGTGCAGCTCCCGGCCGAGGAACGCGTTACGGCGGAAGTGGCGGAGCTGGCACGGGAGGCCGCGGTGTTCTGCGGCATCTGCGACATCCATGCGCGAGAGTAAGTGAATGATCTGCTGGGTTCGGATCGCGAGGCCATCGAGATCGGGCGCCGTGCCCGGCTGCCCGCCAGGATCGGCCACCTGAAAGCCGTCGGGCTCAAGAATCGCGGACGTTCACGGGACATCGGCGCGCTCGTGGAGGAGGCGCGCCGCGAAGGCCTGAACGTCGCCGCCGGCGTCTACCCGCATGATGGCGCGGCGACGGCCTACCTTCATCCGCTGTTGATCACGGCGCCCGTCGCCGCGGATGCAGCGCCGGCGCCACTGGCGGAGACACAACGGGCCCTGCGCTCCGCCGATCCGGCGCGCATGCATCAGATTCAGGAAGGGAGCGAACGCGGAGCGACACGATTGCAATCCATTCGACGTGCTGGTCGAGTTCGTGCTGCGCGCCCAGAGCCAGGTCCTGGTCACCCTGGGCGCGATCGACGAGTCCGATGTGAAGGCGCTCCTGTCGGCGCCGTGGTCCATGATGTGCAGCGACGGGATGTATCACCATTCGGCACATTCCGGCGCCTTTCCGCCGCATTCCCGCTCCACCGGTAAGTTTCCACGGATCCTCGGGCATTACGCACGCGATGAGTGCCTGTTCACACTGGCAGAGGCCATCCGCAAGATGACCTCATTTCCGGCGCGATGGCGCCGATTGAGGCACCGCGGCGAGATCCGCGCGGGATCCGCGGCGGATAGGGTGGTCTTCGATCCCGGAACGATCGACGCCCGCAGCGCCTGGTCAGACCCCTTGGCCCTGACTGCCGGCGTCGTGCACGTCGTCGTCAATGGTAAGATTGCTGTCCGGAATGGAAATCTGACGGGCGTCTGGGCGGGCGCGATCCTGCAACGCGACGCGGCGTAATCGTAGCCTTCAGCATCAGCGGCGGTTCATCTTCCAATGGCCCACGAGAAGCGCGATCCGGTGATCTCCCGATGGGCGCCGGCGACACAGCTGCTGAACCTGGGCTATGACGCCGAGCTTTCCGAGGGCTCGGTCAAGTGCCCGCTGTTCCAGACATCCACGTTTGCATTCCGGTCGGCAGCCGAAGGAAAGCGCTTCTTCGAGATCGCCTACGGTCTCAAGGATCGCCGGCCGGACGAGAGCGTCGGCCTGATCTATTCACGCATCAACAACCCCAACGTCGAAATCCTCGAGCGGCGACTCTGCGTGCACGACGGCGCCGGGCGCAGTGCCGTCTTCTCCAGCGGCATGGCCGCGATCGCCACGGCGATCCTCTCCTTCGTCAAGCCTGGCGGAACGGTCGCGTTCTCGGACCCGGTGTATGGCGGTTGCGATCACCTCATGACGAAGGTGCTGCCCGAATTCGGCATCGGTACGGTGCCGTTCGCCGCGAGTGCGTCGAAGGACGAGCTGCGCGCAGCACTGCGCCAGGCGCAGTCGCGCGGCCCCCTCGGCATGGTCTTCGTCGAGAGTCCGGCGAATCCCACGAATGACCTGGTAGACCTGCGCGAACTGGCCGAGATCGTCGAGGAACTCGGTCCGCGGGATGCGCGCCCCCGCATCGCCGTCGACAATACGCTCCTGGGTCCCGTCTGGCAGCACCCGCTCGAACACGGCGCCGACCTCGTCCTGTACTCGCTGACCAAGTACGTCGGCGGCCATTCGGACGTCATCGCCGGGGCCTGCCTCGGCAGCGACGCCGACATCGCCGTCATCGCCACGCTGCGCACATTCCTGGGTTCGATGCTGGATCCACACTCGGCCTGGCTGCTCCTGCGGAGCCTGGAGACGCTGGAGATCCGGATGGAGAAGTCCGCCCAGAACGCGCGCGCGGTCGCGGATGCGCTCCGCGGTCACCCGCGGGTGCGCGAGATCCTGTACCTGGGTCACCTGGATCCGGCGTCGCCGCAGGGTCGCCTGTTCGCAAGGCAATGCCTAGGCGCGGGCTCCACCTTCTCACTGCGTCTGCAGGGCGGCGAGCGCGAGGCCCATCAGTTCCTCGACGGTCTGCACATCATGCGCCTGGCGGTCAGCCTCGGCGGTACCGAGAGCCTCGCGAGTCATCCGGCTTCGATGACGCATGCCGATGTCGAGGCCGCCCGCAGGCAGTTCTATGGAATCGGAGACAACCTGGTGCGGTTGTCGATCGGCATCGAAGATCCCGGTGACCTCGTCCGCGATGCGCTGGGAGCCCTGGAGGCGATCGGGCGCGGCTAGCCCGTTGTCTTGATTGCATTGCGCTCGACCCAGTCCTCGCAGAGCGCAATCGCTTCCGTTGGCCGGAAGCCCCGGGGATCCAGGCACCATTCGAGCCACAGGCCATCGAGCATCGCCGTCAGCCCGATGGTCGCGACGCGCGCCTCGAATCGCGACCGCCCCACCTGCTGCAGCAGGTCACGCACCAGCAGCGCCGGCAGCGCCCCGTAGCCGCGCCCTTCCTCGCGGTGCGCGCGCCGCATCTCCGGCGACTGCCGGAACAGTCCCCAGAACACGACCCACGCCGTCAGCACCTGCGGATGCAGGTTCGGCTTCGAGAACACGGCGGCGATGAATGCCGACAACCGCGCGCGCGGCTCGCGCGGCGCGCGATCGACCGCCGCCTGGAACCCCGCCGCGAGCTGGCGGCTGAACTGGCGGTAGCTCGCGGCGACCAGGGCATCCTTGCTCGGGAAGTGATGGTTGATGAGGCCGATCGAGACGCCGGCCCGCGCGGCGATGCGCCGCACCGACAGCCCTTCGTGGCCGTGGCGCTTCAGGCTGTCGATCGCGGCCGTGACGAGCGCCTGGCGGCGGTCGTCGGCACTCCGGCGCTCATAGCGCGGCTTGCGCAAGGCGCTCACCGCGGCAGCATCGCGCGCGCGGCCAGCAGCCCGGACATGCCCGTGAGGCCGGGGCCCGGGTGGGTGCCCGCGCCGCACAGGAAGAGGCCCGGCACGGGCATCGCATGGCGGCCGGAGCCGGCGACGGGCCGCATGAAGAGGAGCTGGTCGAGCGCGACCTCGCCGCGTGATACGGCGCCCTCGGGCAGGCCGAAGCGCGCCTCGAGGTCGGGCGGCGACAGCACGGCGCGGTGCAGGATGCGCGACGCGAATCCCGGCAGCCGGCTCTCGATCGCGCCGACGGCACGGTCGGCCAGCGCGTCCTTCGCGGCGGGCCAGCCGCCGGCGCGCAGCTCCCACGGCGTGTACTGCACGCGCAGCGTCGCCACGTGCATGCCCCGCGGCGCCAGGTTCGGCTGCGTGACACTCGGGAAGCGCAGCTCGATGACCGGATCCTCCGATACGGCGCCGTACTTCGCGGAGTCGTACGCGCGTTCGACGTAGCTGAGCGACGGCGCGATCCAGCATGCTCCCGCAGGCGCGCCGGGGAAGCCCGGGATCGAGGGCAGCCCGTTGAGCCCGAGCAGGACGTGCGTCGTGACGCCGCGATGGCGGATGTGGCGCACCGCATCGATGAATTCCGTGTCGAGGTGCAGCGGGTCGAGCAGCTCGAGCAGCGTGCGGCCGATGCCCGCCGCCGAGACGACGTCGCGGCACGCGATCTCCTCCCCCGATGCCAGCCGGATGCCGGCGACCCGGTCGTCGCGCACCAGGATCCGCTCCACCGCCGCGCCGGTCTCCACGCGCGCCCCGGCGGCTCGCGCGCGGTCCGCGAACGCGGTCAGGAGCGCGGTGCCACCGGTATGCAGCCGCAGGCGCTCGCCGAATGCGCCGGGCGCGGCGCCGACGTGGCGATGCAGGAACGCGAGCGCGGTGCCGCCGCCTTTCGGGCCCTGCGGCAGGTCGGCCGTGCCGATGGCGGCGAGCAGGCCCTTCAGGCGCTCGCCCTCGAACCAGTCGTCGAGCAGGTCGGCGAGCGCCATGGGCAGCGTACGCAGCAGTTCCGTCATGCCACGCCGCCCGAGCGACCGGTATTGCAGGCCGAGCCCCGCGAGCGACCATGCCTCCCGCGCGCCGCGCGCCTCGATCGAGATTGCCGGGCGCCTGAACAGCTCGCCCAGGAACCGCGCGATCGCGTGCATTTCCGCGGCGAAGCGCGGCCAGGCCGCGGCGTCCCTGGCCGAGTATCGCTTCAGACCTTCGGCCGTCGCGCCGGGACTGCGCCCGAGCACGAGCGGCCCGTCCTCGCCGAGCGCGACCGCGCAGGGATCGGGCGCCACTGCGGACGGCAGCATCCCGCCGGTCGCGCGCAGCACGTCCTCGTGCACGTGACCGAGGTCCGGCGCGAGCGGCGCCGCGCGGAATTTCGGCGCGAACTCGATCTCGGCGAGCGTGCCGCCCGGCTCCGCGGATGCCTCGAGCACGAGCACGCGCCGGCCCGCGCCCGCGAGCACCGTGGCTGCGACCAGCCCGTCCACGCTCGCGCCGATCACGACGCTGTCGAATTCACGGCTCATGCGCCCGCCAGGATGCGTTCCGCGGCCAGCTTGCCGGGCGCGCCCATCACGCCGCCGCCCGGGTGCGTGGACGAGCCGCACTGGTAGTAGCCGGCGATCGGCGTGCGGAAACCCGCCCAGCGCGCCGCGGGGCGCAGGAAGAAGAGCTGCTGCAGGGCGAGCTCGCCCTGGAAGATGTTGCCCTCCGACAGGCCGGTGATCTGCTCGATGTCGGCCGGCGTCAGCACCTGCCGGTGCAGGATCGCGCGCTTCAGATTCGGCGCGTACTCGGTGAGCGTGTCCACGACCGCGTCGCCGAAGGCCTCGCGCTTCGCGGGCGTCCAGCCGCCATTCACGTGGTACGGGCAGTACTGCACGAAGATGCTGGCGACGTGCTTCCCGGGCGGCGCCATGCCCGGGTCGATCATCGACGGGAACACGATGTCCATGTACGGGCGGCGCGAGAACTCGCCGTACTTGGCGTCGTCGTAGGCACGCTCGAGGTAATCCACGCTCGGGCTGATCGAGAAGGCGCCCTTGTGCTGCACGCCGACGCCCGGCATGCAGGTGAAGTCCGGCAGCTCCGAGAGCGCGAGGTTCACCTTGCCGGAGGAGCCGCGGAACCGGAAGCGCCGCACTTGCTCGACCAGGTCCTCGGGCAGTTCGCGGCTGTCCACGAGGTCGAGGAAGGTGCGCCGCGCGTCGAGGCCCGAGACCACGACGGGCGCCAGGATCTCCTCGCCGCTCTCGAGCACGACGCCCGTCGCGCGCCCGCCCTTCACCAGCACCTGCCTCACGGGCGCTTCGGTGCGCAGCACCGCGCCGTGTGCGCGGGCCGCGGCGGCGATGGCGTTGCTGATCGTGCCGTTGCCGCCCTTGCAGAAGCCCCAGGCGCGGTAAGCCCCGTCGATCTCGCCCATGTAATGATGCAGCAGCACGTAGGCCGAGCCGGGCGAACGCGGTCCCATGAAGGTGCCGATGATGCCGCTCGCCGACTTGGTGGCTTTCAGCGGCCCGCACTCGAACCACTCGTCGAGGTAGTCGGACGAGCTCATGGTCATGAGCTTCCAGAGCGCGTGGAACTTCTCCGCGCCCAGCGATGTCAGGTGCCCGCCGAGCTTCATGAGGCCGCGCAGGTCCGACGGCGCGAGCGAGGTCGGGTCCGGCGGGATGATCGCGAGGACCGGCTTGACCGCGCGCGCCATCAGCGACATGAGCCTGCCGAACTCCACGACCGCCTCGGCGTCGAGCGGCGAGTGGCGGTAGATCTCGCGGCGCGTCAGGTCGGCGTCTCCCCACATCGCGAAGTAATCGCCGTCCGGCAGCGGCGTGACAGTGCTCTCGAGCGGCAGGATCTGCATGCCGTGCTTCGGCAGCTCGAGGTCGCGGATGATCTCGGGCCGCAGCAGGCTCACGACATACGAGAAGACCGAGAACGTGAAGCCCGGGAACACCTGTTCGCTGACCGCGGCGCCGCCCAGCAGGTGGCGGCGCTCCAGCACGATGACCTTCCGGCCCGCGCGCGCCAGGTAGGCGGCGTTGACGAGGCCGTTGTGGCCGCCGCCGATGACGATCGCGTCGTACCGGTTCGCCGCGGTCACGCCTTCTTCCTCGGCGGGTCGAAGAAAGGCAGCTTCCGCACGCGGGCATCCGCACGCCGGCGGCGGTGCTCGACGGTCATCTCCATCTCGACCGGAGTGTCCGGCAGGAAATGCGGCGCCTCGATGTGGGCGAGCGCGAGGTACTTCTTCAGGAGCGGCGACCAGACTCCGCTCGACGCGTATCCCGCCTGCCGCCCATTGCGGTAGAGCGGCACGCTCGCGCGCCACGCAACCATCGGCAGCGCGGGCGTCAGGTCCACGTCCCGGTACAACCGCTCGAAGGAATCCCAGTCCACCTCGATGCCGACGAAGCGCCAGGCCGGGCCCCGCGCCTTCTCGGCCGCGAGCGCCTGCCTGCCGTTGAATGGAGCCTTTTCGAGCGTGACCGACCAGTCGAGCGAGAGCTCAAAGGGCGTGGACTTCTGCGCCTCGATCATGGCGCGATGCGCCGAGTGATAGTCCACATCGAGCATCACGAGGCCCGCCTCGATGCGCGCGACATCGAGCGCCCAGATGCCGGCCGGCATCAGTCCGTAGTCCGCGCCGGCCTTCACGAGGGTATCCCACACCGGCAGCGCCCCTTCGGCCGGCACCCACAGCTCGTAGCCGAGGTCGCCGGTGTAGCCGGTGCGCGAGACCTGGATGTCCACGCCCGCGATGCGGTTGTCCATCATGCGGAAGTACTTCAGGCCGTCCACGGCGTCCCGTGCGCTGGCGTTCAGCACGGCGCGCGACAGCGGCCCCTGCAGCGCGAGAGCCCCGAGCCGCTCCGAGACATCCTCGATGCGCACGTCCATGCCGAAGGCATTGCGGTGCAGCCAGCGCAGGCTGGGCTCCGCGGAGGTCAGCCGGTACGACCGCTCGCCGAGTCGCGTGATCGTGCCGTCGTCGATGACCTTGCCGTGCGCGTCACACCAGCTCATGTAAAGCACCTGGCCCTGCTGCGCCTTCGGGACGTCGCGCGTCACCACGCGGTCGAGCAGACGCGCCGCGTCAGGGCCCTCGATGACGTACTTGTTGAGCGGCGAGACGTCGAAGAGCGCGGCGGCATTCCGGACCGCAGCGTACTCGCGGTCGTGCGTGAACTCGTAGCAGCTCGCCGCGGCGAAGCCCGACCAGCGGCGCCAGTTCTGCCCCTGCATGAGGGGCGCCGTGCGGGCGTGGAATGGCGTGGTCCTGAGCGTGTGCGGGATGCGCATCGGGTGCGGCGACGGGGCAGGTGCTTGTTGAACAAGCGTACAACATAAGCCCGGAACCGGTCAACGCGCGGCTTGAGTGTTGTTGAACGATCGTTTAACTTAGTGGGTCATGGCCACACCCGCCGCGGACTTCAACCTCGCCGACCTGCCGGACGGCGAGCTCGTCGAGCAGATGTTCGACGACCTCTACGACGGCCTCGCCGACGAGATCGTCGAGGGCGTCAACATCCTGCTCGGGCGCGGCTGGGATGCGAAGCGCGTGCTCGACGAGGCCCTCGTCGGCGGCATGAATATCGTCGGCGCCGACTTCCGCGACGGCATCCTGTTCGTGCCCGAGGTGCTGCTCGCGGCCAACGCCATGAAGGCCGGCATGGCGGTGCTGAAGCCGATCCTCTCGCAGACCGGCGCCGAACCGGTCGGCAAGATGGTGATCGGCACGGTCAAGGGCGACATCCACGACATCGGCAAGAACCTGGTCGGCATGATGATGGAGGGCGCCGGCTTCGAGATCGTGGACCTCGGCATCAACACCCACGCGGAGCGCTACCTCGAGGCGCTGCGCGAGCACCAGCCGGACATCCTCGGCATGTCGGCGCTGCTGACGACCACCATGCCCTACATGAAGGTCGTCATCGACGCCATGAAGGAGCAGGGCCTGCGCGAGCACCACATCGTGCTGGTCGGCGGCGCGCCCCTCAACGAGGAATTCGGCCGCGCGATCGGCGCCGACGCCTATTGCCGCGACGCGGCGATCGCGGTCGAAACGGCCAAGCGCCTGGTCGCCGAGCGGCGCGCGGCGCGCGCCTGACCCGGCGGGGCCATGCCCTCCCCTGTCCTCATCATCGGCTGCGGCGCCCTCGGCCGCGAGCTCGTGGCGCTCGGGCGCATCAATGGCTGGCGGCACGTCGCGGTGCGGCTGCTGCCGGCCGGTCTACACAACCGTCCGGAGCGCATCGCGCCTGCGCTGCGCGAGGCGATCGAGGCCGGGCGGCGCGAGTTCCGGCACGTGTTCGTCGCCTACGCCGATTGCGGCAGCCGCGGCGGAATCGACCGCGTCTGCGCCGAGTACGGTGTCGAGCGGCTCCCCGGCGCGCACTGCTACGTATTCCTGGCCGGCGGCGACGCGTTCCGCGGACTCGCGGACGAGGAGCCCGGCACCTTCTATCTCACCGACTTCCTGACGCGCCATTTCGACCGCCTCGTGCGCCGGGGGCTCGGCCTGGACCGCCACCCGGAACTGATGCCGCAGTACTTCGGGAATTACCGCCGCCTGATCTACCTGTCGCAGGCAGACGACCCGGATCTGGACGCACGTGCCCGGGAGCACGCGCGCTTCCTCGGCCTCGCCTACGAGCGCCGGCACTGCGGGCTCGCCCCCTTCAACCATGCGGTCACGGAGCACGTCGTCCGGTGGCGAAGCTGACGTCCATCTTCTGGCGCGACATCCCGGCGCAAGTCATCGGCCAGGCCGGCCGCACCCGCTTCAAGCGCGAGCTGCCGCCACGCTTCGCACAGGCCATCGACCGCGCCGCCATGCGCGCCGGGCGCGGCTCGAGCGACGCCTATCTCGCCGACTGGCGCCGCGAGTCCGAGGAGGTCGAGGGCGACCTCGAGCAGCTCGTCGCCGAGCGCGCGGCCGCGCTCGAGTCCCTCTTCCCGGAAGACGTCCTCGAGTCGGTCGTCAAGGCCGGCGGACGGGTCGAGCGCGCCGGAGGCGTCCAATGACCCGCACCGTCATCGGATCGGGGAGCCGGACCGTCACGATCGGCTTCGACCAGCCCTTCGTCGTGATCGGCGAGCGCATCAACCCGACCGGGCGCAAGCTGCTCGCGGAGGAGATGAAGGCCGGCGATTACTCGCGTGTCGTATCGGACGCGCTCGCCCAGGTCCAGGCCGGCGCACAGGTGCTGGACGTCAACGCCGGCATCCCGCTCGCCGACGAGCCGAGGATCCTCGCCGATTGCATCCGGCTGCTGCAGTCCGTCACCGACGTCCCGCTCTGCATCGACTCCTCGATCGTCGAGGCGCTGGAGGCCGGGCTCGCCGCCTACGAGGGCAAGGCACTGCTGAATTCCGTGACCGGCGAGGAGGAGCGGCTCGAGCGCGTGCTGCCGCTCGTGAAGAAGTACGGCTGCGCCGTGATCGCGATCAGCAACGACGAGACCGGCATCTCGCAGGACATCGACGTGCGCTTCGGAGTCGCGAAGCGCATCGTCCTGCGCGCCCGCGACCACGGCGTCCCGGCCGAGGACGTCGTCGTGGACCCGCTCGTCATGCCGGTCGGCGCGATCAACGACGCCGGCGCGCAGGTGCTCGCGCTCGTGCGCCGGCTGCGTGCGGAACTCGGCGTCAACACCACCTGCGGCGCCTCGAACCTGAGCTTCGGCCTGCCAAACCGCAACGGCCTCAACGCCGCGTTCATCAGCATGGCAATCGGCGCCGGCATGACCTCGGCGATCACCAACCCGCTGCACGCGGAGCTCATGCAGGCGGTGCGCGGCGCCAACGTCGTCATGGGCCACGACCCGCAATGCATGGCCTGGATGCGCCAGTACCGCGAGCCCGCGCCCGAGGGCGGCGAGGCGCGCGGGCGCCGCAGCAACCGGCGCAACCGCGCGCCGGGCGGCGCGCCGTGAGCGCCCGATGAGTGCCAGGCAGGATCCGCTCGTCGTCTTCTCGCCCTCGGGCAGGCGGGGGCGCTTCCCCCGGGGCACGACGGTGCTCGCCGCCGCGCGCGCGCTGGGTGTGGACCTCGATTCCGTGTGCGGGGGCCGCGCCATCTGTGGCCGGTGCCAGGTCCAGTTGGTGGACGGCGAGCTCGCCAAGCATGGAATCGTCTCACGCCCGGCCA
>Ga0114938_1001525_pt1 | contig 15569 bp, 12 predicted proteins | sample AshMeaBigSpring_FD_88675 | JGI IMG/M metagenome (GOLD analysis project Ga0114938, IMG submission 88675) | Groundwater microbial communities from Big Spring, Nevada to study Microbial Dark Matter (Phase II) - Ash Meadows Big Spring | ecosystem: Environmental > Aquatic > Deep subsurface >...
ACCCGATCCCCGGTTCGGCGGGCCAGCTGCGTCAAGGCGGCCGCTATCGGCTGCGGGCTGGGCCAGTCCACGGCCAGCAGTCTTTCGATCCACTCGGAGACCTCCTCCGGCGGGAGCACACGATCGGCCGGACCGTAAAGAGGACGGCGGGCCCCGATTCTTCCCAAGGCCCAAAAAAGCTGCCGGGGGGTTTTTTTCGGGCCGATCTCGTCCATCAGACGGCGCCCCCATTTGCGCTTTTCCTCCACCCCCATCCGCTCCATGTTGGCCACCGCCATCCAGATTTCGATCTGCTCCTGCCGGTGCAGTTTGACCTTTCCGCCCTTTTTCGGCATCATGAGCTGACTCAAATCCTGGCTGATCAGCTGCTGGTGCCCCGCCTTGAGCCCGCCGGCCACCCGGCGCCACAGGATCCACCACTCGTTTCTCACCGGCGGTTTCCCGGCGAAAATCAAACCGCCGCCGTACAATTTGAACAGCCGTTGGACCCGGTGGGGGTCCGAGCCGGTGCCGTACCCGGGGCGCAGGCAGAAGCCGGTCAGATTCATCCAACGTGCTTCGTGGCGGGGGCTGGTGCCGCGGCGCCGCTGAAGCTCCAGCAGGACGTCGGCCATCTGCCGGATGAGACCCAAAGGCCAGCGGGTTTTGTCCCTCCCGGTGATGCGTTCCAATTCATTGGCGAGGTTTTCCAGCAGACTCGGGTCGCTGTCGGCCGCCAGGGCCGATTCGACGGCGGCCAGCGCGTCCTGAACCACCGACGTCTCAAGGACCGCTCCCTCCGATATGTCCATGGCCTCCGGAGCGTCCCTGAGCTGAAACTGCAATTGCCAGCGGTGATCGCTGACGGCCGACCGGCACCACAGCTCGAGGGTCCCAACCTCGGTGTAGCGCGCCTCGATGCGGACGGGAATCCGTTTCTGTATCCCTTTTTTCCCGTACTCCACAACCGTCTTCAGCGGCGGCATGGGCGTGAGCGTGTCGTCCACCGGGATTACTTCCCCGATGCGGCTTCCGGCCCTGAAGCTGGAGCTGTACATGGAAAATTTGACGGGACGATTCGTCAGAACCTCGAACTGCCGGTCTTCCAGCGTGATGTCGCTCCCTTCCTCCATACCCCGCTCCACCAGGCAAATGGCCATTCCCTTTTCAGCGTCGCGGGTTTCGCCATTGGCAGAGGTGATGCCCAGATAGTACGAACGCGGGCTTCCGGCGCCCACCCTCACGCCCTGCCCCGCCTTCACCAGGCCGTAATATGCCGCCCCCAACGCGACGGCCTGGTCCGGGACCGGGTTTTTCAAAATCTTGGGCCGGTGTTCCCCGGGCCGACGGAACCAATGACGGATCGCATCGACGATGCGCCGCTGCACAGGGTTGGGCTTGAGCGAGCCGCCGTTGAAGAGGATCAGATCCGGCATGTGATCCTCCCGGTTCAACGAATTTCGGACCTGTTCGCCGTGGCGGTCGAGAAACCACCCCAGATGCCGGGTGACCGCAGGCTCCGTCTCGTAGGGAAGCCCGAATTCCGTCAACCCCTCGCGTGCCGCTGGCGGTCCGGGCGGCTCGGCATCGACGGCGGGGAAAAAACCCTCCAGGACCGTTCTTTCCACGGTGGCGCGGTCCAATGCGGCTTTCATCGTCCCGCCAATGAGCTTGGACCCTTTGCCGGTCAGCGTCACGGTGAACCGCTCGGCCAAACCATCCAGCAGCGCCTCCTTGGCCTGCCGGCACTGCTGGCACAAGCCTTTCCATTGGTCGCCGGTCAACGACGATCGGCCGGCCTGGAGCTTGCTCTCGATGCCCGCGGCCAGGGCAAGATCGATGTTGTCACCCCCCAGAATGAGGTGATTGCCCACCGCCATCCGTTCAAAGCGAAGAAGCCCTCCGGACTCGCCCAGGACGATCAAGGTGAAATCGGTGGTCCCGCCGCCCACGTCGCACACCAGAATCAGCTCGCCCGGTTTGACGCGCTTCTGCCAATCCTTCTCGTGCCGGTTGAGCCAGCTGTAAAAAACCGCCACCGGTTCTTCGAGCAGGATGACCTTGGGCAGACCGGCCTGCCGGGCCGCCTCCAACGTCAGCTCCCGCGCCACCTCGTCAAACGAGGCCGGAACGGTGAGCACCACGAGCTGGTTTTCCAGCCACAAGTCCTCGTCTTCACCCCGCAAGCGATTCCACACGTTGCGGATGTGCATCAAATAGGCGGCCGATGCCTCCACCGGTGAAACTTTTCTGATTTCCCTGCCCGCCCCCCAGGGCAAGATCCTGGCCCTGCGATCCACCTGGTCGTGCACCAGCCAACTTTTGGCGGAGGCGACCAGCCGGGAGGGCACGCTCGCCCCATGGTCGCGTGCAAAAACACCGGCGAAATAGGGCTCCGCGCCTCCCCAGGGAGACACCACCGCCTCCTTGGGCAGATCGTAATCGCCGGGGATGTAGAGAAAGGAAGGGAGCACCGGAAGGTCGCTGATTTCGGCCGGGCCCGTCAGCTGCGGTATTGTTTGGGTGGCGATCCGTTTATTGCCCGGTTCCTGCAATTCCATGTCCACGAAGGCGACCGCGGAATTGGTGGTTCCCAAATCGATGCCGACGACGTAGCGCTTGGTTTCGAGGTTTTCGTTCATTGCCGCTCACGCACGTTGAATTCCAGCTTCCAGCGCTGATCGCCCTCCTTGGCGACACACCAGACTTCCATGGTGCCGATTTCGGTGACGTGAACTTCCAGGGTTACCGGAACGGTCCGGCCGGCCTCCCCCTGAAGGACGGTCTCCAATGCGGCCACCGGTCGGATGGCGTCCTGCCAGTCTTCCACCACATCCCCCGGCCGGTCGTCGGGCCGGTCGGTGGAGGAAAGAAGATCGAATTTAACCGGCTCGCCGGTCACAAGGGCGTATTCCCGCTGCGTCAGATCGACGCTTTCGCCTTCCTCCATGCCGAAAGGCGCCACGCAGAGCGCTTTGGTGGGAGCCGCGAATCCCGGGACCGCCGGCATCGAGGCCGCGACCCCGACATAATAGCTCCGCTCCAAACCGGCCCGGATGCGGACGCCTCTCCCGCGGCGGGCAAGGCCGTAATACGAGGCGCCGCGGGCAACGGCAAGCTCGAAACTGCCGGCGACGATCTCCCGGACGTTCTTGCCGGCGCCGCCCCGCCATTCAGAAAGCAGGTCCATGACCCTTTTTCGAATCGCAGCGGCTTTCATGACGCCGCCATTGAACAAAACAGCGGTCGGATAAGCGGGGCGTTCCGAATTGTCGGATGTGTGCCGGTGAAGAAAATAAGCCAGATGCCGTGTAACGGCCGGATCCGCTTCGTAGGCTAGTCCGATCTCCCTGATGCCGGCCACCTGCGGGGTCACGGGCCGTGCATCGGGTTCACAAAAGGGGAAAAAACCGTCCAGAAGAACCGAGTCCAGGTCCTCGCGCGTGATTTCCGATTTCAGGGTCGCACCGATCAAACGGGTGCCGCGGCCTAAAACGGTGACGGGGTGGGAAGCTACTCGATCGTTTTCGAAAAGCCGCTCTTTGGCCTGTCTGCAGCTGTGCCACAACGACCGCATCTGCCAGGCGTCCATCTGCGCGCCCTTTTTGGACAGCTTTCGCGCGACGATGTGCGACAAGGCCAAGTCCATGTTGTCGCCACCCACCAACAGATGGTTGCCCACCGCCACGCGCTGCAGGGTCAGATTACCGTCCTCTTCAGACACCTCGATCAGGCTGAAGTCGGAAGTTCCTCCCCCAACATCGCACACCAGGACCACGTCCCCGGGGCGGACCTGCCGCCGCCATTCCTCCTTGTTTTTCTCGATCCAGGCATAAAATGCGGCCGTAGGCTCTTCGATCAGGGTCAAGTTTTCAAAGCCGGCCATCGCCGCCGCTTTTGCGGTCAACTCCCTGGCCGCCGCATCGAAGGACGCCGGCACCGTCAGCAGGATTTCCTGCCGCTCCAACCGAAGCGTCCGATCGGTGCCGGCCAAGGAGTAATTCCAGGCATCCCGTATGTGCTCCAGAATGCGGGCGGATGCGGTCACCGGCGATATCTTTTCCGCGTCTTCGGGCCCCTGCCAGGGCAAAATGGGGCTGTCCCGGTCTACCATCGTGTTGCAGAGCCAGGACTTGGCCGACGCGATCAGTCTGTATGCCAGCTCCGCCCCCCTGCTGCGGGCGAATTCGCCCACCGCGAAGCCCGCTTCGGACTTCCACGGCAGGGACAAAGCACCCGCGGCCACCTCGGAGGGGCCTGGCAACAGCAGCGCCGAAGGCAGCAGGGGCCGCGGCTCGACCGTTCCGGGCGCCGTCAATTGCGGGATTTCAAAAAGCAGAATTTCAGGCGGCTGCCCCTCGGCGACATCGGTGCGCACGTAAGAAACCGCACTGTTGGTGGTACCCAGATCGATGCCGACGACAAACACCTTAGCGGATGACATGCGAGACTCCTGAGCAGGATTGCGAATTTAAACCACACATGGGTTCCGTTTGCCTGGAATGGCCAACCCGCAGACTACATGATTTCAATCTCGGCAGGCGCGATGACCCGGGCGTCCCAATCTCCTGCAAGTTGGGGTATCCGAATGCGGTCGGCCTGCCAGCCGCGGTGCCGGACGATGCCGTTGAAGGGCGGTTCGCCGGTCACATTGCCGGTCAGCTTGATTTTGGCCGGATCGAAGCCCGGGTCGACGGTGTAGCGTCCTCCTTCTTCCGTATCGATGAGCGCCATCGGCTTAACGTGCTTTTCCAAATCCTTCCGGCACCCGTCATGAACCGCCCGGGCCGCGGCACCGATCTGCTCGACCGTATACTGGCTCAGCTCTTCGGAGAAAAAATCGAGAAGCCGGCCTTCCCTTTGAAAAACCTTCAGTAGGTGAAGGTAAAGCCGTTCGGCGGAAGTCTCGACCGCGGCAGAAGGCGGCTGAGGTCTTGCAGGGTCCTTTGCCTGCTTTTCAACGGTTTCGGGCTCAAGCACGGCCGGAATGCGGCGCGTTATCAACCACAGCAGCAAGCTGGCGGCCAAAAAGATGCCGGCCGAGTATGCGGCAAACCGATAAATCATGTCGATCCGCTCTTTTTCAACCGCATCGGGAGCCGGAAACTCGCCGGCGGCAAACGGCAGGTAAGACAGCAACCGACCTAAATCCAGCGCCAATTGAAAATAAAGCAGCGCGTTCATCCCGAGCCAAAGAAGAAACATCACCCCCAAAACCCACACCAGATTTCGTCTCGAAAGCCGCTTTGAGATCATCTTGGAATTGCTCCTTGTTGAATTTGCTTGAATCCCGCTCGGCCGAGGTTTGCTCCGGCAACGCACGCCCCCCGAAATCGGGCCGTTTTACAGGTGGCGTCAAGCCTATAGTTTAAATCGACAAAGTCAACCGCATTCGCCAAAAGGTCGATCCCGCAATCCCCCCTTCGCAAAAACCTGCTTTGATCGGGCGAATCAGAACCTTGCAGCGGATGGACCCGTGCCCCGTACCCAAAAAGGGTAAAACCCGGCGCCATATGATGGTCGAGGAACTGAAGCTGCCTGCCGACAAATAAATATGGATGTCGCCTACCATGCCCCGATCTAAGGTCTACCGGTCGGAACGCATTCGAAAAGAATTGGAACCTGCGATTGCACAGGCCGGCGATTAAATGGGGACGTCACAGGGATTTGCGGAAAAAAACCTGAAGAGTTGATCCGCAGAGCAGCCGGTTAAAAAAGAAATGCCCACGAGAATGCCCTCAAGAACGAAGCAGGGTCTCCCCCTCTGAGGCCAACTTCGTCCGCTATCGATCGGTATCGATAGGGGTTTGCCGATCCCGGCATACCTGGCAGAATTTACGACAAACCCCACGTCCACTCCAGTGCAACTTGATAACGTGAAGCTTGCCACAGCCGGGGCATATGCATTCGACCATGGACTTGCCGGATATTTCAGATCCGGATGCTGCATCATAATCTTGCTCAGCATCCTCCGCCAGTACTTTTTGCTTCCGAACGGCATCGGTTTCACGCGTTTTCATCTTGGACCTCCTAACTCAAACCCTAATACTCAATATGGGGATTCTGAAATAAAAATCAACTACATATCCATACCGTGGATTGCAGGGGTCAATGGCGTTCATCCCGATTGCCTGGATGAGATGCTGATGAGTGATTGCGCATTGCCTGACGGAGGCCTGAGAACGGAACCCGTGGGGCGAAAACAGCGTTCATTTCGAATGTGGGATGGGGGGGGACTAAGGGAAAGGCCTCTTACCGTTTCTCCGAAAGGAGTGCTGATATCGATCGATCGAGATCCTCAAGCTCAAACGGGTTGATTGGAACTGCCTCCCGTGGCAATGGAAATGCCGACGACGAGGTGGCCGCTGTATGGGCCGTCTACGATTTCGGTGATATGTTCCACCTTGGATCGGTAAAGGCCGGACGGCCCCTTGTAGTTTAGGGGCAAAATCAAATGGATATCCAGGTTCTGGCCCACCTGAATTCGTTTGAGGATATTAGAATCCGACCGCACCACGATACCGGCACCCTCATTCGACAAGTCCCGCACTTTAAGCTGGTAAAGCGGTCCGCCCTCCAGCCTGATTTCGGCCATAGGGTTGGATAGGGCCGTCGATCGGGATTGGTTCCGGCGGTCCGCCGCCCGGCTAGGTCTTTTGTCTTCGCCTGGATGGTTCATGTCGCAAATCCTTTGGCAAAGTGGCTCTGTTGGATCATTGTTCGGTATCTTTCGAATGTTACTTGAGTCTTTTTCTCGGTTCTGCGCGGCTCATCGGCGTTGAAACCATCGGCGCTTCTAAATAAGGTATCCACGCGAGTTCGGTATGTGGTATTCTGCCTCTGGCCAGAGCATGCCTATTTTATACCTTTTGGAAGGATGATTCCACCATGTTGGAGGTGGCGGTGATCGCCGATGATCTGACCGGCGCCGCAGACGCGGGGATCCAGTTTCAGCCGGCGTTCGCCCCGATCTATATGGTGAATCATCGCTTTTGGTCACTCGATGACCTCGCACCGCCTCCCCGAGTGGTGTCCCTTTTTACCGCCAGCCGCGGCCTGTCTCCGTCGGAAGCCCATCGAGAGGTGTTTAAGGTCTGCCGGACCATCGGCGTCCTTGCGCCGGGGCGCATCTACAAGAAAATCGATTCGGCGCTGCGCGGCAACCTCGGCGCCGAACTGGAAGCGGTGATGTCGGCCTTTAACCTCGCAATGAGCCTCATCGCGCCCGCATTCATCGAGCAGGGCCGTACCACCGTGGACGGCATTCACTGCATTCACGGAAGGCCGGTCGCCGACACCGATATGGGCTGCGACCCCGTTTCACCGGTGCATGGATCCCGTCTTCCCGACCGGGTCGGCCTGCAGGCCTGTCACCCGGTCGCACATATCGACCTGGCGACGCTGGAGCGCGGGGCGGACGCGACCGCCCAGGCGATTGACTGCGCCTTTGGTCGCGGGAGCCGGCATTTCACCTTCGACGCCTCTGGCCGTGAGCACCTGGACCGCATCGCCCATGTGGCGCTGAGCCGGTATCCGCAGGCGCTGCTGTGCGGGTCGGCGGGGTTGGCCGGCAGCATGGCCCGGGCGCTAGCCGCCGGCCAGGCGCCCCCACCCGACGACGGTTCACGGATCTGCGCTGCGCTTTCCGGTCATTGGCTGTTTGCTTGTGGCTCGGCCTCCGAGCGGCTTCACCGGCAGGTGCGCCTGTTCGCCGAGCGGTCGAGCGCGATGGTCGAAACCCTGGAGCCCGACTGGTTGGCGGCCGACCCGCCTGCCGAAAGCCTGACCGCTGCCATTCACCGCGCGTCCGCCCGGCTGGCGGTCGGGGACACGGTCGTCAGCCTGCCGCCGCCGTCGGATTTGCATTCCGTGGAGCCGGGGAGGCTTGCGGCAAGCTTTGCCAGGGCCATCGCCGCGGTGATCGGGGCCTCTCGGCCGGCCGGCCTTTTCCTGTCCGGCGGGGATACGGCGCTCGCGGTTCTGGAACGGCTGGGCGCCCGCGCGGTCCGTCTGGAGCACGAGGTGGGCTGCGGACTGGTCCTGGGCAGCCTTATCGGTGGGGCCAGCGAGGGGCTTCCGGTTGTCACGAAAGCCGGTGCGTTCGGTCCGCCCGAGGCCCTGCTCACCTTCCGGGAAGCCATCTCCGGCGCCCGGGGGAGCGTTTGGAGCTGATCGCAGCGGCTTCAAACGCCACTGTCCCCGAAGCGGTTTACGGCGGGCAGCACGCTTAGGCGCTGTTTCCACCGTAGCGAGGTCAGGTTGGTTTTAAAATCGATCCGGCTGAGAGGGCCACGATGGTCGCGCCCCAGCCGCCGGCCTCCGGGGGCGCGTCGTGAAAGGCAACCACGTAAGGGTTGCGGCGCAGCAGTTCCTGCACGCGCCGTTTCTGGACGCCCCTGCCTTTGCCGTGGACGATCCGCACCGACCTGAAATCGGCGTGAACACAGGCTTCGATATAGTCCTCGATCAGGGGTTCCAGGTCCTGTGGCCGGAAGGTGTGCAGGTCGAGGACGTCCTCGATGGGGATACGGACCGGATCCATGCCATCGGAATCTGATTTCATCATCGTCGGTTTGGCGCTGGCGGCCTACCTGCTGGGTTCGATTCCCTGCGGGCTGGTGCTGACCCGCCTGTTCGGGGAGGCCGACATCCGACGCCGCGGCAGCGGCAACATCGGTGCGACCAACGTCGCGCGCGTGGCCGGACCCCTACTGGGGCTGGCCACCCTGGCAGGGGATTTGTTCAAGGGCTGGGCGCCGGTGGCCCTGGCGTCGCACCTGGGCCTGCCGCCGGCCGCCGCCGCGGCCCTGGCGCTGCTGGCGATCCTGGGCCATATTCTTCCAGTCTACACCCGCTGGCGCGGCGGCGGCAAGGGGGTCGCCACGGCTGCCGGAGGATTTTTAGGGTTGGCGCCGGCCGCCGTCCTGATCGCTCTGGGGGTGTTCGGCCTCGTCCTGGCCCTGACCCGCCGGGTCTCGGCCGGCTCGCTCGCCGCCGCCGCCGCCCTGCCGCCCGCCGTCGTCGCTGCCAGCGGCTCCGCCGCGTATGGCATCGCCGCCGTGATCGCGGCGGTTCTTATCTTCGTGCGCCACGCCGAAAACATCCGCCGGCTTCGGGCCGGAACGGAGCCGCCCTTCGGTTTCGGCCGTGCGCCGGACCGCTGAAAGTCGTGGCCATCCGGCCGATCAAAGGCCTGCCAGACCCCATCCGAGGGCTATCACTCCGGCCAGCACCAGATGGCTTTCGACCAGAAATTCCAGCCTGACACCCGGCAGCAGCAGGCTTTTTTCGAAGGCGATCAAGATGGCGAACATGGCTGCCGGGCACAGCGCGAGCGTGGCCGCGAAGGCCGGCACCGGGGCGAACGCGCCCAGCAACGGCAGCCCGGCAACAAGCCCCGCCAGCAGGCCCTTCAACAGCCGCAGGGACCGCTTCTCCCCCAGGAGGGTCGGGATCGTCTCCTTGCCGACCAGCCGGTCGCCCTGCATGTCGAGGATGTCGAAGAAAGCCGTGCGCACCAGCACCAGCAGCGTCGACCAGGCGAAGATGCCGACGTCGATGGCGCGGTAGCCTCCGAACACCGAAATCGGCGGCAGAGCGGAGGTGACCACTCCCCAGGCGAGCGCGATGAGCACCGTCTTGGAGCCCGGGATGTCTTTGATCCGCCGGTAGGCGACGGCAGCCAGTGCGCTCGGAAGCAACGTGAGGCGGTAGGAGAGCCCGAGCAGGCTGATGACCAGCAGTATCAGGAAGGGAAGCCAGCCCTGGAAGTATGCGGTTACCAGGCCGGCGGCACCGCTGAGCAAGGCGATGGCCGACAGAGAGACCTTGCGATCTTCGTAAAAGCGGGCGCGGTCCGGCTCGTTGAAGCGGTCGGCCTTGCTGCCGGTGAGATGATTGAGAATGTGCATGGACTGCACGTAGAGAAATGCGATGAAGACAAAGGGGGTGAAATCGGAGACCCCCTGAAGGCGCGTGGCGGCGTAGCACAACCCCGCCGCCCCCAGCGAGACGTAAAGGTTGGAGAGCAGCGCCACCCGCAGAAAGGCATACACCGCCTGATGCCAGCCCGACTTGCGTTTGAAGACCATGGTTTCGAGGGTCATCGCCACTTTGCGGATGACCCAGTTCGGGGTGGAGGCCCCGGCCGTGATTCCGATGGCCTGCACCGAGCGCAGGGCGGATAGGTCGATGCGGTCGAGGTCGGTTTCGCTCTCTACCAGAAAGGCCGGTTTGCCGGTCCGGAGGGCGATTTCATAAAGCCGCTGGGTGTTGCCGCTCTCGCGGCCGCCCACCACCACCACCGCGTCCACGGACTTGGCCAGGCGCTCAACCTCCGACTGGCGCCTCTCGGTGGAGTCGCAGATGGTCTCGAAGACCTTGTAGTGCGGGCAATGGCGAGCGGCCCATTCGCGGACCGCCGCGTACAGCTTCGTGTTCTGGGTGGTCTGTGCGACGATGATGGCGTTTTCGAACACCGGCAGCCGGCCGAGCTCCGCCACGCTGGCGACGACGTGGCCGCGTTCGCCGGCATAGCCGAGCAGGCCGACCACCTCGGGGTGGTCCCGGTCGCCGACAATGATCACGGCGTGATTCTGACGGGCGTGCTTGCGGATGATGGACTGAACCCGGATCACGCGCGGGCAGGTGGCGTCGATGACCTTGTAGCCCGCCGCCTTGAGCTGCTTCTTGGTTTCGGGCGGGACCCCGTGCGCACGGATGAGCACCGTTCCCGACCCGCAAGCCGGGATCGCCCTGATCGTTGCGATGTCCTTGGACGCGAGCAGCTCGAGCACCTGGGGGTTGTGAATCAGGGGGCCGTAGGTGCAGATCGGTCCGGGATGGTTGCCCGGGGCGTCCAGTACCATCTCGACCGCCCGGCGCACGCCCATGCAGAAGCCGGACATCTTGGCGATCACGATTTTCATGAGCCTCAGAGATGCGTCAGGCGGCCATGACGAGCGACACCCGGTTTTCCAACAAGGACAGCGACTGAATCCGGGCCTTGAGAAATCTCTGTTCGCCGAAAATGTTCACGAGGCGCAGGCCGTCGCCCTCGGGCTCGATCGTGTCCACGTTTTCCATCACCAGCCGACGGCCGTCGCCCTCGATCAGGTAGACATTGGCTTCGCACATAGCGGTCGTTCCTTGTTGAGGTTGATCCACGCGGATTTCAATCCCGGGCACGCCGGAGCTCATCCGCTGCGGTCGCCCGTTTTGGCGCGGGAAATGGGAATCCGGCACGTACGGCTATCGGTCCCGAGCGATGGGCGATCCGATCAGCGGGCGCAGATGGTTGGTGATCAGCTCGTCGACGAGCTTGGGCAGCGGCAGGCTGGAGGTGCCGATCACGACGACATTCTCCTGGGTAAGCGGCAGAAGCAGCTTCGGCGCCGGGCTTGCGGCCACGGCCTCGGCCATGGCCGGCGTTACTTCGCCCATCATCGCATGGGCCATGAGGATGCCAATGGGGCCCAGGATGACATCGGCGCCCCTGACCGTCTGCCGGACGGCGTTTTCACCGGAGGCGCCGCGGTTGGCTCGCGCCTTCAGCATTTGAGCGGTGGCGACCGCGTTGGTGCCGAGCGCGATGACTTCGACCTCCTCCTCGAAGACCTCTTTGACCTTGCGGATGATCGTGCTGCCGATGCCGCCGCCCTGACCGTCAATGACGCATATTTTTGTCATGGTCTTCGCCGATCCACTAAAGTTTGGCCGTCCTCAGCCGGTTCCGCCGCAGCCGCTTCGGCAGGCGCCGGCCTTCGCCCTTCTTGCGGGTTGACACCCGGCGTCCGCGCGGCGCCTCGTCGCCCGGATCGCTCCCCTCCAGCGCGGAGGCCATCGCCAGGCGGGCTTCAAACTCGCCGGAGTCGACCACGGCGGCCCCGCAGGCTTGGGCGCTACGAACTACGGCCAGATCCGAGCTGACCACCAGGGCCGTTGCGCGCTCCTGCCGCGCCATGCGCGCGATGACGGCGTCCGCACTTTCCCCGCCGCGCGAAAAGAGAATGCCGATGCCTTTCACCCGGTCCCGAGGCGGCGAATGGGCCGGAGCGCCGGTCCCGTCGAACACGACGGTGATGCGGTGCGGTTTGAGCCGGCGGTAGGCCGCGAGCTTTTCGATCAGCGCCTCGCGGCCGCGGGTGATGTCCGCCCGGTCGAGCCGGCTCAGCTCTTCCGACCGGCGCACGAGGTTGTATCCGTCGATGATGATGTGCAGGCTCATGGCGGTGAAGGAACCGATCAGAGCTTGATCTGCCGCAGGCGCGCGATCCAGAGGTCGAGATCGTCGTTGCTGTAAAACTCGATTTCCACGCGGCCCTGCCGGCCCGACTTGCGGATGGAGACCTTGGTGCCGAGGTGGCGGGAGAGCTCTTCGGAAAGGCTCGTCAGGTAGGTCGCCTCCGAGCTTTTCGAGCTGGCCCGCGGTGGTTTTTTCTGAGATTTCAGACGGCGGACCAAGTCCTCGGTCTGGCGCACGGACATGCCCTGGGCGATGACGGCCCGCCAGGCCGTCAGCTGCTGGGTCGGGCTTTCGGCGCCCAGCAGGGCGCGGGCATGGCCCATGCTGAGGGCGCCCTCGAGGATGCTGGCCTGGATCGGTTCGGGAAGCTGGCGCAGCCGGAGAAAGTTGGCCACCGCGGAGCGGCTCTTCCCGACCCGCGCCGCGGCCTGGTCCTGGGTGAGATGGAACTGATGGATCAGGCGGTGATACGCTTCGGCCTCCTCGATCGGGTTCAGATCGGCACGCTGGATGTTCTCCACCAGGGACATTTCCAGCAGCTGGTCGTCGCTGACCGGCCGCACCACCACCGGAACCTGGGTCAGCCCGGCGCGCCGTGCTGCCCGAAGACGGCGTTCGCCGGCGATCAGCTCGAAGCCGGCCTCGGATTTGCGGACCATCAGCGGCTGCAAAATCCCCTGTCCGCGGATCGATTCGGCCAGCTCCTCGAGTTCCGCCTCCGCGAACTGGCGGCGGGGCTGGAAACGGTTGGGCTGAATGAGCTGAATGTCGCAAAGGAAATAGTCGCCCGGCGCGGCTTCGGCACCCGGCGCGGCGTCGGGAATCAGCGCTTCGAGGCCCCGGCCCAAGGCGAGCTTTTTGCGTTTGGAGGAGGTGTCTCGAGATGACAAGGGGTTGTCCATGGCATACCTTGGTTTATGGGATGGTCAACCGGCCCGGGAATGGTTCATGAGTTCCTTGGCCAGCGCTACATAGCTCTGGGCGCCGAGCGAGGCGGCATCGTACAGCAGAATCGGCTTGCCGAAGCTGGGGGCTTCTCCCAGGCGTATGTTGCGGGGGATGGTGGTCCGATACACCAGCCCCTTGAAGAATTTTGCGGCCTCTTCCGCCACCTGGTGAGACAGATTGGTGCGGCGGTCGAACATGGTGAGCAGGATTCCGTTGATGCTGAGCCGGGGGTTGAGGGAACGCCTGATTCGCTTGACGGTCTGCAGCAGCTGGCCCAGGCCTTCCAGCGCATAGTACTCGCATTGCAGCGGAATCAGGAGCGAATCCGCGGCGGTCAGCGCGTTGACGGTGAGCAGGCTGAGTGACGGCGGGCAATCGATGATGATATACTCGAAGCGGTCGAGCAGGGGGGCGATGAGGCGTTTCAGGGCCAGTTCGCGGCCCGGCTCGGACATCATTTCGACCTCGAAGCCGATCAGTTGGACGTTGGAGGGGATGACCTTCAGCGCGGCGATGGCGCTGTCGCGCAGCAATGCCTCGGCATCCATCCGGCCGAGGAGCCCGTCGTACAGCGTGCTTGTGAGGCTGGCCTTGTCGATCCCCAGTCCGGAGGTGGCGTTGGCCTGGGGGTCGCTGTCGATCAGAAGGGTCGCTTTCTCGAACACCCCCAAGGTTGCCGACAGGTTGACGGCGGTGGTGGTCTTGCCCACCCCCCCCTTCTGGTTGGCTATGCATACGACGTTCGCCATGGGTCGGATGTAGCACATTATCGATTTTTTGAAAAGAAGCCCAAAATATGCCATAGTCATCAATGGTTTCCCGAACCCCAATCCCATCATGCTCTCGAGCCATGCCGACAGACCTGGTCGAGCGCTTCCCGATCGCATCGCCGGGGACCCGGCCTGCCGCTCTGCCGGAAATGACCGGGACCCGCATTGGACCAGGACAAGGAATTTGTTTCTATGAAACACATCCGGCGCAATAGGCACCTGACGCTGATCCTCGCACTCATCCTGTGTGCCGGGTTGACGCTGCCGTCTCCGGGGGGCGCCATCACCATCGGGGAAGAAGAGGAGCTATCCGCTGAAATGCTGCGGATCATCTTCAAGAAGCTGCCGGTGGTGAGTGATCCCTACGTGAACGGCTATGTCAACCGGGTGGGCAAGCGGATCCTGTCGGTGATGCCGGAGCAGCCGTTCCGCTACCGGTTCTATGTCATCAACGAGGACATGTACAACGCCTTCGCGACCCCCGCCGGGCATATCTTCATCTACAGCGGGCTGCTGGAGGCCATGGACGGCGAGGAAGAGCTGGCCGGCATCCTCGGCCACGAAATCGCGCACGTCTACTGCCGGCACATCTCGCAGAAGATCGAGCTCGCCAAGAAAGTGGGCTGGGCCCAGCTCGCCGGAATGGCTGCGGGCATCCTGCTGGGGGCGGCCGGCGGGTCGGGAGCGGCGGCGAGCGCGCTGACGCTGGGCTCGGCCGCCACGGGGGCGACGGCCCAGCTCGCCTTCAGCCGCGAGAACGAAATGCAGGCGGATCAGCTCGGACTCAAGTTCCTCACCGATGCCGGCTACGGTACCGAGGGGTTGTTGACCGTCCTGAAAAAGATCCGCGGCAAGCAATGGTTCAGCAAGGAACAGGTGCCGACCTACATGATGACCCACCCGGCGATCGAAGACCGCATCGCCTATGTCACTTCCTGGATCGAAGATCACAAGGGGAGCGCGGCGCCGTCGAAGAAGGCCGATCCCGCCGAGTTCGATCGGGTGCTGACCCGTCTGATGGTGGAATACAACGACGCGACCGACGAACTGGCGCGGCTGGAACAGGTTCTGCAGCGCGAGCCGGGGAACACGCTGGCGCGCTACCGCTATGGTCTGCTCCTCGCCCGGGCCAACCGCACGACCGAAGCGATCACCCAGCTTAAAACGGTGCTGGCCAAAAACGCGTTCAACCCGTACATGCTGCGCGACCTCGGCAAGGTCTACTTGATGGGCGGCCAGCTCGAATCGGCGCTGAGCACGCTGGAAAGCGCCCGCGGCATGATTCCGGAGGACCCCGACACGCTCTTCTACCTGGCCCGGACGCTTCAGGAGCTCGGCCGTTCCTCGGAGGCGATCACGCTCTACACCGCGGTCGTCCAGAAAACGCCGGACTACCGGGACGCCTATTACTTTCTGGGCCAGAACCTGGGGCAGCAGGGCGCCCTGGCCGATGCGCACTACTATCTGGGCATCTACCATCTGCGGATGCGGGACTTCAAAACCGCGGCGGTCCAGCTCAAGCAGTCCCTGCGCCACAGCGACTCGCCTGAAAAACGCGAGCGCGCCGAGCGCCTCCTGAAGCAGGTCGAGGAAGAGGTCAAGGCCGAGAAAAAAGCGCTGGAAGGCTA
>Ga0114938_1001527_pt1 | contig 15563 bp, 13 predicted proteins | sample AshMeaBigSpring_FD_88675 | JGI IMG/M metagenome (GOLD analysis project Ga0114938, IMG submission 88675) | Groundwater microbial communities from Big Spring, Nevada to study Microbial Dark Matter (Phase II) - Ash Meadows Big Spring | ecosystem: Environmental > Aquatic > Deep subsurface >...
CGTTGAAGACGTTCGCGTACACCCCCGCCAGCGCGCCGCTGCCCAGCAGAGCGGCCAGGAAGTTCGACTGCCGCCGGGTGGCGAAGGTGAGCGCCGCGATGATGAGCGTCGGTACGACAGCACCGAGCCACAGCCCGACGTTCGTGTCAGGGAAGGCCCCGGCGCCCAGGAGGAAGCCGACGGCTCCCACCAGCACCCCGGCGAGCAGCCACAGCCCACGGGACAGGTACGCGTCCCCCCGCAGGTAGGCGGCGGCGGTACCCGCTCCCACCCCCACACTCGTCGTCAGCAACGTGCCCGGGCCGACGAAGCCGGCCAGCAGCGCCACCGCCGTCATGGCCGCCACCACGGCCCCTGCCAGTGCCCAGATCCTGCTCATGTCGACCCTCCCTCGGCATACCCGTCGCCCGAACCTAGGGCGAGCGAAACGAGTGCGGGAGGGAAACGACGAGACGCCCGAGCCCGGCAACGGGCCTCCGGCGATGGGTGCCGACCTCGGACGGAGCACCCGCTCCGGCCACGTAGCCTCACCGTCCGTGGACGAGCCGGCCGCGAGCGCAGGTGCCCGCGGGCCCGCGAGCCCAGCCCGCGGCTTCTGGCACGACCTGCGCACCGTCCTGCGCCGCCCGGACTACCGGCGGCTGCTCGCGACCGCGGTGACCAGCCGGCTGGGAGACGGGTTCCTGTTCGCCGCGGCCGGCACCTACGTGCTGTTCGACCCGAACCGGCAGGCCACCGCGGCCGGCTACGCGGTGGCCTTCACCGTCATCTACCTGCCGTACTCGCTCATCGGGCCGTTCGCTGGCATCGCCCTGGACCGCTGGCCCCGGCGCCAGGTGCTGCTGGCCAGCAGCGTGGTGCGCGCGGCCACGGCGACGATCCTCGCCCTCACCCTTGTCGGCGGCACCACCGATGCCCTGTTCGCCGCGCTGGTGCTGCTCGCGTTCGGCCTCAACCGGTTCTTCCTCGCCGGAATCGGCGCCTCCATCCCCAAGGTGGTGCCGGGCGAGGAGCTGGTGATGGCCAACGCGGTGACCCCCACCATCGGCACCCTCTTCTTCTCCCTGGGCGGCCTGGGAGCTGTCGCGCTGAGCACGGCGTCGGCAGGGTCGGACGGCAACGGAACGGTGCTGGTGACGACCACGGCGGCAGCGTGCTTCGCCGCCGCCGCCGCGCTGATGCTGCGCCTGGGCCGCGACCGGCTGGGCCCGGACACCGACGCCGACCTGCCCAGGGTCTCCTCCGCCGTCGCCACCGTCGTGCTCGGCCTCGTCGGTGCGGTACGCCACCTGCGGCAGCGCTACCCGGCCGGGTGGGCGCTGCTCGTGATGGCCGCCCACCGGTTCGCCTTCGGCTTCGTCATCGCCCAGACCGTGGTGCTCTACCGCAACCACTTCTTCCGCCCCGACGAGGTCGACCAGGCGCTCGGCGCCATCGCCGCCTCGGGGCTCGCGCTGGCCGGGGGCATCGGCCTGGCGGTCGTCCTCACCCCGATCGCGAGCCGGCGGATGCGCAAGGAGCGGTGGATGGTGCTGCTGCTCGGGCTGGGAGCCGCCGGGGTGCTGCTGCCCGCCGCGGTTCTAGCGCCGTGGACCGTGACCACCTCCGGAGTCCTGCTCGGGCTGTCCACCCAGGGCGTCAAGATCTGCGTCGACTCGCTGGTCCAGGAGTGGACGGCCGACGACGTGCGTGGTCGGGCGTTCTCGATCTACGACATGCTGTTCAACCTGGCGCTGGTGAGCTCGGCGGTGCTGGCCGCGCTCGTGCTGCCCGAGGACGGGGTTTCCCCGGCGGGATTCGTCGCCATGGCTGGGCTCATGCTCGCCGTGGCCGTCGGGTACGCACGCGCGACCGCGACGCAGCGCTACCGAGCTGAGCCGCTGCCGGTCTGAGCCTCGGGCTGCTCCGCCCACCAGGCCAGCAGCGCCTCCCTGGCCTCGTCCGGGGGCAGCGGCCCGACGTCCATGCGCACCTCGAGCAGGTGGCGGTAGGCCCGTCCCACCAGCGGGCCGGGTGGGACTCCGAGGATCTGCATGATCCGGGTGCCGTCGAGGTCGGGCCGGATGGCCGCGAGCTCCTCCTGCTCGGCGAGCTCGTCGATGCGCCGCTCGAGGTGGTCGTAGGCCTGCTGGAGAGCCAGGGCCTTGCGCCGGTTGCGGGTGGTGCAGTCGGCCCGGGTCAGCACGTGCAGCCGGGCCAGCAGCGGGCCGGCGTCGCGCACGTAGCGGCGCACGGCCGAGTCGGTCCACTCCCCGTCGGTGTAGCCGTGGAAGCGCAAGTGCAGCTCGGTGAGCCGGGCCACGTCGTCGACCACGTGGTTGGGGTAGCGCAGCGCACCCAGCCGGCGCCTGACCATCCGGGCTCCGACCACCTCGTGGTGGTGGAAGGACACCCCTCCTCCCGGCTCGAACCGCCGGGTGCGCGGCTTGCCGATGTCGTGGAGCAGCGCTGCGAGCCGCACGACGAGGTCGGGCCCGCCGTCGGGCAGCCGAGGCTCCAGCGCGATGGCTTGGTCGAGCACCGTGAGCGAGTGCTCGTAGACGTCCTTGTGCCGGTGGTGCTCGTCGATCTCCAGCCGCAGCGCCGGCAGCTCGGGGACAACGTGGTCGGCCAGGCCCGACTGCACGAGCAGGCCCAGCCCTCGCCGAGGCGCGCCCGCCAGCAGAAGACGGCTCAGCTCCTCGCGCACCCGTTCGGCCGAGACGATGCCGATCCGGTCCGCCATGGAGGCCATCGCGGCCTGCACCGCCGGATCCACCGTGAACCCCAGCTGGGCCGCGAACCGGGCCGCCCGCATCATCCGCAACGGGTCGTCGCTGAACGACTCCTCGGGCGTGCCGGGGGTACGCAGCACGCCGGCGGCGAGGTCGTCGACCCCCCCGAACGGATCCACGAACACCGGCTGCGGCACCCGCACCGCCATGGCGTTGACGGTGAAGTCCCGGCGGCGCAGGTCGCCCTCCAGGCTGTCGCCGTAGGCCACGTCAGGCTTGCGCGAGGACGGGTCGTAGCGTTCGGATCGGTAGGTCGTGATCTCGAGGATGTGCCCGTCCTTGCGGGCCGCGATGGTGCCGTAGGCCTGCCCGACCGTCCAGATCGCATCGGCCCACCCCGCTAGCAGGGCCGTGGTCTGCTCCGGGCGCGCCGAGGTGGCGAAGTCCAGGTCCTCGTCGGGCCGGTCGAGCAGCGCGTCGCGTACCCAGCCACCGACGACGGCCAGCTCGTGCCCGGCCGAAGCGAACAGCTCGCCCACCTCGGTGAGCAGCGGCGCGACCCTCAGCAGATGCCGGGCCGCCCGGGTTCGAGCGGTGGCCGCGCTGAACGAACCCGCCCCCACGTCCGTCGCTGCCCGCTGCGTGGTCACAGGACACCAGGGTAGGGCGGTCGCGGCACTACCCTTCGCTGCATGCCCCGCACGTCCCGGCGCCTGCCCGTGGTGCGGGAGGTGTCGGCCGGTGGTCTGGTGGTGGACGACGCCGCGCACCCGACGTCCGGCGTGCTCATCGCCCATCGCGTGCGCACCGGGCTGGCCTGGACCCTGCCCAAGGGGCACCTCGAGCCCGGTGAGAGCGACCGGGATGCCGCCGTCCGGGAGGTGCAGGAGGAGACCGGCCTGTCGGCGCGCATCGTTGCGCGACTGGGCACCGTCGACTACTGGTTCGTGCACGACGAGCGGCGGATCCACAAGTGGGTGCACCACTTCGTCCTCGCCGACCCCTCCGGCGAGCTGTCGGCCCACGACGTCGAGGTGGCCGACGTGGCCTGGGTGCCGCTGCAGGAGATGGCCGGTCGGCTGCGCTTCGACGACGAGAAGGCATTGGTGGCCCAGCTGTCCACGGTCCTCGCGGCCGAGTCGTGACCCCGGTGCCGGCGACACGCCGAGCCGGACGGACCCAGGCGGGGGGCCTTCTCGTCGCGGTCGTCGCCGCGGTGGTGCTGGTGCTCGCCGCCCTCCCGGCCCCCGCCGTCGGGCCCACGCTGCAGGTCCCCGGTGACGACGAGGTCGCGGTCGCGACCCTCACGGGGGTGGACCCGGCGTTCGTCGAGGACCCGGACGACGTCATCACGCTGCGCGGAGTCGTGCGCAACGTCAGCTCGCAGCCGCTGGTCGACCCGCTTCCCGCACTACGGCTGAGCCGGGACGCGCTGCAGAGCAGCGAGGACCTCGAGCTGGTCGAGCAGAACCCGTTGTTCCGCTACGGCCGCGCCTTCTACGACTACTCCTCCCCGCTGGACTCGTTGCCGCCGGGCGGGCAGGCGAGCTTCGAGCTGCAGGTACCCCTCGGCTCGCTCGTACCCTCCCCCGGGGTCTACGTCGTCGGCGTCGACGTGCTGGCCACACTGCCCAGCGGGCCTCGGGTGTTCGTGGCGTCCGCCCGCACCACGGTGCCCGTGCAGGTGACCACGACCACCCCGGTGCCCACAGCCCTGATCTGGCCCCTGGCGGCCCAGCCGTCGCTGCTGCCCAGCGGGTCGTTGCTGGACGACCGGCTGGCGGCGCAGATCGCTCCGGGCGGTCGGCTGGAGAGCCTCGTCCGCGCCGGCACGCAGGCTCCGGTGACCTGGGTCGTCGACCCCGACCTGCTCGCCACCGTCGACGCCATGGCCGACGGCTACTCGACGATCGTCCCCCCCGCACCGGGCGAAGGGGCCGACGCCGCGGCGGGCTTCCGCGCGCTGCTGGGCTCGGCGATCGCACCGACCTCGGACGTCCGACGGGTGCCCACGGCCGATCCCGACGCCGGTGGGATGCTCGCCTCGGGCCTGGACGCCTCCCGGGTCCAACGGACTCTGTCGGTACCACCGGGAACGAACGTGTCCGCCGTCGTCGCAGACCAGACCCCCGCGCTCACCCACCTGGTGGGCGCGGGGGTGGACCTGGCGACGCTCGAGACGCACCGGGACGCCGGTGTCGTCGGCGTGCTCGTCGACCCGGAGGTGCTACGGCCTGCCGGGACCGACCAGGGCACCGCGGAGCCCGGTCCGGGCCCGCTGGCCCCGCTCGCCGACGTCCCCGGCCTCCTCGCGATCCAGGCCCGCACGGTCGGGACGGCCTCGGCCACCGGTGCCGCACCAGCACTGGCAGCTCGCCAGCGCCTGCTCGCCGAGACCGCCATCGCCGTCGGTGAGGGCAGCGGCCCCTTGGTGCTGGCTCCCCCGTTGCGCTGGGAGGCCACCGCCGGGGTCGCCGCTGCCGTGGTCACGGCCTGGCAGCAGGCACCCTGGGTGCGGCCGGTCGGGCTGAGTGAGCTACCGCCCTCGCCGCTCCCGGTCCAGCTGGCCGGCACCGCCCCGGCGCCGCAACCGCTCGACCCGGCCGTCGTCGCGGCAGTGGACCAGGTCGAGGCCGACCTGGTGAGGGTGGCGCCGCTGTTCCCCGCCGCGCCGGTCAGTGGCGAGGCGCTGCTGGCCGCTCAGGCGCGTGCGTTCTCCTCCGCCTGGGGGCCCGACCCGGCGGGCGCGCTGGCCTACGTGGCTGCACTCGGTGCGGGGCTGGCCGACGCCGAGAGCCGGGTCAGCCTGGTGCTCTCGCCCACGATCACCCTGTCCAGCCGGTCCGGCCGGTTCCCGGTCACGCTGGTCAACTCCTCGGCTGCCGACGTGCTCGTCGGCGTCTCGTTCAGCAGCCAGAACACCTCCCGGCTGCGGGTGGCCGACATCCCTCCCACCCTGCTGGCGGCCGGGGAGAAGCGCACCGTCGACGCCACCGCGCTGGCCACCGCCAACGGCCGGGTGGTGGTCAGCGCCCAGCTCGTCACCTCGCAGGCCCAGCCGGTGGGCGTCCCGACGACCACGATCATCGACGTCACCGACGTCGGTGCCCTCGGCTGGGCGGTCGTCGGCGCTGGTGGGCTGCTCATGGCGGCAGCCGTGGTCCGCGCCCGGCGGCGCCGTCGACGGGGGGACGCGGTCCGACCGGCGGCCCCGGCCGGGGCCCAGGTGCGCCAGTGAGCGCCGACGCCCCCCGCGGGCGAGACCGGGTCGGTCGGGCCACGGCTGTGATGGCCGCGGGCACCGTCGTGTCGCGTGCCACCGGGTTCGTGCGCGCGGCGATGATCGCGGCAACGCTCGGGCTCGCGCTGACCGCCGACATGTTCTCGGTCGCCGACGCGCTCCCGGCAGCGATGTACACCATCGTCGCCGGCGGCATCCTCAACGCCGTCCTCGTGCCGCAGCTGGTGCGCGCGATGAGCCGGGACGCCGACGGCGGTGTCGCCTATGCCCAGCGGTTGGCCAGCGCCGTCCTGCTGGTTCTGGCCGTGGCCACCACCCTGCTCGTCGTCGCCGCCCCCTGGGTGATCAGGCTCTACGTGAGCAACCGCTTCGCGACCCCCCAGCTGCAGCCTCAGCTCGACATGATCGTCGCGTTGGCCCGCTTCACCCTGATCCAGGTGTTCTTCTACGGCCTCTACACCCTGCTCGGGCAGATGCTGAACGCCCGTGGCCGCTTCGGGCCGATGATGTTCGCACCGGTGCTCAACAACGTCGTCGCGATCGCTGTGTTCGGCACCTTCTTGGTCGTCTACGGCCCCATGGACCCCGAGGCCGGCGTCTACACGACGGCCGAGGTCGTCTGGTTCGGGCTGGGGACGACCCTCGGCGTCGCCGCGCAGGCACTCGTGCTGCTGCCGGTGCTGCGCCGCACCGGGCTGCGGCTGCGGCTACGCCGCGACCTGCGCGGCGTCGGGCTCGGAAAGGCGTTCCGCCTCGGTGCCTGGACCGTCGGGCTCATCTGTCTCATGCAGCTGACCCAGGTCGTGGTGGTACGGCTGGCCACCGCTGCCTCCGCACAGACCGCTGGATCGCCACTGGCCGACTCCGCCGGAGGCATCGCCGTCTACAACAGCGCGTTCCTCATCACGATGGTGCCGCACTCGATCCTCACCGTCTCCCTGGCCACGGCGATGCTGCCCGACCTGAGCCGCCAGGCAGCCGCCGGCCAGGCCGCGGTGGTGCGCCGTCGGGTCGGGGCGGCGCTGCGGGCGATCATGGCGATCATCGTGCCGATGGCCGGCCTGCTGGTGGCCCTGGCCGGTCCGCTGACCTCCCTGCTGTTCGGCTACGGGGCCGCCCGGCCCAGCACCGACCTGCTGGCGCTCACCCTCGTCGCGTTCATGCCCGGCCTGGTGGCCTTCAGCCTGACCTACCTGGTGCAGCGGGCCTTCTACGCGCAGGAGGACACGCGCACCCCGTTCGCCGTCCAGCTGGTCGTCTCGACGGTGCAGGTGGCCGTGTCCCTGGCCGTCGTGCCGATGGTCGACCCGCGGCTGGTGGCGACGACCTTGGCCGCGGCCTGGTCGCTGGCAACCTTGACAGGGGCGGTCGTCAGTCTGCTGCTGCTCCAACGCCGGCTCGGCTCGCTGCAGCTGCCCAGGCTGGGGGGCTTCCTGCTCGTCGTCGTCGTGGCCGCGCTACCGGGGACGCTGCTCGTGCTGCGCGCCACCGCGGGTGCCACCGACGTGTGGGGCTCTGGGCCGCTCGGAGCCCTGGTCGTCTGTGCCGCCGGCGCCCTCGTCGCGGGTACCTCGTACCTGCTGGTGGCGTGGCTGCTGCGGGTGGGCCCGGTGCGCGACGGCGTCACCTGGGTGAGGACGGGCGGGTGGCGTCGAGCGGACGGCTGACGCCGTACGCCGTCCAGCGGGCCTACCATGAACCCGGCGGCCGGACGGACGGGAGGCGAGCACTCGGTGCGAGTTCACCCTGGTGACCGCATCGACGGGCGCTACGTCGTGTACGAGCAGACCGACGAGAACTGGGGGGTCTGCGGCTGGCGGGCCCACGACCAGGTGCTGGGTCGGGACGTGCTGCTCACCACCTTCCATCCGGAGGACCCACGGGCACCCGCCCTGGTCGAGGCGGCCCGCGCGGCCTCCCGCGTGCACGACCATCGGTTCGTGCGGATCCTCGACGCGCAGGTGCTCGTCCCCACCGGCTTCCTGGTGCGCGAGTGGGTCGGTGGTCGCACCCTCGCTGACCTGCTCGCGAGCGGGCCGTTGCCGGAGCCGGCCGCGGTCGCCGTCGCCAAGGACGTGGCCGAGGCAGTGTCGGCCGCGCACGCCGAGGACCTGGCCCACTTGTGCCTCGACCCGTCCACGGTGGTGCTCACCGAGGACGGCGCGGTGCGCATCCGTGGACTGGGTACGGCGGCGGTGCTGCGCGGCGTGCAGCCCGGCCCCGAAGGAGCGGCGCGCGACGACACAGCCGGCGTCGGCAGGGTGCTGTACGCCGCCCTCACCGCCCGCGCTGTGGCCACGGGCCCCACGACGCCGGAGACGGACCTCCCGCTGGCACCGGGTGCGGGGGCGGCACCACCCGCCCCGCGGCAGGTCCGCGCCGGCGTCTCCCCTCTGCTGGACGCCATCACCGTCCGCGCGCTCGGTACCACCCGCAGCCACCGCTTCCCACCCTTCCAGTCACCGCGAGAGGTGGCCCGCGCCCTGGACAAGGTGAGCAGGCAGAGCCCGGCGCCTGTCCCCGTGCTCGCCGCGGTGGGGCATGAGGTGGACGGAGGCGTTCTCGACCCTGCGGTGGTCGCCCCCCGCCCTGGTCCGGTGCGTCCGGCCCTCGACCCGTTGCCCGGTGCCACGGCGGCCCCCGAACCGCTCGCCCTCGACCGCCCAGCGGCCGCGCCGACCGGTCCCGTGCGGACGGGGTCGTCGGGGTGGCTGCGCGCGGCGGGCCTGCTCGCCGCCGTCGCCCTGCTGGCCGGTGCCGTGCTGCTCGGCGTCGAGCTGCTGGCAACCAACCGCGTCCCCGACCCCGCGGCACCCGCGGCAACCGGCGCCACCGACCCGACGAGCCCGGCGCCGACGGGCAGTGCCGAGCTGGCCGCCCAGCTGCAGGTCGTGGCTTCGCGCGACTACGACCCCCTCGGCAACGGCTCGGAGAACGCCGAGGACACGCGGCTGGCCATCGATGGCGACCCGGCCACCGCCTGGCTCACCCAGACCTACTTCGACCCGCTGGAACGCCAGAAGGACGGGGTCGGGCTGCTGCTCGACCTCGGCCGGGCGGCCGAGGTGGGCGGCGTGGCACTGACCCTGGTCGGCGAGACCAGCGACGTCGAGGTGCTCGTCGCGCCCGGTGCCGTCGCTCCGCCGGCGACGCCGGGCGCGTTCGTCCCACTCGCCTCGGCGTCCGGCGTCGGCACCTCGGCGGTGCTGACCGGAACCCCGCAGCAGACCCAGTACGTGCTCGTCTGGTTCACCCGGCTGCCCGCCGTCGACGACGGGTGGCGTGGCGGGGTGAGCGACGTGCAGGTCACCGGGTGAGAGCCGTGGGCGGCAGGTCGCGCCGTCCACGTCCCGCCGAGGGCGCTGCGCTCGACGACGCAGCGCTGCTCGCCGCGCACGTCGCAGGCTCGCCGGACGCCTTCGCCACGCTCGTCGCGCGGCACCAGGACCGCCTCTGGGCGGTGGCCCTGCGCACCGTCCGCGACCCCGACGACGCAGCGGACGTGCTGCAGGACGCCCTCGTCAAGGCGTACCGCGCCGCGGGTGGCTACCGAGGAGAGGCGGCGGTGACGACCTGGCTGCACCGCATCGTGGTCACCACCGCCCTGGACCTGCTGCGCCGGCATCAGCCGGTGCTGCTCGAGCCCGTCGAGGTCCCCGACCCCGTCGACGCGGTCTCCGGTACAGAGGTGGCCCTGGACGTCGAGCAGGCGCTGTCGGCCCTGCCGCCCGAGCAGCGTGCCGCTGTGGTGCTGGTCGACCTGCAGGGCTTCGGCGTCGACGAGGCGGCCCAGGTGCTCGGTTGCCCTGCCGGCACGGTGAAGAGCCGCTGCTTTCGTGGCAGAGCCCGGCTGGCCGCCCTGCTCGGCGACTACGACCCGACGCCGCGGAACCAGCAGCCTGCCTCGCACGTCGAACAGTCGAAGGCATCGACGCGCCACGAGGGGGAGCCGTGAGCGAGCCGCTCACCCATCCGGACGACCTCGACCTCGCCTGGCCCGGCCCGGAGGAGTGCGCGCACCTGGAGCAGTGCCCGCGCTGCCGGCAGCGGTCGGTCGACGTTGCGGCGGTGCAGCAGCAGGCGCGGCTCGCCCTTGCGCCGCTGGCCGGACCGATACCCGTGCCACCGGTGGTCGCCCGTCGGGTGGCCGCAGCTCTGGCCGCTACGGGTTCCGGCCGCGCCCCTGGCGCCCTCCCGTCGGGTCCCTCGCGGTGGCTGCTCGCCGCTGCGGCGGCGGCCGTGGTCGTGCTGGCTGCTGCGGTGGTCGTGCCTCGTGTCGGCGGGGGCGGCGACACCAGCGTGCTCCAGGCCGAGGGTCAGGACAGCGCCGAGCGGGTCGGGTCGGCGGCCGGGTCGCAGCCGCCGTCCGACCAGCCGGCCCCGTCCGACCAGCCGGCCCTGGCCGACCAGCCGGCTCCAGGTGTGCAGCTGGCCCCGGGAGTCCCGCCGCTGCCGCAGGTGCTGCTCGCGCGTGCCGACGAGATCGACGGCCGGGATCCGTCTCCTCCCGGGTGCGGTGAGGCCCTGGCGAGCGCGGTGCAGGCCACGGTGGTCGCGGCCGCCGACCCGGCCTCGCCGGACGTGAACGGTGTGCTCGTCGTGCTGACCGTGCCGACCGGCGACCCCGGACGCCAGGCCTGGTGGCTGCCGACCTGCCAGGCAGGCCCCGACCAGGCCCTGGGAGCGTCGGGCGTGCGGTGAGACGCCGGCCACCGGGGGCCGGGGGAATGCCCACCGCCTACGATCGGTTCAGCCCTTCGGCGCGCCCTGCGCTCCGTCCGTCTGGACCGAGCGCACCGACGGGCGCGGCAGCGAACCAGCAGAGAGGCCTCGTCGGTGGCGAATGTTCGTGACGTCGTGATCATCGGTTCCGGTCCGGCCGGCTACACCGCCGCCGTCTATGCCGCCCGTGCCCGGCTCGCTCCGGTGCTGCTCGAGGGCTCGGTCACCGCCGGCGGTGCCCTGATGAACACCACCGAGGTGGAGAACTACCCCGGGTACGCCGACGGGATCCTGGGCCCTGACCTGATGGACCAGATGCGCCGGCAGGCCGAGCGCTTCGGTGCCGAGCTCGTCACCGACGACGCCGTCGAGGTCGCGCTCGATGGGCCGGTCAAGACCGTCGTGGACGGCACGGGGCGCAGCTACCACGCCCGCACCGTCATTCTCGCGATGGGCTCGGGCTACCGGGAGCTGGGGCTGCCGGACGAGAAGCGCCTGTCCGGCCACGGCGTCTCCTGGTGCGCCACCTGCGACGGCTTCTTCTTCCGCGACCAGGAGATCGCCGTGGTCGGCGGGGGTGACTCGGCGATGGAGGAGGCAACGTTCCTGACCCGCTTCGCCAATCGGGTGCACGTCATCCACCGGCGGGACAGTCTGCGGGCGTCCAAGGTGATGCAGGAGCGGGCCCTCGCCGACCCCAAGATCACCTTCCAGTGGAACTCGCTGGTCACGGGAGTCGAGGGGGACGACAAGGTGACGGGCGTGCGGCTGACCGACAGGATCGACGGCCGGGAGCGCATCCTGCCGGTCACCGGCCTGTTCATCGCCATCGGGCACGACCCACGCAGCGACCTCGTGCGCGGCCAGGTGGCCCTCGACGAGGAGGGCTACGTGCTCGTCGACGCACCGTCCACCCGCACCAACCTGCCTGGCGTGTTCGCCGCCGGGGACCTCGTCGACCACACCTACCGGCAGGCGATCACCGCTGCCGGGACGGGCTGCGCCGCGGCGCTCGACGCCGAGCGTTACCTCGCCCTGCTCGACCAGCACTCCGCCCCCGACCCCGCCATCGCCGTCTAGGAGGACGACGCCCATGACCGTGACCCCGGTGACAGACGCTGACTTCGTCGAGACCGTCCTTCAGTCCGACAAGCCCGTCGTGGTCGACTTCTGGGCCGAGTGGTGCGGCCCCTGCCGGATGGTGTCGCCCATCTTGGACGAGCTGTCCACCGAGCACGGCGAACGCATCCGCTTCGTCAAGCTCAACGTCGACGAGAACCCGCAGACCGCCGCCTCGTACCGGATCACCTCGATCCCGACGCTCAACGTCTACTCCGGCGGGCAGGTGGTCAAGCAGATCATCGGTGCCCGGCCGAAGTCGGCGATCCTCGGCGAGCTCTCCGCCTACCTGGACTGATTCGGGACATCCAGCTCGCCGACACGCCATCGGGCTCCTCGGCACTGGCCGTGGTCTGGGAGAACAGCCGGGCCGTCGGCTGGCGAGGCCGTGGCGTCCTCACCGACGAACAGATCGCAGCCGAGAAGGCCGAGCTGCTCGGTAGCTGAGGCCTCGGCTGAAGGAGCCGGCGGGGGGCGCCCCTAGGATGGCCCGCGCGCCTACCCTTCCGACAGCCGAGGACATGCCTGACGCCGAGCTGACGCCGATCCGTCCCGGGGAGCACCACCCCGCGGTCCGGGAGGTTCGGCGCAAGCTGCGGTCGGTGGGGGTGCTGCCCACGGACGAGCCGACCGACCCCGACTGGTACGACCCGCAGACCGAGCAGGCGGTGCGGCACTTCCAGCAGGAGCGCGGCCTCGTGGCCAACGGCGTCGTCGACGCCACCACCTACCGGGTGCTCGACGAGGCGCGATGGAGGCTCGGCGACCGGCTGCTCTACCCGCAGCCGACCCGGGCGATGACCGGCGACGACGTCGGCCAGCTGCAGCGTCGCCTGGCCGAGCTCGGCTTCGACGTCGGCCGCATCGACGGCGTCTACGGCGCACGGACCGTTGCGGCCGTTCGCGAGCTGCAGCGCAACGTGGGCCTACCCCCCGACGGCACGTGCGGGCCGGCCACCTTCAAGGCGCTGGCGCGGCTCGCGCCGTTGGTCACCGGCGGGCAGCCCGATGCGCTGCGGGCCCGGGAGCTGCTGCGTCAGGCCGGCCCGCAGCTGTCGGGCAAGCGCGTGGTCATCGACCCCGGGCACGGTGGGGACGACCCGGGTGTGCGGGCGAACGGCCTGGTCGAGGCCGAGCTCACCGCAGACCTCGCGGCCCGGATCGAGGGACGCCTGGCCGCCACCGGTGTGCAGGTGTGGCTGACGCGCGGGCCGTCGGTCACCGGCACCGTGACCGACGCCGACCGGGCCCGGGTGGCGAACACCACCGCTGCCGACGTCGTCCTGTCGCTGCACACCGACGGGTCCAGATCGGCGACGCCGCACGGCGTGGCCACCTACTACTACGGACGCGACGAGGCCACCTCGAGCGCGCTCGGTGAGCAGCTCGCCTCGCTGGTCCAGCGCGAGATCGTCGCCCGCACCGACCTGCTCGACTGCCGTTGCCACCCCAAGACCTGGGAGCTGCTGCGCAGCACCCGGATGCCCGCGGTGCGCGTCGACATCGGCTACCTCACCAACCGCCAGGACGCAGCCCGGCTTGCGGACCCCGCGTTCCGTGACACCCTCGCCGAGGCCGTGGTCGTGGCCCTGCAGCGGCTCTACCTGCCGGTGGACGCCGACCCGCAGACGGGCTCGCTGAGCCTCGCCGACATCCGGGGCGCTGGGCTCGTCCGCTGACGGGCGCGGTCAGGCCCGCAGCACCGCCCGGTGCGGGCCGACCGCCGTCGTGCCCCGCGGCGGGGTGGGGGCGACGTAGCTGATGCCCTCGGGCACCTGCCGGCGGCGCAGCAGCCCCCCGAGCGCGCCGAGCAGCACCCCGAGGACGGTGGCCACCAACCCCCACAGCATCATCCGCAGCACACCGTCATGGTACGAGCGGTGGCCCCCGTACGCTTGCCCCGCGTGAACGACCCGAGCCTGGGGAGGTCGCTGCGACAGGGGTCGCGTCTCGACCACTACGTCGACCGGTACGCCGAGCGCACTCACGGCATGACCGCGTCCCAGATCAGGGCCCTGTTCGCGGTCGCCTCCCGGCCCGAGGTGGTGTCACTCGCCGGCGGCATGCCGACGATCTCCAGCCTCCCACTTGACGTCATCGGGGCCCAGGTCGCCGACCTGGTACGAGAGGACGGCCAGGTGGCACTGCAGTACGGCTCGGGGCAGGGCGACCCCCGGCTGCGCGAGCAGATCACCGAGGTGATGTCGACGGTCAGCATCAACGGGCATCCAGACGACGTCGTGGTGACCGTCGGCTCCCAGCAGGGGCTCGACCTGGTCACCCGCATCTTCGTCGACCCCGGCGACACCGTGCTGGTGGAGGCCCCGTCCTACGTCGGTGCGCTGTCGACGTTCCGCTCCTACCAGGCCTCGGTGCATCACGTGGCGATGGACGAGCACGGCCTGCGTCCCGACGCCCTGGCCGAGGCGGTCGCTGCGTGCGAGGCCGCGGGTTCCCGGCCGACGTTCCTGTACACCATCCCGAGCTTCCACAACCCCGCCGGCGTCACCCAGACCGCCCAGCGCCGCAAGGAGGTGCTCGAGGTGGCCGACCGGGCCGACCTGCTGGTGATCGAGGACGACCCCTACGGCCTGCTCGGCTTCTCCGGAGATCCTCCGCGGGCGATCCGGGCCGACGCCGACGACAGGGTGATCTACCTGGGGTCCTTCTCCAAGACCTTCGCCCCTGGGCTGCGCGTCGGCTGGGTGCTGGCACCGCACGCCGTGCGGGAGAAGCTGGTGCTCGCGGCCGAGGCGTCGGTGCTGTGCCCGCCGGCGCTCACACAGCTCGTGGTCTCGCGCTACCTCAGCCGGTACGACTGGATGGGCCAGGTGAGGGTCTTCCGCGACCTGTACCGCGAGCGCCGCGACGCCATGCTCGACGCCCTGGACGACCAGTTCCCCCCAGGGTGCTCGTGGACGGTGCCCGCGGGCGGCTTCTACGTGTGGCTGACACTGCCCGAAGGGCTGGACAGCCAGGCCATGCTCCCCCGCGCAGTGACCGAGCGCGTCGCCTACGTGCCGGGTACCGCGTTCTACGCCGACGGCTACGGCAGCCGGGAGATGCGCCTGTCCTACTGCTACCCGACCCCGGAGCGGATCCGTGAGGGCGTGCGCCGGCTCGCCGGCGTGGTCGAGTCCGAGCTCGACCTGGTGCGCACGTTCGGCCCCGGGCACCTGTCCGGCCGCGCCGGCCTCGGGCTGCCCGCCCCTGACCTCGCCTGACCACCGGAGGACCGACATGACCGATCTGGGTCGCATCGTGGTGCTGGCCGGCGGCCTGTCCCACGAGCGGGACATCTCGCTGCGCTCGGGGGGGCGGGTGGCCGACGCGCTGCGCGACCTCGGCCTCGACGTGCTGGTGCGCGACGCGGACGCCTCGTTCGTCCACGACGCCCGGCAGGACCCGCCGGCGGTCGTGCTGCCACTGCTGCACGGGGCGCAGGGCGAGGACGGATCGCTGCCCGCCGTGCTCGACCTGCTGGGGCTGCCCTTCGTCGGCACCACGGCCGCCGGTGCCCGCGCGGCGTTCGACAAGCCGACGGCCGCCACGATCGTCGGGTCGGCAGGTCTCGCGGTGCCCGCCGGGGTGGTGCTGCCGCATGCCGCGTTCCGCGACCTGGGAGCCGACGCCCTGCTGCGCGGCGTGGTCAGCGCCCTCGGCCTGCCGCTGGTGGTGAAGCCGGCGCGCGGCGGGTCGGCGCTGGGCTGCTCGGTCGTCCGGGACGCCTCCGAGCTGCCCTCCGCCATGGTCGGCTGCTTCGCCTA
>Ga0114938_1001528_pt1 | contig 15534 bp, 13 predicted proteins | sample AshMeaBigSpring_FD_88675 | JGI IMG/M metagenome (GOLD analysis project Ga0114938, IMG submission 88675) | Groundwater microbial communities from Big Spring, Nevada to study Microbial Dark Matter (Phase II) - Ash Meadows Big Spring | ecosystem: Environmental > Aquatic > Deep subsurface >...
GGCGCGGCGTGGTCTGGTCGATGAACTCCGCGAGTTCCTTGCGCAGGCGCGTGGCGTCGGCGCCGCAGGCGCGCAGGATCTCGCGCACCTTCGGCGTATCGATGATCGCGAGCAGCAGGTGCTCGACGGTCATGAATTCGTGGCGGGCCTCGCGCGCCGACTGGAAAGCCTCGTTCAGGCAGATCTCGAGTTCGCTGCTCAACACGTCTTCAGGCCTCTTCCATCGTGCAGAAAAGTGGGTGCTGGTGCTGCCGGGCGTAGGTGGTCACCTGCGCCACCTTGGTCTCGGCGATTTCGTAGGTGTACACGCCGCAGATGCCCTTGCCGCGCGTGTGCACCTCGAGCATGACGCGCGTGGCCGTGGTGCGGTCCATGCCAAAGATGTGCTCCAGCACGTCCACCACGAACTCCATCGGCGTGTAGTCGTCGTTCAACAGGACGACCTGATAGAGCGGCGGCCGCTTGGTCTGCGGCTGCGCCTCCTCCACCACCAGGCCGTGGCCCTGCTGGGTCCGTTCGTCGCTCATGTACTGCCGTTGCTCCCGCCATCCCTATATAGGGCCATGCCCGGACCCTGACAAGCACTGCCGCGCGGACCGTGCGTCGGTCGCTGGATCCGATATTTGTGCGATTGTCTTGAGGCCGCGTCCCGCAAGTCCGTATCATGCGGCAGCACCGGCGCCACCGAGCCGGCAGGACGCGTTTGGCCCCGCAATGCCGCTGCCCAAGAGCCTGAGTCGCATCGCCTCGCTCGTCGAGGGGGCTGGATCCGCCGGATGGTCCCGCTCCCTGCCGCTTTGGGTCTCCGTGGCGCTGGTCGTGTTGCTGGCCTGGCAGGTCATCCAACTCGCTTGGACACTCATCGGCGCCGAGCGTGCGCCGGCCCCGGGCCCCGGGGCCGCCGCACCCATCCAGGTGCCGACCGCCCCCCCGATCGACATTGGCGCGATCGTCAACGCCCACTTGTTCGGCGTGGCGGGCGCCCCGGATGCCGGCTCGAGCGACCCCAACGCGGTCGCTGCAACGCAGATGTCGCTGGTGCTCGTGGGCACCATCGCGCACTCCGACCCGGCGCTCGGCTACGCGATCATCGGCGACAGCGCGGCCACGGCGAAGGTGTACGGCGTCGGCAAGACCATTACGGGAGGCACCAAGCTGCATGCGGTTTATGCGGATCGGGTGATCCTCGACCGCGGTGGCAAGCTCGAGGCCTTGTTGCTGCCCAAGAAGTTCACGGGCGGCGGCACGGTGGCCGCGGCGCCCTTGCCACAGGCGTCGGATCCCATGCTTGGCCAGCGCCTGCAGGAACTCGCCGCCCAGAACCCGGCTGCGATCACGGAAATCATCCGTCCGCAGCCGGTGTTCGCCAACGGACAGCAACGCGGCTACCGCGTGTACCCGGGCCGCAACCGGCAGCAGTTCTCGAGGCTGGGACTGATGCCGGGCGACCTGGTGACGGCGATCAACGGCACGCCGCTCGACGACCCGGCGCGCGGCATGGAGATCCTGCAATCGATGAACAGCGCAACGCAGGTCACGGTGACCGTGGAGCGCAATGGCCAGAGTTCGCAGATCAACATCAACAACGCCGCGTTGGCTGCCGAGACGGCTGCCGCCGAGGCCTTGCCTGAGGCGATTCCGGTGAGCGAGGTGCCCGAGGCCTCCGTCAATACGGATCCAGCGGAGTGACGATGAATCCCAAGTTGCGCGATCGGGTTGCCCTGAAACTGGCCGGCGCTGCGCTCGCCGCGGTCCTCGTGCTCGCCGTGCCCTCGGCCACGCTCGGCCAGGCGGGCGGCGCCATCACCCCGAACTACAAGGACGCCGACCTCGGCCAGATCATCGAGGCCGTGAGCGCCGTGACCGGCAAGAACTTCATCGTCGACCCCCGGGTGCGCGCCCAGGTGACGATGCTGTCCTCGACGCCGATGTCGCCGGCCGCGTTCTACGAGGCTTTCCTGTCGATCCTGCAGGTGCACGGCTTCGTCGCCGTGCCCTCGGGCGACGTGGTCAAGATCATCCCGGACGCCAACGCCCGCCAGGTGCCGGCCAACGACCTGCCCGCGAGCGTGAGCGCCACCTCCGACGAAATCGTCACCCAGGTGATCGCGGTCAAGAACGTGAGCGCCGCACAGCTGGTGCCGATCCTGCGGCCGCTCATCCCGCAGTACGGCCACCTCGCCGCCTACCCGGCCTCGAACATGCTGATCGTCTCGGACCGTGCCTCCAACGTGAACCGCGTGGTCCGCATCGTGCAGCGCATCGACCAGACGGGCGACGAGAACATCGACGTCATCCCGATGCAGCACGCCAGCGCCGTCGAGGTGGTGCGCATCGTCAATACGCTGTACACGAGTGCGGCCGCCGAGGGCGGCGGCATGCCGACGGTGAAGATGGTGGCCGACGAGCGCACCAACAGCGTGCTGGTGAGCGGCGAGTCGTCGCAGCGCCTGCGTTTGAAGACGCTGATCACGCACCTCGACACCCCGCTCGAGTCGGGCGGCGACACCCAGGTGCGCTACCTGCGCTACGCCGACGCCGAGAAGATCGCGCAGAAACTGACCGGCCAGGTGCAGGGCATCGTCGCCGCCACGACGCAAGGCGCCGCAGGTGCCGCGCCGCCCGCCGCGAGCAGCGGCACCGTGGACAAGAATGTGACGATCTGGGCCGAGCCGCAGACCAACGCCCTGGTGGTCACCGCGCCGCCCAAGGTCATGCGCTCGATCATGCAGATCGTCGACCGCCTCGACATCCGCCGTGCGCAGGTGCTCGTCGAGGCGATCCTCGTCGAGATGTCCTACGACAAGTCGATGGACCTCGGCGTGAACTGGCTGATCGCCGACACGGATGCCGACGGCTATTCCATCCCGGCCGGCGGGTTCGTGCAGCCGGTCGACGGCACCGGCATCGGCCAGATCATCCAGGGCGTGCTCAACCCCGAGGCGCTCGCGGGCCTGCCGAGCGGCCTGACCATGGGACTCGGGCAGATCGTGGAGAACGGCACCAGCTGGGCGGCGCTCGTCCGCGCGATCGGCGGCATCGGCAACACCAACATCATCGCCACGCCCTCGGTCGTCACGCTCGACAACGAGGAAGCCGAGATCAAGATCGCGCAGGAAGTGCCGTTCGTCACGGGCCAGTACACCAACCAGGGCGTGAGCACCCCGGGCGGCGTCGTCAACCCGTTCCAGACCATCCAGCGCGAGGAAGTGGGCAACATCCTCAAGATCACGCCGCAGATCAACGAGGGCGACTCGGTGATGCTCAAGATCTCGCAGGAAGCCTCGAGCATCGCCGCGAGTTCGCAGCAGGTGAGTTCCACCGACCTGATCACCAACAAGCGCACCATCTCGACCAACGTGATGGTCGAGGACGGCGGGATCATCGTGCTCGGCGGCCTGATCTCCGACGAAGTCCGCGAGAGCAGGTCGCAGGTGCCGTTCCTGGGCTCGATCCCGCTGATCGGGGAGCTGTTCAAGACTCGCAGCGTCGACAAGGTGAAGACCAACCTGATGGTCTTCATCCGTCCGCGCGTGATCCGCGACGGCGTGGACGCCGCGATCGAGACCAACGCGAAGTACAACTACGTCCGCGAGCAGCAATTGAATCGCAACAAGGGCAAGGTCACCCTGATGCCCGGCGAGCGCCAGCCCGCGCTGCCCGCGCTCGAGGACCTGGTCACCCCCGAGAACGCGAACCCGACACGGGTCACGCCGCTGCCGCCGGCGGCCCCGGCGCCGGTCCTGCCGGAGCCCACCACGCCGTTCGGCGAAACGCCGGCCCCGCCACCGCCCCAGGGGAAGTCGCAGTGAACACGGCGGCCACCAGCGAAGACATCCTGGCGGCGGCGGGCCGGGTCGTCGAGCCGCCGCGTCCGCTGCCCTTCGCCTTCGCAAAGCGGCAAGGGGTGCTGGTGCGCGGGCTCACCGATTCGAACGCCGACGTGGTGGTGCGTGCCGATGCCTCGCCGCTTGCGGTCGCCGAAGTGCGGCGCCACCTGCGCCGCCCGCTCGTGATCGAACGCGTCGACGCCGAGCGCTTCGAGACGTTGCTGCGGCAGGCCTACGAAGGCGGCTCGAGCGCGGCGATGGACGCCATGGGCGGTCTCGAGGAAGACACCGACCTCGGCAGCCTGGCGCAGGAGATCCCGGAGCCCTCCGACCTGCTCGAGAGCGAAGATGAAGCCCCGGTCATCCGCCTCATCAACGCGCTGCTGACACAGGCGGTCAAGGAAAATGCCTCCGACATCCACATCGAGCCGTTCGAGAACCGGCTCGTCATCCGCTTCCGCGTCGACGGCGTGCTGCGCGAGGTGCTGCAGACCAAGCGCGCGGTGGCGCCGCTGATCGTCTCGCGCATCAAGGTCATGTCGCGCCTCGACATCGCCGAGAAGCGCCTGCCGCAGGATGGCCGCATCTCGCTGCGCATCGCGGGCCGCGCGGTCGACGTGCGCGTCTCGACGATTCCCGCCGGCCACGGCGAGCGCGTGGTGCTGCGCCTGCTCGACAAGCAAGCGGGCCGCCTCGACCTCAGCTCGCTCGGCATGGACTCGGTCACGCAGGGCTTGGTGGACGAGCTGATCCACAAGCCGAACGGCATCCTGCTCGTGACGGGCCCCACCGGCTCGGGCAAGACCACCACGCTGTACGCCGCACTCGACCGCATCAACGACCGCACCCGCAACATCATGACGGTCGAGGACCCGATCGAGTACTACATCGACGGCATCGGCCAGACGCAGGTGAACACCCGCGTCGAGATGACGTTCGCCCGCGGCCTGCGCGCCATCCTGCGCCAGGACCCGGACGTGGTGATGGTCGGCGAAATCCGCGACCTCGAGACGGCCCAGATCGCGGTGCAGTCGTCCCTCACCGGTCACCTGGTGCTGTCGACCCTGCACACCAATACTGCGACGGGCGCGGTCACCCGGCTGCGCGACATGGGCATCGAGCCGTTCCTGCTCGCCTCGAGCCTGGTCGGCGTGCTGGCGCAGCGCCTCGTGCGCGTGCTGAATCCGGCCACCCGCGAGGCCTACACGGCCGGCGAATACGAGCGCCGGCTGCTCAACCTGCCGGACGATGCGCCCTCGCCCACCCTCTACCGGCCCGGCCGCAACGATCCGACGGGCGGCTACAAGGGCCGCACCGGCATCTACGAACTGGTGCTGGTGGACGAGCACATGCGCACGATGATCCACGACGGCGCTTCCGAACTCGAGCTCGAGCGCTATGCGCGCATGCGCACGCCCGGCATCCGTGACGACGGCCGCGCCAAGGTGCTGGCCGGCATCACGACCATCGAGGAAGTCCTCAAGGTCACGCGCGAGGACTGACCCATGGGAGCCTTCGAGTACGTCGCGGTCGATGGCGCGGGCCGCGAGCGCAAGGGTGTCGTCGAAGGCGACACGCCCAGGCACGTCCGCCAGCTGCTGCGCGAACAGGGCCTGCTGCCCGTCGCCGTCGAGGAGGTCGTCGAGCAGAAGGAGTCGGGCCGCCGCGCGCCGCTGTCGCTGCGCCTCCAGCGCGGCTTGAGCGCCGCCGACCTCGCCCTCGTCACCCGCCAGCTCGCGACGCTCGTGAAGTCGGGCCTGCCGCTCGAGGAGGCGCTGCTCGCCGTGTCGCAGCAGACCGACAAGCCGCGCGTGCGCAGCATCGTGCTCGGCGTGCGCTCCAAGGTGATGGAGGGCCACACGCTCGCCGACGGCCTCGCCGATTTCCCCGGATCGTTCCCGGAGATCTATCGGGCCACCGTCGCGGCGAGCGAGCAGTCGGGACACCTGGACGCGGTGCTCGAGCGACTCGCCGACTACACCGACAACCGCCAGCAGCTGCGCGGCCGCACCCTGAGCGCCATGCTCTACCCCGTGCTGCTGTTCGTGGTGTGCGTGGCGATCGTGTTCTTCCTGCTGGTGTCGGTGGTGCCGAAGGTGGTCGAGGTGTTCCGCACTAGCGAGGCCCAGCTGCCGCTGCTCACGCAGCTGCTGATCACCGGTAGCGACTTCATGCGCGATTTCGGCGTGTACCTGGTCGTCCTGATCGCCGCCATGTCCTTCCTGTTCAACCGCTGGCTGCGCGTCGAGTCGAACCGGCGTCGCTGGCACGCCTTCCTGTTGCGCATGCCGCTCGTCGGCAAGGTCGTGCGCGGCAGCAACACGGCGCGCTTCGCGCGCACCCTTTCGACGCTCACCGCCAGCACCGTCCCGGTGCTCGAGGCGCTGCGCATTTCGAGCGAGGTCGTCACCAACCTGCCGATGAAGGGCGCGGTCGAGGAGGCTGCAGTGCGGGTGCGCGAGGGCGCGCCGATCGGCCGCTCGCTGGGCAACAGCCGCGTGTTCCCTCCGATGATGATCCACCTGATCTCGAGCGGCGAGACCAGCGGCGAGCTCGACACGATGCTCGAGCGCGCCGCCGTACACCAGGAGCGCGAGCTCGACTCGATCCTGCAGGCGGTCGTGGGGCTGCTCGGGCCGCTCATGATCCTCGTGATGGGCGGCCTCGTGCTGCTGATCGTGCTGGCGATGCTGCTGCCGATCTTCGAGCTGAATCAGCTGGTGCAGTAGAGACTGGAGGTTAGAGGTTAGGGGGAGGGAAGCTCACTGATCCCCACACTTTAACTTCTAGCCTCTAGCCCCTAGCCTCCGGCTTCTGCCTTCAACCTCGCCGCTTCGCCGGCCCCCAGGTATCGCTCGATGCCCCGCCGCATCAGGTAGATGAGCGGAATCAGCGCGATCGCGGCGGCGAGCTTGTAGAGGTAGTTCACCGTGCCCACGGCGAGGAACAGCGGCACCGGCCACTGTTGCGGGCCGAGCACGAAGGCGATGTAGAGCACGACGAAACTGTCCACCAGCTGCGACACGGCCGTGGATCCCGTCGCCCGCAGCCAGATCCAGCGCTCGCCGGTGGCGGCGCGGATGCGGTGGAAGATGCCGACGTCGATCAGCTGCCCCACCAGGAACGCGACCAGCGATCCTCCGATGGTCCACAGCCCCTGGCCGAACACGTTGGCGAAGGCCGCCTGCATGTCGGGCACGCCCCGCTCCGCGTTCACCGTCGTCCACCAGGCCGCCGGAGCGAGCGAAATCGCGAGGTATGCGAACAGGAACGCGTAACAGATCAGGCCAGCCGCGAGAAAGGAGATGAAGCGCACGCCGCGGCGGCCGAAGTACTCGTTGATGACGTCGGTCATCACGAACACGATCGGCCACAACAGCACGCCGGCGGTGAAGCTGAGCGAGCCGGACTGCCCGAACAGGTTCCAGCCGAACGGCGGCAGCCCGAGCGTCGGCTCGAGCGCGAAGATCTTCACGCCGACGAACTCGGCGATGATCGCGTTGGCGGCGAAGAACGCGGCCAGCACGATGAACAGCCGCGTCGGCCGCGACGAGAGCGATGACGTCATGCTGTGCGAAACCCAGGCAGGACCGGCCGGCCCAGCATACACGCGCAGCCCGTGCCGGAGGTCAATCCCGGCGCTTGAGCACCCGGATCAGGTCGCGCCGCTCGCGCTTGTCCGGCCTGCCGCTGCTGACAGGGGCCGACAGTCGGTCGAGCTCGCGGGCATGCGCCCGTGCCGCCTCGCTTTCCGGCGTCTCGCGATAGTGCTGCCGGGCCTCCGGCGCCGGTCCCCGCCGGACCGGGATGCCCGTCACCTCCACCTCGTAGCGCTCGCGCTCACGGGTGATGCGGAGGCGGTCACCGATCCGTACCTGCCGCGACGCCTTCACTCGTTCGCCGTTCACCTGCACGTGGCCCCCTTCGACGGCCTCCTGCGCGAGCCCGCGACTCTTGAAGAAGCGCGCGCACCAAAGCCACTTGTCGATGCGGAGGGTGGCCGCGCCGGGTGCCGGGAGGTCGTCGTGGTGGTGGCTCACGACCCGATTATAAGGCCCGTATAATCGCCACCTTCCACGGAGGCTCCCGCTTGGACCAGCCATTCCTCGACCGCCTCGCCCGCCAGTGCGACGACCTCAGGACGCAGGGCCTCTACAAGCCCGAGCGGGTGCTGGGGTCGCCGCAGCAACCCGTCGTGCGCCTGGCGGACGGCCGCGAGCTGATCAACCTGTGCGCGAACAACTACCTCGCACTCGCCAACCACCCGTCGATCCGCGAGGCGGCGCACCGCGCCCTCGACCGCTACGGCTACGGCATGGCGTCGGTGCGCTTCATCTGCGGCACGCAGTCGGTGCACAAGGAGCTCGAGTCGCGGCTGAGCGCGTTCCTCGGCATGGACGACGCCATCCTCTACTCGTCCTGCTTCGACGCGAACGGCGGGCTGTTCGAGACGCTGCTCGACGAGCAGGACGCGGTGATCAGCGACGCTCTGAACCACGCGAGCATCATCGACGGCATCCGCCTCTGCAAGGCGCGCCGCCTGCGCTACGCCAATGACGACCTCGACGAGCTCGAGACGCGCCTCAAGGAAGCGGCTGACGCGCGAGTCAAGCTGATCGCCACCGACGGCGTGTTCTCGATGGACGGCGTGATCGCGCGCCTCAGGGAAATCTGCGACCTCGCCGACCGCCATGGCGCGCTGGTGATGGTGGACGACTCGCACGCCACCGGTTTCGTGGGCGCGGGCGGCCGCGGCACGCCGGAGTACCGCGCCGTGACGGGCCGCGTCGACATCCTCACGGGCACGCTCGGTAAGGCCCTCGGCGGCGCGGCCGGCGGCTATACCGCGGCCCGCAAGGAAATCGTCGCCTGGCTGCGCCAGCGCTCGCGGCCCTACCTGTTCTCGAACAGCGTCCCGCCGGTGATCGCCGCGACCACCCTGCGCGTGCTCGACCTCGTCGAATCGAGCGACGATCTGCGTGCGAACCTGCGTCGCAACACCGCGCACTTCCGCCGCCGCATGACGGAGGCCGGGTTCAAGGTCGTCCCGGGCGAGCACCCGATCGCGCCGGTGATGCTCGGTGATGCCGCCCTCGCCGCGCGCTTCGCCGAGAAGCTGCTCGAGCGCGGCGTGTACGTGATCGGCTTTTCGTACCCGGTCGTGCCGATGGGCAAGGCCCGCATCCGCACCCAGATGTGCGCGGGGCACACGCTCGAGCAGCTCGACCGGGCGATCGACGGCTTCGTCGCGGTCGGACGTGAACTTGGAGTCATTCAATGAAAGCCCTGGTGAAATCGCAGCGCGCCCCCGGCATCTGGATGGAACAGATCCCGGAGCCGAAGGTCGGCCCGAACGACGTGCGCATCAAGGTGCGCAAGACCGCGATCTGCGGCACCGACATGCATATCTACCTGTGGGACCAGTGGGCGCAGAAGACCATCCCGGTGCCCATGGCGGTCGGCCACGAGTACGTGGGCGAGATCGTGGAGATCGGCAGCGAGGTGCAGGGGTTCGCGATCGGCGACCGCGTCTCGGGCGAAGGCCACATCACCTGCGGCTACTGCCGCAATTGCCGCGCCGGCCGCCGCCACCTCTGTCGCAACACCGTCGGCGTGGGCGTTAACCGGCCGGGCTGCTTCGCCGAGTACCTGGTCATCCCGGCGTTCAACGCCTTCAAACTACCCGACTCGATCACCGACGACGTGGCCTCGATCCTCGACCCGTTCGGCAACGCCACGCACACCGCGCTGTCGTTCAACCTCGTCGGCGAGGACGTGCTGATCACCGGCGCCGGGCCGATCGGCATCATGGCCGTCGCCATCGCCCGCCACGTCGGTGCGCGACACATCGTCATCACCGACGTCAACGATTACCGCCTCGACCTGGCGCGCAGGATGGGGGCCTCGAAGGCCATCAACGTGAGCCACCAGTCGCTCGACCAGGCCATGAAGGACCTTGGCATGGTGGAGGGCTTCGACGTGGGGCTCGAGATGTCGGGCAACCCGGGAGCGTTCCGCGACCTGCTGCGCACGATGCACCACGGCGGCAACGTGGCCCTGCTCGGCATCCCGCCCGACAATACCGCCATCGACTGGAACGAGGTCATCTTCAAGGGCCTGACGCTCAAGGGCATCTACGGCCGCGAGATGTTCGAGACCTGGTACAAGATGGCCGCGATGCTGCAAAGCGGCCTCGATATCACCCCGATCATCACCCACCGGCTGCCCATTGCGGATTTCCGCGAGGGTTTCGAGATCATGCGCAGCGGCCAGTCGGGCAAGGTGATCCTCGACTGGGCGGCGTGACGAAGGGGTTGGAGGTTAGGGGTCAGGGGTTGCCGCAGGCTGTCGTTGCGCCGGACCCTCAACCTGTCGGTCAACCGCCGCGCCGACCGCCTGTCGCCCTCAGTACTAACCTCTAGCCTCTGACCGCTAACCCCGGTCCACGATCCGCTAAAATTGGTGGTCATCCCTCCCCCACCAGGATCCCGCCATGCCTCTCGTATCGATGCGCCAACTGCTCGACCACGCGGCCGAGCACGGCTATGGACTGCCGGCATTCAACGTCAACAACCTCGAGCAGGTGCGCGCCATCATGGAGGCGGCCGACGAGGTGGACGCCCCGGTCATCATGCAGGGCTCGGCGGGCGCACGTAAGTACGCCGGCGAGGCGTTCCTGCGCCACCTGATCCAGGCGGCGATCGAGGCCTACCCGCGCATTCCCGTCGTCATGCACCAGGACCACGGCCAGTCGCCGGCAGTCTGCATGGCCGCGATCCGCTCGGGCTTCTCGAGCGTGATGATGGACGGCTCGCTGATGGAGGACGGCAAGACGCCCTCCTCGTACGAGTACAACGTCGAGACCTCGCGCAAGGTCGTCGATTTCTCCCACGCGATCGGCGTGACCGTCGAGGCCGAACTCGGCGTGCTCGGCTCGCTCGAGACCATGAAGGGCGACAAGGAGGACGGGCACGGCGCCGAGGGCACGATGACGCGCGAGCAACTGCTCACCGACCCGGACCAGGCGGCCGACTTCGTGAGCCGCACGCAGTGCGACGCGCTCGCCATCGCGATCGGCACCTCGCACGGCGCGTACAAGTTCACGCGCAAGCCGACGGGCGACATCCTGGCCATCGAGCGCATCAAGGAGATCCACGCGCGCATCCCGAACACGCACCTGGTGATGCACGGCTCGTCGAGCGTGCCGCAGGAGTGGCTCGAGATCATCCGCAAGCACGGCGGCCAGATGAAGGAGACTTACGGCGTGCCGGTCGAGGAAATCGTCACGGGCATCAAGCACGGCGTGCGCAAGGTCAACATCGACACCGACATCCGCCTCGCCATGACCGGCGCCATGCGCCGCCACATGGCCGAGAAGCCCTCGGAGTTCGACCCGCGCAAGTTCCTTGCCGACGCCCAGCAGGCCGCCAAGGGCGTCTGCAAGGCGCGCTACGAGGCCTTCGGCTGCGCCGGACAGGCGTCGAAGATCAAGCCGCTGCCGCTCGAGAAGATGGCCGAGCGCTACCGCAAAGGCGAGCTCAACCAGGTCGTGCGGTGACGCCGTGACCGACCTGTTCGCACCCCTTGCCTTCGCGCGCGGTCCGGGCATGAAGAACCGCTTCATGCTCGCGCCGCTCACCAACTTGCAGAGCCACGAGGACGGCCGCCTCTCGGACGACGAGTTCCGCTGGCTCACGCTGCGCGCCAGGGGCGGCTTCGGCCTGACGATGACGTGCGCGGCACACGTGCAGGCGCAGGGCCAGGGGTTCCCGGGCCAACTCGGCGTGTTTTCGGACGTGCACCTCGAGGGACTGGCGCGCCTCGCCGCCGCGATCAAGGCGCAAGGTAGCCTCGCGATGATGCAGCTGCATCACGCGGGCATGCGCGCTCCGGCCAAGCTGATCGGTGGCTCGCCCGTCTGCCCGTCGGACAATGCAGAGACGGGTGCAAGGGCTCTGTCGCTCGCCGAGGTGGAGCAACTCACCGAGGATTTCGTCACGGCCGCCGTGCGCGCCGAGCGCGCGGGATTCGACGGCGTGGAGATCCACGGTGCCCACGGCTACGTGATCAGTCAGTTCCTGAGCCCGGAGATCAACCAGCGGACCGATCGCTACGGCGGGTCGCCCGCGAACCGTGCACGGCTGCTGTTCGACGTCGTCGCAGGCGTGCGGGCGCACTGCCGGCCGGAGTTCGTGCTCGGCGTGCGGCTGTCACCCGAACGCTTCGGCCTGCGACTCGCAGAAATCCGCGCCGTGGCGCAGCAGTTGCTCGCCAGTGGCGCGCTCGACCTGCTCGACCTGTCGCTCTGGGACGTGGCCAAGGAACCGGAGGAAGCCGAGTTCAAGGGACGCACGCTGCTCTCGTACTTCACGGACCTCGCGCGCGGTGCCACGCGGCTCGGCGCGGCCGGCAAGATCATGAGCGCCGAGGCCGCGCGCGGCGTGCTGGCAGCCGGTGCCGACTTCTGCGTCATCGGCCGCGCTGCGATCCTGCACCACGACTTCCCGCTGCGCGTGCAGGCCGACCCGGGGTTCAAGGCCGTGCCGTTGCCGGTCACCGCGGAATACCTGCGCAACGAGGGCCTCGGGCCCGCGTTCGTCGGCTACATGGGAACGTGGAAGGGGTTCGTGCAGGCCGAACCGGCATGACGGCGCCGCCCGTCGTCGGGCGGCGCCGGATCACTCGGCCGTGCAGGCCAGGCAGTAGGCGTAGAGGTTACGCGGGTCGGCGAGCCGCGCGAGCCGCTCCGCCTCCTCGAACAGCGGCGCGAACGCCGCCGGCAGCTTCGGCAGCGCGCCCTCGGGCAGCAGCGGCGCGATCACGCCCGCAAGCACCGCGCGGATGCGCAACCCGAGCATTTCGCCGAGGCTGCCTTCCGCCTCCGGATAGTCGACCGCGAAGTCGCCGTCGAGCTCGGCCAGCTCGGCCGCAAGCTCGATCGCGCGTCCGTATCCACCGAGCTCATCCACCAGGCCGAGATCCTGCGCATCGGCGCCTGCCCAGACGCGCCCCTGCGCCACGGCGTCCACCTGCTCGGGCGTCTTGTTGCGCGCCTGCGCGACGCGGCCGATGAACTGCCGGTACTCATGCTCGATGCTCATCTGCAGGATCTCGCGCGACGCGTCGCCGAGCGCCCGGTCGGGCCGGAACTCTCTCGACAGCGCCGTGGTGCCGACGCCATCGCTGTGCACGCCCAGCTTGTCGAGCGTGCGCTGGAACGTCGGGAACATCGCGAAAATGCCGATCGAGCCGGTGAGCGTCGCCGGGCTGGCGACGATGCGGTCGGCATCCATGGCGATGTAGTAGCCGCCGGATGCGGCCAAGCTGCTCATCGAGGCGACCACCGGCTTGCCCGCCTCGCGCAGCGCGGCGACCTCGCGACGGATGACCTCGCTGGCGAACACGCTGCCGCCCGGGCTGTCGATGCGCAGCACCACCGCCTTGACGGCGTCGTCCTCGCGCGCCTCGCGCAGCTGCCAGGCCAGCGTCTCGGAGCCGATCATGCCCGGCGGCTGTTCGCCCGGCAGGATCTCGCCCGCCGCGACGATCACGGCCACGATGTTCTCCGACTTCGTGCTGAGCGCTTCCTGCGAGCGGACGTTGGCGAGGTAGGCGCTCTGGTCGACTCCGACGAAGATCCCGCCGTTCTCGTCCTCGCCCGTGATCTCGGCCAGGCGTTCCTCGACGGTGAAGCGCCCTTCAAGGGCCGTGACGAGGCCCGCCTCGAGCGCCATCTTCGCGAGGTTGCCCTCGGCGCGGCGCAGGCCGGCCACCGCGTCGTCGGCGTAGGCCTGCAGAACGTCCGGCTCGATGCCGCGAACCTTCGCCAGGTCGCTCTTGTACGTGCCCCACAGCGTGCCGAGCCAGACCAGGCTCGCCTCGCGCTCCTCGGGCGACATGTCGTTGCGGGTGAAGGTCTCGACGGCCGACTTGTACTCGCCGACGCGGAAGATGTTCCAGTCGATCGCCAGCTTGTCGATCGCGTCCTTGAAGAACAGGCCATGGTTCGCGAAGCCGTCGACGTAGACGATGCCTTGGGGGTCGAGGTACACCTCGTCGGCGTGCGCAGCGAGGTAGTACTGGCGCTGGTCGTACAGGTCGCCGTAGGCGATGATGGGCTTGCCGCTCTCGCGGAACTTCGCGAGCGCGCGGCCGACTTCCTGCAGCTTGGCGAGACCCGCCCCGCCGAGGCCGCCCAGGTCGAGGTACAGGGCACTGATGCGCCTGTCACCGGCCGCTTTTTCGATGGCCTCCACCACGTCGCGCAGCCGCGTCTCGGGCGGCTGCTGGCGCAGCACCTCGGCGATGGCACGCTCGAACGGGTCGCCGCTCAACTGCTCCACGAGCGGCCCCTGCGGCGCGATCACGAGCGCCGCCTTGTCGGGCACGAGCGGGATGGAGCGGGAGAACGCGGCCCAGAGAGTGCCGAAGACGAACAGCAACAGCAGCAGGTGCAGGACCTTGCGCAGCCCGTCGAGCCCGCTCCAGACCCAGTGCAGCAGTTTGCCCGCAGCGCGGAACATCGTCGCCCTCCCGGGGGTGGCGTGCGGCCGCGCCGGGCGCGCTCAGGCGCCCGGCAGGACCGTCGTCAGACCTTCTCTTCGATGCGGGCGGCCTTGCCCGTGCGGCTGCGCAGGAAGTACAGCTTCGCGCGACGGACGTTGCCGCGGCGCTTCACCGTGATGGCGCCGAGCGACGGGCTGTAGGTCTGGAACACGCGCTCCACGCCCTCGCCGTGCGAAATCTTGCGCACAGTGAACGACGAGTTCAGGCCGCGGTTGCTCTTCGCGATGACCACGCCCTCGTAGGCCTGCACGCGCTCGCGGTCGCCTTCCTTCACCTTCACCTCGACGACGACGGTGTCGCCCGGGCCGAAGTCCGGCACTTCACGCTGCATGCGCTCCTTCTCGAGCGTGGCAATGATGTTGCTCATGTCTCACCTTCTCGCAGTGGTTGCGTCCGATGCCCCGGTTCGCGGCGCGTCCTGCTCCGCGAGGTACTCGTCGAGGAGCTCGCGCTCCTCCGTGCTCAATTCGCGCTGCGCCAGCAGGTCGGGACGGCGTCGCCACGTCCTGCCCAGCGCCTGCTTCCGTCGCCAGCGGTCGATCGCCGCGTGGTTACCGCCGAGCAGCACCGGCGGCACCGGCCGTCCTTCCCAGGCCTCGGGCCGCGTGTAGTGCGGCCAGTCGAGCAGCCCGTCGGTGAACGACTCCTGCACGGCCGACTCCGCGTCGCCGAGCGTGCCGGGCAACAATCGCGCCATGGCGTCGATCACCATCAGCGCCGGCAGTTCGCCGCCGCTCAACACCACGTCGCCGACCGACAGCGACTGGTCGACGTACGCTTCGACGAAGCGTTCGTCGACCCCTTCGTAGCGGCCGGCGACCAGGATCAGGTCCGACCCCTGCGCCAGCTCCGCCACCTTGCGCTGCCGGACCGGTTCCCCGTCCGCCGCGAGCAGGATACGCCTCGCGGCCGGCAGCCGACCCATCGCGTCCTGCATCGCGAGACGCAGCGGCTCGGCCTTCAGCACCATCCCCGGTCCGCCGCCGTACGGGCGGTCGTCCACGGTCTTGTGCACGTCGCTCACGAAATCGCGCGGGTTGACCGTTTCGACGGCCAGCACCCCGCGTTCGATCGCCCGGCCGAGCACGCCGTATTGCAGCGCCTGCCCGACCAGTTCGGGGAACAGCGTGATGACGAC
>Ga0114938_1001533_pt1 | contig 15502 bp, 9 predicted proteins | sample AshMeaBigSpring_FD_88675 | JGI IMG/M metagenome (GOLD analysis project Ga0114938, IMG submission 88675) | Groundwater microbial communities from Big Spring, Nevada to study Microbial Dark Matter (Phase II) - Ash Meadows Big Spring | ecosystem: Environmental > Aquatic > Deep subsurface >...
CACCGAGCCGCGCATGTTCAACGGCCTGCTGCGCACCCACCTCGGCCCGGTGGAGACCGAGGAGGGCCTGCACTACCTGCGGCCGGAGACCGCTCAGGGCATCTTCGTCAACTTCCTCAACGTCATGACCTCGGCCCGGCTGAAGCCGCCGTTCGGCATCGCCCAGACGGGAAAGTCGTTCCGCAACGAGGTGACGCCGGGCAACTTCATCTTCCGGACCCGCGAGTTCGAGCAGATGGAGATGGAGTTCTTCGTCGAGCCGGGCACCGACGAGCAGTGGCACGAGTACTGGATCACCACCCGGTGGGACTGGTACGTCGGCCTGGGCATCGACCCGGACGACATGCGCCTGTTCGAGCACCCGAAGGACAAGCTCTCCCACTACTCCAAGCGGACCGTCGACATCGAGTACCGGTTCGGCTTCGGCGGCACCGAGTTCGCCGAGCTGGAGGGCATCGCCAACCGCACCGACTTCGACCTGTCCACGCACGCGTCGAGCTCGGGTGTCGACCTGTCCTACTTCGACCAGGACCGGGCGCAGCGCTGGGTGCCCTTCGTCATCGAGCCGGCAGCGGGGCTCAGCCGCTCGGTGCTGGCGTTCCTGCTCAGCGCCTACGACACCGACGAGGCGCCGAACACCAAGGGTGGGGTCGACAAGCGCACCGTGATGCGGTTCGACCCGCGGATCGCCCCGGTGAAGGTCGCCGTGCTGCCCCTGTCGCGGCACGCCGACCTGTCCCCGAAGGCCCGTGCGCTCGCCGCCGAGCTGCGCCAGGCGTGGACCGTCGACTTCGACGACGCCGGCGCGATCGGGCGGCGCTACCGCCGTCAGGACGAGATCGGCACTCCCTTCTGCGTGACGGTCGACTTCGACAGCCTGGACGACGAGTCGGTCACCGTGCGTGACCGCGACTCGATGGCCCAGGACCGCGTCCCGATCACGGGCGTGCGGGCGTGGCTGTCCGAGCGGCTCCCCGTCTGCTGACCTGCGGACGGGGGTCGGGACCCGGCTGCTGACCGCTCGGCGTCGCCCTGCGACCGTTCGTCGCACCGTCAGGGTCCGGCGACCGCCGCGTTGCCGCCGCTGGGCGCCCCCGGGCTCGGTGGTCCTGTGACCCCACTCACGCTCGTCCTAGCGTCCGGCCACCGGTCGAGTGGACCGCCAGGTCCCCGGGCCACCAGTCACGAGGAGGTACGACGTGAGTACCACAGACGATCGTCGCGCCGGGGGCATCCCTGTCGCGACCTACGAGTCGGTGCAGAGAAGCCCCGACTTCCAGCAGCTGAGGCGAAGCTACCGCGGCTTCTCCTTCCCCATGACGGTCGCGTTCCTCGCCTGGTACGCGCTCTACGTCCTGCTGTCGGTCTTCGCCCCTGACTTCATGGCGACCGAGCTGTTCGGCAACATCAACATCGGCATCGTGCTGGGTCTCGCCCAGTTCGCCTCCACAGCGCTCATCACCTGGCTGTACGTCCGGCACGCCAACCGCTCGCTCGACCCCCTGGCCGAGAAGATCCGGCACGAGATCGAGGAGGGACGCGCATGAGCGGCATCCTCGCCCAGGCCCCCGCCACCACGGTCGGTGAGCCCCTGGTCAACATCGCCATCTTCGGCGTGTTCGTCGCGATCACCATCGTCATCGTGATCCGCGCCTCGAAGCAGTCGAAGACGGCCGCGGACTACTACGCCGGCGGCCGCAACTTCAGTGGCCGCCAGAACGGCACCGCGATCGCTGGTGACTACCTGTCGGCCGCGTCGTTCCTCGGCATCGCCGGCGCCATCGCCCTCACCGGCTATGACGGCTTCCTGTACTCGATCGGCTTCCTGGTGGCCTGGCTGGTGGCGCTGCTGCTCACCGCCGAGCTCATGCGCAACACCGGCAAGTTCACCATGGCCGACGTGCTGTCCTTCCGGATGCGGCAGCGCCCGGTGCGCACCGCGGCCGCGATCTCCACGCTCGCTGTGTCGCTGTTCTACCTGCTGGCACAGATGGCCGGCGCCGGTGGCCTGGTGGCCCTGCTGCTGGGCGTCACGTCGACCGTGGGCCAGGCCATCACGATCGCCATCGTCGGCGTCCTCATGATCGTCTACGTGCTCGTGGGCGGCATGAAGGGCACCACCTGGGTGCAGATCATCAAGGCCGTCCTGCTCATCCTCGGCGCCGGACTGATGACGATCTGGGTGGGGGCCAAGTACGGGTTCAACCTGTCGGACCTGCTGGGTGCGGCCCAGGACACGACCGACGAGGAGCTGGGCGACGCGGCCACCAACCTGCTGGCCCCGGGTGCCCGGTACGGCGTCAGCACGCTGACCAAGGTCGACTTCATCTCGCTGTCGATCGCGCTGGTGCTCGGCACCGCCGGTCTGCCCCACGTGCTCATGCGCTTCTACACCGTGCCCACGGGCAAGGAGGCCCGTCGGTCGGTGGTCTACGCGATCACGCTGATCGGTCTGTTCTACCTGTTCAGCCTGGTCCTGGGCTTCGGTGCGGCTGCGCTCGTCGGCCCCGAGAAGATCCTGGGAGCTCCCGGCAAGGGCAACTCCGCTGCTCCGCTGCTGGCCTTCGAGCTCGGGGGCACGTTGCTGCTGGGCTTCATCTCAGCGGTGGCCTTCGCGACCATTCTCGCCGTGGTCGCAGGCCTGACGATCACGGCGTCGGCGTCGTTCGCGCACGACATCTACAACAACGTGATCAAGAGGGGTACGGTCGAGGCCGACGCCGAGGTGCGCATCGCCCGCATCACCGCGGTCGTCATCGGCGGCTTCGCGATCCTGGGCGGCATCCTGGCCAAGGACCAGAACATCGCGTTCCTGGTCGCCCTCGCCTTCGCCATCGCGGCCTCGGCGAACCTGCCGACGATCCTCTACTCACTGTTCTGGAAGCGGTTCAACACCCGCGGAGCGGTCTGGAGCATCTACGGCGGGCTCATCATGTGCGTCACGCTCATCGTGTTCAGCCCGGTCGTGTCGGGCAAGACCCCCGACCCGGTGACCGGGAAGAGCGCCTCGATGCTGCAGGGCGTCGACTTCTCGTGGTTCCCGCTGGACAACCCCGGCCTGATCTCGATCCCGTTCGGATTCTTCATGGGGTGGCTGGGCACCGTGACGACCAAGGAGCAGGCCGACCCGAGCAAGTGGGCCGAGCTGGAGGTCCGCTCGCTCACCGGGGCGGGTGCTGAGAAGGCGGTCGTGCACTAGGACTCGACCGCACCACCGGCGCACGGGGCGACGCACCACCGACGGTGCGTCGCCCCGTGCGTCGTCCGCGTGTCCCGCGCCCCCACTGATCACCGCTCAGTGGTGCGGTGCGGCGCGGGAGAATGCCAGGCGTGACCGTCGTCGCCCCGCTGCGCCTGGCGGGTGTGGCCGTCGACCCGCCGGTGGTGCTGGCCCCGATGGCCGGGGTGACCAACGCCGCCTTCCGCCGGCTGTGCCGCGAGCAGGGAGGAGGCCTGTTCGTCGGCGAGATGACCACCTCGCGCGGCATCGTAGAGCGCGACCCGAAGACGCTGGCGATGCTGCAGTTCGACCCGGGGGAGCGGGTTCGTTCCGTGCAGGTCTACGGCGTCGACCCGAGACGCGTGGGTGAGGCGGTGCGCATCCTGGTCGCCGAGCACGGCGTCGGGCACGTCGACCTGAACTTCGGCTGCCCGGTACCCAAGGTCACTCGCAAGGGGGGTGGGGCGGCCCTGCCCCACAAGCGCGCCCTGCTCTTCGACATCCTCCGGGCGGCGGTGGACGCGGCGGAGCCGTGCGGGGTGCCGGTGACCATGAAGACGCGCATCGGGATCGACCGGCAGCACGTGACGTTCCTCGACGCCGGTCGGCTCGCGCAGGACGCCGGGTGCGCCGCCATCGCGCTGCACGCCCGCACCGCCGACCAGCACTACTCCGGGACGGCCGACTGGGACGCGATCGGCACGCTGGTGTCTGCCGTCGACATCCCGGTGCTCGGCAACGGCGACGTCTGGGAGGCCAGCGACGCCATGGCGATGCTCGCCCGCACCGGCTGCGCCGGCGTGGTCGTCGGCCGTGGCTGCCTGGGCCGGCCGTGGCTGTTCCGCGACCTCGATGCCGCGCTGCGGGGCCTGCCCACCCCGGTGTTGCCGCGCCTCGCCGAGGTCGCCGCGATGATCCGGAGGCACGGCGAGCTTCTCGCCGTGCTGATGGGGGAGGACCGCGGGCTGCGCGACCTGCGCAAGCACATGGCCTGGTACCTCAAGGGCTTCGTCGTCGGCCAGCCCGTCCGGGCCGCACTGGGGATGGTGGCGAGCCTCGCCGAGCTCGACGGCCTGCTGGCCCGGCTGGACGACCAGCCGTTCCCGCTCGCCGAGGTCGGCCGGCCGCGGGGCCGGCAGGGCAGCCCACGTCGGGTGGTGCTCCCCGCCGGGTGGCTGGACGACGAGGACGGCCGCGCCCTCGACCTCGCCGAGGCCGAAGACGAAACCGGCGGCGGCTGAAACCCCCCCTCGGCCAGCGGGCCGGGCCCGAACCTCCTAGGCTCAGGCCGGCAGGTAGCCGACATCACCGAGGAGGGCCGGATGGCCAAGTACGTGTACGACTTCACCGAGGGCAACAAGGACCAGAAGGACCTCCTCGGGGGCAAGGGTGCCAACCTGGCCGAGATGACCAACATGGGCATCCCGGTGCCGTTCGGATTCACCGTCACCACCGACGCCTGCAAGTACTACCTCAAGCACAGCCGGGTCCCCGACGAGCTCGGCGCGCAGGTGAGCGCCGCCATCAGCAAGACCGAGGAGCGCACCGGCAAGGGCTTCGGCGACCCCGCCAACCCGCTGCTGCTCTCGGTGCGGTCGGGCGCGAAGTTCTCGATGCCCGGCATGATGAACACCGTCCTGGACATCGGCCTCAACGACGAGACCATCGAGGGCCTGCTGGAGCTCACGGGCAACGAGCGCTTCGCCTGGGACTCCTACCGCCGCCTCGTGCACATGTTCGGAGACACCGTCCTCGGCGTCCCGGACGAGCTGTTCGAGGAGGCCATCGACGAGATGAAGGCTGCCAAGGGCAGCACCAGCGACCTCGTGCTCGACGCGGCGGACCTCAAGCGGCTGACCGAGATCTACAAGCAGATCGTGGCGGACAACACCGGCAAGCCCTTCCCCTCCGACCCGCGCAAGCAACTCGACCTTGCCATCAACGCCGTGTTCGACTCGTGGAACACCGAGCGGGCCATCCTGTACCGGCGCCAGGAGCGCATCCCCGGCGACCTCGGCACCGCCGTCAACGTGCAGGCGATGGTGTTCGGGAACCTCGGCGAGCACTCCTACACCGGTGTCGCCTTCACCCGTGACCCGGCCACCGGCGCACGTGGGGCCTACGGCGACTGGCTGGAGGATGCGCAGGGCGAGGACGTGGTCGCCGGCATCCGCAACGCCCACCCGCTGTCCGAGCTCGAGCAGACCTACAAGCCGGGGCACGACGAGTTGCTGGGCATCATGGACCAGCTCGAGCAGCACTACCGCGACCTGTGCGACATCGAGTTCACCATCGAGCGCGGCAAGCTCTGGATGCTGCAGACCCGGGTGGGCAAGCGCACCGCGGCGGCGGCGTTCATCATGGCCACGCACATGGGCGACGAGGGCCTCATCGACATGGACGAGGCGTTGCAGCGGGTCAACGGTGCCCAGCTGACCCAGCTGATGTTCCCCCACTTCGCCGCCGGTTCCGACCGCACCGAGATCAGCCGCGCGGTCGCCGCATCCCCCGGCGCCGCCGTCGGCAAGATCGTGTTCGACTCGCAGACCGCAGCCGACTGGGCCACCGCCGGGGAGCAGGTGATCCTCGTCCGGCGCGAGACCACGCCGGAAGACCTCAAGGGCATGGTCGCCGCGCAGGGCATCCTCACCACCCGGGGTGGCAAGACCTCGCACGCCGCCGTCGTGGCCCGCGGGATGGGCAAGACCTGCGTCTGCGGCGCGGAGAACCTCGAGCTCGACCTGGTTGCCAAGCGGCTGGTCGCACCCGACGGCACCGTCTTCGGTGAGGGCGACGTGATCTCGATCGACGGCACCTCCGGGGCGGTCTACAGCGGTGAGGTCCCGGTCCAGGACTCCCCGGTCGTGCAGTACTTCGAGGGCAAGGTTCGCCACGACCACGACCCGCTCGTGAGCGCCGTGCATCGCATCCTGTCCCACGCCGACGAGAAGCGCCGCCTGCTCGTACGCGCCAACGCCGACACCCCGGAGGACGCGCAGCGGGCCCGCCGGTTCGGCGCTCAGGGCATCGGCCTGTGCCGCACCGAGCACATGTTCCTCGGGGAGCGGCGCCAGCTGGTCGAGAACCTGATCCTCAGCGACTCCGACGAGGACCGGCTGGCCGCCCTTGACGAGCTGCGCCCGTTGCAGAAGGGCGACTACCTGGAGATCCTCGAGGCGATGGACGGCCTGCCGGTGATCGTCCGGCTGCTGGACCCGCCGCTGCACGAGTTCCTGCCCGGGGTGACCGAGCTCGAGGTGGAGGCGGCGCTCGCCCGCTCCCAGGGCGGCGACCTGTCCGCGGAGCGGGCGCAGGTGCTCGACGCCGTGCACCGGATGCACGAGTCGAACCCGATGCTCGGCCTGCGCGGCGTGCGCCTGGGCCTGGTGATCGAGGGTCTGTACGAGATGCAGGTGCGGGCGCTGGCCGAGGCCGCCGCCGAGCTGGTCCAGGCCGGCAAGCAACCACGGCCGGAGGTGATGATCCCGCTCACCGCCGCAGTGCAGGAGTTCGAGATCATGCAGCAGCGGTCGCGCAGCGTCATCGACGAGGTGCAGGCCGCCTACGGCGTCACCCTGGACGTGCCGATCGGCACGATGATCGAGGTGCCGCGAGCCGCGCTCACCGCGGCGGAGATCGCGGAGCAGGCGGACTTCTTCTCGTTCGGCACGAACGACCTCACCCAGATGACCTGGGCATTCTCGCGGGACGACGTCGAAGGCGCCTTCTTCGGGCCCTATATGGAGATGGGCATCTTCGGGGTCTCCCCGTTCGAGTCGATCGACCCGCTCGGCGTGGGCCGGTTGGTGCAGATCGCCACGGACGAGGGCAAGGCCGCCAACGGCGACCTCGAGGTCGGAGTCTGCGGGGAGCACGGCGGTGACCCGTCGTCGATCCACTTCTTCGAGGGCGCCGGCGTCGACTACGTCTCCTGCTCGCCGTTCCGGGTGCCAGTGGCCCGGCTGGAGGCCGGCCGGGCGGGCGCGGGAGCCGCCGGCAGCGACACTCGCTGATGCCTGGGGAGGGTGAGGTCGACCCGAGCGCGTGGGTCGGTCGAACCGAGGACGCCACCGACGTCCTCGGTTCGACCCCCGCGCGGGCGCTGGCCGCAACGCTGGACCTTGGCGAGCCGCTCGACGTCGGCGCGGTGCTCCCGCCGCTGTGGCACTGGCTGTACCTGCTGCCACTGGCGCCGACGTCGACCCTGGGCCCGGACGGGCATCCGTCCCGGGGCGGCTTCCTGCCACCGATCGACCTCGAGCGGCGGATGTGGGCTGGGGGACGGCTGCGGTTCGAGCGGGACCTGCACCTCGGGGAGGAGGTGCGCCGCCGCTCCCGGATCGAAGCGGTCACGCCGAAGGAGGGCAAGGCCGGACCGATGGTCTTCGTCCGGGTGTGGCACGAGGTGTCGACCCCGGCCGGGATCGCGATCGAGGAGGAGCAGGACATCGTCTACGTGCATAAGCCGGACCTGTTCCGGTCGCCGCCGGCGGACCCGCTGCCCCCGGTCGCCTGGGAGCACGAGGTGCCGATCGACCCGGTCCTGCTCTTCCGCTTCTCCGCCCTGACCTTCAACGCCCACCGCATCCACTACGACGCCCCGTACTCGACCCAGGTGGAGCATTACCCGGGGCTGGTGGTGCACGGCCCGTTGCAGGCGGTGCTGCTCATGCAGGCGGCGCGTCGGCACCGCCCTGCCGGCCGCCCGGCGTCGTTCTCCTTCCGCGCGAGCCGACCGCTGTTCGGTTCGCAGCCCTGCACAGTCGCCGGTGTCCGGTCGAGCGACGGTGGCGACGAGTTGTTCACCGCGAACCCGGACCGGGACGTCGCGATGCGTGCGCAGGTAACCTGGGCGTGAACGCTTCGGTGGGTCCAGGCCCGGGTCGGGGGAGAGCACGATGGTCGACCTGCTGAACGACCTGCGGGTGATCGAGGGGTCGGCGTTCGTCGCCGCGCCGTTCGCCGGCATGACGCTCGCCCAGCTCGGCGCTGACGTGATCCGGTTCGACCGGCTCCGGGGCGGGCTGGACCACCATCGGTGGCCGGTCACACAGGACGGGACGAGCCTGTTCTGGGCCGGGCTCAACAAGGGCAAGCGCTCCCTGGCCATCGACATGACCACGCCGCAGGGGCAGGAGATCGTCACGAGCCTCATCTGCGAGCCGGGCCAGGGGCGGGGCATCTTCCTCACCAACCTGCGGGTGCGTGGCTGGATGGACTACGAGCACCTCCGCGCCCACCGTGAGGACGTGATCATGGTGAGTGTGCTGGGGACGCGCCAGGGGGGCCCCGCGGTCGACTACACGGTGAACCCCGGGCTGGGATTCCCGTCCGCGACCGGCCCCGAGGGCTCGACCGATCCGGTCTGCCACGTCCTGCCGGCCTGGGACTGCATCACCGGCCAGACGGCGGCGCTGGGGCTGCTGGCGGCCGAGCGGCACCGGCGGGCGACCGGCCAGGGGCAGGAGGTCGACATCGCGCTCAAGGACGTGGGCCTGGCCATGCTCGGCAACCTCGGGGTGATCGGCGAGGTGGTCGTCAACGGGGAGTCCCGGCCCAAGTACGGCAACTCGCTCTATGGGGCGTTCGGCGAGCCGTTCCTGACCGCCGACGGCCGGAGGGTGATGGTGATCGGGCTGACCCGGCGTCAGTGGGACCTGCTGTGCCGCTGCACCGGACTGCGACCCGAGTTGGACGCGCTGGCGCAGCGACGGGGCCTCGACCTGAACGAGGAGGGCGACCGGTTCCGGGCCCGCAAGGAGATCTTCGCCGTGTTCGAGCCGTGGTTCCGGGCCCGGACGGTGGAGGAGTTCGGCCCGCAGTTCGACGAGGCCGGCGTCACCTGGTCGGTGTTCCGGACCTTCGCCGACGTCGTCGCCGACGACCCTGACTGCTCGCCGGAGAACCCCATGTTCTCCCTGGTCGAGCAGCCGGGGATCGGCACCTACCCGGTGCCCGGGACGCCGCTGACGTTCAGTGCGCTGCCGCGCACCGACCCGGCGCCAGCGCCGGTGCTGGGGCAGCACACCGACGAGATCCTCTCCGGCCTGCTGGGGCTGAGCGACACCGAGATCTCCCGGCTGCGCGATGCGCACATCGTCGGTGGCCCCCGAGCCTGACCCGGCGGGGGTCAGCCGACCGGGTAGGTGAAGCCGGCCGCGTTGTCGGCGGTGGCCTCGTCGTTGCCTGCCGCCGGGGTAACGGTGGCCCCGACCTGAACCGGGCCCGAGCCGGCGGGGACCTCGAGGGTCACCGCCACGCGCTGGTCCTCGCCGACCGCGATCCCGGTGAGTGGGCAGGTCAGCGTCGTGCCCTTGAACGTGCAGCCGCGGGCCGAGGCGGTCACCTCCTCGGGGACGGTCACGACGAGCTGGGAGCCGCTGGACGGGTCGGGGCCGGTGTTGCGCACACCCACCTGCACGACCCCGCTGCCGCCGGCAGGCAGCGGCGACGGTTCGGCCGGGAAGAGGGTGACGGCCAGGTCGGTCTCGGCGTCGGCTGCGGGGGCGTCGCCGGTGCCCGTTCCGGTCACGTCGGCCACGGCCACGGCCCGTCCGTCCGCATCGGTGCCGGTGACGGTCGCCAGGTGGGCACCCGAGCGCTGCGGCGTGAACGTGACGGTGGACCGGCAGTCCGTCTCGCACTCGGTGGGGCTGAGGGTGAAGGCGCCGCCATCGGGGCCGGACACGGTCAGCGCCACCGGGAGCGTGGCCCCCTGGGACGACAGGTCAAGCTGGAGGGTGCCGCTGCCGGACTGGCCGAGCGAGGTGGTGCCCAGATCGAGGGTGCTCTGCAGCGGCTCGTTCGGGCTCTCGCTGCTGCGCAGCGACGGCGCCACCAGCAGCACGCCCACCACCACGGCCGCTGCGACCACAGCGACCATCGCCAGCCTCCGCCAGTCCGAGAGCAGGGCTGCCACCCGGGAGGACGCCGCGGGCTCGAGCACCCCGGCCAGGGCGGTGGCAGGCTCGGCAGGAGCGGGAGCCTCCTCGTCCGCGGGCACCTCGGACCCCTTGGTCGGCTCGCGCGCCGCCTGCGCGTCGTCGTCCACCGGGGCAGACTCGTCGGCGTCGGCGTCGGCGTCGGCGTCGGCGTTGGCGTTGGTGTCGGCAGGGGGCTCCGCTGCGATGCTGTCGGGCCCGCTGGCGGCCCAGGCGGCGGCCTGCTCGAGCCGCCGCCGCGTCTCGTCCAGGCCGTCCAGCGGCAGGTGTGCCAGGGCCACCCCGGCCAGTGCTCCGGCGACGCGGTGGTCCTCGGCGCGCGCTCGGCCATCCACGACCGAGCACACCGCGGCGGTGGTGAACATGTCGCTACCGGGCAGGTCGGGCAGTGAGCCCACCAGCCGGTCCGCGGCATCGGCATGCAGCGACGGGGAGACCGGGGCGATGCCGTCGACCGCCGTCCAGCCGTCGCGCCCGTCAGTAGTGACCAGGCCCAGCAGCGCCAGGCGGCGGAGCCGCCTGACGACCTCGGCGACGGGCAGCTGTGTCGCGGCTGCCACCAGGGGGGTCGGGCTCGGGACGTCACCGAGCGATGCCAGGGTGGTGAGGGTGACGTACAGGCCGTCGTCGAGCGCGTTCTGGAGAGCCGTGGTGAGGGCGCCCGGCCTGGGTGGGTCATCGAGCAGGTCCCGGATCTCGGTGAAGGTGAGCCCGCCGTCCCGGACGGCGGCGGCGGCCTGGACGAGCGGGATCGGCATGCCCTCCAGGGCGGCGGCCACCCATCGAGCGGCCCGCCCCTCGTCGAGGGTCAGGGCACGTCCGACCGCCGCCTCGATGAGCCCGACCGCGTGGTGCTCGGACAGGCCGACCAGCGGCAGCGGCACGAGGTCGCCGGTCGGGGCCTGCGGGGGACCCGCGACGAGGAGCAGGGCGGCCGGGAAGGCCTCGGCCACCGCGGCGACGTCCTCGGGTTGGAGGGTGCGGTCGTCGAGGATCACCAGCAGCCGCTGCACGGCCAGTGGACGGTCGTCGTCGGGGCGCAGCCGCCGGGCGGCCGCGGGAAGGTCGAGGGCGGGCAGGCCGGCTGGCAGGGCCAGGACGCCGTCCGGCACGGACGGGCGGGACTGCTCGGCGCACAGGCTGCGCAGCAGTGCCGTGGTCCCTGCGCCGCGGGCGGCCTGCAGCCACACCGACCGACCGGCGTCGAGGTGGCCGAGCAGCCGCCCCACGTCTGAGCTGCGACCCACGAGTCCTGTCAACGGTCGCAGTGCTGCATCGTCCACGGGCCTGGTCACCATCGCAGTCACCGCAGCGACTCCTTCCTGCGGACGCCCCCGCCGGGAGGGCCGTCCTGAGGGATTACTGTCTCTCGGATGCGCGCGCCGGTCGGGTATGACGCGCCGGACCTGGCCCGGTTCGCCCCGGAGCCGGCCAAGCGCGAGGGTCGGACGGCCTTCGCGCGGGACCGGGCGCGGGTCGTGCACTCCGCCGCGCTGCGCCGGCTGGCATTCAAGACCCAGGTGGTCGGCCCGGGTTCGGACGACTTCGTGCGCAACCGGCTCACCCACTCCCTGGAGGTGGCGCAGGTCGGGCGGGAGCTCGGCAAGGCTCTCGGCTGCGACCCCGACGTGGTCGACGCCGCCTGCCTGGCCCACGACCTGGGCCACCCACCGTTCGGGCACAACGGGGAGTCGGCGCTGGACGCCGTGGCCGGTCCGTGCGGCGGGTTCGAGGGCAACGCCCAGACGCTGCGCGTGCTCACGCGGCTCGAGCCGAAGGTGGTCGACGCGGACGGGCGCTCGGCGGGCCTCAATCTCACCCGGGCCAGCCTCGACGCCGCGACGAAGTACCCGTGGCCGCGCTCGCAGGCGCCGGCCGCCGGCGCGGCAGGGACGACCAAGTTCGGCGTCTACCCCGACGACCTGGCGGTGTTCGGCTGGTTGCGCGAGGGCGCCCCGGCGCGCCGCCGCTGCCTGGAGGCGCAGGTGATGGACTTCGCCGACGACGTGGCCTACTCCGTGCACGACGTGGAGGACGCCGTGGTCGCCGGAAGGGTCGACCCCGCGTGGCTGGCCGACGGGGACGTGCGTGCCCGGGTGGGGGCGCTGGTGCGGGACTGGTACGACCCGCGCTTCGACCAGCCACGGCTCGACGAGGCGGTCACCCGGCTGATGTCGCTGCCGTGGTGGGTGAGCGGCTACGACGGGTCGCGGGCGGCCGGCGCCGCGCTGAAGGACCTGACCAGCCAGCTCATCGGGAGGTTCTGCGCGGCCGTCGAGCACGCCACCCACGCCGCGCACGGACGGGGGTCGCTCACGCGCTATGCCGCCGAGCTGGTCGTCCCCGACCCCGTGCGCGACGAGGTACTCGTGCTCAAGGGCGTGGCCGCGGTCTTCGTCATGGTGGCCGACGACCGGCGGGGGGAGTACGAGCGGCAGCGGCAGGTGCTGTCCGAGCTGGTAGCCGAGCTGGCCCAGCGTGCCCCTTCGGGCCTCGAGCCGGCTTTCGCAGCCGACTGGCGGCAGGCTGGGGACGACGCGCAGCGGCTGCGGGTGGTGGTGGACCAGGTGGCCTCGCTCACCGACGGCTCGGCCCTGGACTGGCACCACCGGTTCTGTGCCTCCGGGCGGGCCTACGCTGGCCCCCGTGCCGGGACGGATCCGTGACTCCGACATCGCCGAGCTGCGCGAGCGGGCCCGGATCGACGGCGTCGTCGGCGAGTACGTCTCGCTGCGCAACGCTGGTGGGGGATCGCTGAAGGGGCTGTGCCCGTTCCACGACGAGCGGTCGCCGTCGTTCCACGTGACCCCTGCCCGAGGGCTGTGGTACTGCTTCGGCTGCGGCGAGGGCGGTGACGTCATCTCGTTCCTGGAGAAGATCGAGCACCTGTCCTTCTCCGAGGCCGTGGAACGGCTGGCCGAGCGGGTGGGGATCCCGCTCAGCTACGACGAGTCGCCGGGACGGCCACGGGCGACCGGCGCCCCGCGCGAGCAGCGCACGCGCATGGTGGAGGCGCACCGGGCCGCCGCGGAGTTCTACGCCGAGCGGTTGCTCGCGGCCGACGCTGCGCTGGCCCGGGCCTTCCTCGCCGACCGCGGCTTCGATCGTGACGCGGCTGAGCACTTCGGTGTCGGCTTCGCGCCCCGGGACGGGGACGCCCTGCACCGATACCTGCGCGGGCGTGGCTTCGGCGAGGACGACCTGGTGACCGGTGGGCTCGTGGCCCGCGGTCAGCGCGGGGTCTACGACCGCTTCCGTGGGCGACTCGTGTGGCCGATCCGCGACCTCATGGGCGCGGTCGTGGGGTTCGGGGCCCGGCGGGTCTTCGACGACGACCACATCGACGCCAAGTACCTCAACACGCCAGAGACGCCGCTGTACCGCAAGAGCCAGGTGCTCTACGGGGTCGACCTGGCAAAGAAGGAGATCGCCCGGCAGTCCCGGGCGGTCGTGGTCGAGGGCTACACCGACGTGATGGCCGCTCACCTTGCCGGCGTCCCGACGGCGGTGGCCACCTGCGGAACCGCATTCGGGGAGGACCATGCCCGCATCCTGCGCCGGCTGCTCATGGACCAGGACGAGTTCCGCGGCGAGGTGATCTTCACCTTCGACGGGGACGCCGCCGGCCGCAAGGCGGCGCTGCGGGCGTTCGAGGGTGACCAACGGTTCGTCGCCCAGACCTACGTCGCGATCGAGCCCACCGGCCTGGATCCGTGCGACCTGCGGCTGCAGCAGGGCGACGCCGCCGTGCGCGAGCTGGTCGCGCGGCGGCGTCCGCTGTTCGAGTTCGCGTTGTCCGCCGCCGTCGCCGACTACGACCTCGACGTGCCGGAGGGGCGGACCCAGGCGCTGGAGCGCACCATCCCCCTCGTGGCCCGGATCAAGGACACGGCGCTGCGGGACGAGTACGCACGTCGGCTCGCCGGCTGGGTCGGCGCCCCGGACGAGCTCGCTGTCGTCCAGCGGGTGCGGTCGGTCTCGGGCGCGCGCTCGCGCCGTCCGGCTGCACCGGCACAGGGTCAGGGCGCGCTCGTGGCCGACCACGGCCAGGTCGACCCGCTGGTGCTGCAGGCGGAGCGAGAGGCGGTGAAGGCGGCCCTGCAGCGGCCCGCCCTTGCCGGTCCGTTCTTCGACGACCTCGAGCCCGACGCCTTCGCCTCCCCGGCGTATCGGGCGGTGCGCGAGGCGGTGGCGAAGGCCGGTGGTGTGGCCACGCAGTCCGGGGGGCCGGCGTGGGTGCAGCAGGTGCTCGCCGCCGCCGAGTCAGCCGGAGTCGCCTCGACCGTCCAGGAGCTGGCGGTCGACCCCATCGCGGCGGACGAAGAGTCCGTCGCCCGCTACGTCGTGTCGTCGCTGGCCCGGCTGCACGGCATCTGGGTGTCGCGTCGGCTGGTGGCTGTGAAGGCGAGGCTGGAGCGCACCGACCCGCAGGCGGACCCAGCCGCCTACGACGCGCTGTTCGGTGAGCTGATGGCGCTCGAGCAAGAGCGCCGCACGTGGCGCGAGCGGGTCATCAGCGGCCTCTGACCCGCGCCTGTCGTCACGACCGGCAAGGGACCTTGGTCCCGACCCGGCGCATCGAACGTTGCCCCGAACAGCGACCCGGCACGGCACGATGGGCGTCGAGGATCTCGATCTGCGGCCGGGAGGCGGTGCAGGGATGGAACCGGCGCTCGACGACGCGGCTGCCGCCGGCGTCGAGGAGCCACGACGCGAAGACCTCGTCGCGCTCGAGCAGATCGAGCCCGACGAGACGGCCGAGACGGCCGACGAGGACGAGGGCAGGCGGAGTCCGGGCCGGGAGGTCGGTGCTCCCGACGTCATGCGCCAGTACCTGCGGGAGATAGGACGCATCCCGCTACTGTCGGCGGCCGAGGAGGTCGAGCTCGCCCGGGCCGTGGAGGCCGGCCTGTTCGCCGAGGAGGTGCTCGCCGGGGAGCGGACGTGGCCGTACGCCGAACGGGACGAGCTGGGGGCCATCGCCGACGCCGGGCACGTGGCCAAGCGGCGGCTCGTCGAGTCGAACCTGCGGCTGGTGGTGTCGGTCGCCAAGCGCTACGTCGGGCGCGGCCTTCCGCTGCTCGACCTGGTGCAGGAAGGGAACCTCGGGCTCATCCGCGCCGTCGAGAAGTTCGACTACGCCAAGGGGTTCAAGTTCTCCACCTACGCGACGTGGTGGATCCGGCAGTCGGTGACCCGGGCCATCGCCGACCAGGCCCGGGCAATCCGCATGCCCGTCCACGTCGTCGAGACCCTGCACAAGGTGCTGCGGGTGCAGCGTCAGCTCGGCCAGTCCCTGGGCCGGCAGCCGACCGTGGAGGAGATCGCCGTGGCCACCACA
>Ga0114938_1001534_pt1 | contig 15491 bp, 12 predicted proteins | sample AshMeaBigSpring_FD_88675 | JGI IMG/M metagenome (GOLD analysis project Ga0114938, IMG submission 88675) | Groundwater microbial communities from Big Spring, Nevada to study Microbial Dark Matter (Phase II) - Ash Meadows Big Spring | ecosystem: Environmental > Aquatic > Deep subsurface >...
AATAAACAAAAAACAGCAGTAATGATTTTCTTCATAGTAAGCATAAATTCAAAAGTAGTTTCCCTTTTAACAAGGAAGCTGCCCGGGTTGGCTATTTAACAAAAGTTTGATTTGAAGAGGCTGTCAACCAATAGTTGCAGGCTTACAATGTTCTCTTTACTTCTTCAACTTCATAAGCCTCTACCACATCACCAGCCTTTATGTCGCTGTAATTCTTGATGGTCAATCCACATTCCATACCGGACTGTACTTCCTTCGCATCATCTTTAAATCGTTTGAGAGAAGCTAATTCAGCAGTTGCTCCCTCTCCTGTAGGATAAATTACAATACCATCACGGATCAGGCGTATCTTAGAATCTCTCTTAATCTTACCATCCAGTACATAACATCCGGCTACAGTAGCCTTATCAAACTTGAATACTTCTCTTATTTCCACATTAGCCACAATCTTCTCCTGCACCTTTGGCTCCAGCATTCCTTCCATCGCACTCTTCACCTCTTCGATGGCATTGTAGATGATTGAATACATTTTTATCTCAATGCCGGCATTCTCGGCCAGTCTTGAAGCCTGCAACGAAGGACGAACATTGAATGCTATCACAATGGCATCAGATGCTTCGGCCAGCACAATATCACTCTCATTAATTTGTCCAACGCCTTTATGAATCACACTCACCAATATCTCCTGGGTAGAAAGTTTCTGTAATGAATCACTCAATGCTTCTACTGATCCGTCCACATCACCTTTGATAATAACTTTCAACTCCTTGAAGCTGCCTAATGCCAATCGGCGGCCTATTTCATCCAGTGTAATATGTTTCTTGGTGCGAATACCCTGTTCTCTTAAAATCTGCGCACGGCGGTAAGCAATTTCTTTGGCCTCCGCTTCATCTTCATACACTTTGAATTTCTCACCTGCCTGCGGGGCACCATTCAATCCCAAAATTACTGCCGGTGCAGATGGTCCTGCTTCATCCTCTTTTTTATTACGTTCATTAAACATAGCCTTCACCCTTCCGAAGTACTGACCACTGACAATCAAATCCCCCTGGCATAATGTTCCGTTTTCTACAAGCAATGTGGCTACATAACCACGGCCCTTATCCAGTGACGCTTCTATGATCGTTCCGGTAGCTTCACCGTCAGGCTTTGCTTTTAAATCAAGCATGTCCGCTTCAAGCAATATTTTCTCCATCAACTTCTACACGTTCAATCCTTTTTTAGCAGATATTTCCTGGCTTTGATACTTTCCGCCCCATTCTTCTACCAGCAAGTTCATTTGTGAGAGCTGCTCATAAATCTTTTGGGAATTCGCTCCGTCTTTATCAATCTTGTTTATCGCAAATATCATTGGTACACCAGCGGCTTGTGCATGGCTGATGGCCTCTCTTGTCTGCGGCATCACGGCATCATCTGCTGCGATAACGATAACAGCTATATCGGTAACCTTGGCACCCCTTGCCCTCATGGCCGTAAAGGCTTCGTGACCAGGTGTATCAAGGAAGGTTATTTCTTTTCCGTTTGACAGCTCAACCTGGTAGGCGCCAATATGCTGTGTAATACCCCCTGCTTCACCAGCCACTACATTTGCATTGCGGATGTAGTCAAGCAATGAAGTTTTACCATGGTCAACGTGGCCCATAATAGTAACAATCGGAGAACGGTGTTTCAGGTTTTCTTCATCATCCTCTTCTATTTCTTCTTCCATCTCCATTTGCTTCTCCATGTCGATGAACTCTACATCAAAACCAAATTCGCTGGCCACCAGTTCAATTACTTCTGCATCCAATCTTTGATTGATAGAAACCATTATACCTAAACTCATACACTTGCTGATCACCTCAGCAAAACTTACATCCATCAGGTTGGCCAGTTCACTTACACTGATGAATTCAGTTACCTGGAGCTTGTTGTCTTCTGCGGCATCACCGGCTTCTGCAAGTTCCTGTCTTTTTTCACGGCGCAATTTGGCCTTCAGGCTCTTCCCTTTTCCGCCACCACCGGCCAATTTGGCTTGTGTTTCCCTGATCTTTTCCTGTATCTCCTTTTCATCAATTAGTTTCTCTTCCCTTCGACCCCTGTTATCACGGCGATTACCACCTCCTCCCGATCCAGCTCTGCCCCTGTTATCCCTGTTGAACCCACCACCAGGTTTCTTATCAGCATCTTTATTGATGAATATCTCACGGTGTGTATCTTTTTTCTCGATAGGAATACGTTTTCTTTTCTTCTTCTCATCCTTTACAGGACGGGTATCACTATCTACTGGCAATTCAATCTTACCAAGAATCTTTGGACCGGTCAGTTTTTCTACTTCAATATTCTCAATTACCGGGGGCTGCTCTTCTTCCGTTACAACTGGTGTAACTTCTTCCTTAGCCGGTACAACTTCTTCAACTGCCTCCTCCTTTTTGGTTTTCTTCGCTTTTGTTTTAGGCGCTCCTTCTGCTTCGGATTTAGCCTCTTCTTCCTTTTTAGCTTTTGCAGTTTTTTTCGGCCTTGTTGAAGAATCAATTGCAGAGAGATCAATTTTCTTAACAATCTTAGGCCCTTCTATTTCGGGTGCCTCCAGTTTTACAACTTCCTCCTCTTTTGGTTCCTCTTTTTGCGTTTTTGCTTTAGCCGGCTTTTCTTCTTCTGCGACAATTTTAGACTCTTCAACAGGTGCTGCGGTCACTTCTTTTTTTGCTTTAGCCGGCGCTTTTTCCTCTTTCTTGAAAAGGATCTCCTCTTCTTCTTTTTTCTTCTTGGCTTCTGCAACAGCGCCTTTAGGCAAATCGACCTGGTCGCTTTTCATTTTTGCAGCCTTATCACCCTGGAATTCCTGTTGCAAAGCCCGGTACATGTCTTCAGACAGTTTGGAAGTGGGCTTCAGTTCATCTTTAGGAAATCCTTTCCCTAACAGGAAATCAATAATGGTATCCTGTCCAACGTTGAACTCTTTAGCCGCTGCTAATAATCTCGGAAGTTTTAATTCTGCCATTCAAAAATTTTAAAGTCAATAGTGAATGGTCAATAGTGAATAGGAAAAGTCCTGTTAATTGACCCGACTGCTGTCAGGAAGGCATTCACTATTCACCATTCACCTTATTATTCTTTCTCAAATTCTTCTTTCAATACTTTTCTGACCTCAGCGATTGTTTCTTTTTCAAGATCAGTTCTTCTTTCCAGTTCTTCAGCTGTCAGGTCCAGTACACTACGGGCCGTATCACAACCAACCCTCTTCAACTCATCAATAACCCATGTTTCTATTTCATCGCTGAATTCATCCAAATCAATATCAAATCCTTCTTCTTCTCCTTCATTATCACGGTAAACATCGAGTTCGTAACCGGTTAGCTCTGAAGCCAGTTTAATATTTACGCCTCGCCTGCCAATCGCCAGCGAAACCTGGTCTGGTTTCAGGTAAACATTGGCATGTTTGTTTTCATTATCCAGCTCCATACTGGTGATGCGGGCAGGAGTTAATGAACGCTGTATCAGCAATTGAATATTACTGGTCCAGTTGATCACATCAATATTCTCGTTCTTCAATTCTCTTACGATTCCGTGAATACGGCTTCCCTTCATACCCACACAGGCACCAACGGGGTCAATGCGGTCATCGAAAGATTCCACCGCCACTTTTGCCCTTTCTCCCGGATCCCTTACGATCTTTTTGATAACAATGAGGCCATCAAATATTTCCGGTACTTCAATTTCAAGCAATTTAGCAAGAAAATCAGGGGAAGTACGGGAAAGTATAATCACCGGATTATTATTTTTCATGTCCACTTTCTTCACCACGGCCCTGATGGATTCACCTTTCTTGAAATAATCCTGCGGGATCTGCTCACTCTTGGGAAGAATTAATTCATTTCCCTCTTCATCCAACAGTAATATTTCTTTTTTCCAAACCTGGTACACTTCTGCACTGATGATCTCTCCGATCCTGTCGCCATATTTTTTGGCCAGTACGTTTTTCTTCAGATCGCTGATACGGCTGGCAAGGGTTTGCTTGGCAGCAAGGATAGCCCGGCGGCCAAAATCAAGCAAATCAATTTCCTCATACAATTCTTCACCTACCTCGAAGTCAGGCTCAATCTTCACCGCATCTGCATAAGCTACTTGCGCCAGCGGGTCTTCGACCTGTCCATCTTCCACAATCATCCGGCGGCGGATGATCTCCAGGTCACCTTTTTCAGCATTTACGATCACATCAAAATTGTCATCGCTGCCATATTTTTTTCGAAGCAGTGTTTTGAAAACGTCTTCCACCACTTTCATCATGGTAGGACGGTCAATGTTTTCGGCTTCTTTAAAGTCCTGGAACGCCTCAATCAGGTTGATACTTGCCATAGCAAAACAATTTTCGATTTTTGATTGCAGATTTCAGTTTTATTTTTTGCAACAAACCGGCAATCAGAATTTGATTTGAATTTTAGTTGATTTTATTTGCTCAAAAGGAACGGTATGTGTAACCACTTCCTGTTTTTTGCCTTTTCCCTTTGTTTCTTCCACTATTATCTCATTTTCATCAACACCTACCAGTTTTCCTTCCCTTTTTTGTCCCTCTTTATCTATGATTTCTGCAAAACGGCCAATATTCTTTTGGTACTGACGGTGCATTTTAAGCGGCTCATCCAAGCCGGGAGATGACACTTCCAGCGAAAAATCGCCATTGGGGTACATTCCCTCCTCCTCGATCTGTTTGTACAGCTTGCGGTTGTAACTGACCAATTTTTCAATGCTAACACCCTGATCTCCATCTATGTACACCTTTATGTTATTGGTGGGTTTGATCTTTACTTCTACCAAAAAAAGCTCCGGCTCTGCGCTGATCAGTTCCGTTATTCTTTGTTCGATTGCCTTTATTTGAGGGTCTGTGTTCATGCTATATAAAAGAAGAAGGGAACGGCCTCGTTCCCTTCTTTCGTCTATTTCCGATGCAAATGTAAGGTATGGCAGTATTCCTGCCAAATTACTGTAGCAAAAAACCGCATGGTTAATAAATCGATAAAGCAATTCTGGCAGGTTAAGCAGCAAACGAGTCATTACTATCTTTGCTGGGTGAAATACGTTTTACTAGCCCTGTTATTATATATCGCTTACCAGTTCATTTTTAAATTGGTGGTCCCGGTGTACAAAACCACCAAACAGGTAAAGCAAAAATTCAGGGAAATGCACTCCCAGATGGAAGAACAGCGAAAGCAGCAACAAGGCTATGAGCCAGGCTATGCTGAACCTAAAACAGAGAAAAAAGAAAAAATCGGGGATTACATCGATTTTGAAGAGATGAAGTAGCTTTTTCTATTTCATTTCAATATCTCAAAACCAGTTTCTTTTACATCGCTGCTGTTGCCTCCGATATAAAGCCTGAATTCACCCGGCTCATAAATGTATTGGAGACGGTCATTATAAAACCGCAGGTCGTTAGCTGTCAGTGTAAAGCGAATTTTTTTTGCTTCCCCTTTTTTCAAAAATATTTTTTGAAACCCTTTTAGTTCTTTCACGGGTCTTACCACAGAAGCAGTAATATCTCTGATGTAAAGCTGCACCACTTCTTCTCCGTCATAAACTCCGGTATTGGTAACAGTTATTATAGCTTCAATTTTCTCATTTGCTTTGTAATGCTTTTTTGCAAGTCGTATATCACTGTATTGAAACTGGGTATAGCTCAAACCATAGCCGAAGGGATATTTCGGATAAATAGATTCGTCAATATATGCGGAACGATAAAACCTGTCGCTGTCATTTTTTGCCGGACGACCCGTATTGTAATAATTATAATAAATAGGGATTTGCCCTTCACGCTTGGGAAACGTCATAGGAAGTTTGGCCGAAGGATTATAATCGCCAAACAAAACATCTGCAATAGCATTACCTGCTTCCGTTCCCAACCACCAGTTGTACAGGATCGCCGGTACATTGTCTGCCGTCCAGTTAAATACCAGGGGCCGGCCGGCGTTGATCATTACAATAACTGGCTTACCGGTAGCATGAATTACTTTTATCAATTCTTCCTGCACACCCGGAAATTGAATATGGCTCCTGCTTTTAGCTTCGCCACTCATATCCCTTGCTTCTCCCATACTCATAATCACTACCTCTGCCTGCAAGGCTGCTTCAATTGCTTCGGCAAAACCTGCTTTTGAACTGTCATTAATATTACAGCCTTTGGCATATAATAATTTGGTTGATCCACTAACACGGTTTTTAATGCCCTGCCACTGCGTAACAATAGTGGAGGAATCATCCGGCCACTCCATGCTCCAGAAACCCAGGTTGTCCCTCACGGCTTTAATGAAAGGTCCGATCAGTGCGATGGACTTTGTTTCTTTGCTGAGTGGCAACAGTTGTTCCTGATTTTTCAGCAACACAATACTTTTCTTTGCCATATCCCTGGCGGCAACCCTATGAACCGGATTGTTCAGTTGCTTTTGCTCTCTTTCAGGATTACTGAAACGATACGGATCATCAAACAAACCCAACTCGAATTTCTTTCTTAAAATTCTCCTCACGGCATCATCTACCAGCTGTACTTTTACTTTACCTTCTTTCACCAATTGAGCCAGGTGATCTTTGTAACTCCGGCTTTCCATATCCATATCACTGCCGGCTGTTATTGCCAGCAGCGCTGCTTCATAATTATCCTTTGCATAGCCATGATGTACCATTTCTCCAACAGAGCCCCAGTCACTCACTACAAACCCGCTGAATTTCCATTGTCCTTTTAAAATATCCCTTTGCAAATATTTATTTCCGGTTGCAGGAATTCCATTCAGATCATTAAACGAGTTCATCAGGGTTGCAGCACCTGCATCAACAGCCGCTTTAAAAGGCGGTAAATACGTTTCATGCAACTGACGAAGACTCATGTCCACAGAATTATAGTCCCTGCCCCCTACTACTGCTCCATAAGCAGCAAAATGTTTGGCACATGCCATCACAGCATCAGAATTTCCCAATCCATTTCCCTGGAAACCCTTCACTCTTGCTGCTGCGATTACAGATCCTAAAAAAGGATCTTCACCGGCGCCTTCCATTACTCTTCCCCATCGCGGATCTCTGGAAATATCTACCATCGGTGCAAATGTCCAGTGAACACCGGCTGCTGCCGCTTCTGTAGCCGCTATCCTGGCTGACAAACGAATGGCTGCCGTATCCCAGCTGGCAGCTTCGGCCAGTGGAATAGGAAAAGTTGTTTTAAATCCATGAATCACATCCTGTCCGAATAATAATGGAATCTTTAGCCTTGACTGCATGGCCATTTGCTGCAGATCTCTTGTATGTTGCACACCAATTACATTCAGCATGGAGCCAAGCTGACCATTTCTTACCTGATTTTGTTTATCGCCGTCTTTGGTTATCGGTCCGGTATGCGACCAATCACCACTGTACTGGTTTAGCTGGCCGACTTTTTCTTCCAGTGTCATCAGCCTCAGTACTGAATCAACCCTCTGGTCAATGGTTTTTCCGATTTGTTGGTAAGAAATTTTTTGTGCAATAGCGGAGACTTCCCAGGCAAGCACAAAGCAAATCAACAGCTTGATTGAAAGATTCAGCTTCATCATTTCGGTACTTATTTCTTCCTGGAGTTAGTTCTTGTTATATCAAAAAGCAATTCCGGTTCGTTTGTAGTGATATAATCAAATCCTTTTGACAGCAGCCATTGCATATCCTCTTCCTTATTCACTGTCCAGGCATTAAGTACGATTTTACTTTTCTTTGCTTCGTCAATCCATTCCGGTTTTTTCTGAAAAACGGACAAATGATAATCTGCACCGCTGATCTTATCCGCTTTCAGCTCTTTAGGTGATTTATCCCCATTAAGGTATTGTGTTATGGCTTTGCTATCGATCTCAATAATTCTCTTCAGGATATCATAATCAAAACTGATATATACAATCATCGGCTCTGCCTTCAATTCCCTTACAAGACTGACTACTTTCCCGGCAATCAGCTTTCCCCTATCCTTGCTAATTCCGGATGGTTTGATCTCCAATACCAGCCTTGTCTGCTGATTATTGGCTAATCCTGCCAATAAATATTCCCGGAGGGTGGGCAGCTTTTCGCTATTAGAAAGTTTAAATGCTGCTAATTCAGCAAAAGAGGTCTTTTCAATTTCGAGCTTATGATAGTGCGGATCATGATTGATGATGAGAGAATCATCTGCAGTCATACGAACATCAAACTCAGATCCGGTACAACGTAGCTCAATGGCATGCTTTAATGCAGCAATGGAATTCTCCGGAAAATTATTCTTTTTGAATGCACCCCTGTGAGCTACTACCGGGTTATCCGCAAAAGATATTTTTCTGTTCATGTTTTTACCGGAAGAATAACAGCCACCCAGAAAGACAACAATAAAAGACAGCAAACAAAGTCTCATTCCGTTATTTATTTTACCCAGTTTACGCTACCAGTTTTCAATTCCTTTGAATTGGTGCCAATCATTATTTGAAATTCACCCGGCTCCCAATCATACTTCAGGTCATAATTATAAAACTTTAAGTGCTCTGGTGTAATAGTAAAAGTTACCACTTTCGATTCTCCGGCTTTTAGTTCCACCTTTTGAAAACCTTTGAGCTCTTTTACCGGCCTTGTTACACTGCCTACCACATCACGGATATATAACTGCACTACTTCTTTGCCGTTAAACTGGCCGGTATTGGTGACGGTAACACTGGCCTTCATTGCTTCGTTTCCTTTCAAACTTGTTTTGCTGAGCTGCAGTTCGCCATAACTAAACTGTGTGTAGCTAAGACCATAACCAAAGGGATAAACAGGCTCATTGCTTACATCCAGGTAATTCGTCTTGAATTTTTCAAACCACTTGCCTTCCCCCAGCGGGCGGCCGGTATTTTTATAATTATAAAATAATGGAACCTGTCCTGCATTCTGTGGCCAGGTGGTTGTCAGTTTTCCAGATGGGTTTACATCACCAAAGAGTGCATCTGTAATAGCATAACCAGCTTCGCTGCCGGCAAACCATACGTTTAGGATAGCTGGTACATTCTCACTTTCCCATTTCATAGCCAATGGCCTGCCTGTAAATAAAACCAATACAACCGGTTTACCTGTTTTTACCAATGCTTTCAAAAGATCCTGTTGCAGTTTGGGTATCTCAATATTAGTACGGCTGCTGCTTTCTCCGCTCATCTCAGAAGACTCACCTAATGCAGCCACAATTACATCAGATTGATTGGCGATTTCCAGGGCTTCCTGCAATATTACCTCAGCCGGCCGCTTATCTCTCCGCAGTGATTTACCAAACATGCCGGCTCTTTCTTCAAAAAGGCTGTCTTCATGGAGGTTAGAGCCCCTGGCATGCAGAATATTCACTTTATCACCCAACAGTTCTTTCATGCCGGCAAGCAACGAAGTAGCTTTTGAAAAATCTGCTGCCACACTCCAGGTTCCGGGCATATTCTCTTTATTATCAGCCAGCGGACCAATCAACGCAATAGTTCCTGATTTCTTCAGCGGTAAAACATTATTTTGATTTCGAAGCAAAACAAAACTCTGTGCAGCAATATTTCTTGCTTCCTTGCGATGATCTGCAGTAAAAATTTCAGTCTTAGCCCTGTTTTCATCACAATATTTGAAAGGATCCTGGAATAGCCCCAGTTTGTATTTTGCTTCTAAAATTTTCCGACAGGCCGCATCAATCTGAGCTACGGTAATCTTTTTTTCCTTCAACGATTTCTGCAAAGTGGTTAAAAATCCTTCTCCCACCATATCCATATCTATCCCTGCATCAAGGGCCCTTGCAGCAACAGTTTGCAAATCACCAATTCCATGATCGATCATTTCATTAATACCTGTGTAATCTGTTACTACAAATCCATTGAACTTCCATTGTTTGCGCAACACATCAGTCATCAGCCACTTGTTGGCCGTAGCCGGAACACCATCTACTTCATTGAAAGAGGCCATAACACTACCCACTCCCGCATCCACTGCAGCTTTATATGGAGGAAAATAATCGTTATACATTCTCTGGCGGCTCATATCTGTTGTATTGTAATCCCGTCCCGCTTCTGATGCACCATATAATGCATAATGCTTTACACATGACATGATCGTATTATTTTTTGTCAGATCATTTCCCTGGTAACCTTTTACCATTGCTTTTGCTACCTCTGAACCGAGGTAAGCATCTTCACCACTGCCCTCAGCAATTCTTCCCCAACGTGGATCACGGCAAATATCCACCATCGGAGAAAAAGTCCAGTTGATGCCGTCAGCGCTGGCTTCTTTGGCTGCAATCTGTGCACTGCGTTCGATTAATGGCATATCCCAGGTGCAGGAAAGTCCTAATGGTATAGGAAACACTGTTTCATACCCATGTATCACATCCATTCCAAAAAGCAGGGGGATTTTTAAGCGGCTTTCTTCTACAGCCACTCTTTGCACATCTTTAATTTTTGCCAGTGATTTTATATTAAACAACCCACCCACTTTACCTTCTCTTATCTTTTTGGCAATATCAGAGCTCTTTGCCTGGCCGGTAGTGATGTCGCCGGACGACGGCAGGTTTAACTGACCGATCTTTTCTTCCAATGTCATCTTCTTCATCAACGCATCAATGAAAGATTTCATTTTCGGATCAGCCTGGCTGAAGGAAACTGTAACAGACAATAAAGAAACAAAAAACAATAAACTGATTTTTTTCATCTCAAATGATTTAATCTTTCAGTAAATAGGGTTCAATAATTTTTTTCCAGATTTTATAGCCCTCTGCATTCATGTGCAGTTTGTCGGCAAGAAATATTTCATCTTTTGGCAAACCATTTACCTTGAGCATGGCCTTGTACACATCGATGTAAGCAGTTCTCTTTTTCTTCTTTAGAAAATTTTTTATCATCACATTAGCCACATTAAATCTCGCCATCAGGTGTTGACGGGAAGGGCTTGGCTTCATAGATATATAAGCTATCGGTACCTTTTTATATTTTACCCTAACCAGGTTAAATAAATCAAAAAAACGTTGCGCCACCTGCGAAGGATAGAGGCTGGTATCCCCGGCAAAATCATTTTCACCGCAATAAATAACTATCTGACTGGGTTCATAAGGAAAAATAACATCAGGGGCATAGCGGATTAAATCGGTAAGTGATGAGCCCCCAAACCCACGGTTGATGATTGGATATTCCGGAAAATATTGCTGTACATCTTTCCAGAATGTAAAAGAAGAACTCCCTATAAATAATATCTTTCCGGTTCCGGGAAACGATAAGCTGTCCTGTTTTTTAAATGCAGTAATTTCATTGGCAAATGGCTGCGCATTTGCAAAAAGGCCAACCAAAACAAAGACAAGAAAAAAAATAATTTGCTTTAATCGCTTTTTGATCATTTTACTTCAATTGTTTTAAAACGTTCACTCACTCCGTTTTCATTCACCGCTTCGATAGTGAAATAATAGGTTTTTTGATTGTCCATTGCTTTGAACCAGTATTCATTCACATCATGTACCATTACACAGTTATATAATTTATCAGGAGATATACCATAATAAATATTATATGCATAGGCATTATCCACGGGACTCCATCGTATCCAGCCGCTGCGTTTATCTTTTTCTGTTCTCAATACCATGAAAGTTTTCACCGGGGCTGGCTTGGCACCGTTACCATTTCCAAAAACCCGGAGGCCGCTGATGGCAAACTTGCCGGTAGGCATATGTATATTTTCCAGCTTTATATATCGTGCCTGAACTGGCTGCGATAGCTCAACATATTCATGCGGCACATCTTTCTTATTGACACTCTTGTCAACTAATACTATCCATTTTTTCCCATCGACAGAATAATGAAGTTTATACTGGTGATAAATATCAGTTCGCTTGCCAAGGAATGCTGCGTCCTGGTCGGCATAATTGATCTGAACTGCATTTACAGTTGATAAGCTGCCCAAATCTGTTTGTATCCACTCACCTTTATTAGCAGTCGCAGCACTCCAGTAAGTTTTTATGTTCTCATCATTGGCATTATTGGCATTGTAGTTTCCGAGTGTTGACGAAACAGTCATCGGCTTCTTATAATTCAGCAGCATCCAGCCGGAAAAACCGTCACCGTATTTTAATGGTGCATTTTTCAATTGTTCCGGTAAATAGTGCGGATAATCGCCAAAGGCAGTATTACACCACATCACATCGTCTTTGTCAAACCCCGCAGGCCAGATACCATTTCGCCTTTCAAAATTGTTTTTCACCGAAAGCATGATGGTACTTACATGCCACCAGTTCTTATAATTATCCTCGAATGTGGAACCATGACCCGCCCCCCTGGCAAAGCCTCCCAATTTCATACTCAGCGGATCACTTTGATCCTGGAACCAACCTAACGGATTGCCCAAAGGCTTATCTGCAACAGCCACACCATCAGCATAACCACTGAACTCAGTGCCTGGCGCCCCGTACTGCATATAATATTTTCCATTATGCTTGGTCACATGTGCCCCTTCCATAAAAGGGTCCAAAAATGTATTATCCATATGCTCCCCAAAACGCTGCCAGCCATAGCGCCATGATTTCAACATGTGCATTTCTCTTCTTGTTCCAATGGGCTGAAAAGTCTTGCGGTCAAGTTCCACTCCGTACAAGGGATACACATTGCTGCTGCCATTGTACATATACAATCTTCCGTCATCGTCTGTAAAGAAAGCAGGATCCCATCCGCCAATCTCAAAGGAGTCAACCAATGGCTTCCACTCGTTCGCCTTTGGATTGGTGCTCATCCACAATGTAAACTTACTGGTATAAGTAGATCCAAAAACAATCATCGTATCACCGACAATACCCACGACAGGTGCACACAGTTCATCATATCCTTCATTCCATGAGCGTAAAAACTTGCGGGAAATAATATTCCAGTTTAGCATGTCACTGCTCCACCAATAACCCCACTGGTTCGTACTGAACAAATAATAATCGTTCTTATAATTCACAATAACAGGATCTGCCGTGGCCCGGTGCTTCCCCCATTCGGTAAAATTGGGAATGGGTGTATAACCATAATCAATATTAATCGGATTGCAATAGGTTTTTTGCTGAGCCTGTAAACCGGCGCAGTAAAAAAAACTGGCTAAGAGGAGATAATTCATTTTCATTTATCAATAGTTATCGTGGCTAAAACAGGAAAATGATCTGACGGGTATTTCATATCATACGAGTCCGTCAGGGTTGCAAACTTTGAAACGTTCAGGTTTTTGTAATGAGAAACGAAAATATAATCAATGCATCCTTCAGGCTTTTGATTGAATTTAAAACCGTTCCATGTATCAGCAGGGCCATAAACGAGTTTGCTGATGCTGCGGCTGTTTTGCATTTGTGACTGCATGTATTGAGCCGGTTCCTCTTCGGGCTTTGAATTAAAATCACCAGTAACAATCACAGGGTAATTGCCTTTATTTAGTTCTTTTATTTTTTGGTTGATCAGTTTAGCTGACTCCAGCCGGGCTGTTTTTCCCATATGATCAAAATGAGTATTGAAAACCCACAACAGGTTCTTTGTTTTTTTATCCTTGAATAAACCATAGCTGCACACCCGGTTGAGTGCAGCATCCCAGCCTTTGGAAGGCGTATCAGGCGTAGGTGAAAGCCAGAAAGTACCTTGCTTAACCAAGGCATACTTATGCTTCTTATAAAAAATACAGGAATACTCTCCTGCCTGCTTTCCATCATCTCTCCCCACACCAACATGGTCATACTCATCTAACTGTTCTTTCAAATAAGTTAACTGGTGATGCAACACTTCCTGTGCCCCGATGAAGTCAGCTTCATAATAATTCATCAGCCCTGCCACTCTGTCTTTTCGTTTCTCCCACCAGTTTTCACCGTCTGATTTTACATCGAGCCGGATATTATAGCTCATCACTTTAACTTCTGCCTGTGCAAAGGCTAGCATGGCAGTAATTGAAAAGCAAACGAAAAAAATAATCCTTCTTATCATTATTTATTTTATATGAGGACTGGTGAATCCTAATTTTTTTAACCCTGTTTTTATTTCCGGGCAACTCATGAACAAATTCCAAATAAAACCTGAACGATAATTTTCCATCATCACTACAATTGGTCCCTGGTCAATGGCCAGGTAATGCGGTAGAAACCAATTATGCTCTTCACTGAACGCATCATAAAAACCATACGGCCCCCACAGTTTTTCTTTCCTGTTATTATACCAATGCTTCATAGCCGCCATAGACTGCTGCGGTGTATACGGAAACGATGATAAGGCTGCCGTTGGCGATATTACTCCCAGATCTCTTTGCATCGTTGGCGCATGTCCGGCATAACCTTTTACAGAATAGCTGGAAGTCAAGCCCCAGTTATCTTGACCATACCCTTTAAATTTTTTGGGATTATCAACACACCACTGATAATTGATCAATGCCTGGTTTTTACATTCCTTCCAATAGTCCGCATACTTATCTTTAAGCCCTCTCGGATCTAACCCAAGAAATGAATAATGTGCCCAAAACAGTGGTCCTCCATTCCATGCATCACCCTGGTGTTTCATTTGTAATTTATAAGGATAATTAGCAGCAATGCCATCTGGTTTGTTCACATCGTTAATCTTACCATTATCGGCCCAGCCTTCATGATATACTTCGGCCGGCACACTGTGTGTGGGAGAAGATGCAGCCAGCACATACATAATCAGGCATTCATTATATCCTTTTACCGGAAAATTCATCTGCCATCCATAGTTGGGGCTCCAGTGCCAGTATAAAATTTTTTGCCCATTCCTGTACCAGTTAAAATCAACCTCCTTCCACAATTTATCGGCTCTTGCTGCCAGCGCCTTCTCTTCTGCACTACCGTTTTGAAAATATTGTCTTACACATAAAAGCCCCTGGAGCATAAAGGATGTTTCCACCAGGTCACCACCATCATCTTTCTTACCAAATGGTTTTACTTTTCCTGTTTCCCCATTCCACCAGTGCGGCCATGCACCATGAAAGCGATCAGCAGTTTCCAAAAATCGAACGATCTTCTCTAATTGCTTTCTTCCTGCTTCTCTTGTAACAAATCCTCTTTCAATACCAACCAGTATAGCCATAACACCAAAACCAGCACCACCACTTGTCACAACATTTTTATCATTATCAGGATAATTGCCATCTACATGAAATCTTTCCCGGCCAAGGCCACTAACCGGTTCAGCTCCTTCCCAGAAATATTGAAAGGTTTGCTGCTGCACCTGCCTGAAAAGTGCCGTGTCTTCAGAAGCCAATACTGCTTCGCCATTGCCGATAGTAGTTTTCTTACCGGGATTACAACCGGCAACCAGCAGCAAAACAATCACTATAGAAAAAATTTTGTTCATGATTATTCAGGCTATAAATAAGGCGCCGTAAAACCTAAAACATTTTTCATCCCGTTTTTGATCTCAGGGCAACTGGTAAGCAAACTCCAGATAAGGCCGGACCTGTAATTTTCAATCATCACAACGATCGGCCCCTGGTCGATAGCCAGGAATGAATCAGCATACCACAAGTCTTTTAAA
>Ga0114938_1001537_pt1 | contig 15472 bp, 13 predicted proteins | sample AshMeaBigSpring_FD_88675 | JGI IMG/M metagenome (GOLD analysis project Ga0114938, IMG submission 88675) | Groundwater microbial communities from Big Spring, Nevada to study Microbial Dark Matter (Phase II) - Ash Meadows Big Spring | ecosystem: Environmental > Aquatic > Deep subsurface >...
GGCGACGCGGATGTACGGCTCGGGCAAGCTCCAGCTCACCGGCCAGCTCGGCGACGTGATGAAGGAGAGCGCGCAGGCCGCCCTGTCCCTGGTCAAGTCGCAGTCGGAGTCGCTCGGTGTGGACCCCGCGATTTTCGAGAAGAGCGACATCCACGTGCACGTGCCGGCGGGCGCCATCCCGAAGGACGGCCCGAGCGCGGGCGTGGCGCTCTACACGGCGCTCGTCTCGCTGCTCACGAACCGCACCGTGCGGAACGACGTGGCGATGACGGGCGAGATCAGCCTGCGCGGCCTCGTTCTGCCGGTGGGCGGCATCAAGGAGAAGACGGTCGCCGCGCACCGCGCCGGCATCCGCACCGTGCTGCTGCCCGCGCGCAACCGCAAGGACCTCGAGGACGTCCCCGAGAGCGTGCGCAAGGAGATCCAGTTCGTCTGGCTCGAGCGTGTGGATGAGGCGGTGTCGAACGCAATCGGCGGGACGACAGCAGCGAACCGTGCGGCTTGAACTGTGCCCACGGGGCGGCGAGCGACGTCCCTCAGGGCTCCCGTTTCGCGAGGTACAGCCGGTCGTCAAAGCTCATGACCCACTTCGGGCGGTAGACGACCAGCATCGCCATCAGCAGGCCGTTCAGGAACGCCTCGCCAAAGCTCATGAGCGGCAGGATGGCGAAGTACTCCGGCCCGGCGTGGCCGGCGTCGAGCGAACCGCTGAGCGCGAGCAATACCACCCGCGCCAGCCCCGCGAGGTTATAGGCGACGGCGGAGCCCACGAACACGGTGACGAAGAAATAGATGAAGTAATTGTGCGGCAACCGCGCGTGAACGAGCTCGTGGAGCCACGCCGTGAAGAGCGCCGGTACGACCGCCATACAGAGCAGGTTCGCTCCGAAGCTCACCCAGGACGCCTGTCCTGTCGCGGTCAGCACGCCGAGCGCGAGGGCCGCGCCGATCACCGCGAGCTGCCAACCGTGCATCAGCGTGAGCGTGCTCACGAGCAGGAACCGGACCGAGAGTCCGGGCGTGATGCCGGCCTTCATGGACCAGATGGCCACGAGCAGCGCGAGGCTGCCGAGCCACACCCACTGCCGCTCGCGGTCCTCGAGCCACACGCGCCACGGGGCACTGATCGCTGCCAGGACCAGCACGAGGCCCGCAACGACCGCCGTGACGAGCCTTACACCCGTCGCGAGCAGCTCCGGCTCGACGAGCATCAGACCACCGGCGGCGGCGCCGGCGGCTGCACGTCCGTGGCACCGGGCGGCATGCGGCGTCCCGCGAACGCAGCACCTGCCTGCTCGGACACGCTGCGCAGGTGCAGATCCTGCTGCGGGAACGGGATCTCGATGCCCGCATATTTCAGGGCGTCGTAAACGCGGACGGTGAGCTCGCTGCGGATCTTCACCCAGTCGCCGAAGTTGTTGGTCCAGGAGCGGATCGAGAAATCGAGCGAGCTTGCGCCGAAGCCGACGAAGATCACCGCTGGCTCGGGCTGCTCCGCGATGCCCGGCGTCGCCCTCGTCACCTCCATCAGCAGCTCGAGCACCTGCTTCGGGTCGCTGCCGTAAGCGACGCCGACGTTGACGTCGATGCGACGGTCCATGTCGCTCAGGGTCCAGTTGATCAGCTTTTCCGAGAGCAGCATGCCGTTGGGTACGACCACGTCGGCGCCCTCGAACGTGCTCACGGTGGTGGCCCGCATGCCGATCTCGCGCACCTTGCCCGACGTGCCGCCCACCTCGATCACGTCGCCCGGCTGGATCGGTCGCTCGAACATCAGGATCAGGCCCGAGACGAAGTTGTTCACGACGTTCTGCAGGCCGAGACCGATACCGACGCCGAGCGCGCCGATGACGATGGCGAGCTGGCCGACCTCGAAGCCGGCGGCAGCGAGTGCGACGAACAGCCCGAGCAGGACCAGTGCGTAGTAGCTGAGCGAGGAGATGCTGTTGCCGACGCCGCGCGGCAGCGACATCTTGGGCAGCACCTCGTCCCGCAGGACCAGACGCACCGTCCTCGCCGCCCAGAATGCGACCCAGACGGAGAACACGAAGAGCAACACCCCGCCGAGCGTGAGCGAGATCTGGCCGAACTTGATCTCGTAGGTGAGAACGCTCGTGACGCCGTCGCGGATGGGCCGGAACAGCCGGAACTCGCTCAACGCGATGAGGAGCCACGTCGCGAAGGCGCCGAAGCGGATCAGGCGGGTGAAGCTCTGCATCAGCGGCCCGACATGCTGGGTCACGATCCGGAAGCGCGACAGTGACCGCCGCGCGAGCAGGAACCGGATCACCGACGCGAGCACCGTCGCGCCTGCGTAGAGCACCAGGCCCACGTAGCCGGTCTCGAGGACGCCGCCGACGAGCATCTCTGCCAGCGAGACGTTGCCGAGGAGGTTGGCAACGACCGCCACCCCGAGCGCCACGATGGCTGCCCAGCCCGCGAGGCGCGCGGCTTTGCGGGACCACGCGAGCGATGTGCCGCCGTCGCGCGGACGACGGCTCCAGAGCACCCACGACAGCAGCACGGTCGACAGCAGCGCGAGGCCGAGCAGGTAGATGCGGTAATGCAGCGAGCTCGCGAGGAACACGAAACTCAGGCGGGACAGCAGATAGAGTCCGGTCGCGATGTACGGCCACGGACCGAGCACCGCATAAACCCCCGGGGGCAGCAGGCGCAGCACCGGAACAAAGGCCACGAGCATGGCGATCTGGTGCAGCAGGATGGGCGCAGAGGGCTCGAACAGCACGACGCTGACCATCATCAGCACGATCCAGGACGAGATCGGCCGGCGCATGACCCGCGTCGAGGCCACGATCTCCGGGTCGTCCGACACGACCTTGCGGCTGCGATAGCTGAGCCACAGCAGCAGGGGCAGCAGGAGCAGGCTGAGTACCGTCTTGCGGAAACGGAAATCGGTCTTGGCGGCGTCGTATTCCTCCAGAAACGCGGCCTCGACCGAGAGGCCGGTCTGGACCGACTTGAGCGCGTCTCCCCCCGCCTGCGGGTCCTTCCAGGCCTTCCAGAGCGGTGGCGAGTCGATCTGCGTGAGCCTGTGATCGTTGTATGCGATGGCCGACGCAACGGCCTTCTGACCGGCGAGGATGCTCGTCTCGAGCGCGTTGGCGCGCTGGCCGAGCCGGATCTGTCGCTCGATCGGCACCGAGACCGCCCTCTCTGCCGCGTCGATGCCGGACCGCACGCTCTGGATCCGGTTCGCAAGCGCGGGAGCCATCCCGGTCGTCTCCGCCGACGCCCGGGTCGCCTCCCACGCCGCGCGACGGCGGGCGAGCTCGGCGGCGTCCTCGGTGTATGGGCTGCTCACCTGCTTCAGGTCGCGGCGCCATTCCTCGAGCTCCCTGCCATAGAACTCCCAGTGCCGATCGAGGCTCTCGAGCCGCATGATCGAGAGCACGTTGAGCTCGTCCCGCTCGAAGCGCTGGCTTTCGCTGAGAACCGACTCAGTCAGCGCGTCGAGCCGCTTCTCGAAGCCGCCTGTGCGGTCGCGTTCCATGCTGCGCTGTACGACGTCGCGAGCGAAGCGCTCGTCGGCATCGGCGCGCATGGCGATGTCGGCCGGAGCGATGACCTCGGGCTCCTGCTTCGCGTCCGGAACCGGAGGTGTCGCATCCTTGCCCGGGGCCGAGGCGGTCCACGACAAAGCAAGCGCGGCAAGAGCCAGGGCCCTGGAACCGATTCGACGACGCATGAACGCTCCGATCCGCTCTCGTCCGAGGGGAGGTGTGAATTGTCTCATTCCTCGCGCTTCCGTCCCAAGGCGCCGCCGGGGCTGCGCAGCGGGATCTGGCAGAATGCGCGCTCCCGGTGGCCCGGCTGGCCGCCTCGCACCCCCCCCCGCAGGGATGTCACGGCCATGCGCGAACTGCTGTCTTCGCTCCTCGACTGGTACCTCGGCGCGCTCGACCAGGGCGGCTACGTGCTGATCGCGCTGCTGATGGCGATGGAGAGTTCCATCGTCCCGCTGCCGAGCGAGTTCGTGATTCCACCCGCCGCATACCTGGCGCACGCGAAAGGCAATCTGTCGCTCACCGGCATCGTGATTGCAGGCGTGATCGGCTCCTGGGTCGGCGCGAGCATCATGTACTGGGCGTCGCGCCTGCTCGGGCGACCACTCCTGATGCGCTACGGCCGCTACGTGCTGATTACGCCCGAGAAGATCGAGCACGCCGAGGCCTGGGCCGCCCACTACGGGACGATGGGTGTATTCATCTCGCGGCTGCTGCCCGTCATCCGCCACCTGATCGGGATTCCGGCCGGCGTCGTGCGCCTCAACTTCTGGTGGTACTCGCTCGCGACGGTCGTCGGCTCGGCGTTGTGGTGCAGCGTACTCGCGTGGGTGGGTGTCACGGCCGGACAGGACGAGGAACTGATGCGCGGCAGCCTGCATCGCATCACGTTGTGGGTCGGCGGCCTGATGCTGTTCCTGGGCGCGCTGTACTACGTCTTCGTGCACCGGCACATGCGACGCTGAGACCGCGGCCGTGTCCGCGCGGAACGACGCAGCCGCCGCTGGCGGCATCGAGCGGCCTCTGCCCGCGCGGCTCGTCGGTCCCGGCGGATTGGCGCGCATCGATTACCGCGCGATCGCCGCACTCGCCCTGCCGCTCATGGTGAACAGCAGCCTGCAGGCGGTGATCAACCTCACCGATACCTGGTTCGTCGGTCACATCTCGACGACCGCCATGGCAGGAATGGCGGCGATTTTCTGGCTCATCTTCTTCTTCGTGATGCTGGTGGGCGGGGTCGGCCTCGCCGTCCAGACCTTCGTGGCCCAGTACGAGGGCAGTGGTCGACGCTGGCGTGCCGGTCACGCAGCCTGGGTGGGATTGTGGGGCGCCGTGGCCACGCTGCCCTTGTTCGCCTTGCTCGGCGGGTTTGGCGAGGCTCTGCTCCGCCCGTTCGGCCTCGAGCCCGAGGTCGAGCGGAATGCCCTCGAGTTCTGGACGCCGCGAATGCTCGGTGCGCCGCTCGGCGTGGCCCTCTGGTCGATCCTCGGCTTCTTCAACGGCATCGCGCGCCCTCGCGTCACGGTCGCGACCACGCTGATCGTCGCAACCGTGAATGCCGCGCTGAACCAGCTGTTCATCTTCCGGCTGGGCTGGGGCATTGCCGGTTCCGCCTGGGCGACGAACGCGAGCATGCTGGTCGGTCTGCTGTTCGCGCTCGGCGTCCTCCTCAGCCCGGAACTGCGGCGCACCTACCGATCGCACCTCACGTGGCGGCCCGACGTGTCCAGCCTGTGGCGCGAGTTCAAGCTCGGCCTGCCGATGGGAGCGATGTACGCTGCAGACCTGTTCGGCATGGCGCTCTTCTCGCTGATGCAGGTACATCTCGGGCGGGTCGACGGAGCCACGACGCAGATCGTGGTGATGCTCACGTCGATCGCCTACCTGCCGGGCGTGGGCCTGGCGCTGGCTGGAACGACACTCGTCGGACAGGCGATCGGGGCCGGGGACCGCGCCTGGGCAAGGCGGCTCGGAAACTCCGTCATTGCGATCACGATGGGTTACATGGGATCGGTCGGCGCGTTGCTCGCGCTGGCGGGACCGTGGGTCATTCCCCTGTTCGTGGAGACCAGCGACCCCCTCGCTGCCGACGTCGTTGCACTCGGAGCCACCCTGCTGTGGATCGCGGCCGGCTACCAGCTCTTCGACGGCATTCAGCGCGCATCGGGTGTCGCACTGCGAGGCGCGGGCGACGTACGCGTGCCGGCGCTGATCTTCCTGGCGTTGTCGTGGGGAATCTTCGTGCCGCTCGCTCACTCGCTGTCGTTCGGGCCGGGCGAGGGCTGGTTCGGTGGACTGCCGCAATTCGGTTACGGCGCCGTGGGCGGCTGGTTCGCGATGCTGGTCTACGTCGTGCTGCTGAGCGCCGCTCTATTCCTGCGTTGGCGGTCGCCACGATGGCAGCAGATCACGATCTGAAAGACCTTCACGCCCGCCACTCAGTCAGTCCCTCGGTCTCGTACATTCGCGCCCAGCTCGGACGCGCACGCACGAGATCGGCGAGACGGCGCAGCGCGGGCCACTCCGTAGCCGGCTTCGGCATGTTGCGCGACCAGCGCATGTACATCGTCGCGAGCAGGTCCACCGCCGAGAATTGCGCGCCGAGCATGTAGGGTCCGCTCGACCGCAGATGGTCGTTCACGATCGCCCAGGCTCGCTCGATCTGCGCGCGCAACGCTTCGCGCACGGCAGGCGTGTGTTCAGCCGCTCCGAGGTCCGGAGGGTAGAACCACTGCCGGTACACTGCCCCGAGGGCGCTCGCATAGAACACCATCCACTGGTACCACGCGGCGCGCAGCTCGCCGCCCGGTGGCGGGGCAAGACTGGCCTCCGGATGACGCTCGGCGAGGATCATCACGAGTGCCGCCGACTCGAAGTACGGCCGGCCGTCGATGACCAGCGTGGGCACCTGGCCCCGCGGATTGAGTCGCAGGTATTCCGGGCTGTGCTGCGCGTCCTCGTCGAAGTCGACCCGCTCGAGACGATGCTGCACATCGAGTTCGAGCAGCATGAGGTGCACAGCGAGGCTGGCCGTGCCAGGGGAGTAGTAGAGGGTATACATGATGTCGATTCTCGCTCGTGCGTCGGTAGACGGAAAGCCACAGCGACCCGTCCGACCGAGGGAGAGAGCTTGCAGAGTCCATACCGACGCCGCGGAATCGGTCGACCCTCCACCCGCGTGTCGCGCCTGTACTGCGCCGGGACGTGCGTCCGGCGCGACGAACGCCGCCCCCGCGTCGATCGACTTCGCTGGTGCACCGGTATCGTGTCCCCGCCCGGCGTCCGGTCCGCCGGGGGGAGCGTGACCGATGAAGTCGGTGCGGGTACTCGCTACGCTCGTCATAGTCTGGTCGCCGGTTCAGGCACAGTCGACATTCCACGCGAACTCCGCACGCACCGGCGTGTATCCCTCGTCGGGACCCGGGAGCACACCAGTCGTGAAGTGGACCTTCCGTACGGCCGGCCCGATCGTGACCACGCCCGCGATCGACGCCGGTGTCGTCTACGTCGGCAGCCTGAGCAGCCACCTCCATGCAGTCGACCAGACGACGGGCGCGGAAAAGTGGAACTTCAAGTCGCGCCTGCCGATCGCCTCCTCTCCGGCCGTCGCGGACGGTATGGTCTACTTCGTGTCGTCCGCCGGGTCCCTCGCGGCGCTCGACGCCGCCACGGGACAGCCCTGCTGGGTCTTCGCGACGGAGTACGAACGCCGCTTCGAGGCGAGGAACCTGCACGGATACCCGTCGGCCGCCCAGACGATTCCCGACGCCTGGGACGTCTTCACGTCGTCACCCGCCGTCGTGAACGGTCGGGTCTTCTTCGGCAGCGGCGACGGCAACGTCTACGCGGTGGACGCGAAGAGCGGCATTCTGCAGTGGAAATCCGCGACCGGGGACGTGGTGCACGCCTCGCCCGCAGTCGCGAGCGGGACAGTTTTCATCGGGAGCTGGGACGGTCGGCTGTATGCGCTGGACGCCGAAAGCGGCCAACTGAGGTGGGCATTCGAGGCGGGCAAGGACCCGGTGATCCGCAACCAGGTCGGTTTCCAGTCGTCGCCGGCCGTCGTCGACGGGACTGTTTACGTCGGCTGCCGCGACGCGCACGTCTACCCCATCGACGCGGCAACCGGCCGCAGGAAATGGGACTACCCGACCAGCAAGTCCTGGGTAAACACCACACCTGCGGTGCGCGACGGCGTCGTCTACGTCGGAACATCCGACAGCGCGCGTTTCATCGCCCTCGACGCACGTACCGGACGCCTCCGGTGCAACTTCGACGCCCGGGCTTATGTCTTCTCCTCGCCCGCGCTCGCCGGCGACCTCGCCTATTTCGGCAGCCACAATGGCCGGCTCTACGCCGTGGACACGAGATCGGGCGTGCTCGCCCGGGAATTCCGGACCGAAGCTTCGAAGCGCGACCCGATGAAGCTGCTCGACGCCGACGGACGCCTGGTCCCGGAGTCGTTCGCGCCCGTGTTCGGCGACTTCCAGGACATGTACATCGACTTCTTCCGCTTCGTGTCCGTGGGCGCGATCCTGGGCTCGCCGGCGATCGACGACGGCGTGGTCTATGTCGGCAGCACCGACGGCAATCTCTACGCGCTCGGGTAGCCGAGGGTCGGGAGCAGCCGCCTGCGGAAGAGCGCGGCACGATTTCGGCTAGAATGTGCGCTCCAGACCGACCGAACCACGCAACGCCATGCCGACCTACGACTACCTCTGCCCGGCCAACGGCCGGGTCATCGAAGTGAGCCACAAGATCGCCGAGCAGCTCGCCACCTGGGGCGACCTTTGCCGCAAGGCCGGCATCCCGCTGGACGGCACGCCGGGAAACGCGAAGGTCGAACGGCTCATCACCGGTGGCAACGTGCTCACGGGCGCGCTTGGCAGCAAGTACGAGCGCCCCTGCGACAGCGGCCCCTGCGGCGCACCGCAGTGCGGCGGGGGCGGCTGCGCGTTCGAGTAGGTCCCACCCCGCGGCCGCCGGTCACAGACCAGTCAACGCTTGGCTTCTCCTCCCCGGATCGGCTTCGTCTCCCTGGGCTGCCCCAAGGCGCTGGTGGACTCGGAGCGCATTCTCACGCGCCTGCGAGCTGAAGGCTACGACGTCGTCGGCACGTACGAGGACGCCAACCTCGTCGTCGTCAACACCTGTGGCTTCATCGACGACGCCGTGCACGAGTCGCTCGAGGCCATCGGCGAGGCGCTTGCCCGCAACGGCAGGGTGATCGTCACGGGCTGCCTCGGCGCAAGACCCGAGACGATCACCGAGCGCCACCCGAGCGTACTCAAGGTAACCGGGCCGCACGCGTACGAGGAAGTCGTCAGCGCAGTGCACGAGCAGCTGGCGCCGCTGCACGATCCCTTCGTGGATCTCGTTCCACCGCAGGGCATCCGCCTCACACCGCGGCACTACGCGTATCTCAAGATCTCCGAAGGCTGCAACCACCGTTGCACCTTCTGCGTCATCCCGTCGCTGCGCGGCGACCTCGCGAGCCGCCCAATCGGCGAGGTGATGCTCGAGGCTGAGCGCCTCGTGCAGGCGGGAGTGAAGGAACTGCTGGTGATCTCGCAGGACACGAGCGCTTACGGCGCCGACCTGCGCTACTCCACTGGCTTCTGGGGCGGCAAGCCAGTGAAGGCCCGCTTCACGGATCTCGTCCGCTCGCTCGGCTCGCTCGGTGCGTGGGTACGGCTGCATTACGTCTATCCGTATCCGCACGTGGACGAAGTCATCCCGCTCATGGCCGAGGGCAGGGTGCTGCCGTACCTCGATGTGCCGTTCCAGCACGGCAGCCCGCGCGTCCTCAGACTGATGAAGCGACCGGCGCACGCCGAGGACACCCTGGCTCGCATCCGGGCGTGGCGCAGCGTCTGCCCCGACCTCGCGATCCGCAGCACGTTCATCGTCGGCTTTCCGGGCGAGACGGAGCAGGACTTCGGGCTGCTGCTCGACTGGCTGCGCGAAGCCCGGCTCGACCGCGTCGGCTGCTTCAAGTACTCGCCGGTGGCCGGCGCCGCAGCGAACGACCTTTCGGACCCCGTGCCGGAGGAGGTGAAGCAGGAACGCCACGACCGGTTCATGGAACTTGCCGCGGCAATCAGTGCCGAGAAGCTCGCCGCGAAGGTCGGGCGTCGCATGCGCGTGCTCGTGGACGCGGTCGGCGAAGAGGCCGCGATCGCCCGCTCCACCGCCGACGCTCCGGAAATCGACGGCGTCGTCCGCATAATCAAGGCGGGCAGGCTCGCGCCGGGCGACTGGGCCGACGTGGAGATCACGGGTGCCGACGCCTACGACCTGACTGCAAGAATTTCGCGCCGGCACTGACCGGTACCGCTTCGAGAAGCCGTCCATGGTTCGTCCGTCCGCTCACATACTGCCGGCCGCCGCGTCGCTGCTCGCCTGCTTCGCCGTCGCGGCGCAGACCACACCGCCCTCCGTCGCCGGCCCTGCGCCCGCGGTCGTCGCTCCTGCGCAGCAGGACCACCCGCTTGCCGAGGCGATCCGCGAGCGCGTGGATCACCTGCGCTATGAGCGCGAGCACAACGCTGGCGACCACGAGATTCGCGGCGCCCGAATCATCATGGGCGAAGGCGTGGCCCGGTACTACGAGGCAGAGCAGTTCCAGCCGCGCTGGCAGGATCCCGCCCGGCTCGAGGAGCTGATCGGGGCCATCGTGGACATGCAGTACGACGGGCTCGACCCGGCCGACTATCACCTCGCGGTACTGCAGTCCTTCGACACGGACGTTCGAGGCGGCCGGGCGCTCGCTCTAGGCGACCAGGCCGACCTCGAGATCCTCGCCACGGACGCGATGATGCTGTCTTTGTATCACCTCTACCTCGGCAAGGTCGACCCCGAGCAGCTGAGTTCGCAGTGGAATTTCTCCTCGCGCCCCGTGGACCGCGAGCGAGGCTTCGAGCGCTTCCGCCAGGCGCTCGCCGCCGGGCAGATCGAGACGACCTTCGACCGCGCCCGGCCGCAGCATGCGTGGTACCAGCGCGGCCGCGAGCGACTGAAGGAGTATCGGGCGATCCAGGCCGCGGGTGGCTGGTCGCCGATCAGCGCCGGCCCGACGCTGAAGCCCGGCATGAGCGACCCGCGCGTTCCCGCGCTGCGCAACCGCCTGCGCGTCACGCACGACCTCGCCGTCGACGCGCCCGAGACCTACCCGCCTTCGCTGGAATACGACGCCGAGCTCGAGGCGGCGGTCAGGCGCTTCCAGGGACGCCACGGACTCACGGCCGACGGCGCGGTCGGGCCGGGCACACTCGCGGCGCTGAACGTGCCGGTCGCGGCGCGCATCGACCAGATCCGCGTCAACCTGGAGCGGGCGCGCTGGGTGATGCACGAGCTCACCGGTGAGTTCGTACTGGTGGACGTCGCGGGCTTCTACGTCTCCTACTTCCGCGATGACGAGCCGATCTGGACCTCGAAGGCGATCGTCGGCCGCCCCTATCGCGAGACGCCCATATTCAAGTCGGAAATCACCTACGTGGTGTTCAACCCGACCTGGACCATCCCGCCCGGCATTCTGGTCAAGGACAAGCTGCCGGTCATCAAGCGCGATCCCGGTTACCTGAAGCGCAACAACATCCGCGTCATCGACTCGAGCGGCCGCGAGGTGAGTCCCTACGCCGTCAACTGGCAACGCTACGGCGCGGGCAACCTGCCGCCCTACCAGCTGCGCCAGGACCCCGGCGAGGACAACGCGCTCGGCCGCGTGAAGATCATGTTCCCGAACCCGTACCTGGTGTACCTGCACGACACGCCGACCAAGTCGCTGTTCGACAAGGACGAGCGCACGTTCAGCTCGGGCTGTATCCGTGTGCAGAAGGCCTTCGAGCTGGCGGAGCTCGTGCTGAACGATCCGGCGCGCTGGAACCAGGCGACGATGCAGGAAGCCGTCGCCTCGAAGAAGATGCAGACCGTCAACCTGGCGAAACCGGTGACGGTGATGCTGCTCTACTGGACCGCGCAGCCGACGCCGGACGGGCAGGTCGTCTTCCGGCACGACGTATACGGCCGCGATCCGGCGACGCTCGCGGCGTTGAACAGCGACTTCCGGCGGCCGGAGTAGTGCGCTTCGACACGACGGACGTCGCGCTGGCTGCCTTTCCGGCGACCGCCGCGGCGTGAGTGGGCCTCCTTGGCCCGGCGGCATGAACGCCGACTTCGTCGATACCGTCCGTATCCTCACGCCTGCCTGTCACGCGATGGTTTCCGGCGCGGCCGGTTCTGTCATTCACTGCGACGGCGGAAGTCGCGACAGCCAACGAGTACGAGGCCCGGGCCACCGATTACGCGGCGTTGAATGCCGAGCTCTCGGCCGAGCTGGATGCGGCCAACGCGCAGAACCAGACTCTGCAGGACCAGCTCAAGGTCACGATCGAGAATTCGATCCTCTTCCCAGAGGGAGGATGGCAGTTGAATGCGAGCGGGCCGAGCACCCTGAAGAAGATCGCGCCGACAACGTCGTCGAGTTCCTGGTGAAGAACGGCGTGCCGGATACCGCCATCTCCGCCCAGGGCTTCGGTGAGCAGCGCCCCGTGGCCAGCAACGACACGCCGCAGGGCCGGGCGCAGAACCGCCGCGTCGAGATCATCATCAAGAGCGCCACCCTGCAGTGACGACCGGCCGGGGCCATGCCCGGGGACCGGCACGGAAAAAGAAGGCCGGCGGGCTCAATGCGCCGCCGGCCAATTTCACGCAGGAGGAAACCTTTCCAGAGAACTCCGTCGCTCAGGCACCGCCATCCGTGCGTATCAGCATCACGCGCCGGTTGAGCTGCCGTCCTTCCGCGGTGGCGTTGTCGGCCACGGGATCCGCCTCACCCTTGCCGATCGTGCGCATGCGCGAGGGGCTGATGCCTCGCGAGGCGAGGTAGTCGAACACGGACTTGGCGCGCCGGTCCGAGAGCGCAAGGTTGTAGGCCTCGGTGCCGATCGAGTCGGTGTGTCCCTCGATCAGTGCCGTAACTTCCGGTAGATCGTTCATGAACTTCACGACCCGCTCGAGTTCGGTGATCGACTCGGGGCGCAGTTCCGCGCTGTCGAAGTCGAAATAGACCGCAAGGCGCGAAACCAGGCTGCAGCCGTACTGGTCCACCTTGTCGCCCGCAGGCGTGTTCGGGCAGCGATCGTCGGCATCGCAGACGCCATCGCCGTCGGCGTCCGGGCAGGCGGCGGGCGCTGCCTCGGGCGCGGCCGCTGCGACCGGCGCGGCAACCGGAGCCGGCGTCTCGTACTTCGGCGTTTCGCGTCCACCGAAGCGATAGCCGACCATCAGGCCGACGCCGAGCGGATTGATGTCCAGCGTGCCGAAGTCCCGCTGGCTGCCGCTGAGCTTCACCTCGCTCTCGATGTACAGCCAGCGCAGGTCGAGCGTGGCAAACCAGTTACGCGTGATGCCGAAATCCACGCCTCCCACGAGTCCCATCCCGACCGAATCCCCCAGGTTGAGATCGTCCGGCGTCTGGTCGAAGAAGGTCGTGACGTTGATGCCCGCGCCGAGATACGGCCGGACGCGGTCGCTCGCTTTCCGGAAGTAATAGATGGCACTCAGCATCGGCGGCACCTGGCTTGCTTCCGCGTCGAATCCGGCGACCGTGCCATTGCCCTTGACCTTGATGTCGTGCTGGAACGGGGCGGAGCCGAACAGCTCGACTGCCCAGTGGTCGCTCATCATGTAGCTCACGCTGAACGTGAAGCTGATGGCGTCGTCGACCGTGACGTCCTGCTTGCCGAAACCGAAATCCACCGAGCCGTTCGACGACTTCGGCATCAGGTAGGTCGCACCGCCTTTCAGTAACCAGTCGTAGTCCTGCGCGGCGGCGCCAAAGGCGAAGAGCGTCCCGGCGGCGAGCCAGGCGAGAAGTACCGATTTCCTCATGTGTGCTCCCCGAGCGCCCTCGGCCTCGACCGGCGGCGGCCGGTCGCCGGCGCTCATGCGCCCCATATGGTCGCAGTTTCCACGACCTGCGGGAACAGCAGGGCCGTGGATCACACGGATTACTGTAAGTAACTATGCGGGGCCCGGCCGACCGCCACGACGTGGACGCGCGCCGGCCCGACGCCGTCAGCCGTGGTGGTGGTGACCACCCGGCCCGTGAACGTGCCCGTGCTCGATCTCCTCGGCGGTCGCGTCACGCACTTCCGTCACCTCGACGTCGAAGTTGAGCACCTCGCCGGCGAGCGGGTGGTTCGCGTCCACCGTCACCATGTCGCCCTGGATATGGGTCACGGTCACCACGCGGGCGTGGCCGCCGGCGGTCTGCGCATGAAACTGCATGCCGGGCTGTACCTTGGCGCCGCCGAACTGCCGGCGCGGCACCTGCTGCACGAGCGTCTCGTCACGCGCGCCGTACCCCTCGGCTGGCTCGACGCGGACGGCAAGCCGGTCGCCTGCCTGCCTGCCTTCGAGCGCTTTCTCGAGACCCGCGATGATGTTGCCCTGTCCGTGCATGTAGGCGAGCGGGTCACCGCCTGACGAGGAATCGAGCACCTTGCCCGCGTCGTCGGTGAGCGTGTAGTGGATGAGAACGACCTTGTCCTGCGCGATGAGCATGCGATTTCTCCGGAACCCGTGCGGCGGGATCAGACCGGCCGGCCGGCGTTGAGACGCAGCCAGCCACGGGCGACGCGGTAGATGATCCAGATGCCGACGATGAAGGCGCCGATGATCCAGGTGACGAAGCCCAGGCCGAGCAGCAGCACGAGCGGCGCCGAGAACAGCCCGATCAGGAGGAACGCGGCCAGTGCCAGCCAGAACGTGCGCAGCTGCCAGCTGAAGTGCGACTCGAGCCAGGTGCCGCGTGCCTCGTCCCGCTTGAGGTAATTCATCACCACCGCGATGATCGACGGGATGCCGAACACGAACTGCCCGACGATGGTCGCGGCTGTGAATACGCCCATCAGCGCGCTCGCTGAATGGAGCGCATACATCCAGTGTGTATAGCTGATCAGCGAGGGGAGCGGGGCGGTTCCGGCTTGCGTACCAGCCGCGGGATTCGATTCGGCCATCGGTGATTCCTCTGCGGGGCGATCGGTTCGTGTTGTCCGCTGCGCCTGCGCGCGAACGGGAGACCGCGGCGGACCTTTCGGCCCGGACGCGAAGTATGCCAGATCGTCTGCGATCTGCCGGGGCGCGCCACGCCCAGGGCGGGAAACCCGCCGAACGCCGGGTGGCCGTGCACGGCGGGACTCTGTGCGACCGGTGCGGACCGCTGACCGGCGTATGCTTCCCTTCGGACCGTACTGGGGGGTTTGCATGATCAGCACGTTGAGAACGCGCCTGTCCCTACGACGGGCATTGATCGAGCGCGCCTGGCGCGCGGCCGTGCTGCTGCTGGCAATGTCACAGGCAAGCGCGGCCGCGGAGGTGCCGGACGCCGCGCAATCCGACCCCGTTACGCTCGGCTGGATGGTCGGCTTCCCGCCGCCCGCCGACAGGACGATCCGCCAGTCGGACGGCAGTTTCTACAGATTCCCGCAGCTCAGGTGGTCGCTCACGCACTGGCGGGAGATCTTCCCGACGCGCAACGTCTCACGCGGGACCGGCCCACTCGCCACACTGCCCGCCGGGAAGCCCGCCGAACTGGACGCCCTCACCTTCCATCCGATCGGCAGCGACCAGACGATGACCTGGGCCGAGTCTCTCGGCGCAAATTACACCGACGGCATCGTGGTGCTGCATCGCGGGCGCGTAGTCTACGAGAAGTACTCGCCGTCGCTCGCCGCCGACCGACAGCACATCGCGTTCTCCGTGACGAAGTCGTTCACGGGCACGCTCGCGGCGCTGCTCGTCGCCGAAGGCAAGCTCGACCCGAACGCCACCGTCGCTCGTTACATCCCCGAGCTCGGGGACAGTGCTTTCGGCGACGCCACCGTGCAGCAGGTGCTCGACATGACGACGGCGCTCGACTACTCGGAGGACTACGCCGACCCGAA
>Ga0114938_1001541_pt1 | contig 15461 bp, 12 predicted proteins | sample AshMeaBigSpring_FD_88675 | JGI IMG/M metagenome (GOLD analysis project Ga0114938, IMG submission 88675) | Groundwater microbial communities from Big Spring, Nevada to study Microbial Dark Matter (Phase II) - Ash Meadows Big Spring | ecosystem: Environmental > Aquatic > Deep subsurface >...
ACCATCAATGCGCTTGCTATTTGTTTAAATGCAAATCGATTTGGAGAGTTGGTAGACCCCTTTGGCGGTTTAACTGATTTGAAGAATTTTGTGATTCGTACCCCGCTTAATCCAGATATCACCTTTTCGGACGATCCACTTCGCATGATGCGTGGCATACGTTTCTCGGCTCAGTTGGGCTTTTTTCTAGAGGAAAATACCTACGATGCCATTGCTCGAAACAAAGAGCGTATAGCTATTATTTCTAAAGAGCGAATTGCTGATGAATTAAATAAGATAATGCTTTCGCGCAAGCCTTCGGTAGGTTTTATATTGCTTGAAAAGACAGGGCTACTTGAACTTATATTTCCTGAACTTTTAGCACTCAAAGGTGCTGAAACAAAGGATGGGGTGGGGCATAAGGATAATTTTTATCATACGCTAGCTGTGTTAGATGGTCTTTGTCAATACACCGATAACTTGTGGTTGCGTTGGTCAGCTTTGTTACACGATATAGGTAAGCCACGCACGAAACGTTTTGATAAACGGTTGGGTTGGACTTTTCACAATCACAATTATGTGGGTGAGAAAATGATTCCTGAAATTTTTCGTCGCTTAAAACTACCTACCAATGATAAGATGAAGTTTGTGCAAAAAATGGTTTCGTTGCACATGCGCCCCATCGTTTTGAGCGAAGATGAAGTGACCGATTCGGCAATTCGACGCTTGCTTTTTGATGCTGGTGATGATATTGAAGAATTAATGATGCTTTGCGAAGCAGATATTACATCTAAAAATCAAGAAAAAGTAAAACGATACCGAGCCAATTTCCAACTTGTTCGACAAAAACTCAAAGAGATAGAGGAGAAGGATCGTGTGCGGAATTTTCAACCACCTATCAGTGGACAAGAAATAATGGATACATTCAATTTACCAGCCTGTGCTACTGTAGGTGACATCAAGATGAAAATTAAGGATGCTATATTGGATGGTATTATTCCAAATGAATATGAAGCTGCTCAAAAACACATGCAACAAATAGCAAAAGAAATGGGACTCATTTGAGCCCCATTTCTTTTATATACACTATTGATGATGTTTAAAACAAACTCCACGCTACAGTTAAACCAGCCATTACGATCGACACCATACTCATTAACTTGATAAGGATGTTTAACGATGGACCCGATGTATCTTTAAACGGATCGCCTACGGTGTCGCCTACTACAGTTGCTTTGTGATTGTCGGAGCCTTTGCCACCTAAGTTACCTTCTTCGATGTATTTTTTAGCATTATCCCATGCACCACCTGCATTTGCCATAAATACAGCCAATACAAAACCGGTGCTCAAACCTCCAATCAATAATCCTAAAACGCCAGCCACACCAAATAAACTACCTACTAATACGGGAGTTATAATAGCTAAAATTGATGGGAATAACATTTCACGTTGTGCTCCTTTGGTTGATATTGCTACACAACGAGCATAGTCGGGTTCAGCTGTACCTTCCATAATACCCACTATTTCGCGGAACTGACGACGTACTTCTTCAACCATGCTTTGTGCGGCACGACCGACCGCATTCATCGTTAAACCACAAAACACAAAGGCCATCATAGCACCAATAAAAATTCCAACTAATACAATTGGGTTCATAAGTGTCACGTTGTAGTATTCCATAAAATCTTCGAACGACGACATTTTAATTTGTTGAATCGTTAGTATTTCAGTTCCAACGCGAGCTAAACCATCCGTCGAAGCATGTGCAATACGTTCAAGTGCGATTTTAATCTCTTCGATGTACGATGCGAGTAAGGCCAACGCTGTTAATGCTGCCGAACCTATAGCAAAGCCTTTACCTGTGGCAGCTGTGGTGTTTCCTAGAGCATCGAGTGCATCGGTGCGTTGACGAACTTCCTTAGGTAAACCACTCATTTCAGCATTACCACCTGCATTGTCGGCTATTGGTCCGTAGGCATCTGTAGCTAAGGTGATGCCTAAGGTCGATAACATACCCACTGCTGCGATGCCTATTCCATATAAACCGATAGAAAGATTAGCTGTGTAGGTCATATTCAATACATCAAATTGCGCTGCCATAAATGCAAGTACAATTGCAAATGAGATTGTTATAACAGGTATGGCAGTAGAAATCATACCAAGTCCGAGACCTGAAATAATTACCGTTGCTGGTCCAGTTTGTGAACTCTCGGCTACTTTCTGTGTAGGGCGATAGCTCTGTGAGGTATAATACTCAGTAGCTTGTCCAATGATTATTCCAGCTGTTAATCCAACAATAACTGATAATGAAATGCCAGCCCAGTTTTCAATTCCTAAAGCCCATAGAATAACAAAAGTAGAAATGGCAATTAAAGCTGAACTCACATTTACGCCTAATCCAAGTGCACCAAGTAGGCTTTTCATGCTGGCATTTTCTTTGGTTTTTACCAAGAATATCCCAATAATTGACAAAGCAACACCTACAGCAGCAATAATCATCGGTGCAAATACAGCTTTCAATTGCATGCTCTCGTTTGCAATAAAGGCCGAAGCTCCAAGAGCAGCAGTTGCTAAAATCGATCCTGCATACGATTCGTACAAATCGGCACCCATACCAGCTACATCACCTACATTATCGCCCACATTGTCGGCAATAGTTGCAGGGTTGCGCGGGTCATCTTCGGGTATTCCAGCTTCCACTTTACCTACTAAGTCGGCCCCTACGTCGGCTGCTTTGGTATAAATACCTCCGCCCACACGTGCAAAAAGCGCTTGTGTTGATGCTCCCATACCAAAAGTAAGCATCGTAGTGGTAATGTAAATTAGTTTGTTGTGATCGGTGCCATCTACAAAGTAGTCAAGGATAAGATACCAAGCCGAAATATCGAGAAGTGCTAGTCCAACAACGGTAAGACCCATTACGGCTCCTGAGCGGAACGCTACTGTAAGTCCTTTGTTGAGTGACTCTTGAGCTGCAAATGCAGTGCGAGCCGAAGCATAAGTAGCCGTTTTCATTCCAAAAAAACCAGCTAAACCCGAAAAGAAACCACCGGTAAGAAAAGCAAAAGGTACCCAGGCATTTTGAAGATCAAAATAGGCCATTACGGCAAAAATGAGTGCGAGAACAACAAACACAATCGTTACTACTTTGTATTGTTGTTTGAGGTAAGCCATTGCACCTTTACGAACATGAAGTGCAATTTTTTTCATCAAGTCAGTGCCTTCGCTTTCGGCCATCATTTGTTTGAAAAAATAATAGGCAAAACCTAGTGCCACTATTGCTGCAATGGGCACCAAATAAAAAATGTTTTCCATAAGCATTAAATTGAAAGAGAATTAATATATTAGATGAATTAAGTACAAAATGTAACTAACCAATCAACTTCATAACAACGAACCATTGAATTGATTCGTAGTTGCAAATAATATCCTCAAAAATTAATCTGTAAGTGGTTAACAAAGTTCTTACAGCTATGAAAACGTAATATCAAAATGTTTGAATCAGTCTTTAACTAATTCAATGTATTCTTTTAAAATTGAAAGAGAGTAATCGCCAGCATGCTGATTTACAAAGCCAATGGCCGATGCGTGTGCTTCCTCGTCGGCCGTATCGGAAATTACACGAACAACGATCAAAGGCACTCCATAATCGTCACAAACCTGCGCTACTGCTGCACCTTCCATCTCGGCACAAACCACCGATGGTAAGTTTTTTATTAATGCATTTTTCATTTCGGTACTCGAAATAAATAAGTCGCCACTGGCAATGTCACCTGTCAATAATTTAGGATATAGGATGTTTTGCTCGCTTAGCACTTTTCGAAATTCTTTATCATTTTTCAAGAAGTTGTGAACGGCTTTTTTCATTGTGTCCACATTTTGCTGCGGCACTTCAAACGATGTTTTACCAGTCAACGGTATTTCGAAACGACGCATCAGTGGTCGTGCATCCATATCGTGTTGAAAAAGTCGTTGTGCAATAACAATATCACCTACATTTAAATCGGGCGAAATACCGCCTGCAATGCCAGTAAACACAATTCGATCTACTTTAAACTCAAGTATCATGTTGGTAGCGGTTGTAGCTGCGGCAACCTTTCCCCAGCGGGAAAAAACGGCTACTACATCTTGTCCGTAAAGCTGACCTTTGTAGTAAAGCCTGCTGCCACATTCAATAATTTCTTTGTTTGTAATGGCGCCAATTATTTTGTCCATTTCCTCGGGCATTGCGCCCATTAGTCCTAGTAACATATTTATGAGTTTATGTTTTGAATACGTTGATACAAAGTAGGGTGCGAATAGTGGAAAAATACATATGCTGGATGCGGCATCAAGTTGCTTAAGGATGTTGACGAGAGACTTTTAAGTCCAGAAATAAGCTGTTCGCCTAAACCATAGGAAGCTGCATACCGATCGGCTTGGTATTCGTATTTTCGTGATAATTGATTGTTAAATAAATCGAGTAGAAGCGATGCTGGCGAATAAATAATGCCAAATGCCAATACATTTAAGTGAAAATTGGCAGTTGTACCACCTAGAGCTTGTGCCAGTGCGTCGCTTTTTAATATCAGACCTAATAAATAAAAAAGTAGGAGTGTAGTTGGGAGCGATAAAAGCATGTTTTTTAGCGTATGCTTGTGTTTGTAATGACCCACTTCGTGTGCAAGAACTGCAACTATTTCGTCGGTCGATAGTTTGTCCATCAATGTGTCGTACAGTACGATGCGCTTTTTAGGGCCAAATCCAGTAAAATAAGCATTGGCTTTAGTCGATCGTTTTGAACCATCAATTACATAAATATTTGTTAGTTTAAAATTGCTTTTTTGCGCAAATTTCTCAATTTCGGTTCGTAATTCACCTTCGGGGAGTGGTGTTTGTTTGTTAAATAGCGGAACGATAAGTTCGGAGTAAAACAGGCTCATAAATAAACTGAAGGCAGTAACCACTGCAAAAGCAATGAGCCAAAAGTATTGCGCCGAGAAATTATAAATGCTGATAATTAAATACAAAAGCCCTCCACCGAGTACAAGCGTTAATAAATATCCTTTTAATTTATCGAAAATAAAAATTTTTGGCGTAACTTTGTTGAATCCAAAGCGTTGCTCAATTACAAATGTGTCGTAGCAATCGAATGGGATGCTTAATAGGTCGTTGGCAAGAAATAGAAGGCCGAAAAAAGCCAATGAACGTAAAATTTCATTGCTAATAAGTGGTGTTAAAGCGGCATCGAGCCAACCGAAACCACCCAAGGCATACATGCCAAAGGTTAATACGAAGCTGAATGTGGAGCTAAGCATTCCAAAACGTGAGTTTGTACGGAAGTATTCTTGTTGCTTGTTGTATTTTTCGGTATCGTAAATGTCAGCTAAAATAGATGGAAGTACAAGTTTTGAGTGTTTAATGTTTAAGTATGATAGTATTCGCTCAAGACCAAAATCGGCAATGAGTATCAGTAGAATAGTGAGGAAAAGATATTGATGCATGCTATTAAGTTAAGAGTTGTTCAACTAATTATTGAACGTACAAATATATAAAATAAGTTTAATATAAAAATGATATTCATAGATATTGTTCAAAATTAAATATACTGATGAAGCTATATACAATTGTTTTCTTATTTCTATTGTCAATTATTTTTATAGTTGATTATATGCAGTTTAAGAATAAAAGTAATCGAACAAAGATTCAGAAACTGCTTTTTTACCTACCTACTATTTTTTATGTGTTTTATTTCACTGCCGTAAAAATTGTGGGGCCTCAACTAACTGATTATCGGGTCAATTTTTATCTAATGTGGATAAATCTTAGCTTTTTTATGGTGTATATTCCGCGTGCAGTTATTCTACTTTTTGAGTATCTAAAAACAAAAGCGAAAGCACACTCTGATGCTTTACAACGAGTACGTAACTTAGTGCTAGGGGCTTTTGTGATTGTTATGTTGGTCAGTGCTTTTTACACTACCCGACGTTTAGAAGTTGAAAAAGCAACTATAGAATTTCAACACTTGCCTGCCGGTTTTGAATCTTATAAAATAGTACAATTATCTGATATTCATCTCGGATCGCGACTTTACGACAAGGAGTTTTATGCCAATTTGGTGCAGCTTGTAAATGCACAAAATGCTGACATAATTGTTTTTACGGGTGATATGGTGAATAATTTTGCCGAAGAGATGATTGGTTTTGATGTTGTGTTCAAACAATTAAAGGCCAAAGATGGTAAATTTGCTGTGCTAGGAAATCATGATTCGGGCGATTATTCGGAGTGGAAAAATAAAGATGACAAAGCTAAGAACCTCCAAGGAATAAAAGATGGACTAGCGCTGTTTGGGTTTGAGTTGTTGGACAATAAACATGTTATTATAACTAAAAATGGAGATCGATTAGCGTTGGTTGGAGTGGGTCATTTTCATAAAAATAAAGCGCGAGATCTAGCTGATTTAGCACGAGCAACTGCTGGGCTTGAAGCTGATATGTTTAAAATTTTACTAAGTCACAATCCTGATCACTGGGAGCGAGGGGTAGAAGCTGATTCGACTATTCGTTTAACTTTATCAGGGCATACGCATGCTGGGCAGTTGGGGGTTGATTTGTTTGGTAAAATATATTCGCCCGTGGGCTTAATTTACAATCATTACAATGGTTTATATGTTCGGAATAATCAACAACTTTATGTATCGCATGGTTTGGGTTATATTGGTTTGCCTATCATGCTTGGTGTTCGACCTGAAATTAATGTTATTACTTTAAAATCATCTAATTTATGAAATCATATTTTTATAGAAAAACCGTTTTTCCACTTTTAATTGCTTACCTATTATTGCTTGTTTCGTGTCACAACAAGCAATCGAACGTTATTAAAATTGGTGTTTTGCAAGGGCCAACTCTAGTTAGTTTTTTGCATATGATGAATAATCCTCCTGTTATTGATGGTAAAAAAATTGAATTTGTACTCAAAGATGATCCGCAGCAAATACAGGCTTTAATGCTTAAAGATGAACTGGATTTTGCAGTGTTACCTACTGTGATGGCAGCTAATTTGTACAACAAAGGCTTGGATTATCGAGTGGTGGCTTGCCCTGTGTGGGGAACCTTGTATATGTTGAGTACAAATGCGAAACTTTCATCGATTGACCAACTTACGGGCCGTTCGGTAGCTGTGTTTGGTCAGGGTGCTACGCCCGATGTGCTTTTGCAACGCTTTGTGCAACGAAATAGACTTGCTAATGTTCGTATTGATTACACGTTTACGAATAATAATGATTTAGCAATGGCATTGTTAAATAAGCGTGTTGAGTTGGCTGTTGTGTCGGAACCGATGGTTAGTTTGTTGATGCAAAAAGATAGTTCGGTTCAATTGATAGCTAAAGTCGATTGTGAGGCTTATTTGAATAATTCGGACAAAGATATTTTTGTGCAAACAGCATTTATTGTACGTAATAAGTTTGCTGTGGAATATCCTACAACTATGAAAATGATCTGCGATTCTTATTCGGCTAGTTGTAATAGTGTAAATACAGATCCGGATAAAACAGCCGATTTGATGCTCGAAAAGCAGATTGTTCCTACTAAATCGACAGCACTTGCTTCACTTCCATTGTGCAATATTCAATATGTTGCTGCATTTTCCATCAATCAGGAAATAAATAAATACTTGCAAATTTTTCAACAAACCAAGCCCGAGGCAATAGGTGGGCAGATTCCTGATCGAAATTTTATTTATCAACCTCAGTAATTAGCACGTGAAAAACAAACAAATAGCTCCAATTATTTTATCCATTGCAAGCATTTTGTGTGCTTGGCAACTATTGGCATGGTGGGTTAATCATCCCAATATTTTCCCAACTGTGGATAAATTGGTGCTCGAAACCTTGCGTTTGTTTGCTGATGTAGCTATTTATAAGGCACTTTTTTATACCATATTACGTGGGCTTGTTGGCTTTGCGGTAGCGTTTGTGTTTGCATTTGCTACAGGTAGTTTGGCTGCTTTTAGCTCGTTTTGGAGTGCGTTTTTTCAACCTTTGGTGGTTGTTATCCGATCGGTGCCTATTATCTCAATCGTATTGGTAGCTTTGCTTTGGTTTTCGCCAACTCAACTTCCTGTGTTTATTGCGTTTTTAACTATGTTTCCTGTGTTGCATCAAGCGGTATCTACAGCTTTCAAACAGGTTGATAGGTCTTTGATTGAAATGTCGAAGGTTTTTGGCTATAGTTCAACTCAAACCTTTTTGAATATTCATTTGCCAATTTCAAAAAAACTAATTGTGGATGGAGTGCGTACAGCCACGGGTTTTGGGTGGCGTGCCATTATTATTGGTGAAGTGTTGGCACAACCGCTTCATGGCATTGGCTCGGGAATGAAACTTGCTCAGGTTTACTTAAATGTTTCGGAACTATTTGCATGGACAGTTGTGGCGGTGGTGGTTAGTTATGTATTCGATGCTGCTATTCTGAAATTTAGTCAGTTGCGATTCTCTCGTTTTATTCCGTTACATCGACCAGTTTTTCGTAACACGACTGCTGGTTCGCAATTTATTCAACTTCATTCGGTACATAAAAGCTTCGATGATAAACCAGTTATTTCGGATTTAAGTGTAAAACTAGAGGCAGGGAAAGTGTATCTGTTGAAATCGGCATCGGGAAAAGGGAAAACGACTTTGTTGAAATTGCTTTCGAAAATACATCAGCCCGACAAAGGGGAGATTAACTTTCAAGCTGTTTCAACAGTAGCATATTCGTTTCAGGATTTGCGCTTATGCCCGTGGTTGACGGTGCGCCAAAACATTGGTTTTGCTGATTCGAGCAAAGCTAATTCATCTTTTATCAATCAATTAATGGCTGATTTTGAACTTGCTGATTTGCAACAGAAATGGCCAGCGCAATTAAGTGGCGGACAGTTGCAGCGAGTGGCTCTAGCACGAGCTTTGGCAGCAAAAGCCGATTTGCTTTTGCTCGACGAACCTTTGAATGGGTTGGATGCAGCTTTGAAAGAGCGTGTTGTCAGTGTTGTAAACAACTATATACTTACTTATAAACCCATTGTGGTTTGGGCAACTCACGAAGAATTTGAATTGAAAAACCTAACTGTCGAGGAGTTGATGAATTGACAAGTTAGTTCTAGTTGTAATCTGTTTCAATTACCTTTCGAATCGCTCCAATTTTATCGGGCGTGCTAAATTCGTAATCGATAAATTGCAACTCAAACCCTCTTTTTTCCATGCCTCTAAACCAAGTCATTTGACGTTTTGCAAACTGATGAATGGCAATTTCCAGTTGCGAAAAGAGTTCGTTGTAACTGATTTGATTGGTTAAATAGAGCGTTACAAATTTATATTCCAATCCATAATAAATCAAATCGTCAGGGCTAATCCCTTTGTCGAGCAGGCTTTTCACTTCGTCGAGCATCCCCTCGTCGAGTCGGGCTTTTAGTCGTTTGCTGATACGCTCGCGACGAAGCTCGCGGTTGATATCGATACAAAAAATGGGGCCATTTAATGGTTTAAACTCAGTAGCCGCAGCATCAGTACGCTGTGTGAAATCGGCAATTTCAATGGCACGAATGGTTCGTTTGTTGGAGTCTAAGTCGGTTGTGTTGTGCAATGGGCCGTAGCTTTCGAGTATCGTTTTTAGTTCATCCCCGGTTTTGTGAGCCAAGGATTGACGCAATTCAGGATTTTCAGGAACTTGTACTAATTTATATCCTTTCAAAACCGATTCCACATATAAACCCGTTCCACCACACAAAATTGGTGTTTTGGCTCTGCTCTTTATATCGGAGTAAGCTTTGTGAAAATCGTGCTGGTATTCAAATAAATTGTATTTTTCGCCCGCCTCGCAATTGTCAATTAAATGGTAAGGTATCTTCTTGCCTGCTACGGTATAATCGGCAAGATCTTTTCCGGTGCCAATGTCCATGCCTCTATAAACCTGTCGCGAGTCGGCACTGATGATTTCGGTGTCGAGTTCGTACGCTAATTGTGCTGCAAGGGCTGTTTTTCCCGATGCTGTGGGGCCTACAATGGTGATTATATCCAGCATGTAAGTTGTTTTATGATTGATTTTAGTTGTAAATTCGATTGCCAAAAATAGAGCTTCCTATTCGTACCATGGTGCTACCACATTCAATGGCTAATTGAAAATCGTCGGACATACCCATCGACAGTGTTTTAAAGTTCGTGTCGTTTTGGAAGTACTGTGTTTTTAATTCATCAAAAATACCCTTGAGCGTGTTGAATTCCGACCGTACTTGTTCTTTGTTATCTGTAAATGTAGCCATCCCCATTACACCGCAAAACTCAATAAATGGGTATTTTGCACGGAAATCTTGATCGAGCATTGCCGTCAATTCGGCTTTGTCGAAACCAAATTTAGTGTCTTCGGTAGCAATGTGTAGTTGGAGTAAGCAATTTACTTTACGGTTGCACTTAGCAGCTTGTTTGTTTATTTCGGCAAGCAATTTTTCCGAATCAACACCATGAATTAAATGCACGTAGGGCACAATGTATTTCACTTTGTTGGTTTGTAAATGACCAATAAAATGCCATTCAATATCTTTGGGCAAACGTTCGTATTTACCCGTCATTTCTTGCACTTTACTTTCGCCAAATATTCGTTCGCCTTCGTTGTAGGCGCTACTGATTGCTTCGTCGGGATGAAATTTGGATACACATACCAATTCAACGTGGTTCGGAATTTGTTTGCGAATGGATATTAAATTGCTGGCTATTGACATGTTGGTGTTTTTTGAAATAACAAACGCAAAGTTAGGAAAAAATTTGTACCTAACTTTGCGTTTCAATCTTATCGTTTCGTTTTTTTAGTCGCGGCGACCTAAATAAATCATGATATAATAAATAAGTGTAGCCAACGAACCCAAGGCAGCAACCACATAAGTGTATGCAGCCGATTTTAGAGCATCTTTAGCCGGTTCGTGTGTGCTGTAATTGGTAATACCAGCATTGCTTAACCAAGCCAATGCACGACTACTTGCGTTGATCTCAACCGGTAAGGTGATAAAACTAAACAAGGTAGTAGTTGCAAACAATACAATACCAGCAAGCATTAATTGAGGAAAGGTATTAATCATCAAAATACCAGCTAGTAAAACCCACTGCATCCAGTTGGAAGCAAAGCTAACCACAGGCACTAATTTTGAGCGCATGGTAAGCGGTGCATAAGCCGTAGCGTGTTGTACAGCGTGACCGCATTCGTGAGCAGCTACTGCCGCAGCAGCTACCGAGCACGAGTCGTACACACCTTCGCTTAAGTTTACGGTTTTTGTAAGTGGGTTGTAGTGGTCGGTCAATTGACCTGCAGTCGAAATTACTTTAACATCATATATACCATTGTCGCGTAGCATTTTTTCGGCCACATCACGACCTGTCATTCCATTGGGAATGGCAATTTTGGAGTATTTTTTAAATTTGGATTGTAAGCGTGAAGATATTAACCAGCTTATCAAAGCAAATACTCCAAAAATAATTAATCCGTTCAAATCAAACATTTGTCATTTATTTTAAAAATTATAGCTTAACATTGTCAAATATCTTGCCAAACGACATTTTGTCAGCCCTCAATAACTTTAATTTCCGAAGTCACTTCAATGGCTTTGCGATAGAGTGCACCTACGCCACAATAGGTTTCTTCGGACATGCGTACCGCTTTTTCTAATTTGTCCATAGGCAAGTTGCTGCCAGTTATGCTGTAAATTACATGCATTTTAGTATAATACTTTGGGTCGGTGTCGGCCACATCGCCTTGTACCTCAATGGATAAGTCTTTTACATCTACCCGCATTTTTTTTAGGATGCTTACGATGTCCATGCCCGAACAACCGGCAATTGCAGAAAGCAATAGCTTTTTGGGGCTTGGGCCTAGGTTTGTACCTCCACCTGCTTCGGGTGCATCCATGATAAATTTATGTCCGTTTACCTCTGTTTCGAAAGCAATATTGCCTTTCCATTGTGTGGTTACACTGTGTTTTTCTGCCATTTTGTATGTTTTTGTTGAATTATATTATACAATTTCGTAAATAAAAGTAGCATTAAATAATTGTTTTTAATTGGTGACCGGTAAAATAAGAATTGATCATAATGTCGCCCCGATGGGGCTTATTGATATTTAGATTTCATTGACTACCATAATGTCGCTTCTCCGAAGCTATTACTAAAAGCCCCATCGGGGCGAAATGATGGTAGATAATAATCAAAAATTAAAACGAAGCCCCATCGGGGCGACATTATCTCAATGCATTATTGGGGGCTTTTTTCAGATATAAAATTTAGCGGACACCAATGATTGTTTTTCTAACATTCAATTAAACTTTTTGTTCAATTGGCAATTTAGTTCTATTTTTGACGCAAAAAGTAATACCTATGAAACGAACACGTCAAACAAACTTTGAAACACAAGGGCATGTTTAAGTGTGAGTTCCATCTGACCATTCATAAACAATTACCAACACATGAAACAGCTTCAACTAATTTCTTTATTCATTTTTTTTAGTACAATGATCAATGCACAGCCTAATTCCTATCAATTTTTGGTTGGTACCTACACCAAAAATACATCAGCCAAGGGTATCTATTCCATTCAATTTGATGCTGCATTAACACCCAAAACAAGCTTACTTGCTGCACTCGATGATCCTAATTTCTTGTGTTTTAGCCCTGATAATCAGTTTTTATACTCCTTAACGGCAAAAGCGAACGAAACGGGTGTTTCGGCTTTCAAAATTGAACAAGATAAATTGGTTTTTATCAACAAAGTAGATTTCGGTTTCAATCCGGGCGCATGCCATGTTTCGGCAAGCAACAATCATGTGGTAGTGGCCAATTATGGCGAAGGAAGTGTGTATGTACTAGGTCGAACTAGTGATGGGTCGTTAACTTCTGTTGTTCAGAAAATTCAGCATGTGGGTAGCAGCGTTAATGCCAAACGACAAGATAAAGCGCATGCACATCAGGCTGTTTTTTCGCCCGATTTCAAATATGTGTTGGTGAGCGATTTGGGTGTTGATAAAGTGTATGTTTATAAATACGATGCTACAAACCTCAGCTCACCCTTGTCGCTTGCGCAGGAGTTTAGTGTAAAGGCAGGAAGTGGGCCTCGCCATTTGACCTTTGACAAAGCGGGTAAGTTTGCATTCTTATTGCACGAATTGGATGGCTCCGTATCTGTTTTAGGCTTTAAAAACGGACAATTAAAGCTTGTTTCAAGCTCCACAGTGGTGCTTAAAAACGATATACAAACGGGTGCTGCCGATATTCATTTAAGTGCCGATGGTCGGTTTTTGTACGCTACAAACCGTGGTACAGCCAACGATATTACGTGTTTTAAAGTTGCTAAAAACGGCACTTTAAGTTTTGTACAGCAAGTTTCGGTGGAGGGTAATGGGCCTCGAAACTTCGCTATTTCACGCGATGGAAAGTTTGTGCTTGTTGGCAATCAGTGGACACATGCTGTTACTTTCTTTCGTCGCAATGTAAAAACTGGAATGCTAACTTTCGGAGAGTTGAGAGTTGATTTAGGTTCGCCTGTCTGTTTTTTGGAGTATTAAATGCATCCACAATTTAGTCCTTTCGCTTCGCTCAATATAAGATTCTTGTTCGCATAAACTATTTTATAGAGTCGTACGGCAATCTTATAAAGGCGTACGGCAATATTATAGAGACGTATAGCAATCTTATAAAGACGTACGGCAATATTATAGAGACGTACGGCAATCTTATAGAGTCGTACGGCAATCTTATAGAGACGTATTGCAATCTTATAGAGTCGTATATCAATCTTATAAAGGCGTACAGCAATCTTATAGAGTCGTACGGCAATATTATAGGGGGTCTATTCAATAAACTGTGTCAGAAAGGAGATTTAATAGGTTTTGGAGTTGGGTTTGTTTTTAGAGCAAATAAAAAAGCTGCAATAGGAATTATAAATTCTGCTTGCAGCTTTTCGTTGATTTTGAAAGGAAGTATTTTAATTTGCTTTTTTGATGCTTTTGTTTATTTGCCAATAATAGGCAATAGTGGCCAATGCAAAATACACAACTGTTTGAATCCAAAGTCCAATTAACTCGAAACGTATTTCGTGTAGATTGGCGCCCATGGAATTAATTTTGACATAGGCTTGTATTCCAAATGTGGAAGGAAATAGATAACTTAGCACTTTCCAAAAACCACTGATGTTCGATTGTGGCCACGATAAACCACTAATAAATAGCAATATCATGGAGAAAAACAGCAACATTAGCATTTGTGTTTCGCGCTCAGGATTGAAAACGGATAAAAACATGGCAAAGAATACAGTAGCTAGCAAAAAGGGTACTATAAACTGTAGCATGACAAGTGCTTGACCATGATGTGGTAAGTTGAAGATAAGCGGAACGATACCAAGTATGTAGGTGGATAACAACATGTAAATGCTAAAATAAGCCATGCTTTTACCAAAAACTACACGGTATATTTTACCATGATGCTGCGAACTACTGACCAATTCATGAAAACGATTTTCCTCGCGTGCGGTACCGGCAGCCATTCCCATTGCAAACACCAGTGTTTGATGTATGATTAATATCAGCAGTGCTGGCATCAAAAAACTTGCAAAACCCATCCCGCTGTTATATAGGATATGGCTTGTAGGTTTGATGGTACTAATCGTTTGATTGGCTTGTTGTCCGTTAATGCCCATCGAAGCTAATCGACTGAATTGTATGTTTTTATTTGCATCCAATACCACATAGTTTGTTCCCAATACCATTGCTCGATAGTACAAGAAACTACTCATATTACTATAAGTCGAAATGGTTGCTTGTCGTCCCAATTGTATATTTTTATTGAAATCCTTCGGGAAGTAGATAATTCCATGTATTTCGGCTCTATTGAATTGCTCTTGAGCTTCGTGCATCGACTGAAGTCGAGCTACGACTTTCAAATCGCGAGTAGCGTCAATTTTTCGTGTTAACTCAGCGCTTAAACTGCTTCGCGAATGATCGACTACAGCAATGGGAACATCTACCAGTGTCTCGTTTTTGTAAATAACACCATAAAGCAAAGGGTAGAGTAGGGGGGCAGCAACAACTAAAATCATTACCCCGCGATCTTTGAAAATTGCTTTCACCTCATCAACCCAAATATGAAAAGTAGCTCTGAAGCCACTTATTGTTTTGGTGTACCACGGACGATTATTTTCTATTTCGTTCATCTTCTGTTTTCTAGTTATTTAATAGGAAAGTTTTGATTGATAGCCGCATTTTTTAGTCGTTTCAATATAAGTAAGGGCAAAAACAAGAACCCAATTAGTGCTACAATATTATAAAATGAATATGCTAATGGTAAGCCATTTAGTGCTTGATTAACGTATATCAAAAAATAATGTCGGATGGGGAACAGGTGGCTGAAAACTTGAATCTGATACACCAATTGTTCAACGGGGTAGGTAGCACCAGCCATGGTTACCCCCACCAAGCCAAACACGGCGGCTAT
>Ga0114938_1001543_pt1 | contig 15454 bp, 2 predicted proteins | sample AshMeaBigSpring_FD_88675 | JGI IMG/M metagenome (GOLD analysis project Ga0114938, IMG submission 88675) | Groundwater microbial communities from Big Spring, Nevada to study Microbial Dark Matter (Phase II) - Ash Meadows Big Spring | ecosystem: Environmental > Aquatic > Deep subsurface >...
AACTGACAGGTTACACACGCGTCCAGTTGAGCGATGACTATTTGACGCGGATTGCATACATCACCCACCCTGAGGATCGCCAGAAGGTGATGGACTTCTACCGCCACGTCCTGGCGGCGGGTGAGGGTGAAATAGAATGTCGCTGGGTGCGCGCCGACGATGTTGTCATCTGGGTGCGCACCGCCGCACGTGTACAGCTACAGGGGTGTGATAAAATCATCTTTGGTGTGACCAGCGACATCACGGAACGCAAGCGGATTGTGCAGATCGACGTGGAAATGCGCGCTCTGGCGGAACTGAACAAATTGCGCGCCGAGCTGGTCAGCAATGTGTCGCACGAGTTGCGCACGCCGCTGGGGCTGATCAAGGCCGCCAGCACGACGCTGCAACGCCGCAATGTCACCTTTCCGCTGGCGACGCGGGAAAAGATTCTGCAGGGTATCACCGACGAGGCGGATCGGCTTGAACAGCTGGTCGCCAACCTGCTGGATATTTCGCGGCTCGACCAGAACCGCTTCTTTCTACACACCGAGCCGGTCGACCTCCGCATGTTGGTGGGGATAGTGGTCGAGGCCGCACAAACCAATCTGGGCAGTGCGCCGCCTGTGCAGCATCAGTTGGTCGTCCGGACGCCGGCGCAGCCAGCGTTGGTGATGGTCGACGTCGCCAAGATCGAGCAGGTGCTGCGCAATCTGTTGGAGAATGCTGTGCGCTACTCGCCAGAGGGCGGCGATATCACGATCTCGCTGGCGCGCAACGCCGAAACGTGGGAACTGTGCGTGCGCGATCAGGGCATCGGCATTGCCGCCGAGGAGCAGAGCCAAGTCTTTGAGCGTTTCTACCGCTCTAAAGATGCACGCGTGCGGCGTGTCCGCGGCGCCGGGCTGGGATTGGCGATCTGCCGTGAGATCGTACACGCGCACGGCGGTGCACTTAGCGTAGTCAGCGCGCCGGATCAGGGCGCAACCTTTATTGTGCATCTGCCACAGCTGGCGGCGCCCCCGCCTGGCGAACTGGCAAGCGGCGATCTGGCGTCAGCCGCATCGGAAGAGGAGTTCCTGCGTGGATATCCAGTCAGCCAAGATTTTGGTGGTTGAGGACGAACCCCAATATCGCTTCTTGATCCAGTTGAACCTGGAGGCAAGCGGCTATGCCGTCTTGCTCGCCGAGGATGCGCGCACCGGGTTGGAGCAGGTGATCGACGCCGCGCCAGATTTGTTGTTGCTCGATGTCATGCTGCCCGATCTCGACGGCATGGAACTCTGTCGCCAGATTCGGCGCTTTTCATCCGTGCCGATTGTGATGCTGACCGCCCGCGCCGAACAGAAGGATATTGTCGCCGGGCTAAACGCTGGCGCCGACGACTATGTGACCAAGCCCTTCGGCGTCGATGAATTGCTGGCGCGGATCCACGCCAACTTGCGCCGCCGCGCGATCGACCAGACGCCGGCGACGCTGGCCATCATCCACACCGGCGAGCTGACGCTCGACCGCAGCCGGCGGCGGGTTTTCCTGGGTGAAGCTGAGTTGCAACTGACCGACACCGAATTTCGTCTGCTCGACGAACTGGCGCGCCATTTGGGGCATGTCGTCAGCGCCGCCCACCTGCTAGAGACGGTGTGGGGGCCAGGCTACGAAGACGCCACCAAACTGCTGCACCAAAGCATTTATCGGCTGCGCCAGAAGATTGAACGCGACCCGACGCGGCCACAGCATCTCCTCAATCGCTCGCGCCAGGGCTATATCCTCGTCAACCGCGCGCCCGCCTGAGCCGCCGCACACCATCCCGCTCTGTATACGTCAGGCGTCACTCGTTATGCTTAGCGTTGTGACGCCTGACGCCTGACGTATCTTCCCTCAGTCCGCTAACCACTGTAGCGCGTTTGTAACTTTTTTGTGTGTTTATCTAGTACAAAAATAACTTTTCTGTAAGTTATTTTTGCTATGATTGGAAGGACGGCAGATTGCTGTCGCCAGTCACGACAGGTGTGAAATCACGGCGCGCACGTAGTCAGAGCATGGACGCAAAACCACAGACGCGGGAGACTCACATCGTGCTGCTCGGCGATGACCCCTTCTTGTTAGAACTGGTCGGCGCCAACCTGACTGCGCTGCCGGTCTGCACCCTGCCGTTGCTTCGACGCACCTGCTCCGCCTTGCCTGCCCCCAGCGTCATACCGGATGCATCTACGTGCCAGTTGGTGGTGCTGGCGCTCAGCCACAGCAGCAACGAGCCTGTCATCGCCCTGGCGCAGGCGGGGCTGACCACGCTGATCGGCGCCGTGCCCCTGCTGATTATCTCGGATCGTCCCTTTGCGGCAGCCCCTGAGCGCAATATCTATCATCTCCCTTTTCCTTTTCGCGCCGATGCGCTGCACCGGTGCATCGCCGCGTTGTTGCACGAGTCTGACACTGCGTCATCCATCGCGTTGAGGAGTACACAATGAACGCCGACATCAATCGCAAACATGGGCTGCGCGTGGCGCCGTGGGCGCTGGTGATTGCGCTTCTGGGGATGCTGGTGATGTGCGCGCCGGTGCAGGCGGCGGACGTCGTTGTGACCGCGCCCGGCGACGACGGCACGGCCAACGCGGCCAACTGCCCCGGCGCCGGCTGCCGGCTGCGCGATGCCGTCGCCGCGGCTGCCGGTGGCGACCGCATTGTCTTCGACGCCGCCGCCTTTGCCAGCGCGCAGACGATCCAACTCACGGGCAGCGCCATCGCCATCGACAAGCCGCTGAGCATCGACGGCGCAGCGCACGGCGGCGCGACCCCGACCATCGCCGGGCCGGGCGCCAGCGCCACCTTCCGCCTCTTCGACATCACCGGCGCGGCGACGCTGCAAGGGCTGACGCTGCGCGACGGCAATGCTGGCAGCGGCAACGGCGGCGCCATTCATACCACCGCCCCGCTGACCTTGACCGCCGTCGCCATCCTCAGCAGCACGGCGTATTACGGCGGCGGCGTCTACGCCGAGGCCAACGTCGTCGTCAGCGACAGCCGTTTTGAAAGCAACACGGCCACTGGCCCAAATGTCAACAACGACGTGCGGCGCGGCGGCGGCGGTCTCTACATCACGGGCAACCTGATTGCCACCGACACGGACTTTGTCAACAATCGCACCGCCGGCGCCGGTGGCGGCGTCTCCATTCGCGGCAACGCTGTCGTTAGCGGTGGCAGCTTCCTGCGCAACGCCACGACCAACCTGTCGGCTGGTTCGGGTGCGGCGATTGGGATTACCGGCACGCTCACGTTGAGCGGTGCGCAGGTGATCAGCAACACGAGTGGGCAGGCTGGCGGCGCGATCGTGGCAGGGGAGGGTGTTGCCGCACGGGGCGGTGACACGACGCTGATCGGCAGCCTCTTTCAGGAGAACGGCAGCACGCGCAGCTCGGGCGGCGCGCTCTACACCTATGGCAGCCTGACCGTCATCGACACGCAGTTCCTGACCAATACCGCCAAGACCAAGCGCGGTGCGGTCAATGTGGAACGCGATGCCTTTGTCAGCGGCAGCCTCTTCCAGGGCAACGCCGCCGTCAACGACGCGGCCGCCTACGCCGGTGCGATGGAGGTTGGCGGTGCGCTCGTCCTGACGGACACTCACTTCATCGACAACCGCGCCAGCAACACGGCCGGCGCGCTCTTTGCGCTGAACGCGGTGACGATCACCAACAGCAGCTTCCTCAATAACACCGCGGGCGCATCGGCCGGTGCATTTGAGGGCGGCGCACCGCTCGTCATTCGCGGCAGCCGCTTCGAGGGCAACAGCGCCGGAACCTACGCCGGCGCCGTCAGCACCTACGGCCTCCTGACCATCGACGACAGCGACTTTGCCAACAACCGCGCCAACAGCGAGCAAGCGGGCGCACTGCTGGCGGGGGGCGAAACCACCATTCGCAACAGCGCCTTTCTCACCAACACGGCGGGCAGCTACGGCGGCGCGCTCGATGCGCAGGGCGTGCTCAACGTCACCGGCAGCACTTTCCGCGGTAACACGGCGGGAAGTTATGCCGGTGCGATCCACCTGAACAGCAGCGCCGACTTCGCTGACGTGATCATGCAAGAGAACCGGGCTAGCGGTGGTGGTAGTTACGGCGGGGCGCTCGTGAACAACTACAACACCGTGAGCCTACGCAATAGCATCGTCAGCAATAATCAGGCGGCGGGCAACGGCGGCGGCATCTTCACCGAGGGCGGCCTGCTGGTAGTCGATGCGAGCACCCTGTCTGGCAACACGGCGGCGAGCGGCGGCGGCGTTCATCAGGCGACCGGCGTGCTCACGCTCACTGACAGCTACCTGCTCGCCAACACCGCAACCAACGGCGGCGCGGTCAACGTAGCGGACGGGGCGGCAAGCCTTGCCAACGTGGTGATCGCCGGCAACACGGCGACCAATGGCGCCGCACTCTATAGCAGCGGCAACACGCAGATCTTACAGAGCACGGTGGCAAGCCCGACCGTGGGCGCGGGCGCGGCCATCTACATTTCGGGCGGTACGGCCAACATCGCCAGCACCATCGTCGCCAGCTACACTACCGGTATCCAGCAGACCACCGGCGCGGCGACGGCTGACTACAACCTCTTCTTTGCCAATAACACCAACAAGAGCGGCACGATCGGCGGCGGCACGCACGACGTTACCGGTGATCCGCGCTTCGTGGCTCCGGCCGCGGGCGACTACCAGATTCTGCCGGGCAGCGCAGCCCTGGCGGCAGGTCAGGATACCGGCGTGCAGACGGACATCCTGGGCATCGGGCGCGGCAATCCGACGACGATCGGCGCCTATGAAATGCCTGCGGTTGATCCGAACAACGACGCCTACCTGATCGACCTGACATTGCGCGATGTGCTGCTCAACCACATTTTCGCACCAACGATGTTCGATTACACATCGTCCGTGCCTAACCGAGTAACCAGTACCGTCGTCACGCCGACAGCTTCGGTCGCTGGCGTAGGCATCACCGTCAACGGTACTCCGGTTGGCTCCGGCGCCCCCTCTGGAGAGATTGCGCTGGAAGTGGGCGCCAATCCCATCACGACGGTGGTCACCGCGCTCGACGGCAGCACGACGCTGACCTACACCGTCGTCATCACGCGCCGCGCCTACGACGGCCCCTTCTACGTGGATCAGACCGTGGGTGACGACAACAACCTGTGCGACGCCTGGGGTGCAGGCCATGCCTGCAAAAGCATCGCCGGCGCCATCGAAAAGGCTTCGCTGCCGGACACCTACGTCTACATCTCCGGCCATACCTACACCGAAAACCTGACGACGACGCTGACCATGCATTTCATCGGCGCCGGGGTCAACAGCACGATCGTCGATGGTCGCAAGCTCAACCGCGTCTTCAACCTCAGCGGCGCAGGCGTCGACGGCTCCTTCACCGACATGACGCTCCAGAACGGGCGGAGCGCCACGGGCAACGGCGGCGGCATCCTGGCGGGCGGTGCGGTGACGCTGACCAATGTTGCCGTGCTGACCAACACCACCGTCAACGGCAGCGGCGGCGGCCTTTATGCGAGTGGCGCCGTCAGCCTGACCAACGCCACCTTCATCAGCAACACGGCTAACGCCACCAATGTCGATGTCCACGGCGGCGCGCTCTATGCAGGCGGTGCGGCCAACATCACGGGCGGCGTCTTCACCAACAACTGGGCAAATCTGACCGGCACAGGCGCAAACAGTTGGGCGCGCGGCGGCGCGATCTATGCCGCCGGGGCATTGACCATGACCAGTGCGCAGGTGGACAGCAACGGCGCCTACGCCCGCTTCACGACTTCCTACGCGACCAATGGGCAGGGCGGCGGCGTCTTTGCCAACAGCACGGCGACTTTGCGCGACACGCACTTCATGACCAACACCGTGCAGAGCTACAGCAACGTTGTGAACCAGTACGCCTACGCTTACGGCGGCGGCCTCTATGCGGCTGGCGCTGCGAACCTGGACGGCGGCAGCTTTGCCAACAATACGGCCAATGTCTACATGTCGGCGCTGAGCTCCGGCTCCGCCTCCGGTGCGGGCTACAGCTATGGCGGCGGCGCGTATGTCAATGGCGCAGTGGCGATCAGCGGGACGCGCTTCCTCACCAACACTGCCACCCGCATCAAGGTGGTCAATCCCACCTACGGCGATTATCCCACGTCCTGCAGCGGCGGCGGGCTGTACGGCTACGATGCCGTCACCCTCGCCGGCGCCGCATTTGAGGGCAATGTCGTCATCTGCTATAGCGCCGATGTCAAGGGCGGCGGCGTCTATGCAAAGGGTGCGACCGCAGTTGCCGGAACGCTCTTCAAGGCCAACTATGCCCAGTCCGTCAGCAACACCAGCTTCGGCGGCGGTCTGTATGCCGACGGGTTGCTCACGATTACCGATACCCAGTTCCTCAGCAACACCAACCGAGGCTACACCTACGGCGGCGGCGGCGGCGCTCTCTACACCAATGGCCCGCTGACGCTCAACAACTCGCAGTTGATCAGCAACACCGACAGCGTTGCCGGCGGCGGCCTTTATGCCAAAGGGACGATTGCGATCGCCGGGTGCCTCTTCCAGGAAAATGTCGCCACGAGTTCTGAAGCCGGCGCCGCGGAGATCAGGGACAGCACGACGACCATCGATCGCTCGCAGTTCATCAGCAACATGAGCAATGTCGCCGGTGCGATGTTTATCTACAACACGACGGCGTCCATCACCAACAGCCGCTTTACGGCCAACCGCACGACCGGCAACGACGGCGGCGCCATCTATGCACGCGATACGACGCTCAACGTCACCAACGTGCTCTTCGAACGCAACGTCGCCAACAACGGCACAGTGCTCTACCAGGCGCGCACGAGCGTCACGCCGCGCGCCAATCTTGCCTACGTGACGATTGCGTCGCCTATTGTCGCCGGCGGCTCGGCCATCTACCAGGGCGAAGGCACGGTGGTGATGACCAACACGCTCATCGCCAACCAGACGCAGAGTATTTCCAAGCAAGCCGGCGCGCTCATCGCCGACTACAACCTGATCTACAACGCGCCCACCAACGAGAACGTCGGCGCCCACAGCCTCACGGATGTCGACCCGCTCTTTGTCGACCCGGCACGCGGCAACTACCGGCTATCGGTGGGGAGCCCTGCTGCCGGCAGCGGCATCGCCCTCGCTGGGGTGACGACCGACCTGGACGGCAAGAGCCGCGGCAACCCGCCGACCATCGGCGTCTACGAGGGTACGGTGGATGTCTACCTGCGCAGCCTGGCGCTGAGCAGCGGCACGCTCACGCCGGTCTTCACCCGCACCACGACGGTCTATACGGCGCGCGTGACCAACGACGTAGCCACCATCGTTCTCACGCCGACAGCCAGCAGCCCCACCGCCATCCTCACGGTCAATGGGGCACCGGCCGTTTCCGGCGCGCCCACGGCGCCCATCCTCATCGTCGTCGGCCTTAACCCGATCACCGTCACCGTCACCAGCCCAGATGGGCTTTCGACCAAGGAGTACATCGTCACGGTGACGCGCACCGGAGCGGACCTGGCGAACCTGGTGCTGAGCAGCGGCCCGCTCACGCCGCCCTTTGCGCCGGGAACCACCAGCTACACGGCCGCAGTGCCAGCCATCGTGCGCACCGTCACCGTCACGCCCACCGCCGCCGATCCCACGGCGTCGATCACCGTCGACGGCGTACCCATCGCCTCGGGCGCACAGTCCGGCCCGATCCTCCTGCACTCCCCCACGACGATCATCACCACGGTGGTGACGGCGCAGGATGGGACCACGATCAAGACCTATTTCATCCAGATCGCACGCCCGCCGCGGGCGGACGCGGACCTCGTCGACCTGGCGCTGACCTACGGCACGCTCACGCCCGGCTTCCTCTCCACCACGACCAGCTACACGGCGGCGGTGGACAACGCCATTGCCAGCGTGGCCGTGATTGCAACGAGCAGCGACCCCTTCGCCCTGCTCGGCGTGAATGGATCGCCGGCGACCTCTGGCCAGCCCTCGACGCCGGTGGCCCTGGCCGTGGGCGACAACCCGATCAGCACGGTCGTGACCTCCGAAGACGGAGTAGTAATCAATACGTACACCATCACCGTCACACGGGCGGCGGCCGATGCGACCAACCCGGCGCTGGCCAACCTCCTCGTGAACCGCGGCCCGCTCAGCCCGGCCTTTGCGTCGGCGACGACGAGCTACAGCGTCGCCGCGGTGCCCTTCACCATCACGACGGCCACCGTCACCCCAACGGCGGGCGAAGTGGGCGCCACCCTGGCGGTGAACGGCGTGCCGGTCGTCTCGGGCGCGGCCTCGCAGGCGATCAACCTGGCGGTCGGCGCCAACAACCTCACCACGATCATCACGGCGCCAAACGGGGTGAATACGCGCAGCTACGTCGTGTCGATCACGCGCGAGCCGTGGAAGGGGCCGTTTTACGTGGACCCGGCGACGGGCAGCGACACCAATGCGTGCGAAGCCTGGGGCGCAGGCCATGCGTGCGCGACGATTGGCGGCGCCGTCGGCAAGGCAGTGCTGCCGAATACCACAATCTACCTGACCGGCACCACCCACAGTGCGTCGGGCGTGACCTCGGCGCTGGCGCTCCATTTTGTAGGCGCCGGGCGCAACAGCACCATCGTCAACGGCAGCGCAGGGAATCGGGTCTTCAACCTGACGGGGGCCAGCGTCACCAGCAGTTTCAGCGACCTCACGGTGCAGAATGGCAGCTTCACGTCGGGCACCAATAACCATGGCGCGGGCATTTATGCGGCCGGGTCGCTCAGTTTGACCAATGTCAACGTCCTGAACAACACGACGAACAGCGGCAGTGGCGCTGGCGTCTATGTTGGCCAGGCGTTGACCATGACCAATGTGAGGGTCGAGAACAACATCGCAACCGCCAACGCATACGGCGGCGGCGCAAACGCCCAGAACGGCGCGGTCATCGTTGGCTCGCAGTTCACTCGCAACCAGGCCCAATTGGGCGGAGGGCTCTACGTCGTCAACGGCGGCGCGATCATCACCGGCACGCAATTCCTCACCAACACAGCCACCAATTCTGCCAGCGCCAAGGGTGGCGGGATGTATGTCCAGGCATCGCCGGCCAGCGTGACGGGCAGCCTGTTTCAAGGCAATGTCGCGGTAACGGGGGCAGGAGCCTATTTCCAACCTGTCATGACAAACACGGTCAGCGACTCCCAGTTTATCGCGAACAGCGCCAGTGCCTACGGCGGTGGCATTGCGCTCGAAAATGCCACTGCGGTGCTGAATGCTACCAACGTCCTCCTGGCTGCCAACACGGCTGGAAGCGGTGCTGCTGCCATCAATTTCGGCAGCGGCACTCTCACCTACGCGACCATTGCCGCGCCCACAACAGGAACAAACAGCGCCATCCGCTTCTTCGGCGCCGCCTTCACGATCCGGAACAGCATCGTCGCCAGTTACACGACGGCCTTCCAAATGGTCAGTGGCGCAGCAACCTCAGACTACAACCTTTTCTACAACACAGCGACGACGGGTGTAGTTACCGGTATGCACAGCATCACGGGCGCCAACCCGCTCTTCTTCGACCCGGCCGGCGGCAACTACCGCCTGCAGCCCGGCAGCCCCGCCATCGGCGCCGGCATTGTGGTCAAGGGCATCACCACCGACCTGGATGGCCTGACGCGCGCCACTCCGCCGAGCATGGGCGCCTACGAGGATCCCTACTATCCTTACGACGTGAACCTCACCAACCTGGAGCCGGATACAGGCACGCTGGCGCCGGACTTCGCCGCGCGCACCACGCGCTACACGGTGCGCGTCGCCAACAGCATGACGACCATCGCCTTCCGGCCCACAGCAAGCAGCCCGGTCGCCACCATCACCGTCAACGGCGCCGGCGTGGCCTCGGGCGCCTGGTCGGGGCAGATTCCGCTGGCCGTGGGGCCAAACGTCATCACCACCAGCGTCACCGCCACCGACACGGTCACGGTGAAGCACTACGTGGTGACGGTCATTCGCACCGGCGCCGACCTGGCAAACCTGGTGCTGAGCAGCGGGCCGCTGACGCCCCTCTTTGCACCGGACACGACAAGCTACACCGCCATCGTGCCCAACGCCACGCGGACAGTCACCGTCACGCCCACCGCGGCTGACAGCACGGCCGCCATCACCGTGAATGGTGTCCCCGTTACGTCGAGCACGCCGTCCGGGCCGATCAACCTGGTTGCCGGGACGAACGTGATTACGACCGTCGTCACGGCTGAGGATGGCGTGACCGTCAAGACCTACGTGATCACCATCACGCGGTCGCCGGACCTGGTGAACCTGGCGCTGAGCGTCGGTGCGCTGACGCCGGCCTTTGCGACCAGCACGACCAACTACACGGCAACGGTGGGGAACGCTATCAGCAGCATCGCCATCATCCCCACCAGCAGCGATGTAGGCAGCACGATCACCGTCAACGGCAGCCCGGCAACGTCGGGCGCGGCGTCGGCGCCGATTCCGCTTATTGTGGGCGAGACGCCGATCACGACCGTGATCACCGCGCAAGACGGCACGGCCAGCAAGACCTACGTCGTGACCGTGACGCGTGACCCGGCCGACGACGCCAATGCCATGCTCGCCAACCTGGTGTTGAGCAGCGGGCCGCTGACGCCAATCTTTGCGCCTGCGACGACGAGCTACACTGCCACCGTGCCTTTCACCGTGACCAGCGTCACCCTGACGCCCACGGCCAGTGAAGTCGGCGCAGTACTGGCGGTGAACGGTGCGCCGGTCGCGTCCGGCTCCGCGTCCGGCCCGATCAGTCTGGCGGTCGGCGTGAACACCGCCACAACGGTCGTCACCGCGCCCAACGGCGTGGACACGCGCAGCTACGTCGTCGCCATCACGCGACGTCCTTGGCCCGGCCCCTACTACGTGGACAAGACGGTCGGCGATGACGCCAACGCCTGTGAGACATGGGGCGCCGGTCACGCCTGCCGGACGATCGGCGGTGCGATCGCCAAAGCGATCATCACAAGCACCTTCATCTACATCTCTGCCGATGTGTACAGCGAAAACCTGACGGTGACGCTGCCGCTCAACTTTGTTGGAGCGGGCATCGACAACACGATCATCGACGGTGGGCAGCGTGCGCGTGTGCTCAACATCACTGGCGCGGGCAGCGCCGTCTCCCTCGCCGACTTGACCGTGCAGAATGGCAAGGCCACCTCAGCCAACGGCGGTGGGATCAATGCGGCCGGCGCGCTGACGCTGACCAATGTGACCGTGCAGAATAACAGTATCGCCGGTCTGGGCGGCAGCGGCGGCGGCATCTTTGCCACCGGCGCGCTCAGGTTGACTAATGTCAACGTGCTGACCAACGCGACCCCCACCGGCGACGGCGGCGGCATCTACGCGGCGGGCGCCGCCGACCTGACGAACGTCAACGTCATCAACAATTCGGCGACGCGCAGCGGCACAAGCAGCACCTTCGGCGGCGGTATGTACGCCGGCACGGCGGCGATTCGTGGCAGCTTCTTCCAGAGCAACAGCGTTCAGCCTGCGACCAACGACAACCATTACGGCGGCGGCTTGAGTGTCCGCTACAACACGGCAACCATCACCAGCACGCAGTTCATCAGCAACGTCGCCCGCGCCGGCGGCGGCATCTCGATCCGCGACAATGGTTCGGCGTTGATCACCGATACGCAGTTTATCGGCAACTGGGGCACCCAGGACGGCGGCGCGCTGTACGTCAATGTCGGCGGCGGAACGCTGCGCACCGTGAATCTCCTCTTCGCCCGCAACAGCGCCAATTTCGGCGCCGCGATCTATTACGTCAACACGGCGAATCCGGCGAATGTGGCGAACTTGTTCTACCTGACGGTCGTCTCGCCGACGGTCGGCAGCGGATCGGCGATCTATAAGGGGGGCATCAACAGCACGCTGCTGATTCAGAACAGCATCGTCGCCAGCTATACAACCGGCATGCAGCGGGTTGCCGGGACGCTCACCTCCGACTACAACCTCTTGTACAACGCGCCGACCACCGAAGCGATCGGCACGCACAGCATCACCGGGACGAACCCACTCTTCCTCGACCAGGGCGTCGGCAACTTCCGCCTCAAGCCCGGCAGTCCGGCTATCGGCAAGGGGATCGCCGTCGCCGGGGTTGCGACCGATCTCGACGGCACGCCGCGCAATGCGCCGCCCACGATGGGCGCCTACGAAGGCTTCTACGCCAGCCCAGACCTCAGCCGCCTGGTGCTAAGTGTGGGTACACTCACCCCGGCCTTTGCACCCGCCACGACGAGCTACACGGCCACGGTCGGCTACACGACCACGCGCCTCAACGTCACTGCGGCCACGGTCGACGCCTCGGCGACGATCACCATCAACAGTGCGCGCGCTATCTCCGGCACCGCCTTTGGCCCGATCTGGCTCGAGGTGGGGCCGAATCCGATCACGATCACGGTGCGCGCCACCAACGGCGTCACCAAAACCTACGGCGTCGTCGTGACGCGCGCCAGCGACGGCGCGCTGCTCGACCTGGCAATCGACCCGGGGACGCTCACACCCGCCTTCGACCCCGAACGCTCGGACTACACGGCGACGGTGGGCTACGTGGCGGCCAATCTCATCGTCACGGCTACCGCCAGTCCAGGCGATCTGAGCAGCGTGGCCGTAGCGCCCGACGGCGGCGCGCAGGTTGCCTGCACCGGCGCGCCCGTGCGCTGTCCGCTCGCCGTGGGTGGGAACCTCATCACCGCCACGGTCACGACCATCGACGGCGCGGCGCGGCCCTACACTGTCACCGTCACCCGCGCCACGGACGCGACGCTGCGCGAACTGACGCTCGGCGCGGCCACGCTCTATCCGCAGCCCTTCATCAGCACGACGCTGGCGTACACGGCCGCAGTGGACATGGATACCGTCGACATCACGGTGGCGCCGACCACGACCTACGCCGCCGACACGTACACGATCGCTGTTGCGCCAACTGGCGGCGCCGCAACCCCATGCACGGGTGCGCCGGCCGTCTGTCCGCTGGTGATCGGGCGCAACGCCATCACGATCACGGTCACGGCGACGGACAACCTCACGCGCACCTACGCCGTCGTCGTGAGCCGCGCCAGCGATGCGACGCTGAGCAGCCTGGAACTCTCGGCCACGACCTACGAACCAGCCTTCATCAGCACGACGCTGGCCTACACTACGCCGGTGACGCTGGACGAATTCACGGTCAGCACCTTCGTGACCGCCACGACCACCTACGCCGACGACGTGGCGACCTTCGCCGTGGCGGCCAACGGCGGCGCGGCGGTGGCGTGCAGCGGTGCGCCGGTCAACTGTCCGCTGGCGGCCGGGCTGAACATCCTCACGGCGACCGTCACCAACCCCAACGGCGGCGTGCGGCTCTACACGGTTGCCGTTGCGCGTGCATCGTCGACCAATGCCTGGCCGTTGAACCTGGCGTTGAGCCACGGCGTCTTGACGCCGGCCTTCGTCACGACCACCCTCGACTACACGGCAACCGTGCCCAACAGCGTGGCGGAGGTCACCGTCACCGTACACACGGAGGAGCCAAACGCCACGATCACCGTCAACGACGCGGCGGTCATCTCTGGCACGGCCTCCAGCCCGATCCCGCTGATCGTGGGCGAGACGGTGATCACGACGGTGGTCACGGCGCAAGACCTGGTGACGCGCAAGGCGTACACGATCACGGTGACGCGCGCCAGTGATGCCCGCCTCGACGGGCTGGCGCTCGACCCCGGCGTGCTCACTCCGGCCTATATCAGCACCACGCAGGCTTATTCCGCCGTGGTGACGATGGCGACGGTCAGCACGACTGTGACCTACACGCCCGCCTTTGCCAGCGACGCGGTCAATACCGTCGTGGCGGCCAACGGCGGCGCACCCACCGCCTGCCCGGACGACTCACCGACCGGCTGCCCGCTGGCGATCGGGCGCAACGTGATCACCCTCACCGTCACGGCCTCCGACGCCAGCACGCGCGCCTACACGATCATCGTGCGGCGGCCCGGCGACGCCACCTTGAGCGAGCTGGCGCTCTCGGCGACGACCTTCACGCCCGCGTTCATCAGCACCACTGTGGCCTACACCGGCGTCGCCATCGTGCCGTACACGACGCCGCGCACCCTGGTGACCGCCACGACAACCTACCCCGACGATCAGGTGGCAGTGGTCGCGGCGCCGGTGGACGGTGCGGAGACGGCCTGCCCGGGCGCGCCGGTGGATTGCCCGCTGGCCGTCGGCGCCAACGTGCTCACGGTGACGGTCACCGCGGCGGACGGCGCGGTGAAGAGCTACACGGTTGCGGTGACGCGCGCCACCGACGCCACCCTCGCTGACCTGACGCTGGGCGCAGCCGCGCTCGATCCGCAGCCCTTCATCAGCACGACGCTGGCCTACACCGCAGCCGTGAGCATGAACACCGCCAGCACGACCGTGCTCCCGACGACGACCTTCGCCGCCGACGTGTACACGATTACGGCGGGCGCCGTGGGCGGTGAGGCGACAGCCTGCCCCGGCGCGCCGGCGGCATGCCCGCTGGCGGTCGGGCGCAACGTGATCACGATCACCGTGACCGCGACCGATGGCTTCACCCGCGCCTACACTGTCACCGTGCGCCGCGCCGGCGATGCCACGCTGGCCGGGCTGGCGCTTTCGGCCACTGCGTACACGCCGGCCTTCATCAGCACGACCTTCGCCTACTCCGGCGTCGCCGTGGTCGACAACCTGGTCGCCAGTACGCTGGTGACCGCAACGACAACCTATCCCGACGACGAGGTCGCGATCTACGCGGCGCCGCGCGGCGGTGCGCCGGCGGCCTGTCCTGGCGCACCGGTAAGCTGTCCGCTGGCTGTGGGCGAGAACGTGCTCACGGCGACGGTCACCGCGGCGGACAACACGACGCAGCACTACACGGTCATCGTCAACCGGGCGCTGTCAAGCGACGCCACGCTGCTGAATCTGGCGCTGACGCCTGGCGTGCTGGCGCCGGCCTTCGTTTCGGCCACCGTCGATTACACGGCGACCGTGGCGCACAGCGTCGCTGCTGTGACGCTCACACCGACGACAAACGAGCCGAACGCCACGATCACGGTCGCCGGCGCGGTGGTGCTCTCCGGGACAGCCTCGGCGCCGATCCCGCTCAGTGTGGGCGCCAACGTGATCACGACCGTCGTCACCGCGCAGGACACCGTGGCGACGCGCACCTACACCGTCACCGTGACGCGCGCTGGCGATGCGTCGCTCAGCGCGCTGGCGATTCACCCGGGCGTGCTGACGCCGGGCTACATCAGCACGACACTGGCCTACACCGCCGTGGTGAGCACGGAGACGGCAAGCACCACCGTTTCCTATACGCCGACCTACGCCAGCGATGCGGTCGCCATCGTCGCTGCGGCGAACGGCGGCGCACCGGCGGCGTGTCTGCCTGCTGCCTCCGCCGCCTGCGCGCTGGCGATCGGCGTCAACGTC
>Ga0114938_1001544_pt1 | contig 15446 bp, 16 predicted proteins | sample AshMeaBigSpring_FD_88675 | JGI IMG/M metagenome (GOLD analysis project Ga0114938, IMG submission 88675) | Groundwater microbial communities from Big Spring, Nevada to study Microbial Dark Matter (Phase II) - Ash Meadows Big Spring | ecosystem: Environmental > Aquatic > Deep subsurface >...
TCGTCGATGATTGGCAGAATACTGCTGATGCTCTTTTCTCCGCCGTTCAAAATCAACTCAGCCTTTTCTTTGAGTGTACGCTTACGATAGTTGTCGAACTCTGCAGAAAGACGAAGATACTTATCTTTTTGCTCTTCAATCTCAGCTTTTGCTCCTTCTAACTCTTTTTCTAATTCTTCTTCTTTTGTCAGAGGGGCAGTCTCTTCAACCTGTTCATCTTGTGGCTGTTCTTCTGCTGTATTTTGAGTATCTTCGATGTTTAATTCTTCTTCTAACTTGACTTTTTCTTCTTTCGAATCCATATTTATTGTTTTTTTATTCTTATTAAAAGGGTTCAGTTTCATATTAACTCAGCATAATTTTTATTAATGATCTCAACAAAAACTTTGCCAATAAAGGCTTTTTGCCAAAAAACGCAGCAAAGGTAATACTTTTATGTCAGATTGTCACATTCTTAATAGCTCATTATTCGTCGTTAATAGCTCATTATTCGTTTTAAATGACTACCTTTGCAGGCTCAAAATGAGAATTGAAGTATATAGTAAAAAAGTTAATATAGAAAATGATTACAGTTTCGAACGTATCGGTACAATTTGGTAAGAGGGTTTTGTTTAATGATGTAAACTTGAAGTTTACAAGTGGCAACTGTTATGGTATAATTGGTGCAAATGGAGCGGGAAAGTCTACTTTTCTTCGTACAATCTCCGGTGAACTAGACCCTACAACGGGTTCTATTATGATGGGACCGGGCGAACGTTTGTCCGTATTAAGTCAGGACCACTTTAAATGGGATGCTCTTACAGTAATGGATACTGTAATGATGGGCCATACTGTGCTTTGGGACATCATGAAACAACGCGAAGTTCTGTATGCAAAAGAAGACTTTACAGATGAAGATGGTCTGAAAGTCTCTGAATTGGAAGAGAGATTTGCAGAACTTGATGGATGGAATGCTGAGAGTGATGCAGCTACTTTATTGAGCGGACTCGGTGTGAAAGAGGATAAGCACTATACATTAATGGGTGAGTTGAGCGGTAAAGAGAAAGTGCGTGTTATGCTTGCACAAGCTCTTTATGGTAACCCTGATAACTTGCTTCTCGATGAGCCTACCAACGACTTGGATATGGAGACCGTGACTTGGCTCGAAGAATACTTATCTAACTTCGAACATACGGTATTGGTGGTAAGCCACGACCGTCACTTCCTTGACTCTGTATGTACTCATACTGTGGATATTGATTATGGCAAGATTAATCAGTTTGCCGGAAACTATAGCTTCTGGTACGAATCTAGTCAGTTAGCTCTTCGTCAACAACAAAATCAGAAAGCAAAAGCTGAAGAGAAGAAGAAAGAGTTGGAAGAGTTTATCCGTCGTTTTAGCGCGAATGTGGCTAAAAGTAAGCAGACTACTAGTCGTAAGAAGATGCTCGAAAAACTGAATGTTGAAGAGATCAAACCATCGTCTCGTAAATATCCGGGTATCATCTTTACTCCTGAACGTGAACCGGGAAATCAAATCTTGGAAGTTTCGGGATTGTCGAAGAAGACTGACGAAGGTGTGGTGCTGTTCAGCGATGTAAACTTCAACGTTGAAAAGGGAGATAAGATCGTGTTCTTGTCGCGCAACCCACGTGCGATGACTGCTTTCTTCGAAATCATCAATGGTAATTTGAAAGCGGATGCCGGTCATTTTAACTGGGGGGTAACGATTACTTCTGCTTATCTGCCGGTTGATAATACCGATTTCTTTAATTCCGACTTAAACTTAGTGGATTGGTTGAGCCAGTTTGGTGAAGGTAATGAGGTTTATATGAAGGGCTTCTTGGGACGTATGTTGTTCTCCGGCGAAGAGGTACTTAAGAAAGTAAGTGTGCTGTCGGGAGGTGAAAAGATGCGTTGTATGATTGCTCGTATGCAGTTGCGTAATGCTAACTGTCTGGTATTGGATACTCCAACTAACCACCTTGACCTTGAGTCGATCCAGGCATTCAATAATAACTTGAAGACGTATAAGGGAAATGTCCTTTTCTCTTCACACGACCATGAGTTTATTCAGACGGTAGCGAACCGTATTATCGAATTAACTCCAAATGGTATCATCGATAAAATGATGGAGTATGATGAATATATCACTTCTGATCATATCAAAGAACTTCGTGCTAAGATGTACGGAGAATAAGAGATCTTTGTCTATCAATCATATATTAAGTGCTGATGCCTCAAAACATCAGCACTTTTTTTATTATATTTACTCAACTTTTCGACCGGAACGTTTTATTTACGTATCATATAGAAAGTAGATATAACCCAATGATTCATGAAGAACAAATAAAAACGATTATCCAGCGTTGCCGAAAGAACGACTACTCTGCTTTTGCTCTCCTTGTAGAGCAACATCGGGATATGATTTTTCGATTGGTCTTCCGCATGATATGCGATGAGGAAGAGGCTAAAGATATTACGCAGGATGTTTTCGTCAAAATTTGGCTTTCGTTGGATAGCTACAACGGTGATTATCGGTTTTCTACTTGGATTTACAGAATCGCTTGCAATGCTTGTTACGACTTTCTGAGGTCTCAACGTCACATCCGGGCTTCTTCTTTTGTCGATCTTTCCGATTCCGACGTGAAGTTGTCGTCCGGGGAAGATATTGAACAGGTGCTTGATAATAAAGCGCTGGTTGAATTGATTCTGCGTTATACGGAAGAACTGACTCCTAAGCAGAAAATGGTTTTTATGTTGCGTGATGTTGAAGAGCTGGAGGTAAAGGAGGTGCAAGAGATTACGGGGCTCTCGGCCGAAAAGATTAAAAGCAATCTTTATCAGGCTCGTAAACAGATCCGATTGAAAATGGAAAAAGATGGAGAAGTGGTCGTATGAACATGTACTAAAAGGAGGAAGAACAATGAATCAGAAGAATTGCATGAATTTGAAGAATAGTATGAATCTGAAGAAAAAGATAAGTCAGTATGATCGTATGGCGCAGGATGATCGTATGGATGAGAATTTGAAATACAACGCTTGGTTGAATGCTGTGAAAACGAATCAGCCGATGTTGAGTGATCCGGAAGGATTGATGCGAAATATTATGTCTGATATTCAATCGGCTCAGGTAAAGAAAAGCTCTAAGAAGATTGAGAAGATATGGAAAATGGTCGCTTCTGCTTCGGCTGTTGCTGCAATGTTCTTACTTTGTCTCTTTGTCTATGAAATAGACCTTCATCCTAATTCTGAGCTGAATACTGCTGTGTCAACAGATCAGTTTGATGATTCGGCATTAAAACAGAGGTTTGCTGCTTTCTCGGATGAGTGTAGTAATAATAAAGAGTCATCGGTTAAACTAAAAAAATGTATTTTGAAACGTTGGCAGGAGCAAAGGGAAGTACAAGCGCAAAAGAAAATGCAATTACTCGAAAAGCGGTATTCATACAACTGATTGAGCTTATGTGACTGGGTGAACTTATACTTATGCAACTAATTGAACTCATACTTATGTGACTGAGTGAATTTATACTGATGCAACTAAGGTGAACTCATGTAATTTATATAGCTCTGGTAACTCTTAATGTGTCTAATGTGTTGAATGAGTCTAATGACTCTTATGACTTAAACAACGCTGATTGTTCTCAAAATGAGAGCTCTAAATTATGGAATAACTCTAAAACTTTAAATAGATCAAGATATGAAAACAAGAACTATTTGCTTAATATTGGGATGGATGATGATTGTCTGCGGATGTTCATCCAACTATAAAATGACTACTTTAGTTCACTCCGATGGTACTATTGATCGGGAGGTTTATGCTTGGGGAGATTCTGCTTTTATTGCCGGTAATCGTGCTACTAATCCTTTTTTGTTTTCTCTCAAAGAGTGGAAGGTGGTTCCGCTGGATTCGACTTTGGTTTATTCTTTTTGGGGAGAGGAAGTCAAACTGAACGTAAAGGCGAGTCGGTCTGTAAAGGCAGATGGCGATCTTTCTTTCTTTTCTGCGGATAAGAAAAATAATCATCCGCTCGTAGTGCCTAAAGAAAGGCTCGAGAAGACCTTTAAGTGGTTTTATACCTATTATACTTTTACTTGCAAATATAGCGAGATCGTTGATAAAGGACCGGTGCCAATTGATAAATATCTGGATGAGAATCAGCAACGGTTGTTTTTTCAGGGTGATATGACGAACTATCGAGGGATGAACGGCATTGAACTCAATGAAACACTCAGTAATCTCGAGGATAGGTTCATGGACTGGTATAATGAGAGTAACTACGAACTTTGTTTTAATGTTATATCTGACGTCTATGCCAAAGTGGGAGATACGATTTATTTGTCGCGTTTGACTGAGGCTAAAGAAAAAGTCCGAAGCTTAGGAACGGAATCTCAAAAGAAAGACAAGGAATACACGCCATCGAAGATTTGTCTGTTATTGGACCTTTATTTTAAGACAGATCATTTTTCTACTTTTTATAAGCATCATCAACGACCCGTCGATCGGTTGCTCGACAAACGCGCAGAGATCGTCAATTACTTTGTGGCCCGTATCAGATATGAGTTGTCGATGCCTGGAACTTTAATCAGTACAAATGCTGCACAGAAAGAGGGGACAACGTTGATATGGAAAGTTGACGCTTATCGGGTACTAACTCATGATTACACGCTGAAAGCTGTTTCGCGTGAAATAAATAGTTGGGCGTTTGTCGTTACTGGCTTATTAATCTTATTGTCAGCTTATGGCTTTTATCGTTTTAAGAAAGCTTCTTCTTCTCGTGCAAGAAAATAATAATTATCGTAAAAATAACGATTAAGATAGAGGAAAGAATTGAACCTTCAAAACCGAAATCACCACCATTTAGCGGATTATTTTCCTCAAGTTGCAGACTCAAAAGTGAAGTTGAAGTATCGTTTCCACTTACTTTAAAACCGAGTATTGGCCCTTGAATCCAATTCCAGAAAAGATGCAAACTTAAAGGGAAAGCAAGATTTCGGGTGTAAAGATATGAGGCTCCTAGCAAGATTCCAGCTAAGACAATATTAATAAGTGAGAAAACAGATATTCCTGGGTTTAGAAGGTGAAGCAATGAAAATATAATGGAAGAGAGTAATAATGCAACAAAACGATTCATCCGGGTATTTAGTAATCTTCCTAAAACAAATCATCTAACCATAATTTCTTCAGTTAAGCTAACTAAAATGTAGAAAAACAAGCTGTATATAAGTCCTAATGGGTTAAAATTCCAGCTGGTTACTTTGACGGCTCCCATAAGTAATAATATTCCAAATCCTATGACATAAATTACAATAGCAATGGTCATTCCATAAAAAAGATCTTTGCTATGTCCGCTGAAAGATAAACCTAAATCAGAAAAAGGCTTTCCTTCTATGCGTAAGGAAATAATTGCAGCAATTACTACACTTGTAAGCATTGTAATTTGCATTAAAAGAACTGATTCTATAGAATTAGTATGGGCATCTTTTAATAAACCGATCGTTTGAAATAAAATGGGAGCAAGAAAGTTTATTAAAATAAAAATGATAAAAAAAATACTTAGGCAAAGCCATATAGGAGATGCTTTCTCGTTTTCCTTGTGAGGTTGCATTGTTTCTTCCATAATTTGATATAGTTTAGAGGTTAGTAAACGTGCGAAATTAATTATAAAAACATAAAAAAGTCACGATTGTGCTCGCTTTTTATTATATTTGTCCAAAATAATATCAAAATCATGAAACTTAGACGGCTATTTATAGGTATCGCGTTAGCTACCAATATCTTTGGAAGCATGGCGCAAGTAAGTAAAACATATTATGTACCCAAACCTGGTACACTGATTTCAATGATGACTCAAGAAGAGGCAAATAGCGTTACACATCTGACTCTGACTGGAAAAATCAACGCGGAAGACTTCAAACATCTACGTGATGAATTTGCTAATTTGAAGGTGCTGGATATCTCGAACGCTGAAATTAAAATGTATACTGGTAAATCGGGTACATATCCTGAAGGTAAATTATATGTTTATATGCCGAACTTTATACCTGCTTATGCTTTCTCTAGTGTTGCAAACGGTGCGGTTAAAGGAAAAATCTCACTTGAAAAAGTTATATTATCAGAGAAAACTAAAAATATAGAAGATGCTGCATTTAAAGGATGTACAAATTTGAAAATTTGCCAAATAAGAAAGAAAACTGCACCTAATTTATTACCGGAAGCTTTGGCTGATAGCGTAACAGCTATTTTTGTACCTCTGGGAAGTAGCGATGAATATCGAAATAAAAACCGCTGGACTAATTTTGCATTTATTGAAGGCGAACCCGTTGAGGCTAAAATTCAGGTTGGTTTAATGGGTAAATTGGAAGAGGAGATTCTTAAAGCCGGTTTGCAGCCTAAAGATATTAACTTTCTCACCGTGGAAGGTAAACTCGACAATGCTGACTTTAAGCTGATTTGTGACTATATGCCTAACTTAGTATCTGTTGATCTTTCGAAGACGAACGCTACGGCTATTCCGGATTTTACTTTTGCACAGAAAAAGTATCTGTTGAGAGTGCAATTACCACATAACTTAAAAAGTATCGGTCAACGTGCATTTAGCAATTGCGGACGATTGGCTGGAACGTTGGAATTACCTCCTAGTGTTACGGCTATCGAATTTGGTGCTTTCATGGGATGCGATCGTCTTCGTCAAGTGAAGGCTACTAGTAATAAAATCACAACTCTAGGCGATAAACTTTTTGGGGAAGATGCCAGTCGCTTGATCTATAAGAATAAGTAACTCTCATTTATTCTTTATACTATTAAACAATAGAATTATACCTATTTTAAAGTTACACATTGATTTAACTTTGCAATTATGAATTTTGAGCATCCCTATTTCTTTTAATGGGGGGCTCATAAACAATAATTAATTAATTAAATCAATGTTTGTTAGGTATGATAAGAAATCTTATTTTTATAGTGCTTCTTGTATGTAGCGTTGCCGTTTCTGCGCAAAAATATAATGAAGTAAATCACTTTTCAATGGATACATTGAAATGGGAAAAGATGGCAGATAAGGTGTATCGCAAATATGCATACGGGTCGAGCATGACCATTGCTTATCTTAAATTACTGAATGGAGCATTTATCCCAATGCACAATCACCCTTATGAACAAGCAACGCATATCCTTGAAGGGAAAGTCGAAGTAGAGATGCAGGGTAAGAAGTATATTGTTGGGAAAGGGGATGTGTTGATTATTCCGGCAAATATACCTCATTCATTTACTGCTCTGGAGGAAACGCTTGATATGGATATCTTTAGTCCGATTCGTATGGACTGGATCAATAATAAAGCGACGTATTTTAATAATACCAAAGTTGCATTAGCAACTTGAATTCAGTCATTCTAAATAATCAGGGCTTATGAAATCAAAACTGAATGGCTTATTCCTTTTTATCATTGCAACCTTCCTTCTTGTACTTAGCAGGAAAGATTTGTTATATGGATTTATTGACGATTGGCGGATGCGTAGAAAAACCACACAAACTACAGCACAAAGCCCAAATGAATTGCGGTTTGAAAGGCAAAAATTAGGCTTTGATAGCATTCAAAAAACTTTGAAAAATCCCAACCTATATTTTGAAGTTGTTAGGCTGGGTAATATTGGTTTTAAAAGTTATAAAAGAAACATAAAAAAGGTGGAAGATGGAGATACTGCAGAAAATGCATCAGAGAGCAACTAAGCAATACCTTACTGAAACCAGATTTGTTTTTTATTGCCATATCAAGATAAAAATACCACTTCAATCTGGAGCGGAAACTTTGATTGATCAATGTTTTGATTTATTAAAAAGCATTGATGAACAATATAATTCATACAGTCAAGGCTCTTACTTTGATAGAATAAATAAAAATGCAGGTGACTGGGTAGAGGTTGATGAAATCACTATTTGGCTGTTAAATGAGCTTGATAAAATTAAGTCAATTTCTAATGGAATATATAATATAGCTGTAATGCCATTATTACGACTTTGGGGATTTTATCAGAATAGAAGTTGCAGCCTGCCGTGTTTCAATCAAATAACTTTGCTTACAGAGCAACTTAAAGGTGATGTGGTGTCTGTAAAGGATAGTCAAGTAAAACTTAATAGAGGAAACGAATTGATTACTGGTTCTTTTATTAAAGCTTATGCGGTTGACCAAGTGGTTGCTTTTCTGAAAGCACAAGGCGTTACAGATGCGCTTGTTAATGCAGGTGGGAGTACGATTTATGCAATGAATGATGAAGATCATCCGTATTGGAAAATTAATATTCCACACCCCATTTCCGAAGATAAATCTTGGTTTCAGATAAATCTAAGCAATGAATGCCTTTCCTTATCTGGACGAAAAAGCAGTTTTATAACTATTGATGATAAGCAATATAGCCATATCATCAATGCTTCCACAGGTTGGCCTTCTTCAAAATATCAGGCTGTAGCGCTTACCTCTTCTGCTTTCTACGGAGATGTTTTGTCTACTACTTTATTAGCAAATGAAACAGATAAAAAAGCTAATGCAAATTTAAAACAAGCATTCAAGGATAAACTGAAATATTATGTAGTTGATCAAGTGATGCCTGCAGGAATTCCTGCATTTATTGAATGCTAAAAATGACACAAGCCTATGTTACATATACCCGATAAAAAGAATAGCTATAAAGATTTAGAGATTGGAACTTTTTCTCCTCCTAAAATATTACATCTACCGCTTTCAACATTTGGTGGCGATTTGAATGTAATGGTTCAGAAAGGTGAACGTGTTTTAAAACACCAAAAGTTAGCACAAAAAGAAGGCTTTTTCGGAGGAAATATTCACGCACCGGTTTCAGGACATATTGGAGAATTTATAGTTGCAAATGGGGAGCCGTTCCTTGAGCTTTTCAATGATTTTTTGGATGAAGTGGTCGATGCAAAATATAATTTACCAACTCAAATTTCAGATTTTATACAGCTACTTCAGGATAATGGTATTGAAGGAAGTGGTGGTGCCCGATTTCCTACGGCGGCAAAGTATAATGTGAACGAAGGTCAAATCGACACGCTTATTATTAACGGCGCAGAATGCGAGCCCTATCTCTCAGCTGACTATGCATTAATGAAAAGCTATGCCAATGAGCTTTCGCAAACACTCCATTTTATACAGCACCTTTACAAGATACAAACGATCATTCTCGGTATTGAGCGAATGCACAAATCATTAAAACCTCTACTGGAAAAAGCGTTCAAGGATTTCAATGTTGAAGGAAAAATAACATTATTGCCTGATTTTTATCCCCAGGGAGGTGAATTACAACTGATAAAATCTACAACAGGAAAAGAACTAAAAAAAGGGACTATTCCTTCCAAAGAAGGAATCCTGGTAAGTAATGTTGCTACTGTTATCGCAATGTACAACGCAGTATTTAAAGGAATTCCATACGTACGGCGTATTGTAACCTTATATGATGAGCACACAAATAGTGGAAAAAATTACTGGATACCATTAGGAACTACAATTGCTGAAATTTTAGCATCATTTTTCTCAGAAACAAGTTCAGCGGTTTCAGTGATTATGGGTGGTCCGATGATGGGAAAGCTTGTAAAAGATGAAAAAGCTTCTGTTCATAAAGGCAGTGGGGGGCTGATTAGATTGAAGAAAAAAACGAATAAGACTGAAAGCTGTATTGGATGTGGTTATTGCGTCGAAGTGTGTCCCCAGAACCTTTTACCAATGGAATTTTCAAAAAATGTTGAACGAAAAGATGCAAATAGCCTTAAGAGATTTCATCTCAACGATTGCATAGAATGCGGTGCCTGTGCTTATATCTGCCCATCCCATATACCGTTAGTACAAGATATCAAAACCGGAAAAACAATGTTAGTATGAAGATGTCCCCATTTATAAGAGCCAAAACAAATACACAAGCTGTGATGTTGGACGTAATTATAGCACTTGTTCCTTTAGCTGCTGTTGCTATTTATTCTTTTGGTACAAGAGCTACTACAGTTTTAGGATATAGTTTACTATCCTGCGTTATTACTGATTTACTGTTTGGCTACTTGTTTTTGAACAAAAGAAAATGGCTTCCAGATGGTGCTGCTGTAATTACAGCTTTGTTGTTAGCTTTTACTTTATCGCCTTTAACACCTTGGTATATTGTTGTTTTTGGAGGTATTTCGGCAATTTTATTTGGAAAGATTTTATGGGGAGGTTTGGGTAAAAATAGATTAAACCCAGCGTTAGTTGGTCGAGAATTTATGACTGCTTTTTTCCCTGTCATTATGAGCGACGGTGTTTTATGGAATACCAAATTATTTGTTGAAAATACTAATGCGAGCATACGCACTCTTACCGATAATCCTCAATTGAGGGAACTGCTAACTACTTTTATATACAACCCTTCGGGAGCATTGGGCGAATATTCTTTGTTGGCGCTAACCCTAGGTGGAATATATCTGCTGTTGCGAAATAGGATAAGTTGGCATATTCCCGTGTCTTTCATTTTCGGTTTGATCTTGATGCAAAATGTTTTACCGACCGAAGGAAGTGCTAATTTTTCTTTAGGAGGTCTCCTATTGGGAGCCATCTTTATGGCAACAGATATGCCCACAAGTCCAACTCACGCCAATGCAAAAATATATTATGGATTGATGCTGGGCGTGGTAGTGGCAGTAATGTTGTTTAGCGGTATTAATAATGTATACTTATCCTATAGCATTTTGCTAATGAATATATTTTCTGCGCAAATAAACTCCTTATTTATGCCAACTGTCTGGGGACATCAACCCATCAGAGGGTTCGTTAAATGGGAAACTGTCGCAAAGCAAACACTAATAATCTTGTTAGCCTGCTTTGCTGTCATTAGCTTGCATAAGGCCAATCTTATTCATTATCTGATTTATCTTTTTGCCTCATATACCATTTTAAAATTTTATTATCAATATCAATATAAAACAAACGAATTATTTTAAACTTACAACTATGCGACATTTATTCTTACTCATTATTTTACTGCTTACTCTTCAGTCTTGTCAAGACGAAGTGGTTACTAAAACCTATACCGGAGATAGCCAGAAGGCAATTCTTGATAATATGATAACCCGAAGAGCTATCCGGAAATTTACACCGCAAAATGTGAGCAACTCACAAATTGATACCATTATGAAGTATGCGATTTACGCTCCCTCTTCGCTAAACAAACAGCCTTGGCAGATTAGGGTTGTTAAAAACGAACAATGGCTAACGGAACTGAATAATCGATTTTTGAAATATGCCGAAGGAAAAACTTTTCAGGGGAGTGCTGCTAATTACAAAGAACCTGGATTTAGCATTTTTCATCACGCACCGGTATTCATTGTCATTGCCAGGGATAAGAATAATCCGGTGAGTAGTCTGGATTGTGGTATTATTTTGCAAAATATACTTTTGGCAGCTCACGCAACAGGACTTGGAACCTGCCCGCTTGGAACAGTAGTGCCCGTAATGAACAGGGAAGAAAATAAAGATTTGCTTGCTGCCTTGAATATTCCTGAAGATTATGAAGTAGCGATCAACATCGCTTTAGGTTATCCCGCAGAAAATCCACCCGTTAAAGAACGTTATGATGATAAAATCAAAATCATCGAATAATATGAACACAAAAATCAACAAATTAGTAATTCCGGTTGTGGGAATTATTTCATTGCTATCTTGCATTAACCCTTCGGATAAAACGGTAAGCACTGTTGATGCCAATCACGATAAAGTTTGGCATTATTCCATCATTGAAGCCATGAGACGAGGCATTTATGAAGGCACACACACGGTGGAAGAGCTTAAGAACCACGGCGATTTCGGGCTGGGAACATTTAACCATCTCAATGGAGAACTTATAGCTTTGGATGGTGTGATCTATAGAATTTCACCATCAGGATTGGTAGAAGAGGCAGCCGATACTTTGAAATCCCCATTTACTTCTTTAAGCTTTTTCGAAGCAGAGCAAAAGAAAAGCATCCGTTTTTCAGGAAACTTTGAAGAGTTGCAGAAGCAAATTTTAGCAATGCTTCCCTCAAAAAATTTACCGTATGCGATAAAGGTAGAAGGTATATGGAACGAGATTACAGTTGGTGGTGCAGATTCTATCCCTGCAACAGATACAACCGCATTGGCGACCCTTATGGAAAAACGACCTCAATATAATGCCAAAATGTTAAAAGGAACAATGGTGGGCTATTTTACCCCTTCTGTAATGAGCAATATAGACTTATCACCATTTCATTTTCATTTTATTTCTCAAGATAAAAAGTTTGCAGGCCACTTGATGACCGGTATCTTAAAGGATGCTGAAGTCCTGATATCAGTGGATGAAAAAACAGGATACGATGTGGAGTTGCTTAACCAAAATCAGCGTTTTAAATCGCTTGAATTTCACAACAGAAATGGTTTGGCAACATATTAATTTTAAAATCAATTAATTATAAAGCATGTTCGAGCTCATCCATCAATATTATAAGGCAGAATATACTATATCCGTTGGGCTTGTATTCGTTGCAATCGGTTTTCTTTTTTGGTAATTTTTATTAGAAAATCAAATTTCAAAAGGTTTGGGACTAGGTCTAATGATTGCAGATATGCTGATTATAAGTACATTACTTGCAAACCGACAATATAATATAAAAATGATAGACAGCCTCAGCAATAGAAAGCTAGAACAGACTGAACAATTAAAAAAAACTGAAATCAACAGGATGGAGAAAGTAATGAACGTTTCTTTCAAATATGCCTTTATTTCATTTTTTGTATTGATCATCTTTTTTACAGGGGCAATGTTATTCTCACGCAGTTATTACTGGATAGGGATGAGCCTTGCTTTTGTCCTTTTTGTTCTCATATTCGCCATTGCCGACACATATAACTCCAAGAGAAATAAAGAATATTTCCTAAATTCAACTTATTAATGCAACTTTGAATGTTGCGGACTACGAAGAATAAAAGCTGTATTTTTTCAGAGAGGGGGGATAAGGAAAACCTCATCGCCCACCTCTGCTGAATGGATAAAAGTTTCTATCTTTGCTTTTGGTGTCCGTCCAAAGAAATCAAAGTTGCAGATGAGAAAACATTTAACCGTAGAGCAAAGGTATGCAATCTTTGCGATGTTACAACAGCAGTAATACATAAAGTGATAACAGAGGCTATCGGAGTAAGCAAGAGTACCATAAGCCGTTAATTACGACGTAACTGCGATTATCGCAGTTGCGAGTATGTAATGGACTTAGCCCAACGCAAAGCCGATAAACGCCAACGAGAGAAACTAAACCAATTTATTAATAACAAAGTTGCATTAGAAACTTGAATTCAGCCATTATTAAAAAAGCTTTTGAATGGAATCGACAAAGAAGGACTGCTTCCTGTTAAAGGTAAAGCAGTCCTTCTTCTATTTTTTTATATTTTCTCTAGCTTCCAATCTCTCTAACTCTTTCTCTTATTTTTGATCTACTCCGATCATTGATAGTTGAACACGTTTTCTATCCAAATCAACACTCATCACTTTGACATTGACATACTGGTGAATAGATACGATCTCTGTTGGGTCGGAAATAAATCTGGCTGCCATTTGAGATAGATGTACCAGACCATTCTCTTTAATGCCTAGGTCGACAAAAGCACCAAAGTTAGTAATGTTGCTTACAATTCCCGGAAGAATCATCCCTTCACGTAAATCGTTGATGGTCCGCACACTTTTATCGAACTCAAAAACCTTGATGGTACTTCGTGGGTCACGACCGGGCTTGTCGAGCTCTTGCATGATATCGTTAAGAGTTGGAATACCGATGGTAGGGGTGATATAATCGGATATCTTGATATTTTTACGAACTTCTTTATTGGCTATAAGTTCCGTTACATCGCATTTTAAATCTTTGGCCATCTGCTCTACGATACAATAACTTTCGGGGTGTACTGCAGTACTATCTAATGGATTCTTAGCATTGGGAATACGTAGGAAGCCTGCACATTGCTCAAAGGCTTTTGCACCCATTCGTGGCACCTTCATCAACTCTTTACGTGATTTAAAAGCTCCGTTGTCTGCACGATAGTTCGTAATGTTTTGGGCCAATTGAGGCCCTAGTCCCGAGATGTACGAGAGTAGATGACTGCTCGCTGTGTTCAGGTTTACCCCAACCATATTCACACAGTTCTCTACAGTCTGATCGAGCGCTCTCTTTAATTTTGTCTGATCTACGTCATGCTGATATTGACCTACACCAATCGACTTAGGATCGATTTTTACCAGTTCGGCAAGCGGGTCCATCAATCTTCGTCCGATAGAAACGGCACCACGAACAGTCACATCGTATTCAGGAAATTCATCACGCGCAATCTTGGAAGCCGAATAGATGGATGCTCCTTGCTCACTTACCATAAAGACGGGGATTTCGCGATCGAAGGTTTGCCTATTGATGAAATCCTCCGTCTCCCGACTAGCTGTGCCATTACCAATGGAGATTGCTTCAATCTGGTAAGCTTCAATCATGCTGCGTAGTTTAGCTGTAGCTTCCTGAACCTTATTAACCGGAGGATGGGGATAGATATTTTCGTTGTGTAACAGATTGCCTTGTGCATCCAAGCAAACGACTTTGCATCCTGTGCGGAAACCCGGATCGATGGCTAAAACTCTTTTCTGTCCTAGAGGAGAGGCTAATAGCAATTGACGAAGGTTCTCCACAAATACTCGTATGGCTTCTTCATCCGCTTTTTCTTTCGAAAGTGATGCGAATTCTGTCTCTATAGATGGTTTGAGCAAGCGTTTATAACTGTCGTTTACCGCTTCACGCACCTGCTCACCGCACTCGTTTCTACTGAAAACGAATAGGCGTTCGAGCCGTTCGGTACACTCTTCATCGTCTGGACTGATCGATACTTTGAGTAACCCTTCCGCTTCTGCTCTGCGGATGGCAAGCAAACGGTGGGAGGTACAGCGTTTTAGCGGTTCCGAGAAATCGAAGTAATCTCTATATTTGGCGGCTTCTTCTTCTTTCCCTTTCACAACCTTTGCTTTGATGACGGCTTGTCGTGAAAATAAGTTCGCAAAGTGTTACGTGCTCTCTCGTCTTCATTGATTTGTTCGGCAATGATGTCCCGTGCACCTTTTAATGCATCTTCTTCACTCTTGACTTCACCTTTTACAAAACCGGATACTCTTGATGCGAGGTTACTCTCCTTTTGTAGTAGAAGAAGCATTGCAAGTGGTTCCAGGCCTTTTTGACGAGCAGCCTCCGCTCGCGTCTTGCGCTTAGGCTTATAAGGTAGATAGATGTCTTCGAGCTCGGTTGCATCCCACGAAGCTTCGATACGCTTCTGAAGTTCTGCAGTCATTTTCCCTTGCTCTATAATTGTACTGGTGATTGTCTCTTTTCGTTTGGCAATCTCACAGAGTTTATCGTATTGTAATTTAATGTTTTCTATCTGCACCTCATCCA
>Ga0114938_1001545_pt1 | contig 15438 bp, 12 predicted proteins | sample AshMeaBigSpring_FD_88675 | JGI IMG/M metagenome (GOLD analysis project Ga0114938, IMG submission 88675) | Groundwater microbial communities from Big Spring, Nevada to study Microbial Dark Matter (Phase II) - Ash Meadows Big Spring | ecosystem: Environmental > Aquatic > Deep subsurface >...
AACCTCGATCGTCCACGGCTTGCTCCCGCCCGTCCGGTAGGCGGCGTGCATGCCCACATCGTCGAACCCGGCGGTCGCGGCGATTTTCAGGAGTTCGTCGCCCTGGACCTCCCTGGTGACGACGTCGCCAACCACGGCGCGGTCCTCGTTGCGGAACAGGACGCGGATCGCGGCGGGTCCGCCGCTCACCGCCGCCTTGAGGACGGGGAGGAGCCGGGTGCCGCGGCGGGCCGTATCCGCGCCGGGGCCCTCGGTGATGGGCACCCGCCAATAGTTGGATGCGGACTTGACGACGAAGTGCCTCCCCTCGATCGGGAAATCGTTGGATTTCGCCTTGGTGGATTCCGAGGGCAGGCCCCGGATCGAGCTGATGAAGATCGAAGCACCCACGCCAAGCAGCAGCAGGAGCAGGGAGATCAATCCGATGCGCTCGACCTTCGAGAGCTGGAGTTTTGGGAGCAGGGACAGCGGCGCCGCGGTGGCGGCCTGTGGCGGTGGCGATTCGTTTTCTACCGCAGATACCTGAGTGGCCGCGCCGGATTCCACGGTGGTGGAGTTTCCAGAAGGCTCGGGATCCGCGACTTCAGGGGGAAGAGACGTGTCCGCCACTTCGACGGCCGCCTCGGCGGGGAGCTCCCCGATCTCGGGTACCGAGCTGGCGTCCTCCCAATGCTCCAGCTCGTCAAATTCCTTTTCCGGTGCCGAGGACCCTGAACCGCCTTCGGACCGACTCTTGACCGCAGGTTTGCTGACGTTGATGCGGATGCGTTCCGCCGGGGGAGCGGGGATCAAATACAGTTCATCCCCGGGGACACGGCCTTTTGCGGCGGGATTCCCCCTTGGCGCGGGAATGTCCCTTGCGGCAGACCTTGCGATGGGCTCCGGACTCCGTGGAACCGCGGGGCCTCCCGGGGAGTCCAATTCCTCCTCGAACGACCACAAGTCCATCTCCGTGGTGTCCTTGGCCAGATTGCCCAGCGACGGGCGGTGCCGCGGCGGCAGGGACGATCCCTCGGGGGAGGATGGTGGAGTGGGTGTCATGGCGGGCGAGGGCTTTACTTACGGACGGAGCGGCGGCTTGGCCAGTGCGAATGACAAACCGTGAATTCGCGAAAAATCGGATTGCATCGAAAGCCCCGCGGAGTCATCCACGACTTCGCAAAACCATTCCAACATCATGGCTGACCGCGAAGACAAAAATTCCGAAAACGTTGCTGGCAAATTCTACGTGGACGCCCAGTGCATCGACTGCGACCTCTGCCGCGAAACCGCCCCGAGCAATTTCGCCCGCGCCGAGGACGAAGGCTACTCCTACGTCTTCAAACAACCCGAAAACGACGAGGAACTCGCCCAGTGCCGCGAGGCGATGGAGGGCTGCCCCGTCGAAGCCATCGGCGACGATGGCGACGAGTAAGCGCCCCGCCTCCACCATGAAACGAAAGCCGCGCCCGAGCGGAATCCGCGAGGAAATTCTGCGGGAATGGCGCGGTTGCGATGAGGCCCTCGACCTCAACGAGGGGATCCACTCCGCGGACCAGTTCATCGCCGCCATCCTGCGCCAGGCCGGCGTCGAGGACGGTCTCCATGAGGACCAGGTCCGCGCGGCATGGAAGGACCTCGCCGGGGATTTCATCGCCCGTCACACCGAACCCGTCTCGGTGAAGAACGGCCACCTCGTCCTGCGCGTCACCCAGCCTGCCATGCGCTTCCACCTGGAGCAGATGAAGCCAATGCTGCTCACCCGGATCCGCGCCCAACTCGGCGAGAACCGCATTCATTCCGTGAAATTCGCCCTCGGCTAGCCGCCTTCCGGCAGACCGCCATGTTCCGCAATCTCATCTTCGACTGGTCCGGCACGCTGGTGGACGATCTCGGCCCCGTGATCGAGGCCACCAACGCGGTGCTTGGGAAATACGGCGTCCCGCCGCTCGACCGCGAGGATTTCCGCCGCCGCTTCCGGCTGCCCTACCGCGAGTTTTACTCCGACGTGCTTCCCCACGTGCCGCTGGACGAACTCGAGGCTCATTTCCGCCCGGCCTTCGATGCCGCGGCCACCCCCGTCACGGTGCTGCCACACGCCCGCGAAAAACTCGACTGGTGCTCCACCCTCGGCATCCGCGCCTTCGTCCTGACCTCGATGGACACCGTCGCCTTTGAACGTCAGCTCGATGAATTCGGCCTGCGCGGGCACTTTGAGGCCACCTATTCCGGCGTGCTCGACAAGCGCGAGGTCATCCGGGAAATCCTCGAAACCCACGGACTCGATCCCGCGGAGACCGCTTTCGTCGGCGACATGACCCACGACGTGGAAACCGCCCGCCACGGCGGCGTCTCCTCCATCGCCGTGCTCACCGGCTACAACCACCCGGAAATCCTCGCCGCGGTCAGGCCGGACCTCACCGTCCCGGATCTCGGCGTGCTCCGCTCCCTGCTCGACCGCCGCCCGCGCCACTCCCGCCCCATCGCCACGGTCGGCGCGCTCATCCACGACGGCGCGGGTCGCGTGCTGATGCTGCGCACCCGGAAATGGAGCGGCCTGTGGGGCATTCCCGGCGGGAAAATCGAACGCGGCGAACCCTCGGTCCACGCCCTCCGGCGCGAGATCCTCGAGGAAACCGCCCTCATCCTCGATGACATCCGTTTCGTCCTCGTCCAGGACTGCATCGATTCCACCGAGTTCATGCGGCCCGAGCATTTCATCCTTCTCAATTACACCGCCCGAGCCCGCACCACGGCGGTCACCCTCAACGACGAGGCCGAAGAGTTCCTCTGGCTGCCGCCCGCCGAGGCCTTAAGGCTCAATCTCAACCATCCCACCCGCCACCTCCTCACCGAGGCCATCGACCGCGGAATGATTCCCGAATCCCATGCCTGACACCATCGAGATCCGCCGCCTCCGCGTGAGCGCCCGCATCGGCGTGCCGGACGAGGAACGCGCCGCGCCCCAGACGCTCTGGATCACCGTGCGCATGGTCCCGAGCCAGGGCTTCATCGGCCTCGCCGACGACATTTCCCGCACCGTCGATTATCACGCCGTGGCCTTGGAAATCCAAGCCCTCGCCGCCTCCCGGCCCCGCCGGCTCATCGAAACCCTCGCGCTCGAAACCGCCGACCACCTGCTTGGAAAACACCCTCTCGCAAGCGTCGCAGTCACCATCGAGAAACACATCCTGCCGGACACCGAGTGCGTCGCCGTTCATGTGGAGCGCTCGCGGACTCCATAGTTGACGCGCCAAGTCCCTCCGCCAAGCTCACCCACGATGATCGCAAGACTCCGCGGCAGGGTGATCGAGGCCTATCCGAACCGGCTGGTGGTGGACGTCCACGGCGTGGGATACGAGGTGAACATCCCGATTTCCACCTTCGACCGCCTGCACGCCGCGGAGGGGCTTGAGGTGGACCTGAGGACGCACCTCCATATCCGCGAGACCGCCCACACGCTCTACGGCTTCGCCACCGAGGAGGAGCGGGACGTGTTCCTGATGCTCATCGACCGCGTGAGCGGCATCGGCCCGGCCATCGCCATGGCGGTGCTCAGCGGCATGCCGGTCTCGCGCTTCAAGAGCTGCGTGGTCGCCGGAAACACCGCGGAACTCTCCCGCATCAAGGGCCTCGGGAAAAAGACCGCCGAGCGCATTGTGCTGGAGCTCAAGGACAAGGTCGGCGTCACCGATACCTGGCAGGACGCCGCCGCCGGCGAAGTCAGCGCCTCCGCCGCGGATGCGGAACTCGCGCTCATCGCCCTCGGTTACAAGCAGGTCGATGCCCGCAAGGCCGTCCGCAAGGTCTTGGAGGCTGATCCCGCCGCCGCCGTGGAGGCGCTCGTGCGGGGCGCGTTGCGGACTTTGCAAGGTTGAGCGATTGCAATCCGTCACTTCATTTTTGCACCTTGCCAGTCATGGCTGGGTTGGCAGACTCCGCGGAACTCACGGAAGTTCGTTTTCCCGACAGCAAACCCACCCGCCACATGCCTGCCACCACGATGAATCAAAAAATCGGCCGCTACCGCTGGACCATCTGCGCGCTCGTCTTCTTCGCGACGACCATCAACTACCTCGACCGCAACGTGCTCGGCCTGTTGAAGGACACGCTGCTTCCGCTCTTGAAAATGAACCCGGAAAGCACCGGTGAGAAGGAATACGCCGGCGTCGTCATGGCCTTCCAGATCGCCTACGCGCTGGGCCTGCTCGGCATCGGCCGGGTGATCGACAAGATCGGCAGCCGGCACGGCTACGGTTTTTCCCTCATCGGCTGGAGCCTGGCGGCCATCGGCCACGGCTTCGCCACCGGACCGATCAGCTTCGGCTTCTGGCGGGCGGCGCTCGGCGTGACCGAAGCCGGAAACTTCCCCGCCGCGAACAAGACCATCGCCGAATGGTTCCCGAAAAAGGAACGCGCGCTGGCCACCGGCATCTACAACTCCGGTGCCAACATCGGCTCCATCGTCGCGCCGCTCTGTGTGCCGTGGCTCGCCACCCATTATTTCCTCGGCTGGAGCTGGCAGTGGGCCTTCGTCATCACCGGAGCCGTCGGTCTCTTCTGGCTCTTCTTCTGGTATGGCGTTTACAAGTCGCCCGCGGAGAAACTCGCCGATGGCAAGCTCAGCCAGGCGGAGTATGACCACATCCACAGCGACCTCGACGAACAAGCCGAGAACACCGGGGAAAGCGTGGCCGAGAAAGTCTCCTGGGGCCGCCTTCTCCAGTTCCGCCAGACCTGGGCCTTCTTCTTCGGCAAGTTCTTCACCGATCCCGTCTGGTGGTTCTACCTGTTCTGGCTGCCGGCCTACCTCGCGGATGACAACAAGCGCAAGGTGCTCAACGCGTTTCCCAACGGCCTGCCCGACGGCATCACCGTGGACGCCGTGCTCAAGGAAACCAAACAGTTCTCCAACCTCTTCGGCCAATCGGAACTGCTCCAGACCGTCAACATCCCCGGCCTGATCATCTGGCCGGTCGCGGTCGCCGTGGTTTACACGATCTCCACCTTCGGCAGCGTGTTCGGCGGATATCTGCCGAAACGTTTCATCGACAGCGGCATGGATGTGAGCAAGGCGCGAAAAACCTCCATGTTCATCTACGCCCTCATCCCGCTCACCGTGCTCGGCGCAATGAAAGTCGGGGAAATCAACACCTGGCTCGCGGTGCTTGTCATCGGCCTGGCCTGCGCCGCCCACCAGGCGTGGTCCGCCAACATCTTCACCACCGTTTCGGACATGTTCCCGAAAAAAGCCGTCGCTTCCGTGACCGGCATCGGCGGCCTCGCCGGAGCCACCGGTGGTCTGCTCATCGCCGCCGCCGCCGGCTGGCTGCTGGACCACTTCAAGAAGACCGGCCATGTTGAAACCGGTTACGGCATCCTCTTCGTCATCTGCGCGACCGCCTACCTCGCCGCATGGATCCTCATGCACCTGCTGGTGCCGAAGTTCAAAAAGATCGAACTGTGACGCCAACGGGGCGGCGATTGTGAGTTTCTGGCTGGCTATCGATAATCCACTTCGTTTGCAGGCCGATGTTCTCCCATGAGATCATCAGAGGTCACGTGGGCGCCCGGTCTTTTCATCCGTTCCTCCTCCGGCTTGGCACAGGGCGGAGGCTCTCTCCAACAGCTCCGCCGCGCGGGTCATCAACGCTTCCACGGGCAGGCCGGTGATGGCGAGTTCGGTGATGTCATCGAACACACCGCTCTCACGGATCGCCGGATCGGCTCGGCCGCAGCAGGCGATGACGGGTTTGCCGTGCTTTTGGGCGAGCCGGGCGAGGGCGACGGGGCCTTTGCCGGAAAGGCTTTGCGCATCGAGCGACCCTTCGCCGGTGACGATGAGGTCCGCCGCCGCGACCGCCGTTTCCAAGCCCGTCAGGGAGGCGATCAGATCGAAGCCCGGGACGAGTTCCGCATTCGCGAAGTGCAGCAGGCCGAATCCCAATCCGCCCGCGGCCCCCGCGCCGGGGCGTGTGGCATTCCGCCCGCCGTCCGAAGCGCGGACGATGCCGGTGAGCACGTCTTCCAGGATCGGAATGGTGGTTTCATCGGCCCCTTTTTGCGGGCCGTAGACGCGCGTCGCACCGTCCGGACCGAGCAGGGGATTCTCCACATCACTGGCCACGGTAACGGGCGGCAGCGGAATGCGGCCGCTGGAATCGATGCGCGCGAGATTCCGGAAAAGCATGCCGGGCGAGGGGTCGAGCTCGTTGCCGCTGGCGTCGAGAAACCGCACGCCGAGCGCTGCGGCCATGCCCGCGCCACCATCGTTGGTGGCGCTGCCTCCGATGCCGATGACGAGGCGTTTCGCATGGCTCTCCTGAATGGCGTGGCGCAGCATCTCGCCGGTGCCGAACGTGTTGGCGCGCAGGATGTCGCGGTCTCCGGCATGGATCCGCCACAGGCCGGAAGCCTCCGCCATTTCCATCACGGCGAGCGGGCCCTCCGCCGTGTTTGCCAGCAGATAGCGGGCGTCGATTTCCCGGCCCAAGGCATCATGCGCGGGCACTTCGATCCAGCGTCCGGCAAGCGGAATTTCCAGCGCAGCCGCGAAACCTTCGCCGCCATCGGTGATCGGGCGGCACTCGATGGAGGCTTCTGGGAAACGAACGGCCATGCCGCGCGCGACGGCCGCGCAGGCCTGTCCGGCATCCAGCGAGCCTTTGAACTTGTCACAAGCGATCAGGATGCGGCGGGGCGATGGCATCGGGTTGTGTCATCTGAATCGGAACGACCACCCGGTCATAAAGCGACTCGTTCACGCCGAGGGCAAGGGCGGATTCCTTGAGGGTGAGATCTTGGGTGATCGCGTGGTGGGCGATTTCCGCGGCTTTCGAATAACCGATGTGCGGGGAAAGCGCCGTGACCATCATGACCGAGCGGTCGAGGTTGTCTTGGATTTTCGCGAGGTTGAGCCGGGTGCCATCGATCATGTGCACGCGGAAACGATCGCACATGCCGGCCATGATCCGGGCGGAATGCAGGTAGTCGCGGATGAGGATCGGGCGGAAGGCGTTGAGCTCGAAGTTCCCCTCCGCCCCGGCCATCTGCACGGCCACATCGGAGGCCATGATCTCGATGCAGACCATCATCATCGCCTCGGCCTGGGTGGGGTTGACCTTGCCGGGCATGATCGAGGAGCCGGGTTCGTTGGATGGCAGGATGAGTTCCATCAGCCCCGTCCGTGGGCCGGAGCCCAGCCAGCGCAGGTCGTTGGCGATCTTGTAAAGTGTGACGGCGGCACCCTTGAGCGCGGCGTGGGCGCGGACCATGCGGTCGTTGGTGGCCTGGGCGGTGAACTTGTTCCCGGCGGACTTGATGGAGAAACCCGTGAGCCCGGAAAGCACGGCCGCCACGTCGTCGCCGAAACCCGCCGGCGCGTTGAGGCCGGTGCCGACGGCGGTGCCGCCCATGGCGATGTGGAGCAGGCCGTCCGTGGCCTGAACGACATCCGCGATGCAATCGTCCAGCGCGCCGACGTATCCGGACCACTGCTGTCCGACGGTTAGAGGCGTGGCGTCCGCGAGGTGCGTGCGGCCGATCTTGACGACATCCGCCCAGAGTCTGGATTTTGCATCGAGCGCATCCCGCAACCGGCGGAGCGCGGGAAGGGTGTGCTCCACGGCCATCCGATGGGCGGAGAGGTGCATGGCGGTGGGAAACGTGTCGTTGCTCGATTGCGACATATTCACATGGTCGTTCGGATGCACCGGTTGCTGAGAGCCGAGCGTGCCGCCTAGAAGCTGGATGCAGCGGTTTGAGATCACCTCGTTGACGTTCATGTTCGAGTGCGTGCCCGATCCCGTCTGCCAGACGAAGAGCGGGAACTCGGAGTCCAGCGCGCCGCGGATGATTTCATCGCAGACCTGGCAGATCAGGCCTCCCATCCATTCCGGCAGCAGGCCGGCGCGGGTGTTGACGATGGCCGCGGCTTTTTTCACGAAACCGTACGCATGATACAACTCGACGGGCATCCGCTCGTCGCTGATGTGGAAATGTTCGAGGCTGCGCTGGGTCTGGGCGCCCCAATAGTGGTCCGCGGGGACCTCGATGGAGCCCATGCTGTCGAATTCCTTGCGTTTCCCGCAGGCGGGGATGCCGATGGGCACGGCGGGATCGCGGAATTCCATGAGAGCAATGTAGCAACGTCGTCAAATACTCAATCGCCGCAGAGCTTTTCACAGTGGGCGCGGAGCCCGCCCATGGAGCGCCTCGTAGGCTTCAGCCATACGCTGGCTGAATGGCCGCGCCATCCAAACCCCGAAATGTGAGCCACCATGACGATCCATCTGTACCTGTCGCTCATCCCCGAGGCGCTCGTCGCCTCCCATCTGCCGCCGGAAGAATACGGCGCCTATCTCGCGCTTGGCCCCAAGAAACGCTCCCACGGCCAGGCGATCTTTTTCAAACTCTCGGACGCCTACACCCGGCAGAAGCTGGATGCGTTTCCCGGAATCGCCGAAATGCGTGACGGACGCCTGCGCCGGTCCGCCTATCTCGGTGTTTACCGGGTGCTCGAGCAGACGCCGGTCGAGGCCATCGAATCCCTGCACCTGACCACCAATGACGGCCATGTGCTCACGTTGCTTCCCGGCGAGTACAAGCACGATCCCGGCCCGCGCTTCCATCTCTATCAGGAATTCTGCCCGGTCACGCCGCGGGTGGCCAGCACGCTCGATCCGAAGTCCTTCGGCGCGGCCATCACGGACCCCACCCAGGCGGTTTCGATCCCCGCGCTCGCCTACGCCGAGCTCATCCTTGAGCGCCTTGGCGACGACCCGGAGGCCGGCGGCGTGGACAATCTCCCATATCGCAGCATCGAGCACCTGCGCGATTGCCTGAGGGAGCTGCGGGCCAAGCAAACCAAGTCCACCAAGCTGGTCGTGCGCTACCTCGAACAGGACGTGCTGTTCCGCACGATTCTCGGCGGTTTCTACGTCGCCGCGCAGGGCGGAGGCTTCCGCTTCTTCCCGATGCCGTCTCGCGACGAATTGGAGACCACGCACTATGCCTGGTGGCGTTCCGCGCTGCGCTCGACAGGCCTTTGATCCACCGCCTCTCCGGAACCCTTCCGCTTCACAATCCACCTCGAAATTCTCATGCAATCCCCGTTATTCTGGCTGGTGCCAGCCGCCTCCGTCCTCGCCCTGGGCTTCGCCGCCTGGTTTTACAGCCGGATGAAACTGTGCCATGAGGGCACGCCGCTCATGCAGGAAATCGCCCAGCACGTCCGTGAGGGCGCGATGGCTTACCTGAAACAGCAATACAAGGTGGTCGCCGTGGTGTTCGCGATCATCACCGTGCTCTTCGCCTGGATGGCCTATGGCCTCCATCTGCAAAACGGCTGGGTGCCCTTCGCCTTCCTCACCGGCGGTCTCTTCTCGGGGCTCGCCGGTTTTTTCGGAATGAAAACCGCGACGTATGCGGCGGCGCGCGTGGCTCACGCCGCCAGCCAATCTCTGGACCAGGGCCTCAAGCTCGCCTTCCGGAGCGGTGCCGTCATGGGTTTGGTGGTCGTGGGGCTCGCCCTGCTCGACATCTCGGTGTGGTTCCTCGTCCTGAACCATTTCGTGGAGGCCGCGGATCCATCGCAGAAACTGCTCTCCATCACCACCACCATGCTGACCTTCGGCATGGGAGCCTCGTTGCAAGCGCTCTTCGCCCGCGTCGGCGGCGGCATCTTCACCAAGGCCGCCGACGTCGGAGCCGACCTCGTCGGCAAGGTGGAAGCCGGCATCCCTGAAGACGATCCGCGCAACCCCGCGACCATCGCGGACAACGTCGGTGACAACGTCGGCGACGTGGCCGGAATGGGTGCCGACCTCTACGAATCCTACGTGGGCTCCATCCTCGCCACCGCCGCACTCGGTGCCGCGGCCTTCGCTCAGGCGGGTGGCCCGGAGGCCGCCAGCCATGGCTTCAAGGCGGTCATCGCCCCGATGGTCGTGGCGGCGATCGGCACGGCGTTCTCCATCTTCGGCATTTTCGCCGTGAAGACCAAGGCGGGTGCCACCCAACGCGATCTTCTCAACGCCCTCGGACGCGGCATCAACCTCAGCTCCGCGCTGATCTTCATCGCCTCGTTCTTCCTTCTGAAGTGGCTCGGCCTGCCGAACCACACCGGCATCTGGGGTTCGATCGTCGTCGGTCTGCTCACCGGCATCGTCATCGGCAAGGCGACGGAGTATTTCACCTCACAGGAGTTCAATCCGACAAAGGACATCGCCAACAACGCGCTGACGGGTCCGGCCACGGTGATCATCTCCGGCCTTGGTGTGGGCATGCTTTCCACCGTGGTGCCCGTCGTCTCGGTGGTCATCGGCACGACGCTGGCTTATTGCCTGGCGGCGGGCAGTTGGCATTTCGCCCCGGACAGCATGGGCATGGGCCTTTACGGCATCGGCATCGCCGCCGTCGGCATGCTGTCCACCCTCGGAATCACGCTCGCCACGGACGCCTACGGCCCCATCGCCGACAACGCGGGCGGCAACGCGGAAATGGCTGGTCTTCCTCCGGAAGTCCGAACCCGCACGGATGCGCTTGATTCACTGGGCAACACCACCGCCGCCACCGGCAAGGGATTCGCCATCGGTTCCGCCGCCCTCACCGCCCTCGCGCTGCTCGCCTCCTATGTGGAGGAGCTCAAGATCGCCATGATCCACGCCGGCCAGAAAACCATGGAGGTCGCCGGCGAGGCGGTTCCCATTGTGAGCGCCTCCCTCACCCAGTTCATGACGCACTTTGAAGTCCACCTGCTCAATCCCAAGGTGATCCTCGGCGTGTTCCTCGGCTCGATGATGTCCTTCGTCTTCTGCGGACTGACGATCAACGCCGTCGGCCGTGCGGCTGCGAGCATGGTCGAGGAGGTGCGCCGCCAGTTCAAGGAAAAGCCCGGCATCCTGAAGGGTGACGACAAGCCGGACTACGCGCGTTGCGTGGCGATTTCCACCCTGGGTGCCCAGCGTGAAATGATCCTGCCCTCGCTGCTTGCGGTGGCCACGCCGGTGCTCACCGGATTGGTGTTCGGAGTTCCCGGGGTGTTTGGACTGTTGGCGGGCGGCCTCGCGGCCGGCTTCGTGCTCGCCGTTTTCATGGCCAACTCCGGCGGGGCCTGGGACAACGCCAAGAAGTACGTCGAAGAAGGCCATCTCGGCGGCAAGGGTTCTCCCGCCCACAAGGCCACCGTCATCGGTGACACGGTCGGCGATCCCTTCAAGGATACCGCGGGCCCCAGCCTCAACATCCTCATCAAGCTGATGAGCATGGTCTCCATCGTGACCGCCGGTGTGAACGTCGCGTTCACACTGTTCTGATTCCGAAATTTCCAACCACTGCGGGGATTTGCCCCCCCGCGGTGGATTTCGCGTCTGCGGTGCGAGAATGCCGCCGCGCGGGAACATCCAAGGAACGGCAATGTATGACCTCCGCCGTCTCTGGATCGCCGGTCGGACGGGGGCGGCAGTTTTCATTGGCGACGCGCAGGCGTCGATGGACGCGCGCCGCGACTCCTCGGGGGCGGCCAACCGAATGGAACGGCCGGGATCTCACGATCAAACCTGGACGGGGTGGCGAGCCCGCTTACTTGAGCATCGAGAGGAAATAGCCGGCGGCGAGGGCGCTGCCGATCACTCCCGCCACGTTGGGTCCCATGGCGTGCATGAGCAGGTAGTTGTTGGGATCGTATTCCTGGCCGACGTCCTGGGAAACGCGGGCGGCCATGGGGACGGCGGAAACGCCGGCGGAGCCGATGAGAGGGTTGATCTTGTTCTTGCAGAAGAGGTTCATGAACTTCGCCATCAGCACTCCGCCCGCGGTGGCGACGGCGAAGGCGATGACGCCAAGGACGAGGATGCCGAGCGTCTGCGGGTTGAGGAACAGATGCTTGCCCCCTTCCCCCATGCCCATTTTCAAACCGACGCAGAGGCCGAGGAAGATGGTGACGATGTTGATGATTTCATTCTGTGCCGCTTTGACGAGACGGTCGGTGACCTTGCATTCGCGGATGAGGTTGCCGATGAACAGCATGGTGATCAGCGGCGCCGCGTCGCGGACGACGATGACGCAGAAGGACATCACCACGGCGGAAAAGATGAGTTTCTCCGCCTGTCCCACCTTGCGCAGGGTTTTCATGCGGATCTTGCGTTCCGCGTCGGTGGTGAGCAGCCTCATGATGGGCGGCTGGATCAACGGCACCAGCGCCATGTAGCTGTAGGCGGCCACGGCGATCGGGCCGAGCAGGTGGGGCGCGAGGCGGGTGGCGGTGAAGATGGAGGTGGGGCCGTCGGCTCCTCCGATGACACCGATCGATGCGGATTCCATGAGGTCGAATCCGAAAAGCGGGGCGATGAGGAAGGTCCCGAAGATGCCGAGCTGCGCCGCGCCTCCCAACAGCAGTGTGCGGGGGTTGGCGATGAGCGGGCCGAAGTCCACCAAGGCCCCCACCCCGAGGAAGATCAGCGGTGGATAGATCTGGAGGACGATGCCCTGGTTCAAATAGTAAAAAAGCCCGCCGGCTTCGTTGCCATGCGGAGGCTGCTGGATGAAATCATGGATGGGGAGGTTGGAGATGAGCGCCCCGAGCGAGATGGGCACCAGCAGGAGCGGCTCGAAGCCTTTGACGATCGCGAGATAAAGGAGCAGCGCGACGACGATCCACATCACTCCCATCTGCCATTGCAGTTCGGGAAAGCCGGTCGTCATCCAGAGTTCGTAGAGCTTGTTCATCGGTTGGGTCCGGGGAAAGGGTGGAGTCAGCGGATGCGGTGTGAGGAGAGGACCGACTGACGTCCGGCCTTTTCCCAACTGGAGCTGGGCGGTTTGATGGAAATGATGCGGTGCCGCGGTCCCATCGCGGTGGCGACCGCGGCCGCGATGACGGCAACCGTTTCCGGCGTGATGTCGGCAGCCGTGTCCTCGGGCAGCAGGCGCTGGATCAGCCTGTCGGCCGCGGGGTGGGTGGCGGCCTGTGCGGGACGAGGCGTGGCGCCGGGCAATAGAAGTTGGATGAGCTTGGCGGTGAGGGCGCACAGGCCCCAGAGAATCGTGAGGGTCAACATGACCATCAGCATGCCCGCGAGATGGGGCGCGGTGTCCATGATGGAGACATTCGCTTGGGCCGCAATGGCCGGGAACGGGAAATCGTGCATGGGCTGGTAGGAGTGGGATTCCGCGGGCTTGTCCTGGCCTTCTGTTTTCGTGTTCCCATCCGTCTCCGGCGTCTGCCGCTTCCCGGCACATGATGATGCCGGACGTGAGCGGGCAGGGACGATGGCCACCGAAAATCAGAGAGCCGAACACTCCCTGCGTGTGCACCGATGCTATGGTGGGCGCGAAAACGGTCCAAGCCGAAAGGCCCCGCAAATTTGAGGAAATCCTGCCCGTGTTCTCTGCGGCGCACCGCGGTGACCGGCAAACCGTTGAAACTTCGGCTGGAGAATTCCCGCGGCATCGTGCATCGTGCTCCATGAAGGCCATGCTCCCCCCTGCATTGGTTCCGGTCTTGTCGCTCGCGGGTGCGGGCGGCGCTTTTGCGAGTGAGGCCGATTTGAAGATCCCGGAACTCGACTCCGTGACGTTCCCGTCCCTCGGCGGGGTGGGCGGCCACAGCTTGATGCTCGGCGGCATCGCGGTCTGCGTGCTTGGAGTCTTGTTCGGCCTGCGGCAATATCAACAAACCAAAAACCTGCCGGTGCATGAAAGCATGGACCGTGTCTCCAATACCATCTGGGAGACCTGCAAAACCTATCTCTTCACCCAGGGGAAATTCCTCGCCATCCTGTGGGTGCTCATCGCCGCCTGCATGATCCATTACTTCGGGGTCCTGCAGAAGAACACCGGGACCCATGTCGCCGTCATCCTGGCGGCCTCGATCCTGGGGATTCTCGGTTCCTACGGCGTCGCGTGGTTCGGCATCCGGATCAACACGGTGGCCAATTCCCGCACCGCGTTCTCCGCGCTGAAGGGGGATCCGCTCGCCACGCTCGGCATCCCGCTGCGCTCCGGCATGAGCGTGGGGCTGCTCTTGGTCTGCGTGGAGCTGTTTTTCATGATCTGCATCCTGATCTTCCTGCCCACGGATCTGGTGGGGCCTTGTTTCATCGGCTTCGCCATCGGCGAATCGCTCGGCGCGTCCGTGCTGCGCATCTGCGGCGGCATTTTCACCAAGATCGCCGACATCGGATCGGACCTGATGAAAATCGTATTCAAGCTCCCCGAGGACGACCCGAAAAACCCGGGTGTCATCGCCGACTGCACGGGTGACAACGCCGGTGACTCGGTGGGACCCACGGCGGACGGCTTTGAAACCTACGGCGTCACGGGCGTGGCCTTGATCGCCTTCCTCGCGCTGGCCCTCGCGGACAGCCAGGAGGTGTGCGCGACCTTGATCGTGTGGCTCTTCGTGATGCGCGCCCTGATGATCGTGACTTCACTTGGCTCGTATCTGATCAACGAGGCGATCAGCAAGGTCATGTTCGGCGGGAAGAAGGACTTCGATTTCGAGGCGCCGTTGACGCACCTCGTCTGGCTGACCTCGGCGGTTTCCATTGGTGTCACATTCCTGGCGAGCAAGTTGTTGCTGGGAGACTTCCGACTCTCCGGCAAGGCCCTGCCCGATCTGTGGTGGGCGCTTTCGGTGATCATCAGTTGCGGCACGGTGGCGGGCGCGTTGATTCCCGAATTCACCAAGATCTTCGTCAGCACCAAATCGCGCCATGTCAGGGAGGTGACCAACTGCTCCCGGCACGGCGGAGCCTCGCTCAACATTCTATCAGGTTTCGTCGCCGGGAATTTCTCCGCGTTCTGGATGGGGCTGGTCATCATGCTGCTGATGTTCGGCGCATGGCGATTCTCGACCAATGCCGACCTGATGGCGATCATGCCCGCCCAGTTCGCCTTCGCCGCGCCGATCTTCGCCTTCGGCCTGGTGGCCTTCGGCTTCCTCGGCATGGGTCCCGTCACCATCGCGGTGGACAGCTACGGACCGGTCACGGACAACGCGCAGTCGGTGTATGAACTCAGCCGGATCGAGTCCCGCCCGGACATCTCCGCCGAGCTGAAGAAAAACTTCGGCATCGAGCCGGACTTCGAGAACGCCAAGTATCAGCTCGAGAAGGGCGACGGCGCGGGCAACACCTTCAAGGCCACCGCCAAACCGGTGCTCATCGGCACCGCCGTGGTGGGAGCGACGACGATGGTCTTCGGCATCATCATGCTGTTGGAAAACCTGTTTGGCAATGTGGTCACCAAGCTCTCGATCGTGCAGCCGGAGATCATTCTCGGCCTGATCATGGGCGGCTCGGTGATCTACTGGTTCACCGGAGCCTCCTGCCAGGCCGTCGTCACCGGAGCCTACCGGGCCGTGGTTTACATCAAGAAGAACATGAAGCTCGACGCCGCCACCGCATCCGACAAGGACAGCAAGGAAGTCGTCGCGATCTGCACGAAATACGCGCAGAA
>Ga0114938_1001546_pt1 | contig 15436 bp, 9 predicted proteins | sample AshMeaBigSpring_FD_88675 | JGI IMG/M metagenome (GOLD analysis project Ga0114938, IMG submission 88675) | Groundwater microbial communities from Big Spring, Nevada to study Microbial Dark Matter (Phase II) - Ash Meadows Big Spring | ecosystem: Environmental > Aquatic > Deep subsurface >...
TCCACCAAGGACAAGAATAAAGATCTAAAGAACCGAAAAAGTGCCAGTTTCTTAAAGGAGTGAAATTTCCGGCAAAGTACCATCCGTTCTCATTCAAAACTTCACTTCCTTCCGAAAAAGAGTGAGCATACATTCCCCAATAATGATAGGAGTAATACCGGTGAATAACTACCAACTGATAATCATCAGCAGGGATATAATGGATCGCATTCAAAGAAGCTATTCCCTTTTTACCAACAGCCGTTTCCCCGTGCAGATAAAGTTTGCCTCCATACCGATAACTATAATTCACTCCACAGTTATAAAAGTGATTCCCACGAATAGAATATTTAGAGTAATTTCTAATATCCGGTTGATAAGGGTGATTGAAAAAGTAATAGATACCGGTGATACCCAAACGTAATCCACCCTGTTGATAACTAATGTTTCCACCTGTTAATTGACTCACACACAGCCCTCTTTTATCAACCTCTTTTGAACTCCTATGAAGTCCCGTGGTTGATATAGATTTTATTTTTCCATCTTCCAATACTCCATCCAACTGCCGATAAGAATAAAAGCCGGAAACTGAAAAATGATCGTTCATGGCAATAGTGGTTCCAATACCTCTTAAAAAGTTAAACTCATCCGTCGAACTATGTTTCCGAATTCCACCATTGTTATTAACAAGCAAGTTTGAAAACATATTTCGTCTATTAAACATCTGGTTACCAATCACCAATCCTTCTCCAAAACTTACTTTATAATCGCCTACAGCCAGAGTTTTCAACCGTCCTAAATCGTGTATTAACATGTGAAATGAGTAGAAATCGTATCCTTTCTTATTATGTAATGCTCCAAAAGGTTCGCCCGGATCGTTTTCAGCAACTAACCCTGCATAAAGTGCATTTCCGGAATGGAGAGAATATTTTAATAAGTTATAAACAGATGTTCCTAAGTAAGTATGTTGATAACCATATCTTCTATAAAAAGGTATGTCAATGCGTGTTAACACCTCTTGCTTCTTATACTTCCAATTATTTTTCAACATTGTTTTCCACCGAAAAAATGATGAATTGTTAATAACCTTCACGCAAACAAAGGGGCGTAATAGATCAATTGTTCGTTTATCTATCCCTTCTACCAATTGAAGTTCATAGATTGATTTCATTTGCTCATGAATATATACATAAGCCAATATGTTTTCTATTTGCTGATCGTTTAAAAAAGGAAAGATACTTAATTGTTCGCGAGTAGCTGAATTCAAATTAACGGGCTCCTGAAGTTTGTTCGAAAGTTCTTCAAGAACTTCTTCCCAATTAGAATTATCAACATCGTTATTAACCGATAAGTTTTCAACAACATCGTCTATAAGATTTTCAGAAGGGTTTTGAGCATTACAAGCAGAATTTATAAACAGGCTGTTTATAACACTTATCAACCACCAATAGGAGTGTCTTTTCATAGCTATAAATAATTAATCTATTGGTTATATTTATAAGTATCAACGAAAGTAAATTAAATAGTTTAATTAATCAAGGGAAAAAATATATATAAAATAAAAAGATACAAATGAATAAATAGTGCTATTTTTGTGCCATGAAAATATCGGTTTATATAGTGCTTATAACTTTATTGACCATCTCTTTTTCCCTACCTTGCAAAGCACAAGAAAAAAAAGATGTGATTGGATACTTGGTTCCCATGTGTATTTATAAAGGAGATACGATACCAAGCATTCAACTCCCAACCGTTTATATTTTCAAACCACTCATTTTCAAGAATGATAAAGAACGGCTCGAATATTACAGACTTATTAGAAATGTAAAAAGAGTCTATCCTTTGGCTAGAGAAATAAATAAAGCCATCATCGAAACATACGAATATATGCAAACGCTTCCTTCCGAAAGAGAGCGTCAAAAACATATAAAGAAAATAGAAAAGGGACTAAAAGAACAGTATACTCCACAAATGAAGAAGCTCTCTTTTTCACAAGGTAAGCTGTTAATAAAACTGGTTGATAGACAAAGCAATCAAACCTCCTACGAAATAGTGAAAGCTTTTATGGGTCCATTTAAAGCTGGATTCTATCAGACATTTGCTGCACTATTTGGAGCTAGTCTTAAAAAAGAATATAATCCGGAAGGAGAAGATAAACTAACCGAAAGGGTTGTACTGATGGTAGAAAGCGGACAATTATAAACGATATCGCATCTCAACCGACTTCTACCATTCAAATTCAACACTGTTAATAACTAGCCTTCGCTAATGGTTAGTTTCTTAAAAAGATCCCAGATCACTATTCCGGCAGTAACAGAAACATTGAGCGAATGCTTCGTTCCATATTGTGGAATCTCAATGCATCCATCCGAATGATCAATCACCTCCTGTTGCACCCCTTTAACTTCATTACCCATGACGATCGCGTATTTGCGCGATTCATCCAACTTCAACTGATCGAGCATGATACTTCCTTCTGCCTGCTCTACTGAATAAACCATATATCCCTCTTTCCGGAGGTTATCAACAGCTTCAACAGCGTTATTAACATATTTCCAGTCGACTGTAAATTCAGCTCCCAAGGCTGTTTTATGCATTTCCGGATGAGGAGGAACAGCTGTAATGCCACATAAATAAATACATTCCACACGAAAAGCATCAGAGGTACGAAACACAGAACCAATATTATGCAAGCTGCGAATATCATCTAAAACAACAACAAGAGGGAGTTTATCAGCTTCCTTAAACTCTTCTGCACTAATACGATTTAATTCGGTTATTTTTAATTTTCTCATGATTTCTCTTCTGATTTCTGATTCAGTTGCAAAGGTAATTTTTTTCTGTTAACACCGATGTTTATAACGGTTGAAAACCTGTCAATAGATAAGGCAAAGATTTTAAAAACTATCTCTTGCATTATTCATTTATACTATTAAGGAAAATCAAGAATGAACATTCCAAATAAGTTAGCACAAACTTTCTACCCTACAATAAACACATTTTTCAATACTTTTTTAGTAGTTCATATCCATAAAGTTTTTAACTTTGCACCTTATCAACAGGTTGTGAATAGCTTCTTCTTACTTTATTAAATAACATTGATTACCAATTATATAAATAGAGTTTTACAAATTATATAACGGTTCATAATATACTAATAAATAGGAATTAGAAACTAATAACTAATTAAGCAAATAAAATACAAAATAATTGCTAACAGTATTAACAGGCTATTACCATTATCAAAGAGTTTTTTAAATTTAAAAGGAATAAAAAATATAATTATGAATAATCTCATAGAAGCAATTAAGAAACTGAAAAAAGAAAAGAATGCTGTGATTCTTGCCCACTACTACCAGAAGGGAGAAATACAAGACATAGCAGACTATGTAGGCGACAGTCTGGCTTTGGCTCAATGGGCTGCTAAAACAGAAGCGGATATAATTGTGATGTGTGGTGTTCATTTTATGGGGGAAACAGCAAAGATTCTTTGTCCCGATAAAAAAGTACTGGTACCCGATATGGAAGCAGGATGTTCTTTAGCTGACAGCTGTCCGGCGGATCGATTTGCTGAATTTGTGGCGGCTCATCCGGGGTATACGGTTATTTCTTACGTGAATACGACTGCTGCAGTGAAAGCAGTCACTGATGTGGTGGTTACTTCTACCAACGCCAAACAGATTGTGGATAGCTTTCCGCAGGATGAAAAGATTATTTTCGGTCCGGATCGTAATTTAGGAAATTATATCAATTCGATTACTCATCGTCAGATGGTATTGTGGGATGGAGCTTGCCATGTTCACGAACAATTCTCTGTTGAAAAAATAATCGAACTGAAAAATGCTCATCCCAATGCCGTTGTATTGGCTCATCCCGAATGTAAAAGCGTGGTTTTAAAATTAGCTGATTTTGTTGGCTCAACAGCTGCATTGCTCAAATATGCAGTTGCTCATCCTGAAAACGAGTATATCGTTGCTACCGAATCGGGAATCTTACATGAAATGCAGAAGAAGTGCCCGAATACCATGTTTATTCCCGCTCCGCCGAATGATAGTACATGTGGGTGTAATGAGTGTAGCTTTATGCGTTTAAATACGTTAGAGAAGCTCTATTCGTGTTTACTGGATGAATCACCTGAGATCGTTGTAGATCCTGAAGTAGCAAAGAAAGCAATTTTCCCTATTCAGAAAATGTTGGATATTTCATCTCGTTTAAGACTTTAATCAGATTGGTTAGTAATTCAGTTGATAACATTTATAATTAGATCTATTTAGGTTGTCAAAAAACTGGTTATCAGGTATATATATGTTATTAACTTGTTAATTAATAATGTTGATAAGTTTTTATTTAAAGACTTCATATCGCTTACATTTATATAAAATATACTTTACTTTAATTTATTGATTAAAACTATAAAAAAAGAACGACTGTCAGATTCTTCTCCGACAGTCGTTCTTTTTTTATTTAGTTGAAATATAATTTAAGATCTCTATTTTTACAATGAATTTAGAAATTCACAAAGTTGATTAACCGCTAATGCTCGGTGGCTAATCTTATTTTTGATTTCATTTCCTAGTTCGGCAAATGTTTCATTATACCCTTTGGGAATAAAAATGGGATCGTATCCAAAGCCTGAAGTTCCTCTTTTTTCTTTGATAATTTCTCCTTCAATGATTCCTTCAAACAGGTATGTTTCTCCATTTAAGATTAGTGAGATGGCTGTTCGGAATTGAGCTTTTCTATTTTCTTTTCCCTCCATTTCGGACAATAATTTAAGCATATTAGCTTCAGCATCGTGTCCTTCTCCTCCTGCAAAACGTGCGGAAAGAACTCCGGGAGCACCGTTTAATGCTTCGACTTCTAATCCTGTATCATCGGCAAAGCAATCTAATTGAAAATTTTCATAAATATACGAGGACTTTAATAAAGCATTTCCTTCTAGAGTTTCTGCTGTTTCGGGTATATCTGTGAAACAATGAATATCATTCAGACTCAATAGTTCTACTTTGTCTTTTAAGATAGCTGCTACCTCTTCTAGTTTATGCTTATTATTAGTCGCAAATACAAGCTTATGTTTCATTTTCTTTTTGATTATTTAATTTTCAGTTTGTCGAAGCCTTCTCCGTAAACACCAATAACTGAACTTTGTGAAATGAAGGCATCCGGATCGATTTTTTTAACCAAACGAAAGATATCCAGCGATTGACGCTTTTTTGCTAATACAACCAATACTTTCACATTATTTTTACTATACCAACCCTTACCGTCTAAGACAGTTACCCCGCGGTTAGTATCTACAATGACTCTATCGGCTATCTCTTCATATTTCTTAGAAAAGATGAGGAATTGAACAGATTGTCGTGCACTATTGATGATCCAGTCGAGTACCAAACCAATGATGAATAGTGTTACGAAACCGAAAATAACTCTTCGCCAGTCCTGAAAAATGATATAACATGAGGAGATAATAAAAACATCACAAACCATGATCATTCGTCCCAGACTTACGTGCTTATACTTATTTACGATAGCAGCGATTATATCTGTTCCACCCGTACTTCCGTTATAGTTGAACACAATTCCCAGACCAACACCACACATAGCTGCACCGATGATACAAGCCATGAAGTCCTGTCCTTTTCCAAGTAATAGAGGCTGACCTTCGGCGGTCATATCCGGTGCTACTAAATAGTTATTTGCAACTAGTTGGAATAACCATAAGAAAAAAGTCAGCATAAAAATGGCATAAGTCGTTTTAATGCTAAATCGCGGACCTAATATTTTGATAGCAAATGTCATTAGGAATGCGTTTATAATAAAGTACGACCACTGTATGGGAAATCCGGTTGAATAATAAATAATAGCGGAGATACCCGTTGTTCCTCCCGTAGTGATCTGATACGGGAGTAGGAAAATGGCCCATCCTAATGAATAACTGATCAGACCGAGAGTAATATAAAGATAATCTTTAACTTCTCTCATGACATCTGCTTTCGACGGTTTTTGCATGTGCGTGTTAATGTTTAAAGTGTTTAATTATATAATTAGATGACAATATTTACAATCTTCTTAGGAACAACGATTATTTTTTTAGGTGTTTTTCCTTCGATCCATTTCTGTGAGCGTTCATCAGCTAGCACTGATGCTTGGATAGCATCTGAAGCTGCATCTGCTGAAAATTCCATATTGAAACGAGCTTTACCATTAAAAGATATGGTATAATTAATCACATCTTCTTTTAGATAATCCTCATTGTATGTTGGCCATTGTGCATCGCATACAGAAGTTGAATGGTCTAGCATTGACCATAGTTCTTCGCTTACGTGGGGTGCAAAAGGAGCAAGAACAATGATCAGTTGTTCCAAGATCTCTTTTTTGCTGCATTTCAGGTTAAACAATTCGTTTACACAAATCATAAAGGCACTGACAGAGGTATTATACGAGAACTGTTCGATATCTCCGGTTACTTTCTTGATAAGTTTATGCAGTGATTTTAGTTCTTCTTTAGTTGCTGGTTCGTCGATTACCAAATATTCATCGGTACGGCTATAAAACAGTGACCAGAACTTACGGATAAAACGGTGAACACCATCAATACCATTTGTATCCCATGGCTTTGATTGTTCTACCGGACCAAGGAACATCTCATACATACGGAGAGTGTCTGCGCCGTATTTTTCGACAATCATATCCGGATTTACCACATTAAACATGGATTTACTCATTTTTTCTACCGCCCATCCGCAGATATATTTACCATCTTCAAGAACGAACTCTGCTGAGTTGTATTCCGGTCTCCATTGTTTGAAAGCTTCTAGATCCAAAATATCGTTTGAAACAATGTTTACGTCTACGTGAATAGGAGTGACATCGTATTTATCTTTTAAATTGAAAGAAACAAACGTATTGGTGTCTTTAATGCGATAAACAAAGTTACTGCGTCCTTGAATCATTCCTTGGTTTACAAGTTTTTGGAAAGGTTCTTCAACAGCAGATACTCCTAAATCGAAAAGGAATTTATTCCAAAAACGAGAGTAGATTAAGTGACCGGTTGCATGTTCGGTACCTCCTACATATAAATCTACGTTTTTCCAATATTGACCAATTCGTGAATCAACCAGTGATTCATTATTACGTGGGTCCATGTAGCGTAAATAATAAGCTGAAGAACCGGCAAATCCCGGCATCGTATTCAATTCTAATGGGAAAATGGTTGTGTGATTGATGGATGAGTTTTCAACAATGCATTTATTAACCGTATCCCATGCCCATTTAGTTGCATGACCCAATGGAGGTTCGCCTGTTTCTGTAGGTAAAAACTTGGCAACTTCAGGCAACTCAAGAGGAAGATATTGTTCTTCAATAGCATAAGGCATTCCATCTTTATAATAAATAGGGAAAGGTTCTCCCCAATAGCGCTGGCGAGAAAAGATTGCATCACGTAGACGGAAGTTTACTTTTACACGACCTAACTGATGCTCTTTTACATATTTCTTAGTAACAGCGATTGCCTCTTTAACTGTCAATCCATTTAAAGAAAGGTCGCAATAAGGAGTTACCCCTTCTTTCGGAGAGTTACAAACAATTCCTTCTTTTGCATCAAAACTTTCTTCACTTACATCACAACCTTCCACCAATGGACGAATTTCCAATCCGAAATGTTTAGCAAATGCGTAGTCGCGACTATCGTGTGCAGGAACAGCCATAATTGCACCTGTACCATATCCGGCTAATACATAATCGCTAATCCATACCGGTACAGTTTCTCCTGTGAAAGGATTGATTGCATATGAACCACTAAATACTCCGCTTACGCTGCGGTCAGCAATACGTTCTCTTTCAGTTCGTTTTTTGGTACGTTCGAGGTAAGCATCTACTTCGGCTTTTTGTTCAGTAGTGGTAAGTTGAGATACCAATTCGCTTTCGGGTGCTAATACCATAAATGTAACACCGAACATGGTGTCTGCACGGGTGGTGAAAATAGTAAATTCCAAATCACTATCTTTCACTTTAAATCGTACTTCGGCACCTTCACTTCGCCCAATCCAATTCTTCTGGGTCTCTTTTAAAGATTCGCTCCAATCTATATTTTCCAATCCGTCGAGTAAGCGTTGTGCGTAAGCAGAAACACGAAGACACCATTGGCGCATTTTTTTCTGAACAACCGGATATCCTCCGCGTTCAGAAACTCCATCCACAACTTCGTCATTTGCTAGTACGGTACCTAACTCCGGACACCAGTTTACCATTGTTTCTCCTAAATAAGCAATTCGGTAATTCATTAGAATTTCTTGTTGCTCATTTAAACTTTTAGCATTCCATTCAGTAGCTGAGAATAGAATTTCTTCATTGCAGGCAATATTGAGGTCTTTTGATCCTTGATTTTTAAAGATCTCTATTAGTTCTTCAATGGGTCTTGCTTGTTTGCTTTCGTTGCAATAGTAAGAATTGAACATGCGGATAAAAGCCCACTGTGTCCAATGATAGTATTCCGGTTCACAGGTACGTATTTCTCTGTTCCAGTCGAAACAAAAGCCGATTCTATCCAATTGCTCGCGGTAACGTTTGATGTTTGCTTCGGTTGTAATTGCAGGGTGTTGTCCGGTTTGGATGGCATATTGTTCGGCAGGTAAACCGTAAGCATCATAACCCATTGGATTGAGTACATTAAAACCTTGTAATCTCTTGTAGCGGGCATAGATATCGGAAGCGATGTAACCCAGTGGGTGACCCACATGTAGTCCCGCTCCTGATGGATAAGGAAACATGTTTAGTACATAGAATTTCTGCTTCGATTCGTCTTCTGTTACTTGATAGGTTTTGTTGTCTACCCATCTTTGCTGCCACTTCTTTTCAATCTCCCTGAAATTATATTCCATTGCAATAATCTTTTTATTTATAGTGATTTAAACTAAAATCTCATAGTTGGCGGCAAATTTACATGTTTATTTTTATATTACCTTATTATAATAGGCGAAAAAACACCCAGATCTTTGTTTCTCTTCGTTACTTTCGTCCATTTTTGATAGATATTGTTGTTGTAGAATGTACAATATTGAAATTATATATTTTTTATGAAAAGAAAAGTTTTATTAAGTTATTATATTTTTTATTGTTTTTGGTCCCTAAAAATTACTCGCTTAACGTTTATTTATTGTAATTTATGTATTCTATTTTTAATCTTACCATTAACATTTTCTTTTTTTATTATAAAATCATAACGATTTATGAATTGCTTTACAAAATTCAACTAATTTAGTTTGATATTATCATTTTTTTATTTTGTAATTCAATTCATAATAAGTTAATTAGTTTAATTTTATATTCAAATTTATTCTCTTTTGAAACTTCTTTTATTATTATTTATCATCCTACTCAAATTGTTAATATTTTCTTTTTTTAATTATTGTGTCTTATACATAATGTAAAAATCAGAAAAATGATTATTGTCCCTTTATGCCTGTTTTTATTAATAAATATTTAACGTTGACCATCCTTTTCATTTCTATATTTATCTATATTAACACTTATTTGTCTTTGTTTAAAGCAAATATAGTTCTATATATTTGCAGCAGTTAAAAGTTTCTAATCGGAAATTTTTAACTAATATTATTTAATTTAATAACTTAAAATCACTATTATGTTAAAACGTTTAAAATCTGTAGGTCTGCTACTATTCCTAATGGGTTGCTCTGCGGGAATGGCATATGCTGTAACTGATCCAGGTATATCTGGAGTCAGCGTTTCACAGCAAAAAAATGCATGTACTGGAATTGTGAAGGATGCTACTGGAGAATCAGTCATTGGTGCATCTGTTGTAGTCAAAGGTACTTCTAATGGTACCATTACAGGAGTTGACGGCGATTTCTCTTTAAACAATGTAAAACAAGGAGCTGTTATTCAAATTTCTTTTGTCGGATATGTTTCTCAAGAGGTGGTATGGAATGGTAAACCTTTAACTATTACTTTAGTCGATGACTCGAAAGTATTAGATGAAGTCGTTGTTACTGCTCTTGGTATCAAACGTGAAAAGAAAGCTTTAGGTTACTCTGTAAGTAGCGTAAAAAGTGGAGATATTACGAATGCAGGTACTCCGATGAATGCCATGTCGGCCTTATATGGTAAAGCTTCTGGTCTGCAAATCCAAGGCACTGCTTCGGGACCTTCGGGTGGTATTAATATCAAAGTACGTAATGCTGTTTCGTTGAACGAAAGTTCTTCTACTCGTCCATTGATCGTTGTCGACGGTATTCCTATCCATGACTCTAATACCGGACAATCGAGAAACTCTCGTACAGGCGGTGACCATGGTACAGGTCTGAACGACATCAATCCGGAAGATATCGAATCTATTGAGATCTTAAAAGGTGCGAAAGCTGCCGTTTTATATGGATCGGAAGGTGCGAACGGTGTCATGTTGATCACTACTAAATCGGGAACTAAAAAAGGTTTGAACATAGATTTAGGTATGAATTATTCTTGGAATAAGGCTGCTTATATGCCTGAATTGCAGAATGAATTCGGTTCTGGATCAAGTGCAGGTACCTCTGCTCAAAACAACATCTCTAAGGATGGATTCTATCTAACTGAGAAAGATGGTGTAATGGTAGAGTCTTTATGGAATGGTAAGACTTATAATTTTGGTCCGAAACTTGATGGTCGTCAACTGTTATGGTGGGATGGAACTATGCGTCCTTACACTGCTCAAAAGAATAATCAAGAAGATATGTTCCGTACAGGTTCACAATCGAATGTAAACTTATCGTTGAGCAATAAAGGAGATCTAGGTAATTTCCGTTTGTCGTATAATTACAGAGATTATAAGTCGATTGCAGTAGGTGCCAGCAATAAAAGTCATTCATTCAACTTCTCCGGAGGCTTTAATGTGAATGATTTCATTAAGATTAAGCTGAATACTTCTTTTAGCAATACTGTTGACAATAATGCTCCATACGTAATCCAAGATCTTTCTTCTTACGGTTTGCCTCGTGAACAAGATGTAAACCTGATCAGAGATATGATGCGTACAAAAGATGGTTATAACTATTTCTCAAATAAGGCGATTAACAGTTTCGCCCCTTATACAGGATATATCTCAGATTACTATTGGTCTCAGAATGTTAATCAAAACGTATTCGATCGTAATCACTTAATTCAATCGATCAATTTGGATATCAAGCTGAGTGAAAACTTATCTTGGAACACTTTGGGAGGTATGGATTGGACTATTTCTGATCACGAGATCAAACAACACGTTGTGAAGCCTTTGTCTCAAGAAAATAAGCAAGGATATTATGGTATTGAGAATACTCGTAACATGGTGTTATACGCACAGTCTGCTCTGAATTTCAATAAAAACTTTAATAAAGCTTGGGATTTGAATTTGATGGGTGGTGCTGCTGTGAAACGTAACACAATGGAACAACAAAACAACTATATCATTGAAACTTTTGCAGTTGAAAACTGGTTCTCATTGAACAATACAAGAGAAGATTTTGGTGCTCGTTCTAGTCGTTCAAGAGGTAAAGACTTGTTGTTAAGCCTTTATGCTTCTGCTCAGCTGTCATACTTGAACCAAGTCTACCTGGAATTCCAAGCTAGAAATGACTGGTCGTCTATTCTTCCTCCTAAAAACAATAGCTATTTCTACCCGGGTGCTAGTATCTCGTGGATTTTTACTGAAGCATTTAAAATACCGACTATGAACTTCGGTAAGATTAGAGCTTCTTGGGCAGATGTAGGTCGTCCTGGTCCAAGATACTATGGTAATGTGGACTTTAGCTTAGGAAGTTATGGCGGTCGTCCGACCATGAGTATTGGTTCTTTCTTGCCGCCGGCTAACTTTGCTACAGGTGCTACAGCTGGTTTCCCTGAACCTAACTTGAAGCCAGAACGTAAACGTGAATATGAAATTGGTTTGGAGACTTCTTTCTTCAACGGTAACAGATTAGGATTCGAATTCTCTTACTTCTATAACAATACCTATAACCAGATTACAACATTGCCTGTTCCTAGCTCATCGGGTGTAAGAGAGGTAAGATTGAATGCTGGTGATATTGCACAGGCTGGTATTGAATTGTCTATCAACTCCAAACCTATCATGACAAAGGATTTCACTTGGGAATTAGGTTTGAACTTGGCTAACTATTCAACTAAGATCAAGAAGTTGGATAAGGGCATCATGCAACAACAACTTTGGGGTGCTACAGGTGCTCAAATCGTAGCTCCTATCAACGGTGAATACGGTGAAGTTTGGATTTATCCTTATAAAGTAGATGACAAAGGTACTAGAATCGTTAATCAAAGTACAGGTGTATACGAGTTTGATAAGACTAGAAGAATTAAAGTGGGTAAGATTACTCCGGATGTGAACGGTGGTTTGACTACAAGTTTGAGATATAAAGATTTCTCTTTGAACGCTGTATTCGACTTCCAATTTGGTGCAACCATGATTTCTCAAACCAATATGTACTTGTTAGGAAACGGTTCTGGAAAGGAATCTTTGAAATATCGTGATGAAGCTCGCGTTGGTCTTCCTTACTACATGAAAACTGACGGAACAAGAGTTCTTTTGAAATCTCATAACGAAGCTGTGCCTTCGGATTCTAAATATCCTTTCATCCTTCACGACGGTGTGATCACAAAGGGTGTTACTCCTGATGGTAAGCCTAATGAAATGGTGATCTCTGCTGAACAATATTATTCAAATTTGTATTGGCAAGGTGGTAGTGATATGTCAGAAGATCAGATCTATAAGAGTGATTATATTGCTTTCAGAACCTTGTCTATTGGTTATGAATTGCCTAAAAAATGGCTTAATAAGGTGAAAATATCGAATGCGAGAATCAATATGTTTGCTAATAACTTGTGCTACATTTATAAGAATATTCCTAATGTGACTCCGGAATCTACGCAAGGAACAAACTCATTTACAGAGTTTGCACCACTTCCGGGTATTCGCAGTTTCGGTATCGGACTTAATGTATCATTCTAAAAATCAGTACATATGAAAAAAATTAATAAATACTTATTATATATCGCGCTGGGTGCATGCTTCGGAGGTTCGTTTTCTTCCTGTGCTGATCAGCTTGAAGAAGAATTCTATAATCCGGATAAACTGACAAAGCCTAACTTTGCTTTGTTTTTTACATCTGTTCAGACTCAAGGACACTTATTCCGCTATGATTATGGGGTTACTTACCATTACATGCGTGGATTTGGTAAAATGCTTAGTTTAGGAGTGAGTCCTTTATATGTTGACAGAACTCAGAACAATAAGATCGTTCAACCTTGGACTGGTTGGTCGGGAACGCCATTTAATGAGGCAATTTTCGAGATGACCAACGTAAACTACAGCAAGGATATCAATGCGATGAAATTGCTGTATAACAGTATGACAGAAGAGGAAAAACAACGTAACAAAATATACTTGTTATGTGCGGACGTTATTCAGAGCTACGCTTTCCAACGCTCTACCGACTTATACGATGATATCCCTTATTCAGAAGTAGGGGGCGCCTTCCAAGAAAAGTTTTATGCTAAATACGATACTCAGGAGTTTATCTATACTGAGATCATGAATAAATTGAAGGAAACTGCTAAAGGAATTTCTACGTACCAGTTTGATTCGGATTTTGCTAAGGCTAATTTTGCTTCTACTGACTTGCTTTGCAATGGTGATCTTGAGTTGTGGGCTCGCATGGCTAACTCTTTGAGATTGCGTATGGCTATGCGTTTGTGCCATGTGAAACCAGAGGTGAGCAAGGCTACAATCAAAGAATTGGTTGCTGAAAATAAGATGTTAACTGAGTATACTCAGGATATCGGTTTTGAAGAGATGGATAAAACACATGCTTTCGAATTAACTTTCTTCCGTGGTATGGATGAAAGAGGTTACGAATGCGGTGCTCCAGAATATATGATCAAAGATATTTTGGGTTATACTTATCAAACAGGTGATGAGAATGGAATCAACCGAACTAACTTTGATCCAAGATTGTTCGCAATCTTCCAACCAGATATTCGCAATCGTTACATCGGGCTTCCTCTTACTTTCGATGGTGCGGATCGCGAGCTTCCTAAATATTATACATCTGATGAAATCAATAAGATGTTTAAGTTTGAGGATGCTGTAGCAGGTCCTTGGGATACTAAACGTATTCCTGCCATGTACAATAGAAAAACTTACTTTAACTTCGATATGAAGTTCCCGGTAATGGGTTCAACTGAAACGAATTTATTGTTGGTTGAAGCTAAGTTACGTTGGGGAGCTGAAGTAGGTGCTATTGATGAGGTAGCTTGTATTAAGAAAGCAATCGATGCTTCTGCACGTTTCTATTATAAATCCAATGCTACCAATAAGTACTCAGCTTCTTCAACTCCAAGCGTGCAGCATATTAAGCCAAGTGCAACTGCTCCAGCCTTAAATGAAGCTCATTTGCAAAGTTGGTGTACACAGGCTGCTGCTAAATACCAAACCTTGGATTTTAGAGGAAAGCTTAAATTTATCTTAGGACAGAAGATGATTCACATGAATGTGATGAATCCATATGAACTTTACAGTGAAATCAGACGTTTGGTGAAAGATTTTGATGGTCAGTTGCCATTTGTATCTACTCCGAATGTTGTTTTCCAGGAAAGAATGTTTTATCCATCTAGTGAGCAGACAAACAATCCGGACAACTTTAAGGCTGTAGCTCATAAGAATACCTATTCTACTCCTGTATGGTGGACTGGTCGTACTCAAAAAGCGATCAATACTAATGGTAATGCTATTGATCAGTAATAATCTTTTTTAAATTTAGAAAGGTGATTATATTTAGTGTCTCCATGATTGGATCTCAATCATGGAGGCACTTTTTTTATGTTTTTGATTCACAGAATGGTATTCATTCTTCCTCGAATTGAAGACTGATCTCATATGTGTACAAAATATCCATACTTTATATTGTTAAAGCTCCTTAAGGGAATCCCTATAAATCACTTTTTATTTGTTTCTTTGCACCAATTTAGGGAATAGTGTTGCCTCGTTGTTCGAAGCAGCACTAAATTTATTGATTAAATTGATGAATAAACTCATTATAAATGCTTGTCCGGTGTGTGGTAAAACGCATTTTAAGCGTGTTTTAACTTGCCAGGATTTTTTTGCAACATCAGAACTATTTGATCTGTTTTTGTGCGAGGAGTGTGGATTTGTTTTTACGCAAGGGGCTCCTGTAGAATCTGAAATAGGTAAATATTATGAAACTCCCGATTATATTTCTCATTCTGATACTCGCAAAGGGATAATGAATACGGTTTATCACTATGTCCGTTCCTACATGCTTGGACGTAAAGCACGTTTGGTGATCCGTGAGTCGCATCGTAAGACCGGACGCTTGTTGGACATAGGTACCGGAACGGGCTATTTTGCTGCAACGATGGCGAACCGTGGATGGGACGTGGATGCAATTGAAAA
>Ga0114938_1001547_pt1 | contig 15424 bp, 12 predicted proteins | sample AshMeaBigSpring_FD_88675 | JGI IMG/M metagenome (GOLD analysis project Ga0114938, IMG submission 88675) | Groundwater microbial communities from Big Spring, Nevada to study Microbial Dark Matter (Phase II) - Ash Meadows Big Spring | ecosystem: Environmental > Aquatic > Deep subsurface >...
CCCCCTCCGAAAAAAAAGGACCGTTTTCACGGAGCAGGATGGAAGATGGTATGAACTCTGAGCCCGGCATCGGTGCCACCGCCGAAATTCTCGCTACCGGTGAGGAGATCCGCACCGGCGCGCTGGTGGATTCCAACTCGGCCCATATCGCCGAGCAGCTGGAACTTGCCGGCGCCAAGGTGGTGCGGCTGAGCGCGGTGGGTGATGAGCTGGCCCGGCTGACGGCCGTCCTGCAGGAGATCGGCAGCCGCGCGGATGTGGCCGTCGTCACCGGCGGACTGGGCCCGACCGTGGACGATCTCTCTGCCCAGGCGGCCGCCGACGCGGCCGGCGTCGGTCTCAGCCTGGACCCGGCCGCACTGGCGTCGATCGAGGAATTTTTCCGCCGGCGCAACCGGCCGATGAACCCCTCCATCCGCAAGCAGGCCATGCTGCCCGCCGGCGCGGAGGCGCTCTTCAACCCGGTCGGCACGGCGCCCGGCTTCCAGCTGAAAATCGGGCGTTGCAGTTTTTTCTTCCTGCCCGGGGTGCCTGTCGAGATGCAGCGCATGCTGGCGGACCACGTGCTGCCGCGGGTAGCCGATCTGATGGGCGGCCGGCGGGAGGTCCGGCGGGTCAAAACCCTGTCCTGCTTCGGGCTGACGGAGTCGCTGACCGGCGAACGGCTGGAGGGGCTGGGCCGAGAGTTCCCGGACGTGCAGCTGGGGCTGCGCGCGCGTTTCCCCGAAATCCAGGTCAAGCTCTACTGCAGCGGCCCGGATGAGCCGCGGGTGGCCGCAGCGCTCGATGGCGCCGCGGGATGGGCGCGCGTACGGCTGGGAGACATTGTTTTCGCCGACGGCGGGGAGCCGATGGAGGCGGTCGTCGGGGGGCTGCTGCGGGAGCGCCACGCCACTCTGGCCGTGGCGGAAAGCTGCACGGGCGGCCTGATCGCGCACCGGCTCACCGAGGTCGCGGGAAGCTCGGACTACTTTCTGCTGGCGGCGGTCACCTACGCGAACGAAGCCAAGACGCGCGTGCTGGGAGTCGCCGGAGACATGCTGGCGCGCTGCGGGGCGGTGCACACGGACACCGCCCGCGAGCTCGCGGCCGGCGCACGCCGGCTCGCCGGAGCGAACTACGGCATCGCCACCAGCGGCATCGCCGGCCCTGCGGGCGGTTCGGCCGAAAAACCCGTCGGCACGGTATGCATCGGACTGGCCACTCCCGAACAGGCGATCGGATACCAGTTCCATTTCAATTACGGCCGGCGGTCGCTGAACAAACAGATGTTCGCCATGAAAGCATTGGATGTGCTCCGGCGGGAGCTGCTGGGCCTGCCGCACACCTCATAGACGGCTTCCCCGTGCAGAGCTTTCTCTACATCATCGTTGCGTTGACGGCCGCCTACCTGCTGCTGTCGCTGGTTTTCGCCTACCTGGTCCAGGAGTACCCGCGCAAGCCTTTCCGCGACCCCCCGGATTGGGGCCGGGTCACGGACGCGACGATTGCGACGGCGGAAGGCGGCCGGCTGGAAGTATGGCGGGTGGAGCCCGATGCGCCGTCGCGCGGCATCGTGGTGCTGGCGCACGGCTGGGGGCGCAATCGGGACCGAATGGTGCAGCGCGCGCGGCACTTCGGCCGGTGGGGGTTCACCTGTGTGATCCACAGCGCCCGGGACCACGGAGGATCCAGCCCCCGGCGCTTCATGAACGCCGTGCGGATGGCCGAAGACATCGAGGCGGTGCTGAGATGGGTGGGCGAGCCCGTCCTGCTCTACGGCCATTCGGCCGGCGCGGCGGCCGCGATCGTTGCGGCGCAGCGTTGCCCGGACCGCATCCGCCTGCTGTTTCTGGAGGCGTGCTATGCGGACACCCGTGAGGCGCTTTTAAGCCTCTACCGCTGGTTCAACCCCTTTTTCGGAATCGCCTTCGGCCCGCTGATCGTCTTCTGGATGAACCTGTTTTACCGCAACCGGCTGCAGGCGGTGAGCCCCGCCAGATTGGCGCCTTCCATCCGGGTGCCGGTGATGATTCTCCATGGTGCGCAGGACAGGCGTTTTCCGCTGGCGTTCGCCCTCGCGCTCAAGGACCGCTTTCCGCCCGGTCGGGCCGATCTCTTTGTCGCCGCAGGCGCGCGGCACAGCGAATCCAGCAGCGATCCCGCTTATCCCGCCGCCGTGCGCGCTTTCATCGCCAGGCATCTGAGCGGTTTTGCAGATTTCAGGGAGCCCGCATGAGGGTGCTTGATTGGATCGCTGCCGGGATCAGGCGTTGGAAGGCTCTGCACGCAGCCCGCGCGGCGCGCAGGCTCCCCGCCCCAACCGTCCAGGAACCCGGGCGACCGTTGCCGCATCCGCAGGCGGCGGAGGGTGCTTCCGGACGCTCCCTCTCGATCCGAGCCGGATGGCTCATCGATGGAAGCGGCGGCCCGGTCCGCCGAATGGCGCGGCTTGAGGTCGTGGAGGGGTTTTTTCACGGCATCGAAGACCTTTCGGAGACGGAGCCGCGCAGACCTGCGGCCGAAATTTCCGGAGGCCCCGTTTTGGATTTCAGCCAATGCACCGTGCTTCCCGGTCTGGTCGACAGCCACGTGCACCTGGCCATGGCCGGCTCGTTGGACGAGGACCTGCGGCGGCGGCTGGCCCAGGCACCCGCGGAGATCGTCTGTCAGACCATTCAGGAGAACCTGATGGGGCTTCTGCGCTGCGGGGTGGTGGCCGTGCGCGACGCGGGCGGCGCGCGGGGCAGCGCGCTGCGGTTTGCCAAAGGGCCCCAAGGCCGCAGCCGCCCGCTCGTGCGGATCTGCGCCGCCGGCCGCGGCTGGCATCGGCGCGGCCGCTACGGACGGTTCATCGGCCGGCCGGCCGAGGAGGGCCTGGGCCTGGGGCCTTCCATTTTGAGGGATGACAGCCCGTGCGATGTCGTCAAGATCCTCAACTCCGGGGTCAACAGCCTGACCGAATTCGGCCGGCGGACCGCGCCGCAGTTCAGCCTCGCGGAGATGACCGCCGCCGTGCAGGCCGGTCGGAGGAGAGGGCTACCCGTGATGGTGCACGCCAACGGCGAAGAACCTGCGCGGGTTGCGATCGCCGCGGGGTGCGACTCGCTTGAACACGGCTATTTCATGGGGGCGGACAATCTCAAACGCATGGCGGAGCGGGGGACGGTCTGGGTGCCGACGGTCGTTCCCATGCACGCGCACGCCCGCCACCTGGGGCCCTCCGACCGGCGGTCCCAGATCGCCGGCCGAACCGTCGATCACCAGCTCGATCAGCTTCGGCGCGCACGCGGTCTGCGCCTGACCGTGGCGCTGGGAACCGATTCCGGCAGCCCGGGCGTGGCGCACGGTGCGGCGGTGATCGAGGAGATGAAGCTTCTGATGGCGGCGGGGTATACGCTTTCCGAAGCCGTGCGCTGCGCCTCCCTCAACGGGGCGCGGCTGACCGGGGGTGACTTCGGTCTTATCGAGGAGGGCCGGCCGGCGACTTTCGTCGTGGTGCCGGGAGACCCTTCCGATTTGCCCGACTCCCTGAAAAAGGTTTGCGCCGTTTATGTGGACGGTGAGCGGGTGCTGGCGGCCGGGTGAAGCGCCGGCTGCGGGGCCCGCCAACGTTTCTATGCGGCTTTTTGGCATGCAAGGGCGTGCTCGAACCAGATCGCCGCGGCCTGAATGAATTCCTGCTGGTGACGGGGATCGCTCATGAGGTGGTCCCCGTCCTGCTGGACGATCAGGCGTTTGGGCTCCGCGGCCTCGCGGAAGACCTCGTGGGCATGGGCGACAGGCACCACCTCGTCCGCGTCGCCGTGGAAGATGAGAATGCCGCGGGCGTTGGGAAGATCGGCTATCAAGTCGAACTCTTCTTTCAGCAACGAAGCCGTGCGGGCGTGCGGTTCGGCTGGATTGAAGGCCGTCTTCAGGGGCCGGCTGCGGACCGGAGCGGCACAGGTGACGATCGCGGCGGCGCCGGCAGAGGCGGCCGCCCGGATGCAGACCGCGCCGCCCATGCTGCTGCCGAAAAGGCCCAGGCGTTTTTCAATCTCCGCACGCCGGAAGAGATGCCGGACCGCGTGCAGCAGGTCGCTCACGCGGTTTTCCAGAGAGGTGTCCGTTTCCAGGCGTCCCTGGCTTTCGCCGCAGCCGCGGTGATCGAACCGAAAATAGGCCAGCCCCCGCCGACGGCACTCCTGCGCCAATGCCACCTGCTTGGGCGAGCGGCGGTCGCTCAGCAGGCCGTGGCATCCGACGACGAGAGGAGCGGGGAGGCGTTCGGGCAGGTGCAGGCTCCCGCGCAAGCGCCACCCGTCCGCAAGGAATTCCAGTTCCTCGACCGGCGGTTCTTGGAAGGGGGTCTTCATTTTCCGTGAGATGAATTCGCTTGCAGTTCCAATTCCCTTTCTTTAGTCTACCCGTGTTATGGGTCGAAAGAAATACCCGCGGGTGGAGGCCGAGATCAGCGGCCTGGCGTTCGGGGGCCGCGGCATTGCGCGGCTCGACGGCCTGGCCGTCTTCGTGTCGAACAGCGTGCCCGGAGACCGTGCTCTCATCCAGATCACCCGCCGGAAGAAGAACTTCGCCGAGGCGTATCTGGCGGAATTGATCGAACCTTCGCCCGACCGGGTGGCCGCACCGTGCCCCTACAGCGGTGTTTGCGGGGGCTGCAGCTGGCAGTTCCTGAGCTACGAAAAACAGCTTGAGTACAAACGCCGGCATGTGGCCGAATCCCTGGAACACATCGGCGGAATCCAGGGCGCGCCGGTCCACGCGACCGTTCCGTCGCCGTCCGTTTTCGAGTACCGCAACAAGATGGAATTCACCTGCGCCGACCGGCGCTGGCTGATGCCCGCCGAGCTGCAGGACCCGGACGCCCCAATGGGGTTTGCTTTAGGGCTGCACGTGCCGGGAACGTTTCATAAAGTGATCGACACCCGGGCCTGCCTGCTGCAGCCGGAAACGGGCAACCGGATCCTATCCGAGATTCGAGATGGAATCAAAGCCTCGGGGCTCCCGGCCTACGGGCTGCGCAGCCACGCGGGCTTTTGGCGCTTCGCGGTGCTGCGCAGCTCAAATGCCTCCGGACGCTGGCTGGTCAATCTCGTCACCGCCTTTGAAGACCCTGCCGCTGCGGCAAAGCTGGCCGAGCGGCTGCGGGCCGCATTTCCGGAGATCGCAGCGATCGTGAACAACGTCACCTCGCGCAAGGCCGCCATCGCGGTGGGCGAATTCGAGCGGCCCGTTGCGGGGGAGGCCCGCCTGCGCGACCGCATCGGCCGGTTCGAGTTCGAGATCTCGGCCAACTCGTTCTTCCAGACCAACACCCGCGGCGCCGAGCGGCTTTACGGCATCGTTTCGGCCTACGCCGGGCTCAACGGCTCCGAGACGGTGCTGGATCTTTACAGCGGCACGGGCACCATCCCCATCATGCTGTCGGGCGATTGCCGCGAGGTCGTCGGCATTGAAATGGCGGCGAGCGCCGTGGCCGACGCCCGCACCAACTGCCGGATCAACGGTATTGAGAACTGCCGGTTTCTCCTCGGCGATATTCAGGACTGCCTGCCCGGGATAGCGGTGCGGCCGGACGTGGTCGTCATCGACCCGCCGCGCATCGGCATGGCCCGGGAGGTCGTGCAGGCGGTTCTGCGGCTTGGACCGGAACGCATCGTCTATGTCTCCTGCAACCCGGCGACGCTGGCGCGCGACCTGGCCCTCCTCCAGCCGGACTATCAGACCGTCGAAATCCAGCCCGTCGACATGTTCCCGCATACCTTTCACGTCGAGTCGGTCGTCCGTCTGACCAGAAGACAAGCAAGGAGGTCGTGATGAAGGTGGTCTTTCACGCCGACTATTACCAGGTCTACGCCGAGGACCCCGCCGCCGCGGCCGGTCGAATGGAAGCCATCATGACGGCGATCGAACCCTATGTGGAATTGGTCGAGGCCCGTCCGGCCACGGAAGCGCAGATCGCCGCGGTGCACACCCCCGAACACATTGAGCGCGTCCGGCGCAACGGGCTTTACGACATTGCCGCCCTGGCCGCCGGCGGCGCCATCCAGGCGGCGAGCATCGGCCTTTCGGAGCCATGCTTCGCCGCGATCCGTCCGCCCGGCCACCATGCCTCGGCGGGGTCCTGCTGGGGGTTCTGCTTTTTCAACAACATGGCGGTGGCCGTTGAGGCGCTGAAGCAGCAGGGCCAGATCCGGTCGGCCTACATCCTGGATTTCGACCTGCACTTCGGCGATGGCACCGAGAACATCCTGGGCCGCAAGAGCTACGTCAGTATCCATAATCCCGGCTCTTACGACCGTGAGGCCTACCTGCAGGAGGTGGCGCAGGAACTGGAGCGCTTTCCGGCGGACCTGATCGGCATCTCGGCCGGCTTCGACAACCACCGCCAGGACTGGGGCGGCCTGCTGCGCACCGACGACTATTACGAGCTGGGCCGCCTGGTGCGCGCTGCCGCGCGGCGCAACGGCGGGGGGTGTTTCGCCATCCTCGAAGGAGGCTACAACTACGACGTCCTGGGGCAGAACGCACTGGCGTTGATCAACGGCCTGAGCACGTGATGGACCGGTGAGACGGAGCTTGCAAGGCGGCGCGCGGGAGGCCCGGCGGCGGGGTCAGTCGGCCTGGTCGAATTCGCTCAGACGGTCGGCGGTCTCCGGGTGGGAGGACAGATAGGTCGACCACCGTTGCTGGCGTTCCGGATCCCCGGGTTTTTCCTGCTGTTCCAGCCGGCGCATCAAGTTGGCGAAATGCCGCGGCGATTTGGCCTGCGCTTGCAGCTGGCGAAGCGCGTAGCGGTCCGCCTCGCGTTCGAATTCGCGCGAGTAGGCGAGTTCGGTCAGCACCACCGGCAAACCCAGAAACAGCTGCGAAGTTCCCGAAACATCCCCCGTGACAGCGCTGATGGCAAACGCCAGCAGCGAATCCTGGATGATCCGCTGAACGCCGTGCCGATGGGCCACATGCCCGGCCTCGTGCGCCAGGACGGCCAGCAGTTCATCGTCGCTGCGGGCGAGACGCACCATCTCGTCCGTGAAGATGATCGTGCCGTCCGGAAGCGCGAAGGCATTGGCCCCCAGAGGGCCGCCCTGGCGGTAGCCCACCTGAAGGTTGAGATGCGCGTGCGCCTGGATGAGAGGCTGAAAGTGGGCTTTCAGGCGCTCCTGCTCGGAGGATTCGAGGCGCGAGGGTTTGAAGAGTGAGCGGTCCAGCATGGCCAAGGTCTGGCCCCCGGCGTTCTGGACCAACGAGGCGGGCAGGCGGTGCGCAATGAAGCGCGCGGCTGCCGGCACCCCGTGTCGGCCGACAACCCAGGCGATCGCGAGCATGACCGCCAGGCAGACCGGAATATAGCGTTTGCGGCTCTCCAGCAAATGAACGGCATGCAGCCATGAGCGTTTCTGGAAGCGGGCGAGCACCTCGTCCACGCCGAGGTTGTCTTCGGTCTCGAAGGTCTGTCCCCGGGGAAAGTAAAGATATCGCTGGGTGAGGGCCAGTCGCGGCGAAGCCTTCAGATCGAAACGCGGGAGCTTGAGAAGTTCTGTTCCGCCCTGCGCCGCGCATACCGCCACGGCTCCGTTATCGTACACCCGGCATTCCGCCGGCACTTGGGCCGAAGTCTCGCCGTCGTAGAAAGATCCGCGGATGGCGATCATATCCCCAGATCGAAGTCGAAGAAATCACTGGAGGCATCTCCCACTGCGCTGATGGCTGCCTGCCGGTCCGCCACGAAGGTGTTCAGATCGCCGGCCGCCAACAGGCTGAGATGCCGGGTTTTATAGCGCAGGGCGCGGACCTTCGCCCAGGGATGGAAAAGCCCCAGGGTCGCCGCCGTGGCCAGGGTATTGATCAGCACCAGCATCAGGTACCCTTTGACTTCCATCGAAGCTTCCAGGCGGTGCTGGCCCAGGCGGCTCGAATTATAGAAGAGGTTTCCGCTTTTTGCCGAGAAATAGGCGAAGCTGTACAAATAGACCGGCAGCCCCAAGACCATCAGCGGCGCGAAGGTGAAGGCTGCCAGAACGACGACGGCCACCGCCAGGAGCGCCAGAAGCGAGGCCGCCAACAGGATGCGGCAATAGTCTTTCCAGGTGGCATGGAAGCTGAAGCGGCTCCGGCCGAAGGAGCTGCTTTCGACTATGAACTTCTTCTGACGGCAGAACGCGCGGGGCGAAAGAATGCCGAGCGTCAGAATGGCCAGCAGCGGCCAGAGGATGAAGACCTTGAAAGCTTCCGTGTAGCCGGCGGAGAAGCCGAAGCGGATGTTCCTCCAGGCCGTGTTGCGCGCATTGAATGCGAGCGCGCGCACGATCAGCCAAGGAAACGCGACGGCGAATGCCAGGGTGAAGAGCGCATCGACAAAGGGCAGAAAGTAGCTGAGGGCGGAGTACGCGACCAGAGCGCCGCCGACCAGGGCACGGCCTCTGAGAATTTGCTTGGGGCTGGCCAGGTATTCGAAACCGGCCCCCTGCAGGCGGGTGTTCCCGTAGAGATACCGTTTGTTGCGGACCTTGGCCCAGGCGGAGTAAATGCCCAAGGTGACAATCGTCAGAAGGATGTTGACGACCCAGATCCGGAAATACTCGGAGCCGCTGCCGTTGAATTCGAAAGGAATGCGCGCAGCACCGGTTGCGGAGACAGGTTCGGACCGCTTTAGTCCGAGTGTTTTAGCTTCGAGCGAGGCGCGCGAAGTGCCAAAGGCCTCCACCGATTCGGGGCTGTGCATGGCGGGCGGCATCTTGGTTTCCGCCGGCAGCGGGACGGCGGTGTCCTGTACGATGGGCGCCGGGTGCGGTACCCCCAGCGCGACTCGGAGACCGGCCTGCTTGAGCCGAATGCATTGACTCCTGGCGGTAGCTTCGTCGAGCCCCTTTCTTATTACGACCCGCTTGCCGTCGATGATTTTGGCGACGGACTCAATACCGAGGCCCGTGATGGCAGCCACATCCCGGAATACAGACTCCTTTTCGAAGCCAGCCAGAATTTCGCCCTTATAAATGACTTGATACATGTTTGCGTGCATGCTCCGCCCTTTGTCTGAGAATTCTCCTTGGAATATAAACCTGCCATTTGATGGGAGAGATTGATGTGACTATCATCGGTCTAACGGTTCAAGACTTTAGGGCGTGGGATGCCCGAATTGCGCTAAAAGCATGGTTCAATCCGCTGCGTGAGGGGGGCGACGGTACGGACTGTTTCAAAACGATCGGCCGAATGACTATGCCGCTAATTCGAGATGCAAGGGCGAAAATATGGGGATACAATGTTAAGTGGTTTTGGATTAATTAAAACTTGATTTCCAGGAAATAGCTTGATAAAAGCGCGTCACGCTTTACGCATAAATCAAAAATCATTTAAAAGGAGAATCGCAATGCCCAAGAGAAAGAAAGTCGATGCAAAATCACTGATCAAAGCGGTGGAGGCCGGTAAGACGCAGGCTGAGATCATGGCGGAGTTCGGATACAAGTCTTCGGCTCAGGTTAAAGCGGCCTACATGAATGCATTGATCGAGGCAGGAAAGGTAACCCCGATTACCGGCGGCCGCGGAAAGAAAACATCTAAAACCAAAACGATAGGGGTCGGAAAGCGCGGCAGCATCATCATCTCGAAAGAGCTTGTCGATAGCCTCAAAATCGGGGCTGGCGAGAAGTTTGCCATTCGCAGAACAAAGGCGGGGGTAGCCCTTAAGAAAATCTGATATGAGCTGTATTGTATCGCCCCAGATAGTTGGTTGGAACGAAGGGCTGGATCGATCCTGCCCTTCGTTTTTTTATGGCTGCGTTAGAGAAATGATCTCGGTCGAATAATTCAAACGATCACTTTTTTCGAGTTCATCCGTGTCTCTTCCGACGATCACAATGAAAGCGACCCCGGTTTTTCACGATCCCTCCGGCAGCGGCGTTCAAAGCATCCTCGGTGGCGGCGCAGCCAGCGGCCGAAGCGCGGCCGGCAACGGCGGCGGAAAAGATAGCTGCATCTCGACCCTGCAATGGAGATAAGGGACTATTTCCCCCTACGCTCCAGCGACATGACCACACCGCAAACAAAGAAAAAAAACACAGAGAGCGGTCGCAATTGACCGCTCTCTGTTTATGGTCTATATCTTTTCGACCAACGGCAAGCCAGCCAAAAATGGCGGATTCTAGATATGTCGTTGGATTAGTTTGAAAGTGGCGGAAGTGCATGGGAATCGAACCCACCCGGGACGGTATCAGCGCCCCACACCGGATTTGAAGTCCGGGAGCTTCACCAGACAGCTGCGCACTTCCGCAAGGGATGCGACTCAAGTTTTTCAAAAAGTATATTAGATGGTTTCGGGTTTTTGTCAATCACTAATCTCTTTGGGAGCGGGGCGCTGCACATGCTGAAGGGCGAGCGCCTTGCGGCGACATTTCGTTCTATCGTAGCGATATCCAGCGTGTCACGCCGCGAGGGAACGCTGGCCTTGCATCTGAAGGAAAGATTCGACCAATTGGGCGCGGAAACCGTTTTCGATGGATCAGCCGCCTTCACAGGAAGCGATACGGGCAATCTGATCGCCCGGTTTGCAGGCACTCGCCATGTTCCGGCACTCTTGCTGAGCGCGCACATGGATACCGTTCAGCCGGGGGAAGGGATAAAGGCTCTTTTCAAGGACGGAGTTTTCACCAGCGACGGCACGACCATTTTGGGCGCCGATGATAAAAGCGCCATCGCCGTTATCCTCGAAGCTCTCAGCGTCCTAAAGGAGGATCGAATTGCGCATGGCCCGATTGAGGTCGTTCTGACCACCTGCGAGGAAACCGGGCTGGCCGGAGCCAGGAATCTTGATTTAAAATTAATTACAGCAGGTTATGGCTATGCATTGGACGGATCGGACACCGAGGGCGTCATTGTTCGGGCTCCGTCCGCCAACCGGTTCGAGATCCGACTGATTGGCCGGGACGCACACGCCGGCGCCCATCCCGAGAAAGGCATCAACGCCATTCACCTGGCAGCCAAGGCCATGGCGGGGCTGACCATCGGGCGGATCGACCAGGAGACCACCTGCAATATCGGGTGGATCGAGGGGGGGATTGCCACGAACGTGGTCCCGCCGCTCGTCACCCTCCGGGGGGAGGCACGCAGCCACGACGAAGCCAAGCTGGAACGCGTCACCGCCGGGATCGTGGCAGCGTTCGAGCGCACGGTTCTGGAGCAGCGCGCCCGTGCGGGGGCGGATGGTCTTCCACGCCTGGAGGCTCAAGTGCGACGGAGCTACTCCCGGACCTGCATTCCCGAGGATCACGCCGTCGTAACCCTGGCGCGGAGCGCAGCAGCCAAGCTCGGCCGCGCCATCAGGGCTAAAATTTCCGGAGGCGGATCGGATGCCAATATCTTTTTCGAAAAAGGCATACCGCTCGGAATACTGGGGACCGGCATGCGCGAGATCCATACCGTGCGGGAATACGTGCGGCTGGAGGATATGGTTCGGGCTGCGGAGTTGGTGATCGAGATCATCCGGCAGCATGCGGACTGCTGCAAGAGCTGAAAGACGCTCGGCAGGCGAATGATTTGCCGCAGTGTTCGAAACGGCCCCGCGAAAGGCCTTTTTTTCGCAGATGCATCTGTGCGAGCAACCATCATTTGGTCGGGTTCGTCATCATGCTGGCTTATTTCGACTGCTTTTCCGGAATCAGTGGCGACATGACCTTGGGCGCGCTGATCGACCTCGGCGTGCCGCTGCCATGGCTCAGGGAATCCATCGCCAAGCTGCCTCTGCAGGGATTCGGCATTAGCGTTGCCGATGTCCAGTACAATGGCATCCGCGCCCGTCGGGTCACTGTGCAGGCGCGAGACGACGATCCTCACCCTCACCCTCACCCTCACCGCCGCTACGCCGATATCCGCACGCTGATCGAGAACAGCGTCCTGCCGGAACCGGTCCGGGGGACGGCGCTTGCCGTATTCAAGCGCCTGGCCGAGGCGGAGGCCGCAGTCCACGGCTGCCTGTCGGAGGAGGTTCATTTCCATGAGGTGGGCGCGGTGGACGCGATCGTGGACGTGGTCGGGACCGCTTTGGGATTTCACCACCTCGGGGTGACCGAAATCCTCTGCGCACCGGTGCCGACCGGCCGGGGGTTCGTGGACTGTCAGCATGGAAGACTGCCGGTGCCCGCGCCGGCTACGGCCGCGCTACTGCGGGGGGTGCCTACCGTCGGGACCGAAATCGAATACGAATTGACGACGCCCACGGGTGCAGCCATCGTCACCGCGACCGCCGGCTCATTCGGGCCAATGCCCGCGATGACCGTATCGGCCATCGGCTACGGCGCCGGAAGCCGCAACGTAGATCCCGGGCCCAACCTGCTGCGGATCATGATCGGTGAGAGGAGTCCGGGTCAAAAGGGCGAAGGTCTTCGATTCAACTGCGACCGAATCGTTGTCGTTGAAGCCGGGATAGACGATATGAACCCCGAATTCTTCGGGTTTGTCATGGATCGACTCTTCGAGGCCGGAGCATTGGACGTGGCCTGGGTTCCCATCCAGATGAAGAAGAACCGGCCCGGCACTTTGCTGCAGACGCTTTGCGCCCGAGAGCGCCTCGGCGCGATCGCGCAGTGCATTCTCACCGAAACCACCTCGCTGGGCGTGCGCTACCACGAGGTTGACCGCTACCTTCTCGAACGGGACCACCTGACGATGGACTCCTCCTTCGGACGGATCGCGGTCAAGCGTATCTGCTACCCGCACGGCGAGGTGCGCTATGCCCCCGAATACGAGGAGTGCCGGCGCATCGCGCTGGAAAGAGGCGTGCCGCTGAGGACCGTATACGATGTCGTTGCAAAAGAGGCGGCCGAGCGAAACCCGGGCGATAGCCGCCAGCGACCGGTCGGGAAACCTTGACAAACCTTTGGCCGGTGAGTAAAAGCGGCGCATGAAATTGCGGGATCGAGCCGTGCTTGCGCTGGCGACAGGCTTTTCGGTGGGCCGCATCCCGTGGGCTCCCGGAACCTTCGGCTCCTTGCTGGGTGTTCCGATCTGCTTTGGATTGTCCGAAATCCGCATGGGTGCGGCGGCAGGAGTCGTTGTCGGATTGATTCTTTCAGCGGTCTGGGTGACAGGCGAGGCCGAGCGTCTGCTGGGCAGGAAGGATGCCACCTGCATCGTGATCGACGAAGTCGTGGGGATGGTGGTCGCGTTGGCGGGGGTGCCCCTGACGACGCTCAACACGGCGGCAGGCTTCATCGCTTTCCGGGTTTTCGACGTCTTCAAACCCTTCCCCGCGCGTTTCCTGGACAGCCGCGCGCCGGGGGGATGGGGCATCGTGCTGGACGATGTGGTCGCCGGCGTCTACAGCAATGTCCTTTTAAGGGCACTGTCCATAATTTTCCTTCAGGAAGCTTCCACCCGAGCAGGATGAAATAACACGCCATTGCCTATCCCGGAGCGGTGCAGAAGGGTCGGCACACCCAACAAGAGAAAGGTGAATCGAGAAGTTGAAAACGGAAAAAGCCGCGGTTTCCGCCGGCGATACCGCCCAGCGCAGCCGTTTGCGGGAGAACGTCGAAGCGATTCTCATCGCCATCGTCATTGCGCTCTTCATTCGCACCTTCGTCGTGCAGGCTTTCAAGATCCCTTCCGGATCCATGAAGCCTACGCTTCAGATCGGCGATCACATCCTCGTCAATAAATTCAGTTATGGAGTCAAAATTCCTTACATCGGCCGCGTGATCCTCCCGGTCGGGAACCCCAGTCGCGGAGATATCGTGGTTTTCAAGTTTCCCGTGGATCCCCGCAAGGACTTCATCAAACGGGTCATTGGGGTGGGGGGGGATGTGGTCGAAATCCAAGACAAGACGATTTACATCAACGGAAAGCCGCTGAATCATGATGTCGGGGTGTACAGCGACCCTCGCACCATCGCTGGCAGCCTCAAGCCCCGCGACAATTTTGGGCCGATCACGGTCCCCAAGGACGCGCTCTTTGTCATGGGCGACAACCGCGACGAAAGCTTCGACAGTCGATTCTGGGGATTTGTGCCTGTTCGCGATGTCAGCGGAAAAGCCTTCATCATCTACTGGTCCTGGGACAGCGAAGACTTCAGGGTGCGCTGGCGTCGTCTGGCGGGGCTGCTGCACTGATTTTTCGGCCGTTGGCCGAAATATGTGTGGCTTCCGGAGATAGCGCAGGGCGACGGGCGGCGAACCCTTGATGGCGGCCACTTTCCCCCCGCGAGGAGACCTCGGCATGTGCCTTCACATCATGGGCGGCAGGATCATCGACCCGGGTCACTTCGAAGGCACCGGCGACATTGTCGTGGTCGACGGCAGGATTGCCGCCGTGATCCCCACCGGATCCCCGGCACCGCCCGTCGATGCGTCAAAATCCTTTCACCCGGCCCCTCGGATTGTTGACGCCCGCGGCAGGATCGTCACCCCCGGCCTGATCGACCTGCACGTCCATTTGCGCGAACCCGGATTCGAGCACAAGGAAACCATCGCGAGCGGCTGCCGGGCGGCGGTGTGCGGGGGTTTCACCGCGGTTTGCTGCATGGCCAATACCCACCCGGTCAACGATGACGCCAGCGTCACGCGGTTCATTCTGGCGCGCGCCGGCGAGGCGGCCCTGGCCCGGGTTTACCCTGCGGCCGCCATCACCAAGGGGCTCGACGGCCGCGTGCCGTGCGACTACGAAGACCTGAAAGCGGCCGGCGCGGTCGCCATCTCCGATGACGGGCGGCCGTTGCTGGATTCGCGCCTCATGCGCCGGGCGCTTGAAAAAGCCGCGCGACTGGGGATGGCGGTCATTTCCCACAGCGAGGATCCTTACCTCGTCGAGGGCGGCGTGATGAACGAAGGCCCGGTGGCCGCCGAGCTGGGGGTTCCCGGGATTCCCAACGCCGCCGAGAGCATCATGGTCCTGCGGGAGATCGCATTGTCCGAGCTGACGGGCGCTCCGGTCCATATTGCCCACGTGAGCACGCGCGAATCGGTGCGGGCGATTCGCGAGGCGAAAAAGCGGGGGGTGCCGGTCACGGCCGAAACCGCACCGCATTACTTCCTGTTGACCGACAAAGCCTTGCGGCGACATGGCGCGGACGCCAAAATGAACCCTCCGCTCCGGGCTGAAAAAGACCGGCTGGCGGTGCGGCAGGGGCTCGCGGATGGAACCATCGACTGCATCGCCACGGACCACGCCCCCCATGCCCCTGAAGAGAAAGCGGTCGGCCTCGAGAAGGCGCCGAACGGGATCATCGGCCTCGAGACCGCCGTGCCTCTCGGCCTGAGTCTGGTGTCCGAAGGGGTTCTGTCGCTTTCCGCGCTGATCGCGAAGATGTCGACTGCGCCGGCTCGAATCCTCGGCATCCCCTGCGGGCTGCGCTTGGGAATGCCGGCAGACCTCACCCTCATTGATCCCGACCTCGAATACATCATAGACTCCTCGCTGTTCCGGTCCCGCAGCCGCAATTCGCCTTTCGTAG